>Ga0209056_10007685_pt1 | contig 11095 bp, 13 predicted proteins | sample GraSoiAngelo_114_FD_185876 | JGI IMG/M metagenome (GOLD analysis project Ga0209056, IMG submission 185876) | Grasslands soil microbial communities from the Angelo Coastal Reserve, California, USA - 14_0903_13_40cm (SPAdes) (version 2) | ecosystem: Environmental > Terrestrial > Soil > Grasslands...
TTTCTTCTCAATCACAACATTGCGGCCTTTGGGGCCGAGAGTCACCTTCACGGCGTCGGCCAGAATATTAACGCCGCGGAGAATCGCTTGCCGCGATTCCTCTCCGTGTACGATTTGTTTTGCCATAATCAGAATCTCCTATCAGAAGTTACGGATTTTCTTGCAGGCCACGCCTGCGGAATGTCTTGGGTTGCATGGGGTTCGGTTACTAGCTACTGGCGACCAACTCCTGACGACTACCGCCGCGCTCCAACGGTTTCTTTCTTGGCGACGCCAGACAGCACGCCGAGAACTTCCTCTTCCTTCATAATCAGGAAATCTTCACCGTCAATCTTGATTTCAGTGCCGGCATACTTAGCGAACAGGATGTGGTCTCCCTCTTTCACCGCCAGAGGGAACACCTTGCCGTCTTCATTGCTCCTGCCCTTGCCCACGGAGATGACTGCGCCCTCCTGCGGCTTGTCCTTAGCACTGTCCGGTATGAGGATTCCGCCGCGAGTGGTTGCCGCTTCTTCTACGCGACGAACCAGGATGCGGTCGTGCAGCGGAGTGAATTTCGTAGCCATACTTGCACTCCTTTTATCGATTCTTAGTCGGCTTAGACTTGGGTTACGATCGGAAGCCTTGTTGGCACTCTACATGGATGAGTGCTAATTATAGAATCTGAGTCGGCCGTTGTCAAGTAAAATTCGGCAGACAAGACATAAGTCTATATCGTACTGTTGTTTACTGGCATTACCGCGACTTTGGTTGCCCCGGTCAGGCGGAGGGTCACCCGTGTCAGCTGCACCGGGCGCGCGGGGGCCAAGTCTCGCTTTAACTCGGTGTCATGTCCCGAGGTGTCGGAGCTCCGGCGGATCGAGTGGGCACTGAAGCTCCGCATCGAACGCAAAAAGATCGAGTACAATCACATTGTTCATCAGCCGCGCTGCCGCCGTGATAACAATCTTCCTTCCTGAACGTTAACAGCGATGTTGGGCGAGGTATTCACAACAAACATTGCTTCGGTGCCATCGGCGTAGCACTCAGTTCGGGGAATATATGACGTTATTCGTCCTACGGCTGCGAGACGGTAATTGCGTTGTGGTTGCTGGGGAAGACGAGGCAGCCGCACGGCAGCGAGCAAAGGATTTGAGGACGGATGTACGGATTGCTACTGTGAGAGAACTGGAGTCGTTCGCGGCTCAGTTCTTGTTGACCGACGACGGTGAATTGAAGAGCATTCTCCTCGATGAACAAACGCTCGCTGATTTGCGCGCTCACGAGTATCCAATCCTTAACTCCGCACGCACTCAATCGTATGCCGATTTCAATTCGTCTGAGACCGACAGCAAGGCTGAACATGTCCTCTACGATGCTCTCGCACAAAAGCATATCGACGCATGGGATGACCGCGACAAGCGCCTGGTTTCTTACGCCGTCCAGCAGGAGCGTGACAGGCTAGCGAAGTAAGAGATAAACCACCAATCTAGTCACCATTTCCACCCAATTGAGAACGTTTGAGCCCGACTTAGGGCGTCCGAAAGCCAGCCCAGTTCAAACCACTGGAGATTTCGTGGGGGTTGAACCTGAGGTCTGACTTCGTCCCAGAACGGCCACCGCCTTTGCGTTCCACCTTCGCCCTCAATTTCGCATACGGATTTGTCATGTAGATCGTGGTGGAATTCAACCCAGCTTCGGCCGAGATATCGAATCCGTGAAAAAGGCTCTCGGAATCCTAACGATATACGTGCTCTAGGCAATGCCCCGCATGGCATTGAGCCGCTCACATAGCTCGACCCATCACACTCGCGTGCATAAGACATTGCACGATAAGCTACAGCAAGCACCCGGCAAGGCACTCGCTCTCATCACGGCGGCGTAAGAGTTTGGAAGTAGTTCAACCGAGAGTTTCGCTAAACGCAATTCTCAAGCGGCGTTTTCCATAGTTGGACACGGCGGCGACGACCCGTTTCGCTCGGGCAAGAATAAAAAAGCTAAACTCCCCCTGTGCATCTTCTTGTCTCCGGAATCCCGGCCTCGGGTAAATCCACCTTCTGTAGGTGGTTGGAAGAGAAGAAGGGATTCCTGCACGTCGATGTCGAAAAACCCGGTGTGCTGGACCGACATGGACTTGCGGCCCCTTGGCAGGCCCTGCTTGGCGCTGGCGCATCAGCGCCGCCTCTTCTCGAAGCCTTGGAGAAATTCAAGCACCTGGTTGCCATCGACTGGGGCTTTCCGCCGGAGCACCTGGATGCCGTTCGCAAGCTCTCCGAAGGTGGAGTTATGCTCTGGTGGTTTGCCTCCGACTGGGCTGTCGCACGACGCAAGTTCAAAGAACGTGGCACACTCCCCGTTGAGCTCTTCGATATTCAGATGCGAAAAATCGAAGCGACTCTCCAAGACATCAATGCCGTCTTTCGTTCGCACGTCGTGTACGCACTGCCCTCCACGGGCATCGTTGCCTTCTGCTCGGGTCAGACATGGGCCGGAAGACTCATTGAACGCCAGCCCAAACTTAGCCTGTGGCACGCTCGACGCCTCGCGTAGCAGCTACGTCCAGGTGCAGCTCATGGCCGGGCTGCGCGGGCGCCGTGTTGCCGATCTCATGGATCGTGACTGCGCTACCGTAGAGAGCTTCTTGAACCTGCAACACTTCGTCGATGAATATCTGTTGCGCACCGGACGCCGCTGCTTCATCGTCGTGCAAAACAATAACCTGGTCGGACTGATTACGCCGCATGAAGTGAAGAGTGTCGATCGGGACCGATGGGCGCAGACCAGCGTGCAGAGCGCGATGCGCCCGCTTGCTCAGTTGCGGACAGTTGCGCCGGAAACATCGGCGGTCGAGGCGCTTGAGCTGATGAGCCGCGAGGACATCAATCAGGTACCAGTGATAGCGAATGGGCATCTGGAGGGTATCTTTTCGCGAGGCGAGGTGTTGCGGTTTGTGCAAACTCGCATAGAGTTGCGGGAAGATTGAAGAGAGTGAAATCGGGTAGATACGATATGGTTGGAACCCTGCATTCTTGGGAGCGTATTGATTTATATGCCTGCTATCAATCAAGCAAGTGAAATGAGCCAAAAATCCATGGCACGACTCTTGGAACCTCTACCCAAATTTCGCGACAGACGCGGTTAGAGAACAGATGCTGCCGTCGGATTCTGGTCCAAAGCGGATTTTTCTTCTCTCGCCGGCAAACATCGCCGGGATTCGGGCGGGGCAGATCATGAGTGGCCACGCGCGATCCGACTTGGCCATCCGTTTACGTGATGGAGGTGCACCGCTGGGAGAAGTCTTCAGTTTCATCAGCGGGCTTTATTTCCGTGGCAAGTTAGCCTACGCGCGAGCTTTTTCCGAGGGCCCGCCCGCTATCCCTGGTGCATTTGTTATCACTGCCTGTGGTGGGCTAGTTCCTCCAGAGGCATGGGTAACGCTAGAGCAATTGCGAGAAATCTCAGCGGCGGCTGTGGACATGGCAAACGCAAGCTACCGTCGCCCACTCGACCGAGATTCGCGGATTCTTTCTGAGTTGGCCGGAACCGACTGCCAGATCGTTCTTCTCGGCAGCATTGCAACCCCCAAGTATGTGGACCCGCTGCTCGAAATCTTTGGCGAACGGCTGCTCTTCCCAGCGGAATTCGCCGGCCGCGGGGACATGAGCCGGGGCGGGCTTATGCTACGGTGCGTGAACGCAGGCGTACAACTTACCTATGTGCCGTTGGCGAGTGCTGCGCGGCATGGTCCCAAGCCCCCAAAATTGGCTGCGCTGGCCCGCCGCAGATTGAATTCTCCAAACCATCGGCCCCCTGGCGCGGGCTAGATCACGGCTTTTGAATCCAGACTGGGCGGCGGCTCCTCGCGGGCCGAGGGTCCACCAAGTAGTTGCGCCCTGTAACGATAGAAACTTCTCTCTTACGGTAATTGTTTCTCTAACGTGAAGTACTTTGATTGCCGATTTTCATCCGGAACAATTTCCACGGAGAGCGCCACCGGCGGGGCCAATCGTTGCCATGCGGCAGTTATCTTTTCCTGCTGCTCGCTCGGACTCATCACTCGGGATGCACCGATCACCACACGTGAAGAGCACAACTGACGCGCAGCTTGAAGTATCAGGCCATAGGAATTCTTGCCCGCAATAGCAATCGGCCGCACCGGCTTTCCTACTTTCTCCGCAGCATGTATCACTTGGCTAAATACCGAGGTCTCGCATTCGTCCATCACCTGAGCCGGATCAGCGACCTCGATCGCAGATTCTTCAACGTTCGAATTGACGGACAACGCAACGATATCGTGTTTCCTCGGATCGGCTTCTTCCAACGCCTTCTGGAGGGCGCTTAAATGGTTCGGGTCGTGCACGGCAACCAAGATATTGCCAGATCGAACCTGCAACGATACGGGAGAGAGATTCTCGCGCACTTGCAGACGAAATCGCTCCGTCTCTGCTTCGCCGAGTTTCGGTTTGCGCGCCACCTCTGGTGCGTAAAGTTTCTCTGAAAGCGAAAAGGCAGTGAAGAATATGATCGTGAAAGCTACTCCGGAGATGGTGGCTGTCGTCTTCGTCAGCAAGTTGATGCCTGCCAGCAAAAACAGCACCATAGTGATGAGCGCCAAGCCGACAGGAATCTCAGTCCCGCTTACGCGTAGGTTGAGCGGCACTCTCCAGCGTTCGGCTTGCGGTTCCTTGAAGCGGAGCACCAAGACGGCAAGGGCTTTCATCGCAAAGCTCCAAGCCACCCCAAACGCGTAAGCTTCGCCCAGCATGTAAACATTGCCCCGGCTCACCACGATGGTGGCCAGTTGTAAGGCAATAATGAGATTAATGAGGCGGAATGTGGTTCCGTATTTCCGGTGTGGCTCTCGAAACCAATCAGGCAGAACGCCATCTTCCACGAGGCGGTTTAGCACGCCATTCGACCCGATGATCGCGGTATTGACGGCTCCGGAAAGAATAAGGACTCCGACCAGCACAACGAACGCATGGAAGGCAAGCTTGAGACCAAAGGGGCCAGCCAGGAACATCGAGATTCCCGATATCAGATTGTCAAAGTACTTACTGCGCTCGCTATCTGGGATGATCATCACGGCGAAGAACGATACCAGCGACGTGAACAGCATGCTAAAGATGAAAATTACCAGACCAGCCCGTTTGAGATTGCGCAGCTTGGGGGCAGCGATCTCCCGGTAGACCTGCGCCAGGCTCTCCTCACCGCTCATTGCGAGCAGCGAATGTCCCAGTCCGATGAGGATGGCCACGATGGCAACTCGCGGAGCCCTAGTGCCTTTTAGCCATCCCAGAGCTTCCTCGCTAAACTTGAAATTACTCATGATTGGGGCTGGAATCGGCTGGGATCCGTGGCGGTGGATCGTATAAAGGGACCAGGCAATGAGAATCACCACCATGCCGGCTGTGATCTGCATGATGCGGAGTGCCTTTCCGCTGGAAAACGGAATGCCAACGCGGTTGGTGTGCCAAAAGTAGAGTGTCACCAGAATGGCGAAACCCGCCGCAAATAATTGCGGCGGCAAATGCACCGTTAAAAATCGGGAATGCTGTGCGGTTTCGTTGATCAACCCGGCAAGGTACAATCCTGCGCTTACAGCACTGATGGAGCCCGTGAGCACATAGTCAAACATCAGAGCCGACACGGAAATCTTGGCCGCAGTGCTACCCATGGCGTAGCGCACGACCCTGTACACCCCGCCTCGCACAAACATACTGCAGCTCTCGATGTACACTGCCCGCACGGAATAGGAAAGCAGCATGATCCCGAGAATGAACCAGGGCGCTGATTTCCCTATCGCCTTCTCCGCTATGCCGCCTACGTAATAAGCCGAAGAGCCAAGATCTGATAGGACGATCGCCGCTGCTCTCCAGAATGAGATGAAGGTCAACAGGATGGTTACCGGCACGACGAACCTGTTTATCCGGGATGATTGCGGTTTCTCCATAGAATCTGCTGAGCGTATCCGAAGCCGCGTTTCGACTAGCCTAGCACCGCGATTGATGCACCTTGCAGCGCTGCTAAGATTATTTATGTCGCATGTTGCGACTGTGCGGAGACCAGGAAAACCTATGCCCGATCTCAGAAATGCCTGCACGGGCAGTGAGCCCCCGGAAGAAGCACGGCCAACCGATGTCCTGGTTCTATTCGGGGCGATGGGAGACCTCGCTCACAAGAAGATCTTTCCCGCTCTTTATCACATGGTCCAGCGTCGTCACCTGGACATACCTGTGATCGGTGTAGCCAAGGCTGGGAGAACCGATGAGCATCTGAAAGAACGGGCCAGCGATAGCGTGCGTCAACAAGGCGGAAATATCGATGAACCCAGCTTGGCTAAGCTTTTGAATTTGCTTCACTACGTTGGTGGTGATTATCAAGAGCCTGCGACCTTTGATCGCTTGAAGAAAGCGCTCGGTTCGGCAACCCGCCCCACTCACTATTTGGCAATTCCGCCCAACCTTTTTAGCAGTGTTGTCGAATCTCTCGCACGTTCGGGCTGCATGAAGAATGCACGAGTGATTGTCGAGAAGCCTTTTGGACATGATCTTCGCTCAGCGCAGCAGTTGAATGCTGCTCTGCATGCTGTGCTTCCGGAATCGCGCATCTTTCGTATTGACCATTACCTTGGCAAAGAAGCCGTCCTCAATCTTCTTTTCTTTCGCTTCGCCAACAGCTTCCTGGAGCCGATCTGGAACCGGAATTACATTGAGAGTGTCCAGATCACCATGGCGGAGCAATTCGGCATTGAAGGCCGAGGGAAATTTTACGATGCCACGGGAGCGATCCGGGACGTGGTCGAGAACCACATGCTTCAAGTGGTGGCTTTTCTGGCCATGGAGGCTCCTACTGGCCTGCATTGTGATTCCATTCGCGATGAGACCGTCAAGGTGTTGCGCACAATTCCGCCACTCGACCCGAAGCATCTGGTTCGCGGGCAATTCAAGGGCTACACCAGCCAAGAGGGAGTCTCGCGGGATTCCAAGGCCGAAACGTTCGCCGCCGTGCGTCTCAAGATTCAATCCTGGCGGTGGTCGGGAGTGCCATTTCTGATTCGCGCGGGAAAGTGCTTGCCAGTTACGGCTACCGAAGTACTGGTCAAACTCAGAAAGCCCCCGCTCGACAATCTGGCGGGCAATACTTGCAATTATTTCCGCTTCCGCTTAGGGCCGGGTGATATCACGCTGAGCCTGGGCGCGCAGATAAAACGCCCCGGTGCAGACCTGGTGCCAATGCCGGCAAAACTCACGGCGGTGGAAAAACAAACAGCGGACGAGGTGGATGCCTACGAGCGCCTCCTTGGAGATGCCATGCACGGAGATGGCATGCTTTTCGTACGGGAGGACGCGGTCGAAGCGGCTTGGGCCATCGTTGAGCCGATTCTGGGGAATGCCAGTGCTCTACATTCCTACGAGCCCGGGTCGTGGGGACCTCATGAGGCCGACCGTTTAATCACGGACGTCGGTGGGTGGCACAGCCCGGAATAGCGTAATGACCGCGGGACTCGACGGCGTTATCTGTGTCTCTCAGAAGAGAAAGAGCGAAAGTCGTAAGCAGCAACAAAAGATAAAGGCACGGCTGAATCCACTTTGCATTACTCCTCCGCCTTAGACTTAGACTAGGTTTTATGGTTTCTATTGTCCGCGAAAGGTCTGGTCACTCTCGCCAGCGCCCGGCATGGTAGGAGAAACAAACAATGGCAGAATTCATTCATGAACACTCGACAGGCGTGAAGAGCGAGGACGGCACGACATACATCGTACGCATCTACGGGCAGGAGAGAACTCACGGCACTTGGGAGGGCTGGCTCGAGTTTCATCCGACCGATAAGCGCAAATCGGTGTTGCGCACGGAACAAGAGACGTCACAGCCCAACCGCACCGCCATGGAGTATTGGGCGTCTGGTCTAGAGCCGATTTACCTCGAGGGGGCCTTCGCACGCGCGCAAGGACGATTGCTGTAGCTACGCCCTGTGTGGCGTAGCCCATGGGTACTGACGTCGCCGTGGTCTTGTCGCGGTTTACCGTGCTACCGCTTCGTTGTGCTCTGGCCGAGAGTGCTACTTATGGGCTCATCATCGGGAATCATCTTGAAAAATGATTTGCATAGCATTTGCTTTTACTTGGTTTTTGCATCAAAAGGTGAGTTCGCGAGGAGACCAAAAATGGACCGTAGCGTTGCGGAACAGGTACTCGATGAATTATTTCCTTCGTTCGAAGCACTGGAAACTCAAAGCGCGGCGATTGTGCAATTCCTGAAAGGCAAAGGGATAGCCACAGATGAGCAACTCGCCCCTTATTTCGAACAAGCGAAAAACGCAAGTAGCGTCAGATGGCATGCCGCACGGATCAGGATGGAACGCCTGCTCTCTACCGCCACGAAAACCGTTGAGCAGGCTACGGAAAAAGGTCCTGCCGAAACTGCACAAAAGGCTTCTGAAAAGGCCGGGAACGCCGCCGCCGAAACAGTTCACGGGAAGGAGCCCAAAAAGGAAGGCGACCCCGCCAACAAGACAGCCAAGGATATCGCCTCAAGCACAGAGAAGAACGGCGGAGAGAACAATGGCAGGAAGAAGGCTGGATCAGGCGAACAGCAGGGAAAAGAGGCAGCCTAGACGAGAACCGCTGCTTCTGCATCCTACTGCACCTGGGCCGCAGTGGTGCCTTCGGCGTAGATCAGGACGTCAACGCTCCCGCCTTCGGCGGCCTTGTCAGATTTTCCAACTCCGATGGTCTTGATCCGAGTGTCGTCCAGCTTGAAATTTCTTACCAGATAATCGCGGACCACCATTGCGCGTGCTTCTGACAGCAGACGATCTTTCTCGGTGTCTCCCTTCATGTCCGTATAGGCCGCGACCACGGCTAGACCAAACAGATTGTTCTGCAGGTAGTTTCCGGCATCATTCAGAGTCTTCTCATCTTTGAGCTTCGCGGCATCGGGCTTGTCGAAGATCTTCTTTGCCTCATAGTCGAACTTCTTCGCGACCGGCTTGTCCGGCAATTGTGATATCTCGTTTTTCTTCAGATCCGCTACGCTCTCATAGCCTCGCTCTTTGAAAAAGCCGCGCCAGGAAGAAATTGTGCTTCAGCGCCTCCATGTTCTCCTGAAATGCCGACGCGCCCGCATTGACGTTTTGATAGATTTTCTTGTTATTGATCAGAGCTCCGATCGTTCCTTGGCCCTGATCGATTTTGGTGGTGATGGATTTGAGATTGTTGGTTGTGTCGTTGACGTTCTCGACGGCGCCCTTAGTTGAGTCGAGGACCTCGTTAGTCTTGTTGAGCAGATCAGAAATCTGCAGCGGAGGCTCACCTTGAATCGTGTCATCATCGCTTACTTTGGGCGACTGCTCGGACCCAAACGAGATCTCAACAAACTTATCTCCCACAAGACCTTCGGAACGGATCGTGGCCATGGAGTCCTTCTTGATTACGTTGCGGGTCCCGCCCGCGAGATCCATCAAGACGCGCACCTTCTCGTTCGGCCGTACAGGCAATTGAATCTGCCGAACGGTTCCTTCATGAATTCCTCCGACCCGGACCTCCGCTCCGCCGTTTAGGCCAGCGACATTCTGGAACTCGGCGTTAAGCCGGTACGTCGAATGGAACAGGAATTGTTTGTTACCGATCCAGAACACCCCGGCCGCAAAGATCAGCAGCGCTATGACGATGAAGACTCCCAATCGAAACGCTCGGGACATAAATAGTCACCTGGATCCGTAGCCGACAAATTGGGCTACAAAATCATCTTTGCTGCGTTGTAGTTCGTCTAAATTTCCTTCCGCTTGGATGGTTCCGTTGTGGAGCAAGACCATCCGATCCGAATACGCTTTCGCGCCCTGGACATCGTGCGTAACCACTATGGCGCTCAGCCGACGTTTTTTCTTCAATTCACGAATCAGATTTCCGGTATCGGAAGCTGTAATCGGGTCCAGTCCGGCCGTACGTTCATCAAAGAGCAAGATCTCAGGATCTAATGCCAGCGCGCGTGCCAACCCAACCCGCTTCTGCATGCCCCCTGAAATCTGCGAGGGCAACTTCTCCAGGTCTCGATCCATACCCACGTCGGCGAGAAGTTCACGCACGCGGCGCTTTTGCTCTGCATTTGACATCTTCGCGTGCCTACTCAGAGGGAAAGCCACGTTCTCCTCAACGGTAAGAGAGTCATATAAGGCTGCCTGCTGGAACAGAAAACCTATCTTCTTTCTGACATCGTTCAACTGTTTCTCATCGAGTCTCGTGATTTCCTGGCCGGCAATCCGGATGGAGCCAGAGTCGGGCGTCTCCAGGCGGATGAGCAACTTCAGCAAGACGCTCTTTCCGCCTCCGCTCCGCCCGAGAACGGCGACGGTTTCGCCACGCACGACTTGAAGAGTGACTCCATCCAGGACCTTTTGGCCGTCAAACGCCTTGTGAAGATCCTTGATCGCAATCGGCGTGTCAGCCGTTTCGCTGCTCATTTGGCATCACCCCCATAGCGTCAGAATTAACCGTACCAGCACCACGTCGGCCAGCACGACAAACAGTGACGAGAGCACGACAGAGCTCGTGGCCGAGCGTCCCACGCCTTCTGTGCCTCCCCGCGTTCGCATTCCCTGAAAGCATGAAACAAGTCCGATGATGAGGCCGAAAACCGTTGTCTTAAGCGTAGGCGGAATGAAGTCGCTAAACAGCATGTTCTTGAAACCAAGCAGAACTATGAAGTCTGAAAGGAGAGCCATGCCAAAGCGCGATCTTCGAGTCGTAAAGCGTACACCTATAGCTCTCGGTATTTGCGAACGATGCAATTTGCAGTTCAGTTCTAAGGAGACTCTGATTAAGCTCTCCGCTTTCCACAACCGGTCAAGTTAGAGTGTCTGAGAAATGAAACAGAGGACCCTGGCGATGATGACTGGCTTTGAGCAGTACACGAGGAAGACGCGGCGAGCCATATTTCTGGAGGAGATGGAGCAGGTGGTGCCGTGGGGCGAGTTGTGCGCGCTGGTGGCGCCGCATTATCCCCAGCCTGGGAAGGGGCGGCGGCCGGTGGGAGTAGAGCGCATGCTGCGGATTTACTTTTTGCAGCAGTGGTTCAACCTGTCGGACCCGGCGGTGGAAGAGGCGCTGTACGACTC
>Ga0209056_10007687_pt1 | contig 11094 bp, 6 predicted proteins | sample GraSoiAngelo_114_FD_185876 | JGI IMG/M metagenome (GOLD analysis project Ga0209056, IMG submission 185876) | Grasslands soil microbial communities from the Angelo Coastal Reserve, California, USA - 14_0903_13_40cm (SPAdes) (version 2) | ecosystem: Environmental > Terrestrial > Soil > Grasslands ...
ATCCCGACGACTACATCGCCTACCTGAACCGCGGCACGGTGAGGCGGGCCGAGGGCGACCTGGTGGGCGCGTTCGCGGACTTCACGGAGGCCGTGCGCCGCAACCCCGACTATTACCTCGCCTGGTACAGCCGCGGGACGGAGCGGCTCGCGCGGGGAGACCACGCCGGCGCGATCGCCGACTACACCGAGACCCTCCGCATCAATCCCCGCTACATCGAGGCCTACAACAACCGTGGCCTCGCGCGGCAGCGGACGGGCGACCTCGAGGGCGCGATCGCGGACCTGAGCGAGGCGCTCCGTCGCTCCCCGCCCGACTGGCCGCCGCGCGTGATGATCCAGGGCAACCTGACCATGGCGCAGCAGGAGCTGGCCCGCCGCGGGCAGTGAGCGCGAGCCGACCCCGCGGCCGAGCGCTCGTCGCCGTCCTGGGCGTGGCGATCGCGGTCCGCGGGCTGAACCTCTGGCTCGTCTCGCGGCTCCCGGTGGCGGAGTACCAGTTCCACTGGGGCGAAAGCGACATGGCCGCAAGCTGGGCGTGGTCGGGACGCATCCTCTCGGGCGACGTCCTCGGGCGGGACACGCCGCATCAGTACACGTCGTGGATGCGCGAGCTGGCGCCGCTCGAGACCTGGGAGCGGTGGTGGGGCGGGCGCACGGTCTTCCATCAGGCGCCGCTCTACGCCTACGCGCTGGCCGCCATGCGGCTGGTCGCCGGGGACGGGTTCTGGGGCATCGGGCTCTGCCAGGCGGTGCTCGGGGTCGCGAACGTCGCGCTGGTCTATCTCCTCGCGGCGCGCCTCTTCGGCGGCGCGGTGCCGGCCGTCGCGGCGCTCGGCGCGGCGCTCTACGGCCCGTTCCTCCTCCACGAGACGCTCGTCCTGCGCGACACGTTCGGCGTCACCGTCTCCCTCCTGCTCCTCTGGTGGCTCGCCGGCTGCCGTGACGCGCGCGCGCTCCCGTGGCTTGCGGCCGGCGTTCTCTTCGCGCTCGCCCTCCTCGCCCGCGAGGCGACCCTCGTTTTCGGCCCGTTCGTCGCGCTGTGGATCGCGCGGCGGTTCGGCCGCCATCCCCGCGCGCTGGCGACGGTCGCGCTCGCCTTCGCGGCCGGCGTCTCGCTCGGGCTGGTACCGCTCGTGGCGCGGAATCTCGTGGTGGGCGCGCCGCCCTTCTCGCTCTCCACGCGCGGCGTCGAGGCCTTCGTGTACGGCAACGCGGCCGACAGCGCGATGATCGGCGTCACGCTGCCGGCGGCGACCCGCTCCATCTTGGAGCAGGCTGACGGACGGCTCGGGGCCGCCATCCGGCTGACGCTGGGGACGTACCACGGCGACTGGCGCCGCCTCGCAAGCAACGAGCTCTTCAAGCTGCGCGCGATCCTCGCCGGCTACGAGGCGATGGACAACGTCGACTGGTACTACTTCGCCGACCGCTCGCCGCTGCTCCGCTTCTCGCTCCGCTTCGAGTGGGTGCTCGCACTCGGCCTGGTCGGCCTCTGGCTGGACCGCCGGCAGGCTGCCCGGCACCGCCTCCTTCGCTACTTCCTGCTCGCCAGCGTGGGCGCCCTCATGTACTCCACCATCGTGACCCGCTACCGGCTACCGGCCGTCGCGGTCCTCCTCGTCTACGCGGGCGTGAGCGTCGACTGGACGGCGCGTGAGGTCGCCGCCGGACGGTGGAAGCGGGCCGCCCTCGCCGCCCTCGCCGTGGTCGGCGTCGCGGCCGCCTCCGCCGGGCTGCTCCGCTCGGTGGAGCGGCGACAGCGCTGGCGCGCGGACGAGTTCCTGCTGGCCGGCGAGGTGTACTACCGCCGCGGGCAGGCGGAGCGCGCGTTCGAGGAGCTGCGGGCGGGTCTCGACACGGCGTACGGCGGGCCGGATCAGCAGACCCTCCCGGGCGGGTACCGCGATCTCGCGGCCACGCTCGCGCGACTCGCGCACGAGCTCGGGCGCGACGCCGACGCCGCGGCCGCGCTCGAGCGCGCGGCGGCGAGCCATCCGGCAGACGGCCGGCTCGAGCGTCTCATCGGGTCCGTCTACCGCGACGGCCTCGGTCGCGCCGAGGAGGCCGAGAAGCACTTCACGCGGGCGCGTGCGCTGGAGGCCCCGTAGCCGATGCCCGCCCGGGTCCGCCGAGCCGCCGGGACGGCCGCCGTCCTCGCGGTGCTCGTTGCCGGCGCCTCCGGCCAGCCGACGGAGGGCACCGCGCTCGAGGGAGACGTCCCCGCCGATCTCGCCGGGCGCTGGCTCATCGTCGAGCAGAACCGGCTGCCGGGCGGCGTGGTGCATCCATTCGCGCGTCTCTGGGAGATTCGCCAGGGCCAGGAGCACTTCGAGCTGGTCCTCCGTCGCGTCCGGCTGCCGGAGGTGCTGATCACGAAGATCGTAGCCGCGGGCAGCGCCAATCGTCCCTGGATGCCCGCCGAGGGAGACCTGCACGCGCTCGCCGAACGGTGGGACGACCTTCCCGCGAGCGCTGCCGACGCGGAGCGGATCGAGCACCGGCTCCTCGGCCCCGGCGCCCTGCCCGACCCCGGGAGCAGCCTCATGATCGCGACCGAGGAGCGTTTTGCGGGATCGGGGCCGGTCAGGACCAGGCGCGCCGTGTACACCGTCGGACAGCGGGCCCCGGGGCGCCTGGCGGGGACGTTCGTGAACGAGTCGACGGTGGAGGCGCCAGCGCCGGTGTCGATCACGCTCAGGGGCGATTTCCAGGCCTACCGCGTGCCGGTGGTCCCACCGCGGTCCCGGCTCCACCGCCTGCTCGACGCGGTGCTCGGCCGAGACGAACCCTTCTGACCCGAGAATCCAAGGATTTTTTCCGTCCGAACGCCTCCGGCTCCCGCCAACGGCCCCGCCGCTCGTCTTTTTGCTTGACCATCAGCTTCAGCCGGCAGTAGGAACCGGGTTGGTGATCACGACAGGAGGACCTCGACGATGAAGAGATCATGCTCGTTGGCGCTCGGCATCATCGCGCTCGTCTGGCTCGCAGCCGGCTCGGCGTGCGCGCAGACCGAGAAGTGCCAGGCGGCGAAGATGAAGGCGGCAGGCAAGAAGGCAGGGTGCCTGCTCAAGGTCCGCTCGAAATCGGCAGCCAAGGCCGTCCTCGTCGACACGGCGAAGGTGACGGCCTGCGAGACCAAGTTCTCGGGCGCGTTCACGAAGGCGGAGTCCAAACCGCCCTGCTCGACGACGGGGGATGCGAGCGCGATCGAGAGCAAGGTCGACCGGTTCGTCAAGGAGATCGCGGCCGAGCTCGCGTTGAGCCCTCCGAGCAAGTGCCAGGGCGCGAAGCTGAAGGCCGCGGGGAAGGCGGCGTCGTGCCGCCTCGGCGCCGAGGCGAAGGGCCTCGTGAAGAACATTCCCCCCGACCTCTCGAAGTGCGCCACGAAGTTCTCGGCCGCGTGGACCAAGGCCGAGACCCAGACGGACTGCGGCCCGGCCACGGGTGACATGGCGGCCATCGACGCGAAGCTCGCAGCGTTGGAGGACGACGTGGCGTGCGAGGAGGATGCCGGCCCTGCGTGCACCTGCGGCACACCTGCCCCGGCCAGGTTGGCCTTCACGACGTCCATCCCGTCCGGGCCGCCCTGCGGGAGCACGGTCAGCAGCAGCGGCTCGCCGCTCGCGACGCTCGCTTGCAACCTCCTGTACACCGGCGGGGGCAATTCCGGCGTGGCACCCTCGACGATCGCGGACTACGGAACGACGATCACGAAGGTGAGCTGCTGCCGGTCCAAGTTCCTCACGCTCTCCGCGGCTTCGTCCACCGACACCGGCAGCAATGGCAACTGCTCCGACGCCAACTGTCTGTACGGCGCGCCGCTGCCCATCGTCACGGGGATCCCCGTCTGCATCATCAACACGGTCGCCCAGCCGGCGGCGGGTTATATGTACTGCGATGTGGGCTCGGAGACGCTGGACATCCCGCTCTCCTCGGACATCCATATACAGTTCGACCTCTTCGTGCAGACCTCCACCAACTCCCAGTGCACGGGAGCCGGCGCCGACACCTGCTGCACTGGAGCCGGGACGGGATCCTGTCGATTCGACAACTCCCAGTGCACGGCAGCCGGCACCGACACCTGCTGCACTGGAGCCGGGGCGGGATCCTGTACTGGATGCGCCAGCTCCCAGTGCACGGGGTCCGGCACCGACACCTGCTGCACTGGAGCCGGGACGGGATCCTGTGGATTCGCCAACTCCCAGTGCACGGCAGCCGGCACCGACACCTGCTGCACTGGAGCCGGGACGGGATCCTGTGTGGCGGATCACTGCGAGGGTGGCACCAACGCCGGCACTTGCTGCACCATGAACTCGGATTGCGCGGGCGGCGGGTTCTGCTCCGCCGGCGTCCAGGCCTGCCCCATCTGCGCGGGCGGCCTGTGCCACGGCGGCGCCAACAACGGCAACGCGTGCACGCCGGGGCAGTTGCTCACCATGGGGCCGCAGTGGCCCACCAGCCAAGACTGCCCTCCGGGAGGGGAATCTCCGTCCATCGGGAGCCTCCCCATCCCCTACCTGCTCACCACCGGCACGGTGACGAAGACCGCGGTGGACGAGCCGATGGGCCAGGCGCGCGTCTTCTGCGGCTTCTGCAGCGACCCGAGCAGCGCGTCGTTCAAGAACCCGGGGGTCCCGTGCACCAGCGACGGGGAGTGCGCGGGGTTCACGACGGGATGCGGCGGCGGAGGAAACCAGCCCTGCACGGCGTGCAAGCAACGCAGCTCCGGCGCCTTCGGTGCGGGCGCGGCGCGTACCATCACGGAGAACGGCGCGCCCACGGGCGCCATCGCGACCGGCGATCCACTCAAGTCGGAGACGCTCGTGAGCGTGTTCTGCATCCCGCCGACCTTCACCGCCGTCGACGGCAGCGGAGACCTCCCGGGTCCGGGAGCCGCGTCCATCCAGGGACAGACCCAGCTCCTGCCGTAGAGGGACGTCACTTCGGAGCTGGCCTTCGGCTCCGCTCGACCGGGGTCCCCGTCGCGACGGACGGGGACCCCGGTTTCGTTCCCGATCACGCACGCCGGTCGATGGATTGACCCTCCGGGAGTGCGCCGGTACGGTCGGCCCCGATGTCGTCCCGGGGAGCCTCGTGGATCACTGCGGCGGCGGTGGCGGCGCTCGCCTTCGCCGTCTTCGCGAACAGCCTCTCCAACGGCCTCACCACGGAGGACAGCGCAGCGATCGTCGGCGCAGCCGCGCACCATCCGCTCGACTGGCGAGCGATTCTCTCGACGCCATCGGGCAGCGTCTACCGGCCCCTCACGGCCTGGACCTTCGCCGTCGATCACGCGCTGCACGGCGACCGTCCGTTCGGCTACCACCTGACGAACGTGCTCGGTCACGCGGGAGCGGCGGCGCTCGTGGTGCTGCTCGCGCGGGCCCTCGGGCTGTCGGTGGCGGGGGCGGGGCTCGTGGGCGCGCTGTTCGCCGTTCACCCGGTCCACGGCGAGGCGGTTGCTGCGGCAGCCGGGCGCCCGGTCATCCTGGCCGCAGGGCTCGCCTTGCTGTCGCTCTTGTGTGAGCGGCGCGCGGCGCAGGGCAGCCGCCCCGTCCTGCTCACGGTGGCGGCCGCCGCGGCCTGCGCCCTGGCGCTGCTGGCGGACGAGCAGGCGATCTGTCTCGCGGTCCTCCTGCCGCTGGCGGCGCTGGTGCCCGTCGAAAGCGCTCCCCCGGCCGGACGGCGGCGCCTACGACAGGCGCTGCTCGGCGTGGCGGTGGTCGGGGTCGTCGTCGGCTACCTCGAGCTTCGCCGGGCGGCGCTCGGCCACGTGCTCGCGCCCGCGGACACGATCGCGTTCGCGGCGAACCCCGCCGCGTCGGCGCCGCCGACGCTCCGAGTGCTGACGGCGCTCGGCGTGCTGGCGCGCGCCCTCTGGCTCCTCCTCGTGCCGCTCCACCTCTCCGCGGACTACTCGTACGCGCACCTCCCGGTGGTGGCGTCCGCCGCGGAGCCGGCGGCGATCGCCGGCCTCCTCGCGGCAGCCGCCCTGCTCGCGCTGGCGGCGATCGTGCGGCGGCACCCGGCGGCCCTCTTCTGGTACGCCTTCGCGGTGCTCGCCTGGGGGCCGGTCTCCAACCTGCCCTTCCCCATCGACACGATCTTTCGCGAGCGGCTCCTCTACCTGCCCAGCGCCGGCTTCTGCGCGCTCCTGGCGATGGGCCTCCTCCGCCTGGCCCACGGGTGGCGGCGGGCGGCGGCCACCGCCGTCGCGGCGGTGCTGGTGCTCGGCTGGGGCGTCCGCACCAGCCGCCGCAACCTCACCTGGCACGACGAGCGGAGCCTGGCCGAGTCCATGGTGGCGAGCGCACCCGACAGCGCGCGGGCGCACGGCGCGCTCGGGACGGCGTACGCGAGCGTCGGCCGGGACGACGACGCGCTGCGCGAGCTCTTCCAGGCGCTCGCCATCGACCCGAAGGACATCGGCGCGCTCTACAACGCCGGGGTGATCTACCGGCGCCGCGGCGAGTGGCTCCAGGCGCTGACCGTCTTCCGCGGCGTCACGAACCTCGACCCGACGTTCCTCGCCGCGTGGATCAACGTCGCCGCCGTGAACAACAGCCAGGCCATGTTCACGCCCGCGCTCGACGCCGCCGACCATGCCCTCGCGCTCCGGGCCGATGCCCCGAGCGCGCACGTGGCGCGGGGCTTCGCGCTGCGCGGTCTCGAGCGGCTGGACGAGGCGCGGGACGCCTTCCAGGAAGCCCTCCGTCTCGCGCCGGGGCTGCCCGACGCTCTCCTCGGGCTCGGCGCCACCGCCATCGACCGGCGAGACTTCGGAGAGGCCGCGCAGGCATTCGAGCAGCTGGTCGCGACGATCCCCTCGGCGGACGTCTACCGCGGCCTCGTCTACAGCTACCGCATGGCGGGTCGCGACGCGGACGCGGCCCGGGTGACGGCAGCCGCGCACCAGCGCTATCCCGACGACACCTTCTTCGCGCCCGAGGCGGGCGACCAGGACCACCGCTGAGCCCGCGCGACGGCCGGCGACGCGGGAGAGCCACCCGCGGCGTATTGCGCCGTCGCCGTTAGACCTGCTAACCGAGACCGTCTCGAAGAGCCAGCGGAAAAGAAGGAGGGACCCCGATGCACCAGCGGCAGCCGCGTCACCACAGGTCCGGAGCTGCACTCGCGTCCGTCCTCGCGTGCGTCGCGATCCTCGCGCTCGCGCCGCGGGTGGGCCACGCGCAGGGCCAGTGCCCGACCCAGTTCCAGGAGCAGACCAGCGGCACCGTTACGGACGGAGGGACCATCTGCGCGAACGCGGTCGGCAACAAATGCACATTCAACCTGGAGCTGTGCGCCAACCAGCCCGAGGCCGGCTGCACGCCGCAGGACCTCAAGACGAGGACGATCCACGCGGCGAGCCCGACCTTCTGCGCGGGGAAGATCGGGAAGGTAAAGGTCAAGGCCAACGGCACGAGCGCCGTGTGCGGGAGCGTCGCGGGCGTCACGGTGAAGGCGAAGAAGCACGGGACGGTGGCGAGGAGCTGCAAGATCCGCGGGAAGGCGAAGCAGGCCAAGACCAGCATCACGCTCCTCTGCCAGCCGCAGTCGATGCCGTGCTCGGGCGCGACGACGACCACTACTACCGCGACGACGACCACCACCCTCCGGTGCACCTGCGCCACCTCGAGCTTCCATCAGCTCTCGTTCACCACCAGCGTCGGCTCCGGCAACTGCGGCACGCTGACGACCAGCACCGGCGGCTTGCTGATTAACCTCGCCTGCGGCGGCCTCTACACCGGCGGCGGAAGTGCCGGCGTACCGCTGCCGTTCCAGGTCCCCGACATGGGCAGCTCGCTCACCGGGCTCGGCCCGTGCAGCGGGACGAGCCTCACCCTCACCCGCCTGACCTCGACCGACACGGGCAGCAACCGAAACTGCACGAGCGTCGGGTGCCTGTTTGGCCCGCCGCTCCCGATTCCGAACTCGACCACCACGCCGATCAGCCTGTGTGTCATCAACTCGGTGTCGGCCGACGCCACCGGCTCCGCGGACTGCGTTACCGGCGCCTCGAATCTCAGCCTGCCGCTCAGCTCGGAGCTCTTCCTCGCCGGCGATCTGTTCCCGAATGCACCGGGTATCCAGAGCTGCCCGGTCTGCAACCAGACCTGCAACGCGGGCACAAACAGCGGCGGGCCGTGCAACAGCGATGCGGACTGCCCGGGCGCGGGGGCGGGCTCCTGCGCGGGCACGATCAAGTGCCACGGCGGCCCCAACGACGGCATGGCCTGCACGCCCGGCGACTCGGCGCTCAACCCGAGCTTCCCGACCACCCACGACTGCCCGCCGACGCCGACCCAGGACATCGGCGGCCTCCCGATCGGCTTCGCCCTGTCGACCGGGACGAGGACCGAAACGGGTCAGGCGCTCACCGGCCCGGTCACCGCTCAGCAGAGAGTGTTCTGCGGCTTCTGCCGCGACATCGACGGTGCCGGCACGACCTGCTTCGAGGGCGACCCGAACACGCCGCCGACGACCAGCTGCCCGCGCAACAATAAGTGCACCGGGACCATGGACCCGTTCAACTGCTGCACGGGCGTCGGCGCCGGCTCCTGCGACCAGGCGCCCAAGCCGTGCACCGACTCGTCGCAGTGCACCGACGGCATGGGGACGTGGCCCAACTGCCAGCAGCACAACCCCGGGGCATTCCAGTTCGGCACGGCCAAGACGATCACCGAGACCGGCTCGGCGGCCGGGGACCTGACCGACGGGGCAGGCCACGCCTCGACGCTGGTGAGCATCTTCTGCGTCCCGCCGACCTTCAACGGGTCGGTCGACAACACCGGCGATCTGCCCGGCCCGGGCGCCGTGTCGCTCCCGGGGATGGCCCAGTTGCAGTAGGCGACTCTGGCAGCGGCCGCGCCGTCCAGGGCCCGGCCGCTGCCACCCACTGCCTACCGCGCGGTGCGTCGGAGAACCCTGGCTCCCGCCGCAACGCCATGCATCGCCCGGACGTGTTGACGCCTCGAGCATTGACCTGCTAACGGGGCCCTCTCGTCGAGCCAGCGCAAAAGAGGAGGGGGGCCACGATGCACCAGCGTCAGCCGCGTCATTTCAGGTCCGGAGCTGCACTTGCGTCCGTCCTCGCGCTCATCGCGATCCTCGGGCTCGCGCCGCGCGCGGGCCACGCGCAAGGTCAGTGCGTGACCGAGTTCCAAGAGCAGACCAGCGGCCCCGTCGCGGACGGAGGCACGATCTGCGCGACGGCGGTCAGCAACAAGTGCACATTCAACCTGGAGCTGTGCATCAATCAGCCCGAGGCCAGCTGCACGCCGCAGAACCTCAAGAGGAAGGTCCGCGCCTCGAGCCCGACCTTCTGCGCGGGAGGGATCGGGAAGGTCAACGTCAAGCCCAACGGCACGAGCTCCGTGTGCGGGAGCTTCGCGGGCGTCACGGTGAAGACGAAGAAGCACGGGACGAAGGAGAGGAGCTGCAAGATCCGCGGGAAGGCGAAGAAGGCCAAGAGCACCATCACGCTCCTCTGCCGGCCGGAGTCGAGCCCATGCTCGACCACGACCACCACCACGACCATGCGCCCGCTCATCTGTCTCACGACGACGACGCTCCCGACCTGCGGGAACGGCGTGGTCGAGGTCGGCGCCGGCGAGCAGTGTGACCCTCCCTGCGATGCGGCTGCGGGCTGCACGGCGGGTCAGTTCTGCAACTCGTCCTGTCAATGCGTGCCGACGGCGGCCTGCACATGCGGCGCGAGCACGAAGCTGGACTTCACCACCGACGTCGGCACGGGCAGCTGCGGGGCCATCACGGATGGCAGCGGTGCCAACCTCACCTGCCTCACCTGCGCCGGCCTCTACTTCGGCGGCGGGGCCGAGGCGGTGCCGCTCCCGGCGACCGTGCCCAACATGGGCTCGAGCCTCACCAAGGTGAGCGCCTGCAGCGGCACTTGCCTGACGCTCGCCAACTTCACCTCGACGGACACGGGCAGCAACCGGAACTGCACGAGCGTCGGCTGCCTCTTCGGCCCGCCCTTGCCGATCCCGAACACCGCCGCGGCGGCGCTCAGCACGTGCATCGTCAACGTGGTCGCAGCGGACGCACAGGGCTTCGCGCAGTGTGACACCGGCGCGTCCAGCCTCGACCTGCCGCTCACCTCCTTGACCTACCTTTTCGGTGACCTGCTGAACGGGACGACGACCGACCGGCCCAACGTAGACGGCATCCAGCCCTGCCCGGTCTGTCTCCCGTCAGCTCCGCCGAGCGGAACGTGCACGGCGGCTCACTGCTGCTGGGGCGGCCCGCAGCACGATCAGCCGTGCGAGCCGGGGAGCGGCAGCCTGGGCGCTCCATACCCGACCAGCCACGACTGCCCGCCGCCGGGCTTTCCCGTCGGCACGCTGACGGGCCAGCCCATCGGTATGCTGCCCATCCCGTTCGCACTGACCACGGGCATCTCGAGCAAGACCGCGGTCGCCTCCGGGACCGAGCAGCGCGTCTTCTGCGGATTCTGCCGCGACCAAGCCAATACCGGCTGCTTCGAGGGGGACCCGTCAAACGGGTGCCCGCACAATGATCCGAACAGCACGTGCACGGCCGCCAGTGCGCCACTCCCCTGCTGCACCGGGGCGGGCACCGGCACGTGCCAAAAGTGCACGGACGCCGGCGTGCCATTCCCCTGCTGCACGGGGATGGGAACCGGCACGTGCGACCCTCAGACGCTCAAGCCGTGCCAGTCAAACTCCGACTGCACGGACGCAGCGTGGCCCGACTGCGAGCAGCGGAACCAGGGCGCGTTCCACCAGACTGGCGCCGCCACCGTCTTCGAGGTGGGCGCCCCGGCGGGGAGCATGATCGACGGTGCCGCGCACGCCTCGACGCTGGTCAGCGTCTTCTGCATCCCACCCACCTTCAACGCGGCCATCGACGCCGCGGCCGACCTACCGGGGCCGGGCGCGGTCAGCCTGCCAGGCCATGCGCAGCTCCTGCCGTGACCTGGCGTTCCAAGGAGGGATCATGAACCCGCGACGTCCGGCAAGTCTCCTGATCCTGGGCCTGGTGCTCACCTCGGCGCCGCCGGCCTTCGCCCTCGTGCTGCCCGGCGGCAAGGCGCCGGGCGAACCCAGGA
>Ga0209056_10007689_pt1 | contig 11094 bp, 10 predicted proteins | sample GraSoiAngelo_114_FD_185876 | JGI IMG/M metagenome (GOLD analysis project Ga0209056, IMG submission 185876) | Grasslands soil microbial communities from the Angelo Coastal Reserve, California, USA - 14_0903_13_40cm (SPAdes) (version 2) | ecosystem: Environmental > Terrestrial > Soil > Grasslands...
AATCGTCATCGCACGCCGCTCGTTTTCATTCAGGATGTTTCCGGATTCATGGTTGGTCCCGAAGCAGAGCATTCAGGAATCATTCGTGCGGGCGCGCGGTTCGTCGAAGCGATGGCCACGGCATTCGTGCCAAAGATAGTCTTGACCGTGAACCACGCGTCGGGCGCCGGATATTATGCGATGGCCGGACAGGGCTTCGACCCCGACTTTATTTTCAGTTGGCCCACTGGGCGCATGGCGGTAATGGAGGGCGATTCTGCCGTCCAGGCTGTTTTCGGTAGCGAACTCGAAAGGCTGAGAGCAAAGGGCAGAGCACCAAGCACAGAACTGGCGGCTGAAATGAATGCCGTGCGCGCGAACTATGAAAGGGAACTCGATGCGAAGTACGCTGCCGCGCGCGGGTTCGTCGATGCCGTGATCGCGCCTGAAGAAACCACAGACACCCTCGAGCTTGCATTGCGCGTGAGTTTGAATTATTCAGGGCCGCATCTTGGGCAGTTCGTTTTGCCGGCGGCGTTGGCATAATTCGCAGATTTCAAAGATTAAGCAGACCAAACAAAGGAGAAGAAACGTGAGAAAGAGCAACATCTACAGGATCGTTCTGGGACTTGCTGTCGTTGTAATGGCGTCTCTCGTTGGGGCAAGCCTGATAGTCTCGGCGCAGAATATGAATATGAACATGTCAACGACGACGGCGAACAGCAATACGAGCATGAAGAAAAAACCGCGCCGGCATAAACCAAAACCAAAGACGACCGAAACCGGAACTGCGGCTGGCCCGGCTGCTGAAGCAACGCCGGCGCCGGGAAAGACTGGGCGTTGCGATCCGACGCAACAGGAACAAACGGATCTGTCCGGCACCTATACCGGCAAGGTCAAGCATGGCAGCGAACCGGCCATGGATGCGACGCTGACGATCACTGGGAATAACTTTACGATGACATCCGGCTCAGACACGCATTCAGGACGCATCACCGCGGTTACGACGTGTGGTTATACTGCGGTCACCGTGATGATGGGCGACCTGACACCGCCTCCGCCCGGGCCAAATCCACCGGCGGCTCATCAGGCAATGTCGCTGCGCGCCAAGAAGGTCGGCGACAGCTTAACGCTGACGAGCGTGCCCGGTGAGCCGCAAATGGTTTCGTTTACTTCGGGCGGCGGCGCGATGAAGGCAAAACCGCGAAGACATAAGGCGAAACCAAAGACGGGAGCACCGCCGCCGCCGGCGAAGGCCACGCCGTAAGAGACGCAAGCCCGTCAAAGTGATCGACGCGGAAACGCGGAGACACGGGGATAAGTCGAGGCACAGACAATTAGATCTGAATCGATCGGCGCTTTGGTCTGTGTTCGCTTCCCCGTGTCTTGTTGTGCTAACTAATTTGCCGAAATGAAAGACAGCATTCGAATAGCTGCCGGCCAGGGATTCTGGGGCGATCTGCCCGACGCGCCCGTGCGCCAGGTTGAAGGAGGCCCGATCGATTATCTGATGCTTGACTATCTGGCCGAAGTCACGATGTCGATCATGCAAAAACAGAAGGCGCGCGATCGCGCGGCCGGCTATGCGCGTGACTTTGTGCCGCTCATGAAGCAGATTTTGCCGGCATGTGTCGAGCGAGACATTAAGGTCATTGCTAATGCCGGCGGCGTGAACGTTGATGGTTGCGCCGGCGCCGTGCGGGAAACGGCGCGCAACTTGGGACTGCAGGGTAAATTGAAGATTGGTATCGTTACCGGCGATGACATTCTTAATCGGATCGACGATCTTCTGGGCCGGGAAATTGAATTACGGAATATGGATACGGATGAACCGTTGGTGACGGTGCGGAATCGAATTCAGAGCGCGAATGCGTATCTTGGGGCGCAGCCTATTGTCGAAGCTCTGGATGGAGGATCACAAATCGTGATCACGGGACGCGCTACGGACACTGGCTTGACACTCGCCCCGATGATTCACGAATTCGGCTGGGCTGCGGATGATTGGGATAAACTGGCGGCCGGGACGATTGCCGGGCACATTATCGAATGCGGGGCACAATGTTCGGGTGGAAACTGTCAGTACGAATGGAAGACTATCCCCGATCTCGCGAACGTTGGTTTCCCAATCGCCGAAGCTTCATCGGATGGAATATTCGTTATTACGAAACACGAAGCGACCGGTGGCCGGGTTAACGTGCCTTCGATTAAGGAGCAATTGGTTTACGAGATGGGCGATCCCCGCCAATACATCACGCCCGATTGCATAGCCGATTTCACGACTATTCAATTGGCGGATGATGGCGCCGATCGTGTGCGTGTGTTCGGGATCAAAGGTCGCGCGGCGACTGACTCTTTGAAAGTCTCGATTAGTTACTCAGCGGGCTACAAAGCGGTCGGCACCCTGGTCTACGCCTGGCCCGACGCGTATGAAAAGGCGAAAGCTGCTGACGGAATTCTGCGCGCGCGACTTGATCGGCTCAGTCTTCAGTTCGATCAGATTATGACGGAATACGTCGGCGCGAATGCTACGCATGGTCCGTTGGCCGGCGAGCCATCGTCCGATCTCGCGGAAGTGCAATTGCGTGTGGGTGTGCGCGGGAGTGATCGCACACCGATCGAAAGATTCACCAAGGAAATAGCGCCGCTGATACTTACTGGGCCCCCGGCAGTAACCGGATTCGCCGGTGGGCGTCCGAAAGTTGAAGAGATCGTTGCCTACTGGCCGGCGCTGATTCCGAAGAGTGAGATAACACCCCACGTTGAGATTATGGAAGTTTAGCTTAACCGCGAAGATTTCTATTCAGAATCTCTGCATAAGTATGAAGATCCAACTCACGAAGCTTGCGCATGCGCGGTCCGGCGACAAGGGCGATACCGCGAATATTGGACTAATCGCTTTGCGCGATGACTTCTATCCGCTGCTCGTACGAAAGGTGACCGCGGCGCGCGTCAAAGAACATTTCAAAGGCATTTGCAAAGGTGAAGTGGAACGATTCGAATTACCGAATCTCAGCGCGCTGAACTTCTTGTTACACGAAAGCCTCGGCGGCGGCGGTACGCTTTCGCTGATGACTGACGCGCAGGGTAAAACTTTTTCGACGGCGCTGTTGCGGATGGAAATCGAAGTCGATGAAGAAGAAGCGAAGCGGTTGCGATTGGATCATTAAGTGCGGGAGAACTTTGGTCCTCCGCGCTGAGGCGTGAAAAAAGGAACGATGGAATCTAAAGAATCAGTTCTTTATGAAGTTCGCGATGCAATCGCGCGCATCACGCTGAACCGTCCCGAGAAGCGTAACGCGCTAAATGCTGAAATCATCGAGGCGCTGAAGGTCGCACTCCGTCGCGCCAACCATGATCAGGGTGTGTGCGCGGTGATTCTCATCGGAGCCGGATCGGATTTTTGTTCCGGCGCGGACCTTCAAACCCTGCAGAAGATCTCGTCCGCCTCAGTTTCTGATAACCTCGAAGATGTGCGTTCTTTGATGGAGGTCTTCTCGTTGATTCGTCAGCTTCACATGCCAGTCATTGCTGCGGTGCGCGGCCGGGCACTCGCTGGGGGGTGCGGACTCGCGACCGCCTGCGATCTGGTCTTGGCGGAGCGTTCCGCTCGGTTCGGTTATCCGGAAGTCACAATTGGCTTCGTACCCGCAATGGTCGCTGCTATCCTGCGGCGCAACGTTTCGGAAAAGAAAGCCTTTGAACTGCTGACACTTGGCGCCGAGATCGGAGCAGAAGAAGCTTTAGAGTTTGGTTTGGTCAATTGGGTCTTTGACGACCGGGCATTCGCCGATGAAGTCGAGGCCTTCGTGCGACGATTCCAGAAATTAAGCCGGTCAGCAGTGAGCTTGTTGAAAAGACTTCTTTATCAAATCGACGGAATGGATTTCGAAGACGCATTGCAGTGCGGATCCGATACGAATGTAATTGCTCGAATGACGGAAGATTGCCAGAAGGGGATTGAACGCTTCTTAACTAGAGAGTGATTAATTCCACAAGGTTTGGTGAGGAGAAGAGTCTGCTATTCCCGAGGTCGCACGTTTTCTCGTAGGAACCTTACGATGTCTTGTGTCGATGTGCCCGGAAGAAAAATCTCGGCGACGCCTTGCTCTTTCAATTTCGGAATGTCTTCTTGAGGGACAATACCTCCCAGGACCACGAGACAATCGTTCATCCCCTGTTCACGCAAGAGTGAGACGATGCGCGGGCAAAGTGTGTTATGCGCGCCGCTGAGAATTGATACTCCGACCGCGTCAACATCCTCTTGCAATGCCGCCGCGGCGATCATTTCGGGCGTTTGACGCAGCCCCGTGTATATGACTTCCATGCCTGCGTCACGCAACGCGCGCGCAATCACTTTGGCGCCGCGATCATGGCCATCTAGACCTGGCTTGGCAACTAAAACTCGAATTCTACCTCGGTCCATTTCACCTTCACGAATGTATTTCCAGTTGAGATCATCGAGTTATTAAATTGCCGGCTCCTCATAAACGCCGTAGACGTCGCGAAGGGCTGAGCAAATCTCACCGAGCGTCGCGTAAGCGCGGACCGCTTCGATGGTCGCCGACATTGTGTTCTCTGCATGCTCGGCAGCTTTTCTCAAATTATCAAGGGCTTTTACAACTGAGCCGTTGTCCCTTCGGGCCTTCGTTTGCTCAAGACGCTCAATCTGATGACTTCGGACTGATTCGTCAATAACTAGAGTTGGGACTTCCTGAGGTTCGTCCTGCATGGCGTACTTATTCACGCCAACGATCGTCTGATCACCGCGCTCCAAGGCCTTCTGATACTGATAGGCTGACTCTTGAATCTCACGTTGCGGAAAGCCTTTTTCGACTGCTTCTACCATGCCTCCCATCGCGTCAATCCGATCGAAGTAAGCGCGCGCGCCATCTTCCATCTTCTGCGTCAAAGCTTCTATGAAGTAGGAACCACCGAGAGGATCGACGGCGTTTGCGACGCCGGTCTCTTCGGCGATTATCTGTTGAGTTCTCAAAGCGATCAGCGCGGCTTTGTCTGTCGGTAACGCCAACGCCTCGTCATACGCGTCAGTATGCAGTGACTGCGTGCCTCCTAAGACACCGGCGAGAGCTTGGATTGCAACGCGGACAATGTTATTAACCGGTTGCTGCACCGTGAGCGATACTCCCGCAGTCTGGGTGTGAAATCGCAATTGCATCGTGCGTTCGTTTTTCGCGCCAAAGTGATCGCGCATCACCCGCGCCCAAATGCGACGTGCGGCTCGGTACTTGGCGATTTCCTCGAAGAAATCATTATGCGCGTTGAAGAAGAAAGAGATGCGGGGAACGAATCGCTCAATGTCTAGCCCGGCGCGCACACCCCAGTCAACGTATTCGATGCCGTCCCGTAATGTGAACGCAAGCTCCTGCAAAGCGGTAGCGCCTGCCTCACGTATGTGATAACCGCTAACTGAAACTGGGTTATATCGCGGGACGTCTTTTGTACAGAATTCGAAGGTGTCAACGACTAATTTCATCGCCGAGCGAATGGGATAAATCCACTCCTTCTGAGCTATGTACTCTTTGAGAATGTCGTTTTGTAGCGTGCCTGAGATCTTTTTCCAGTCCGCTCCTTGTTTTTCCGCGACGACCAAATACATGGCGAGAAAGATTGATGCAGGCGCGTTGATGGTTTGAGAAACGGTGACGTCCTCGAGGGGAATGCCATCAAAGAGCGCTTCCATGTCAGCGAGCGAGGAGACTGCAACCCCACATTTTCCGACTTCACCTTCTGAAAGCGGAGAGTCCGCATCGTAACCCATAAGGGCAGGAAGATCGTAAGCGACTGAGAGTCCCGTTTGCCCTTCCCTCATTAGGTACTTGAATCTGGCGTTTGTCTGTTCGGGCGTGCCAAAGCCCGCGAACTGGCGCATTGTCCAGAGTTTGCCCCGATAGCCTGTAGCGTGGATGCCTCTTGTGTAAGGGAAGTGCCCGGGAAATGAAAGATCGCGATCTACGTCAAGCCGAGCAATATCGGCTTGAGTGTAAAGCCGGTTCACCTCCTCTAGAGAAACAGTTTGAAAGCTTGGCTTGCGCTCGGTTAGACTCTTAGATGAGGCCTTCGGGGACCTTTCTTCACCGGCTTCCTCGCCATGCTTTTCGAAAGACGCTTCTTTGATCTCCAGCATTTTCGCATTCATTATTAGTAGATGTATGTTTGTGTGTCAATCAAAGCAATTCGAGCATAAAGAAGGGCGCGCGGCTGCGTAATGCTTGCAGCCGCGCGATCTCGGAGGGACCCAGAATTCGTGGATAAAGCAGCGGGGTTAAGCGGATGCTGTTAGCGGACAAGTGAAACGAGTTCCGATCTCGAACTTGATTCCAGTAAGCCGATAGGCACCACAATATCGCTCGCCCTAACCATTCCTAGTCTCGCTCGCGCTGAAGATTCGATTACTGTTGGGTCGCTGGCCATTCTTCCAATCTCCGCCGCCAACGAAGCGTTTGAGCGACGTATGAAGTCAATTTCAGACGACATCTGTTGGTACTGGAGGCCGGAAGCTGTCAACTGAGTGCGACTTCGATGGATTACGGTCGAGCAGATTCCAAGTGCAGCAAGAAGAATCATTCCCAAAATGACGCGAGAAGGAATTAGCGCCAACCGTTGAATCGTCGCGGGAATCGCTGCACTGATGCCTGATGGCTGGGAAAGCCCAGGCAGTGCCTTGGCAATAGCAAATTGATTTGTCTGACGATTACTAAGCCAGTATATGTGTCCGCCTGTAGTCAAGGGGTTTACCTCCATCTCTTAATCAAATCGTCTTCGGTCCGTGAGGAGACGGGTCTTCCTCCGTTAGAAACAAAGAGCCGGAGGCTAGCCTATTGGTCATAACAAGTAGCGATTGCCAAGGCCTATTCACATTGAGGCGCCGGCACAGCGCACTAGGTCGATTCAGTTGGTGAATGGTGTCAGGTAAAACAGAGTGGGTACCGTGCTTCTTGCGCCTGCGTTGAACGCAAACGCGCAGGGAGGCCATCTTACGGCGTGTGCTAACCCTGAACCGAGGGGGCCTCAGCCTGCAAACGGCTGCGAATCCGCTTGTATTCATCGAGGGGGTCTCCGTCTGTCAAAACCTACTAGCCAGTTATCAAGCTCAAAACCACTAGATGAACGCTATGTCGATCTCAGCTTACGCAATATAGTGTAGGGCTGATTCCTTTCAATTCCTTGCCGGTCAACGTGTTAAAGGCAAGTGCGCCGACTTTAACACCGGTATCCAACTACCGCAACAACATTTCTTTGCAACACTTTCACAGCCTAACTTCAACAGTTACATCAAGTAAGCGCGATTAAGCGCTTAAATCGGCGAACGCACGGCGAACAGAAAGCCCGAGTTAGCCGTTGCCCAGCGATTCGCGCCGATCAGCGCTCTTGGAGTTAGAAGCCTTCTTGGTAGCTATTTAGAGTGTCGCGGCGAGTCGGGAGATACGTAGCGCGTCGTGTTGACACAGCCAAGTGGTCGATTCGGGGTGCGGCTCTTGAGCGAAAACCCTTGCCTAGTCAACGGGTTACTAGGAAAGGCGCGGTCGGCATGGTCATTGCGAAGAGGCGTCGGAGCATTCGTGTAGAAAAAATCCTGTTATTTCGGAGATTAGTCAAATGAAAGCCATTAAATACGCCGAACGCGGGCTTACTATGATTGCGGGAGCCTTGTTCGATTCTATTCAAGTATTTAACAAATACAAGCCCAATCCCTCATTCACCCCGAAATGGTCAGATAAGCCGCTGTTGAAATCCTGGCAGAAAACCAAACCCACGCTGGGCTGGCCCCGAACTACGGACTCGCTATGTCCTAACTGCGTAATTGAAGCGCGTCAGGATATTTTAGATGGCAAGAAGGACGTTTTGGTGCTACTGAATGAAAAGGTTGGTGAGATCAAAGCCCAGATTATCGAACGTGACGGACAAATCTGGATGGTCAAGGATTGCCCGATTCATGGTCACTTCGAAGATCTGATGGCTATCGATGAGAAATTCCTGAAACACATAGAGGCAACGTTTCCGGGCCGCGATATCCAAGCGCACAACGACGAGACCCTTCACAATCATGGATCCAGTACGGTCAGGTATGGTCGAGGCGCCGTGCTTACGGTCGATCTCACGAACCGCTGCAACATGATGTGTGATCCATGTTTCATGGATGCCAACCAAGTCGGTTTTGTGCACGAACTGACTATGGACGAGATCAAGGAGATTCTTGATAACGCGATCTCCATCAAACCGAGGCGCCAGATGTCCGTGCAGTTGTCTGGGGGAGAGCCTACGATTTCGCCACATTTCATCGAAGCTATTCGTTACGCGCGTAAAGTTGGTTACAACTCCGTGCAAGCGGCAACTAACGGAATTGAGTTCGCAAAGAGCAAGGAATTCTGTCGGCAGGCAGCCGAGGCTGGCTTGCGTTATGTATATTTCCAATTCGATGGAATTGGTAACGATGCGAATAGTCACCGCCAGGTTGGAAATTTGTTCGATGTAAAGCTGCGGGCGATTAACAACCTGCACGAAGCCGGCGTTGAGATTGTGTTGGTAACCACGCTGGTAAACGGTATCAATAATGATCAAGTCGGATCGATTATCCGTTTTGCGCTGGATAATCCGAAGAAGATCGCGTTTCTTTCCTTCCAGCCGGTATCATTCACTGGTCGCGACGAAGCAATAACGCCTGAGCGTCGTTTACAACAGCGGTACACCCTTTCGCACTTGGCTTACGATGTGAAAAACCAGGTCGGCATTACAGAACCCACCCGTGACTGGTTCCCGCTGTCGCTGATGGGAGCATTCGCTGATTTCGCGGATCTCGTCCACGGGCCAAACTCAGAATGGGGCCAAGTCTCCTGTGGCTGCCATCCGAATTGCGGGGTGGGGACGGCCGTGATGGTCGACAAAGAAACTAGGGAAATGAGTCCTGTCCCGGCGTTTTTGAATATTCCCGGACTGGTTAAGGATATGCAGAAGATAACGGACGCCGCGCGTGGGAAATGGGCTTCGAATATCATGATGGGGCTCGCCCTGTTGAAGCACTATCGTCCATTCAATGCGCCCTCGCAGTTCAACCTGTACGAACTGTTTAAGAAGTTCGACAAATCTTTTGGTTTGACCGGAAAAGACTATGGCAAGGTCAGCGGCGATCGGAAGCAGGACGATATTGAAAAACGCCGGGCTGATCGTTGGAATTTTCTTTTCATCGCAGGGATGTGGTTCCAGGATCTATTCAATTACGACTTCCGGAGGACGGAGATGTGCATCATTCCGTACGGAACTCAGGAAGGTGAGATTAGTTTCTGCGCCTACAATACCGGCATTGGCTGGCGCAACATAATTGAGCATATGCATCAGAACGCGACCGTGGCAAAATGGTATGAAGAGCATGGTCGTCACGAGATCTTTGCCGGCGGCAAAAACGTTCCATTGTCCAAGACTGCTCACAACCTGGTGCTCGATGAAGTTGACTTGACCAGGCCGAACAAACCCGAGATGGAAGGGCCGAAGACCGCACACGAAGAGAAGGTAATGATGCGGAAGCTTTACCATGAGATGGTGCTAAAGCAACAGCAAATCAAGTCTGATAATGGTGATAAGCCCGTGCAGATTCAAGGGCTCGGACGCAAGAAAGACGCAGCAGTCGTTGCCGTCTAAGCCAAAGCATTTTTTAACGAGAGACCCCTCGACTCTATAGTTCGCGGGGTCTTTCTTTGTCTCGGCTTGACCGTGGCGCTCAAGCGCATGTTAAATAGGAATTCGCAATAGGACACGGTTTAGAATGTTAAGAGAGAGAATTGGAGAAATAGATGGCGGTAGTTAATGTTAACCCAGGTGAATCGATCGAAAGTGCGCTGCGACGCTTCAAACGCAAGGTCATGACTGAGGAGATCATCAAGGACGCGAAGAAGCACGCTTTCTTTATGCCTCCAGGCCAAAAGGCGAAGCTCAAATCTGCTCTAGCCCGCAAGCGTAACAAGAAGAAAGGGCGTCCGCGTCCACGCCCGACAAGCTAGAACCTGGTCCGAATTAGACCTGCGGACTCACATAGTTCAAAAGCAAAAGTCATGAGGTTCGCCCGAGGACCTTTTCAAAGCTTAAACGCGGACGTGTGCTGAGACGTTAATTCGAATTGGATTGAAACGTGACCCGAATCTTGTTAACAAACGACGACGGAATTCATTCGGCCGGATTGGTCGCGCTCGAAAGAGCGTTGCGCGCCGTCGGCGATGTTTACGTCGTCGCGCCCGCGGCAGAAATGAGTGGAGCGTCGCACAGCCTCACTCTGGCTCGGCCGCTGCGGATTCGACAGATTGATGAACGCCACTGGACGGTTGATGGGACCCCGACCGATTGCGTGACGCTGGCACTGCACAAGATTCTCCAAGAGGACGAGCTCCCGCACGTTTGTGCTTCAGGAATTAATCATGGTGGCAATCTCGGCGATGATGCCACCTATTCCGGTACCGTCGCGGGCGCATTGGAAGCGACGATTCTGGGCGTGCCGGGACTCGCGGTGAGCCTGGTTGCCCGAGAGCACTTTGAGTTTGCTGAAGCAGCACACTTTGGATTGCTCGCAGTCAGGAAGATACTGAGCGAAGGTCTTCCCGAAGGAAGTTTGCTCAACATCAACGTGCCGCCCGGGGAGATCAAGGGAGTTCGCGTCACGCGCCAGGGCATAAAGAACGCCAGGCCCGTGATCACGGAACACATTGACCCCCGTGGCAAGCCATACTTTTGGATTGGAGAGCAATATTATAGGTCCAGTGCGGAAGAGGGCACCGACTATCGTGCGATCGAAGAGGGCTATGTGTCGATCACGCCGCTTAAGAGCGACATGACCGATCACAACGCTCTATCCGAGATTGAATCATGGGAGTACCTGGCCTCTTCTGAAGTATTACACACCTGAAGGTCAACCCGGTCCCTGAGTATCAAGTACTTGATGTCCCCAACTCCACGGCCCAGCGCGTTGCAAGCCGAGTATCGGATTCCCCGCGAGCGCATGGTAGAACGCTTGCGCGATTATTATGGTATCCGCGACCCCAAAGTTCTGGATGCCGTAGGGCTGGTGCCGCGTCATTTTTTCGTTTCCGAAGCACTGCGTGGCCGGGCCTA
>Ga0209056_10007691_pt1 | contig 11091 bp, 7 predicted proteins | sample GraSoiAngelo_114_FD_185876 | JGI IMG/M metagenome (GOLD analysis project Ga0209056, IMG submission 185876) | Grasslands soil microbial communities from the Angelo Coastal Reserve, California, USA - 14_0903_13_40cm (SPAdes) (version 2) | ecosystem: Environmental > Terrestrial > Soil > Grasslands ...
GGTGTTCACCAGGTGCGGGGACGCAAGACGTTGCTGGAGATGCTAGCACTGGCCGGCGGGATCCGGTCGGACGCCGGGTACAGCGTCCGTATCACCCGGCAACTGGAGTGGGGCTGCATCCCATTGCCGAAGACGGAGCTTGACGCCTCGGGCCGCTTCAGCGTGGCCGAACTCAATTTGAAAAAAATCATGGAGGCAAAGAACCCGGAGGAGAACATTCAGATTTTTCCGCATGATGTTATCTCCGTTCCGAAGGCCGAAATGGTGTACGTGATCGGAGAGGTAAAGCGCTCAGGTGGATTCGTTCTCGGCGAACACCAGTCCATCTCCGTGCTACAGGCGCTTTCGCTCGCTGAGGGGCTCAACGGAACTGCTGACGCACGGCATGCCAGGATCCTGCGGTTGAAGCGCGACGCCGATCAACGTGAAGAGCTGGCCGTGGATGTTAAGGACGTTCTCAATGGAAAGAAATCAGACATCGCGCTTCGAGGCGACGACATTTTGTTCATCCCCGGCAGCACGGGCAAGAAGGCGGCCTTGCGCGCCCTCGAGGCAGCTATTCAAACGGGAACAGGCTTGGCAATCTGGCGCACGCCTTGAAGCATTCTCTGAGGCATGGTATGAAACCCTCCGAATTTCCTCTTGATAAAACTGACCGACGCCGGAACGAACTCAGCCGGGGAGCGGAGCAGCGTCCCACGGTGTACAAGTATGTTGAGTCACCTTCGACGGAGGTTGGCGCTTCGCCGGGGTACGACAGTCTCCTCGACTACTGGCACATTCTAATCCGCCACAGGATGACGGTACTACGCTTTGCGGTGGCTGGATTGCTCGGAGCGATCGTGGTCAGCTTGGTGCAGACACCGATTTACCGCGTGAGAACTTCCCTCGAGATCCAGGGTCCCAACTTCCCGGAAATGAAGGGCGCCAACGACTCCAACGGCAGTTACGCCTCACCAGAGTCGTACGTGGAGACGCAGGTCAAAATCCTGCAGAGTGAATCCGTAATCGAGCACGTGATCGACAAACTGAAGCTCCAGAAAGAGCGGCCCAGAACCGGCTGGCGAGGCTTGGCGTCGCGCGTGCAGCGCATTTTCGCATTTTCCAAAGCCTCGAATCTCCCGGAAAGGGAGGAATTGATCCGGCAGATAAAACGCAATCTGACGGTGCGGACATCCGGCAACTCGCGCTTGCTTGAGGTGCTATATGAATCGCCGGATCCCCAGCGGGCGGCCGATTTCGCGAATACCCTGGTCAGCCAATATGTCGAACTAAGCCAGGAGGAGAGGTGGAGGTCCGCCCAGGGCACTGCCGAATGGCTGACGAGCCACCTGGGCAAAATGAAGGGAGAGCTGGAAGCCTCGGAGGCGCAACTCCAAGATTACGCACGCGCTTCCGGGCTGTCGTTGACCTCCGAGAAGGAAAACCCGGTGGTGAACCGGCTCAAGGAATTACAAGACGAGCTCTCCAAAGCTCAGGCCGACCGAATTGCAAAGCAAGCGAAATCCGAAGAAGCGCGCAGCAAGCCAGCGGATTCCGTGCCGGAAATGTTGGAAGACCCGACCATGCGCGAGTACCGCCAGAAGTTGACTGAATTGCAGCGGCAATACGCCGAGCTCAGTGCGACACTGACCCCGGAGCATTACAAAGTGAAGCGCGTGCAAGCGCAGATCACTGAACTGCGCTCCGAGATGCAAAAAGAACGCGCCAACGTCTTGCGCGGCCTCGGCAACGAATATGCAGCAGCGGTCCGCCGTGAAAGACTACTGTCCAAAGCACAGGCCGAGCAGGAGAAAATCGCGGCGGATCAATCCGACAAGGTGATCCACTACGACACCCTGAAGCGCGACGTGGATTCGAACCGCCGGCTCTACGAAGTGATGCTGCAGAGGGTCAAGGAAGCCAGCTTGGCCACTGCTATGCGCGACAGCAATGTACTGGTCGTTGACCGCGCCAAACCGCCGCTGCTCCCTTACCGTCCAAGTTTGCCAGTGAACTCCGCGATTGGCTTGTTCAGCGGCGTGTTCCTGGGTTTTGGATTCGTACTGCTCCGGGAGCGTATTGACCGCAGGATAAGTGCTCCCGGCGACGCTCAGGTCTACTTGGATTTACCGGAATTGGGCGTTTTACCTTTGGATCAGGCCGCAGTTTCCTGGCAAATCCCTAACCGTCTGCCCCCGCATCGTGCAGCCTCCTCCCGCCCTCCCGAGAGCGCCTTGAGGTCTTCGCTAGGCGATTGTCCCGAACTAGCCACCTGGAAGCGCAAGCCTTCTTTGCTCGCTGAATGCACGCGCACCACGCTGATCTCGATTCTTTCGCCTAACCAGAATGGAGAGGGTCCTCGGATCATTGTCCTCACGAGTGCATGCCCGGGCGATGGCAAGACGACAGTTGCTTGTAATCTCAGTATCGCAATGGCGGAGATCGGTCGCAAGGTGCTCTTGATCGACGGCGATCTGCGCCGCCCGAGACTGCATAAGATTTTTGGCGTGGCGAACACCTGGGGTCTCAGTGACTTGCTGTGGGCAGACAATCCGCTTGAAACTGTTCCGATCTCACACCTGGTTCGCGAGACTGAGGTCTCTAGTCTTTCCTTGTTGCCCGGGGGCAGTTGCGGCATAACCCCGTCGAATCTCTTCTATTCTCCTCGCATGTCGAGGCTTTTGAGGCGTCTGCGGTCGGAGTTTGACATGGTCATGATTGACGCACCCCCCGTCATCCATCTCGCGGATGCGCGCGTGCTGGGCCGCCTCGCGGATGGCGTCATTTTGGTGGTCCGCGCCGGGCAAACTACGACTGAAAGCGCGTTATTCGCCAGTCAGCGTTTCGCCGAAGACGGAACTCGCGTTCTCGGCACCGTTCTAAACAGCTGGGATCCAAAGAACAGCCGAGGTTACGGCTACGGAAATTACCGCGAATACGAGAAATATGTCGGACAGTAGGTGTTTCAAGGAATAATCTCCATGCCTTCGTCTATTTCCGATTCGAAGTCCACAGCTCTCACCTACGCGAAGACCTTGGTCGGAATTTGCGTGATGCTCATGATTGCCGTCGAGATCTCCTCCGTTTATCTCCTCAAGCATGATTCGGCCACGTATGCACGGATTTCTCGGCAATACGACGAAGCCGCTAAAATGCGCCCCGCTAGGCCGGGCGAGCCTCCCTCCGTACTGATGGTGGGCAATTCCCTACTCCTGCATGGAGTCGAACTGGATAGACTGCAGGCATTGACTTCCTCCCGCATGCGTATCCATCCCATTTTCCTGGAGGCTACCGGCTACTATGACTGGCTGTACGGGCTGCGGCGCCTGTTCCGTCAGGGGGCAAGACCGCAGGTGGTCGTCGTCGGTGTCGGTGTGAATTACTTTCTGAAGAACGGTGTGCGTCAAGATTATGCTCCCATGCTGTTCTTTGATGCCCGAGACACCCTCGCCTTAGCTTCAGATTTACATCTGGATCGCACTGCAACAAGCAATCTCTTGCTTGCACATTCGAGCACCTTCTGGGATACGCGCAGCGCCATTCGAACACAGGTTCTAAGCCATATGGTTCCCCATCTTGAAGATCTTTTTTTGTTCGTAAATCCGAGGCCGGCTATTCCAGAGGGTCGGGCGTTTGAAGAGATTGCGATTCCCCGCTTGCAAAGGATGCGTGAGCTATGTGAAGCATACGGAGCCAAACTGATTCTTCTGGTCCCGCCAACTCTATCTTCGGAGAGTGCGGTCAACCAAATGGCGTATGCTGGGCACAAAGTTGGAGTGGATGTATCGGTGCCAATTGATCCAGCGGCGCTTTCGGCAAAGTTTTACCAGCGGGACGGAATGCATCTCAATCCCGAGGGCGCAGTGCTTTTCACATCAGCACTAGCGAAGGACCTTCCCGAGAGGGTTGTGACTCACGACACCCTAGCCTCCCGCCTCACCCGATCGACGCCCGCACCCCTAACTCCTACTGTGCAGATTGCTGACCGTGAGCACTGACGCCCCAGGCGTATTCGCCGCGCAGCACGGCAAACGTCCCTCCTTGTGTGCGGATTTCAGCTGGATGTTCGTGGGAAATGCCCTTTACGCGGGCGGCCAGTTTGCAACGCTGATGCTGTTGGCCAAGCTGGTTCGGCCAGAACTGGTGGGGCAGTACGCCTTGGGTCTCGCCGTGGTGTATCCCGTGATGATGCTCACCAACATGCAACTGCGGGCCGTTATGACCTCGGGCGCACGGCAGCAGACCCATTTTGGCCATTACCTAAGCCTCCGCCTGCTGACCACGTCGCTGGCACTCGTGATTATCTTCGCCATTACTCAAATCCTAGGGTATCGCCGAAACCTGACGGCGGTGGTTACGATGGTGGGGGTGGCATACGCCATCGAAACCATCAGTGATGTGTATTATGCGCGGCTGCAACTGCACGAAAGAATGGCTGAGATCTCCAAGTCATTGATTGCAAGGGCGCTGCTTTCCGTGCTTGGACTGGCAGTCACAACTTATGTCAGCAGAAATCTTCTATGGGGAGTCACAGCTGTTGTGCTGGCGCGTGTGATCGTCCTTTTCGGTTACGACATTTGTGAGCGTACCCACGGTTTGGGTGGGCAGTCCAAATGGTTCTCTCGAAACGACGCGCTGGCGCCGCGCTTCGATCTGAAGGTGCAACGCGAATTACTGTGGCTTAGTCTCCCTCTCGGAATTGTAGTGCTCTTAACCACTTTGAATTCCAGCGTTCCTAGCTATTTCATTAAGCATGCGCTCGGGGAACGTGACCTGGGTATTTTCTCAGCGATCGGATTCATGATTTCAGTAGGAAACATGGCAGTGATGTCGCTTGGCCAATCAGCGTTCACCCGCCTTGCCAGGTCATATGCCACAGGCAACCTTGTAGCCTTCGGCTTGCTCCTCGGCAAGCTTCTAGCCTTTGGGGCCATGCTGGGAGTGTGCGGGATGATTATTTCCAGGCTGGCAGGACGCGAGATTCTTATCATTCTGTTCCGGCCCGAATACGCTGAGCGAGCAGACCTTCTTCCCTGGATCATGGCGGTGGGAGGCGTCCTGTTTATGGCCCAGTTTTTGGGATTCGGGATGACAGCCGCCGGTTATTACAACTCACAAGTTATCCTGAATATTTTGGCAAACCTTAGCCTTTTCGCGGCCTGCTATTGGTTTGTTGCACGGCAGGGGCTCTTTGGTGCGACCTTCGCGATGTTGATCGCCGCGATCGTGCAGCTTGCCGGCAGCGCCCTTGTTCTAATCATAGGCATGCGAATGCATACTCCTGCATGCGTCGAACGCGTGGAAACAGCCTAATGTTACCTCCTCGCATCCCTCCGTCGGTGGAGGGCAATGGTTAAGGAGGCCGCTCAACGGTATTGGTTGGGGCACCAAGTAGTGTTCGGGCGGGTGCTGCGTCAGCCTTGTGCCTCGCCGAGGCCTGATGGCAGTGTAGCCGCCTGCACCATCGTCGGAGTAGAAGAGTCTTCCGGTCTGAGCAAACTTGCGTTTGCTTCCCTTTGGCTTTTGGTGTTCGCCATGCCATGGGAAGATGCAATCACCATTTCTGATTTTGGTACAAGCGTACGTTTGATCGGGATGGTCACTGTTGGCCTTGGTGTCCTGGCGGTCATCGAAAGAGGGAAGCTCAGACGCCCGGCACCAGGGCACATCGTGATGGCCCTGTTTGTCTTGCTGGCGGCGCTAAGTTATCTGTGGAGTCTTTATCCCGAAGGAACTCTAGTGCAGGCTTTCTCGTACATCCAGCTCTTTGCGATGGTGTGGCTGATCTGGGAGTTGGCCCCTCGGGTGCGAGAACAGATGCGACTGATGCAGGCATATATTCTTGGAACCTTTGTCTCTGGGATAGACACACTATACTCATCTCTTTCTCATCAGGAGTCGGTTTATCAACGCTATGCAGGCGCCAGGTTAGATGCCAATGACTTGGGGCTAATCATGGCTTTGAGCATCCCAATGTCATACTATCTGCTCATTGAGAACAAGGGGTGGATGGCTTGGATCTACAGAGTGCAACTTATTTTGGCAGGAACGACCATCTTGCTGACGGCCTCAAGAGGAGCCACTCTGGCGACTGTTGTCGCCCTTGCTATCGTGCCTTTGACTCAAGCGCGCTTGACTGTCCACCAGAGAATCGCAGTCCTCTTGACAATATCATTGCTTGTCTATGGCGCTCTTCTCTTCGTACCTTCCAGTTCATGGGAACGCTTATCGACGCTACCCAGCGAATTTGCGCAGGGGACATTAACCGGACGCACCATCATCTGGAAAGCAGGCTTGGAGATTTTCCGCGTGCATCCTTTCCTGGGCATTGGAGCCAACGCATTCCGCCTTATCGTCAGCCGTGTTTTGGCTGAGCCGATTCGCCTTGATGAACGTGACCCGGCGCCCCCCGCGCACAATACGTTCCTGTCGGTCCTCGTCGAGCAAGGCGTAATTGGTTTTGTGCTTTTTTGCGCCTTGTTAGCTGTCCTAGCGCTGTCACTGAGAGGGATGCCCCGCTTCCAACAGCGACTGTGGATCGTATCTCTTGCTGTTTGGGTGGTAGGAGTGTCCAGCTTAACGTGGGAGATGAGGAAACCGACCTGGTTCTTCTTTGGCCTGTTAATGGCGCAATGCGGCAGCATGGCCCAGAAGCGAGGTCCTGCGCAGAGTTATGCTCACTGCTTTGCTAAACATCGAGCACCCGTCCTGCACGTATCATGCCCGTGAGAATCATCTTCTCGTGCTGAAATTGGAGTGCCTACTGTAGCTCAGCGCGACACGCGAACTGAGGTCATGAACAAAGTAAAAGTAGTCCATATCGTCCCTATGCTCAGCCCCGGCGGCGCCGAGCGCGTGGCGGTTCATATCGTGAGAGGGTTGAACCGCCAGCGATATGATCCAGTAGTAGTTTCGTTCACGGGGCGGTTGGGGTGCGACCTCGACCGTTTGCTGGAGGAAGCAGGCGTAGAAGTTCGGTACCTGAGCAAACGGCCGGGATTCGATCACCGCATGTACTCCAGATTGCATCCTGTTCTCAGAGACTGCCAACCGGATATTGTTCACACCCATCTGCACGTGCTTCGCTATGCGTTGCCATCCCTGCTGCTTCTCAAACGCTCCGCACTGTTGCATACGGTCCACAACTTGGCGGAACGCGAGATTGAACCTTTGCTCCGCTGGCTTCAGCGTTTCGCACTCAACCACGGAGTTGTCCCCGTCGCCGTCGCGGAAGAAGTAGCAGTCAGTTTAGGACGCCTTTACGGAATTCAAGGCTGTCCCGTCATCTCGAACGGTATTCCGACGGACTATTACGCGCGCCCGCAGACTCCACGGATAGAGTGGCGGGCGAGGGAGGGCTTCAGAGACGAGGATATTCTGTTCGTCTGCGTAGCCCGTTTTGCTGCACAGAAAAATCACGCGCTGCTCCTGAGGGCATTCGCGCAAGGTCCCGCTTCCGATCCGAACGCGCACTTGGTCCTGGTTGGCGAGGGCGCCTTGCAGGAACGGCTCAAAGAGCAAGCCAAGAGTTTCGGCTTAACCCACCAAGTCCACTTCCTTGGGCTGCGGACCGATATTCCCGACGTGTTGGGCGCAATGGATGTTTTCGTTCTGAGTTCAGACTACGAGGGCAACCCGCTCTCGGTGATGGAGGCTATGGCCTCAGGCCTGCCTATTGTGAGCACCGCCGCAGGGGGCGTGCCGGACCTCTTCGAAAGCGGAAGGGAAGGTTTTATCGTGCAGCCTGGAGACGTTCAGGGTCTCTCGAACTCCATGGTTTCTCTCTTAGGAAATCGAGAAGCCAGGCAGTCCTTGGGGATGGCGGCCGCGCGGCGGGCAAGAGAAAGCTTCGACGTGTCAACGATGGTCCGGGCATACGAGGAACTGTACGAGAACCTCGTTGATCATTCGCATGGCCTGAGCACTGAAAGCACGTTCCGAGAGTCCGGCACTCCGGCTAGAGAAGTGGTCGGGAGCCAAAATCGATGAACATTCTTGTTGCTAGTGATGTGTGTCACTGATCCAGAACGCGTTGGTCTAGGAAATTTGAAAAACCATATGATCAAGGTCATGCACGTCATTACGACCCTCGGCCCAGCCGGGGCCGAAACCATGCTCTGCCGAGTCGCTGCTGGGATGGACGGCACGCGGTTTGAAAACGAAGTTGTATCGCTTACCGGTGTGTTAGACCTTGCGGAGAGAATGCAAGCAATCGGTGTGCGCGTACGCACACTCGGTATGAAAAAGAGTGTGCCTAACCCTTTGCTGGTGATGCGCCTTGCGCAATGGATCCGCGAGTCGAAACCGGACGTTATTCAGACCTGGATGTATCATGCGAACTTGGTCGGCGCTCTCGCGGCGCGCCTAGTTGGTGATGTTCCTGTGGTTTGGGGCATCCACCATAGCGCACTTGACCCTCGCGTTGACAAGCGCCGCACCATGTTAGTCAATCGCGCCTGTGCCTTTTTATCGGGAAAATTGCCCGCCCGGATTGTATGTTGCTCAGAGGCGTCGCTGAGCATCCATAAGAAACTTAGCTACGCCGCCGAAAAACTGGAGGTCATCCCCAACGGTTTCGATCTGGAGCGAGTCAAACCCGACGCTACTGCCCGCGTGTCGGTACGTGAGGAGCTGGGTATCCCGGTGGATGCACTTGTAATTGGAATAGCAGCCCGCTTCCATCCCCACAAGGATCATCGCAACTTCGTTCGAGCAGCCGCGCAGCTACACAAACAAATACCCGAGATTCAGTTCCTGCTCTGCGGCCTTGACATCACCTGGCAAAACTCGCAGTTGGCGGGATGGATCGAGGCAGCGGGCGTCCGTGATTGCTGTCATCTCTTGGGACTACGCCGAGATATACCTCGCCTCTTTGCCGGGATGGACATCGCCACTACTGCTTCTCGCAGTGAAGCCTTTCCCATTGCAATCGGTGAAGCCATGGCGTGCGGAACGCCCTGCGTCGTGACCGACGTGGGGGATTCCGCAATGATCGTTGATCAGACTGGTATTGTCGTGGCGCCTGGAGATCCGGATGCGTTGGCTGAAGCGTGGCGGAAGCTCATAGAGGCCGGACCGGAAGTACGGTGCCGCCTCGGAATGGCTGCTCGACGCCGAGTGCAGCACCATTTCGCACTGCCGGCGATCGTGGACCGATATCAGGCAATCTACGCGCAGTTGGCCGCCGGAGCACCACAAGGTGTGCCTGCTCCCAGCCTCTCGCACTGTGCTCGCTAGGCCCGCCTTTTAGGGGCGTTCGGTTTCCCACTTGGGATTCTGAGCGCACCTGATTCATCTCCTTCAACTTCTTTCAGTACAGCTGATTAGGGCGGCCGATGTCAGCACGCGCGCGGATTATGCAATCGACGTGATCAATCCAAGACAAAAGACAGTGCCGCGCTCAAAGAGTCGGTGAGTGGCGAGACATACCACTAGTCGGAACATAGAGATGCTAGACGGCAAAATCAAAAGCGCGAATTCGGAACAACCACACTTGATCTTTGTGGTGAGTTCGTCGCTCGCAGTTGGCTACCTACAAGGTCAGCTGCAGTATTTTCAGAATAAGGGCTTTGATGTGACCGTTCTCTCTCCAAAGGGACGCAAGGGCGAGTGGGAAGTGCCCCGGCCCGAGGGCATCGCGTTCATCGAAGTGCCCATGAAGCAAGAGATCGCTCCCCTGAGAGATCTTGCATCACTGTGGCGCTTGTGGCGCGCCATGCGCGCGCTGCGCCCCACAGTCTCGAATGTGGGGACCCCCAAGGCAGGGTTCTTGGGGGGCTGTGCAGCTTGGCTGAACAGAGTCCCTTGCCGGTTCTACACGCTGCACGGTTTGCGTTTCGAGACCACTAAGGGACTGAAGCGGCGAATCCTCATCTATGCTGAGCGTCTAGCTTGCCGTTTCGCCCATCGCGTCATATGTGTCAGCCAGAGCGTGCGTGAAAAGGCGGTTGCTTCTGGGCTCACGAGCCGGGAGCGAACGGTCGTTCTCGGATCCGGCAGTTGCAATGGTGTGGATGTTTTGCGTTTCGCAGCCACGCCAGAGATGATGAGGCGAGCGGCCGAGTTGCGGCGTCAGTTAGGAATCCCTGTCCGAGCGCCTGTTGTGGCTTTTGTTGGGCGTTTGACCCGTGACAAAGGCATTCCCGAGCTGATGGAAGCCTTTTTGCAACTCGGTAATCGATTCCCGGATCTGCGGCTACTTCTGGTGGGATGCTTCCAAGACGGAGACCCCCTTCCTGTCGATACTCGGAGATGTGTGGAGACACACCCACACGTGATTTTCGGGGGGGCGGTACAGGACACAGCTCCTTACTACGCGATTGCCGATGTCTTAGTCCTACCAAGCCACCGGGAGGGGCTACCTACCGTAGTCCTAGAGGCACAGGCCGCCGGCAAGCCCGTGATAGGGGCGTCGGCGACTGGGATCGTAGACGTCGTCGTGGATGGCGAGACCGGACTTCTCTTTCCTGTAGGTGATGTACCAGCGCTTGCTGAGGCGATGGCAAGGCTTATCACCGACAAAGGCTTGGCGAATAAACTGGGACTTGCAGGCCAAGAACAAGTCAAACGCAAATTTCGACAGGAGCGAATCTGGGAAGCGCTATATCGAGCGTATTTCACAGTTTTACAAATGAAAGAACTGCCGCCATCCTTAATACCGCATACCGAGAAGAGCGGCAGTGTAGCTGGGTCCAACGAGTAGCCGCGCTCTAGAAATATCACAACAAGACAAATAGAGTCCCGTCCGTTTTATTGCTCCCCAGCCCGAAAAACAACTGCTGAGGGAGCCAGCGCGCTCATGAACATCTACGACAAATCAGTCAGGCGAATCGGCGAACATACGCGCTGGACCTTTCGGCGCGCTAAGGGCCTGCTGTTGACTGCAGCGGTGTTCGTCGTCTTTACGATCTTCATTGCTGCCAGCCAGACATCAAGCGCGGCGTTTCCTTTGTGGGTGGAATCCAGTTTGATCAGAGTGGGGCAGACCGACGCCCCCGGAACGGCTTCCTCCATCAGTCTATCCAGCGCACGCGGCGAGACTGTGGACACCCAAGTCGTCGTGCAGGGCCCCGCTGGGGGCTTGAGCAACGTGAACTTGAGCGCCTCCGC
>Ga0209056_10007692_pt1 | contig 11090 bp, 11 predicted proteins | sample GraSoiAngelo_114_FD_185876 | JGI IMG/M metagenome (GOLD analysis project Ga0209056, IMG submission 185876) | Grasslands soil microbial communities from the Angelo Coastal Reserve, California, USA - 14_0903_13_40cm (SPAdes) (version 2) | ecosystem: Environmental > Terrestrial > Soil > Grasslands...
TCGACGATCCGGACGCGGTTCACGTCGAGGAGATCGAGCGCGACGGCGCGCACGTGCTGCAGCTGCACGTCGCGAAGGACGACGTCGGCAAGGTGATCGGCCGCCAGGGCCGGATCGCCCGGGCGCTGCGCACGATCGTCCGCGCAGGCGCGGCGCGGTCGAGCTACCGCATCCTTGTCGAGATCGTCGACTAAAGACCTCGTCGTCGTCGGGCGGGTGGGGAGACCCCACGGCCTCGACGGATCCTTCTTCGTCGAGCGGGCGAGCGACGACCCGGAACGATTCGCGACCGGCGCCGTCCTGCACGTGGGCGGCCGGCCGGCGCGCGTCGAGGCCTCGAAGCGCTCCGGCGGCCGGCCGGTGATCCGCCTCGACCGCGAGGCGCCGCGCGGCGCCGAGCTCGCGGTTCCCCGCGAGGCGCTGCCGCCGGCGGCAGAGGGCGAGTACTACGCCTTCCAGCTCGTCGGCCTCGAGGTCGAGGAGGAAGGCGGCCGCACCCTCGGCCGCGTCGTGCAGGTCGCGCCCGGCGTGGCGAACGACGTGCTCGAGCTCGACTCCGGGCTGGCCCTGCCGCTGGTCGAGGCCTGCGTGCGCGCAGTCGACCTCGAGCTTGGTCGGATCTTGGTCGCGCCGGGTTTCGCCCCTGATTAGGGGGCGACGGCGGTCAACGACGGCCAGCCGTAGTGGCCGTAGTAGTTGTCGGAGCCCGCAGTGCCTAGGTTCGCGACCGGTTTCGAGGTCCCGCTAGAGAGACGTTCAAGCTCCGCGCGAACGCTGCGCGAGGTCACGCGGGTGCGGACAAAGGAAGTATCGCGCCTTTCATCGTCGGCGCCGAGGCTCCGCAGCTACCCTGAGCAGCGCCTCCTTTGCAGCTCGACGTCTTCACCTTGATCCCGCAGGCCTTTGCGTGGCTGACGGAGCAGCGGCCCGTTGCGGCCGTGCTCGGCGACGAGCTGGACCTGCGCCTGTTCAGCTACCGCGACTACACGCCGCTTGCGAGCTCGCAGGTCGATGACGAGCCGTACGGCGGCGGAGCCGGGATGGTGCTCCGTGTCGACGTCGTCGCGGCCGCCCTCGAGGCCGCCTACGGCGACGCACCCGCCCATCGCGTCGTCGCGCTGACGCCGCAGGGCCGGCAGCTGAAGCAGGACGTGGTCGAGGAGCTCGCAGGCGAGGAGCGGCTCACCCTGCTTTCGGCGCGCTTCGAGGGCTTTGACGAGCGCGTGCTCGCGCACCTCGCCTCCGACTCGATCTCGATCGGCCCTTACGTGCTCTCTGGGGGCGAGCTGCCCGCAATGGTGCTGGTGGACGCGATCGCGCGGCGGCTTCCGGGCGCGCTCGGCTCGGCGGAGTCCGGACTCGTCGAGAGCTTCTCGGCCGAGCTCCAGGGCGGCCTCGAATACCCGCATTACACGCGGCCCGCCGATTTCCGCGGCTGGCGGGTGCCCGACGTCCTCCTCTCGGGCGATCACGCGAAGATCGACGAGTGGCGGCGCAGGCAGAGCCGTCTACGGACGGCAGGTTGAGGCACGATACGGAGATGGACCAGTCAGACGGCGCCGACGCGGTTCGCAATCCGTACGAGGTGCTCGGGGTCAGCCCCGACGCGTCATCGGAGGAGATCCGAGACGCCTACTGGCGTCTCGTTCGCTTCCATCGGACGGAGGGCGAGGCAGCCTGGATGCCGACGCACCTCGGCGAGATCCAGAACGCGTATGAGGTTCTGTCCGATCCGTCGCGCCGCGCCGAGCTCGACGCCGCGAATGGGGGTTTCGCGGCTGCCCAAGACCCGCCGGCGCCGGCACCGTACGAGCCCGCCGCAGCGCCTTACCAACCCGGGGCGCCGCCGTATCAGCCGGGTGGCCCGCCTCTCCCGCCCGCCGAGCCCAAGCCGGTCCATCGTTCGCGGAACCCGATCGACCGGCTCACGCACCGGCTACCGCGGCCCTGGCGGATCGCGATCGACTGGATCGTCACCATCGCCGGGGCCGTCGCGATCGTGTTCGCGATCAAGCAATGGGTCGTAAACCCGTACCGGATCCCCTCGTCGTCGATGGAGCCGACTCTGCACTGCGCGGGCAGCCAAGGCTGCGAGGCGCGTCTCTCAGACCGGGTGCTCGCGAACCGGTTCATCTACCGCTTCCGGAGCCCGCACCGCGGCGAGATCGTCGTCTTCAAGACGCCGCCGGCGGCTCAGCAGCGTTGCGGCGCCGGCGGCACGTTCGTCAAGCGACTGATCGGCCTGCCAGGCGAGACCTGGTCGGAGCGGAACGGCTACGTCTACATCAACGGCAAGAAGCTGAATGAGTCGTACATCAAGCCGGATCGCCGCGACAACGAGACCCACTCCCCGCAGCTGATCCCTAAGGGCCAGTACTTCATGATGGGCGACAACCGGGGCCAATCGTGCGACTCCCGCGTGTGGGGCACGGTGCCGCGCAAGAACCTGATCGGCGAGGTGTTCGCGACCTACTGGCCACCGAACCGCATCTCGATCTATTCGGCCTACGTCTCGTTCGGGCTCGGAGCGCTTGGCGTGCTCCGGTTGCCGCGAAAGCTCAGGCGCCGGCGTCGATCGAAGCGAACTACGGTCAGTAGCACGCAGCCCCGGCCCCGCTGAGGCGTCGCTTGCGATGCCGTCTGGAGGCCGTGCGGGCTTCGCCTGTGCGGCCGTTTAACCTCGGTGATGAATCGGCGATCGAATCACGACTGGGGGCGTCGTCGGCTAGCATTCAGCCCCGGCCCCGCGGGGGGCCGTTCTTATGCATCGGATCATCCAAAACCTCGAACAGCGCCAACTGCGCGCCGATCGCCCCAGGTTCAAGCCCGGCGACACCGTACGTGTCCATTTCCAGGTGATCGAGGGCCAGCGCCGCCGTGTGCAGGTCTTCGAGGGCATCGTGATCAAGCGCCAGGGCGCAGGCGCCCGGGAGACCTTCACCGTGCGCAAGCAGTCGTTCGGCGTCGGCGTCGAGCGAACGTTCCCGCTCCACTCGCCGAAGATCGAGAAGATCGAGGTCGCCGCGATCGGCGACGTCAGCCGCGCGAAGCTGTACTACTTGCGCGGCAAAGTGGGGAAGAAGGCGCGCGTCCGCGAGGTACAGCGGAGGGGGCCGCTATCCTCGGCCGATGCTGTCGCAGCAGGTGCTGGTAACCAGGGCGGAGCCGGTGCCGGACCAGACGCCGAAGCCGCCGCCGAGCCCGAGCAGCAGTCAGAGCCTGAGGCCGCCGCCGCCGAAGAGCGTGCAGCAGAAGAGTCCGAGCCCGCAGCGGAAGAGCCTGAGTCCGCAGAAGAGCCAGAGCCCGCAGCCGAAGAGCCCGAGTCGGAAGCCGAAACCGAAGAGGCCGGGGCGGAAGCTCCTCGCGTTTGACCGGCGCCTAGGCGCGCGGTTCGTTGCAGGCACCGATGAAGCCGGCCGTGGCTCGCTCGCCGGCCCGCTCGTCGTCGCGGGCGTGCTACTCGACTACGAGAGCCTGCGCGACCATCGCGTGAGGCCGCTGGCCCTGCTGAACGACTCCAAGCAGCTGACCCCGTCCGGGCGTGAGGTCTTGTTCCAGGCCGTTCTTGCCTGCGCCGCGAAGATCTCGGTACGCGCGATCTCTGCCCGCGAGATCGATGCCAACGGACTCCATCGATCGAACCTCGCAGCGATGAGGGCGATCCTCTGGGAGCTCGCGCCGCCGGCCGAGATCTGTCTGGTTGATGGTTTCCGGCTCGGTCCGACCGCGCCCGAGCACAAGGCGGTCGTCGACGGCGACGAGAAGAGCGCGGCGATCGCCGCTGCATCGGTCGTGGCAAAGGTCGTTCGCGACCGGACAATGCGGCGGCTGGCGGCTCTCTATCCGCACTACGGCTTCTCCTCACACGTCGGCTACATCACGCCCGGGCATTCGGCGGTGGTGCGGGAGCGCGGGCCGTCCGAGATCCACCGGCGCTCGTTCGAGGCGCGTTGCTATGCGCCGGAACAGCTCGAGCCCGACGCCGCCTAGCACGTCCGCTCGCGGCCGTGCTGCCGAGCGCAGGGTTGCGTGGTACTACCGGCTCCGCGGCTACCGGATCCTGGCGCGGAACGTTCGCGCCGGCGGCGTCGAGCTCGACCTGATCGTCCGGCGCGGCCAGCGGCTCGTGTTCTGCGAGGTGAAGTTGAAGGAGGGACTGAGGTTCGGTGACCCGCTGGAAGCGGTCGATTCCTCGAAACGCGAGCGCCTGCGGCGTGGCGCGCAAGCCTGGCTGATTGCGAACCGGCAGCTTGGTGACCTCGACGTCACGTTCGAAGTCGCCGCGGTCAGGCCCGGCGGGATCGAGCGCGTCGCCGACGCACTCGTCTAGCCGGCGCCCGCTGTCTAAAACAAGCGTGTCCCGGTGCCAGGCATGGGGACGCGTCCAGAACAGACAAAACCGCTGCAATGAGCACTCGATCCTTTGAAGCGCGGACGTGTCAGAGCCGTGGTTTCGTGCCAGGCACGCGGGCATGGCTCGCCCGGACCAGGAGTCCTGACGGAGCCGCCGAACAAACCCAGGCCGTGGCGCCGACCCAGGATGCTCTCTACCGAGACCTCGAGCTCGACCTCTCGTGGTCCGAACGCGACCTCCCGGAGCGCGAGCGGACGAAGCATGTCCACCGGCTGCATCCGTACCTCGGCAAGTTCATCCCGCAGCTCGTCGAGGCATTGCTCGACCGTTACTTCGTCGCGGGCCAGCACGTGCTCGACCCGTTTGCGGGCTCGGGGACGACCCTCGTACAAGCCCTCGAGTCCGGCCTGGACGCGACCGGCGCAGACATCGCCGCTTTCAACTGCCTGCTGATGGAGGTCAAGACGCGTCGCTACAACCCATTCGTGCTCGAGCGGGAGCTGCGGTCGGCATACGAGCGGATCGGGGAGACCGCGAGTGAGCGCCCGCGTGGTTACGTGCGCGCCTGGTTCGCGCCGCAGGCTGCGCGAGAGCTGCTCGGCTTCCGAGGGCTAGTCGACGACTACGTCAACGCCGACGTCCTCCGAGTCGTGCTCGGCCGCGCCGCACGCTCCGCCCGCCGGACCAGGCATTTCGATCTCGACTTCCCGCGCGAGCCACAGCGCGAGGAGTACTGGTGCCACAAGCACAAGCGCGTCTGCCGCCCCGTGGGCGAGGCGGCGCCGTTCCTGCGTCGCTACGCGCTCGACACGCTCGAGCGGGTCAAGGCGTTCTCGCGCGTGCGCGCCCGCGCGCGCGAGGCCGCGGTATTACATGGCGACGCGCGCGAGCTCGACTTTGGCGGACCGTACGACGGCGTCGTCACCTCGCCCCCCTATCCAGGTCTGATCGACTACCACGAGCAGCACCGCTACGCCTATGAGCTGCTGGGGCTGGACGACTGCCGCGAGCTCGAGGTCGGGGCCGGGGCGGCGGGCACGTCGCGCGCCGCGCTCGAGGCGTATTCGGAAGGAATCGTCGCGACCTTCCGGAACTTACGGCGCGCGCTGCGGCCGGGCTCCCCGGTCGTGATCGTCGTCAACGATCGCCGCGAGCTCTACCCGGACATCCTGGAGCGCGCCGGCCTGCGCGAGGAGCGGCGGCACCGGCGGCACGTCAACCGACGGACGGGGCGACGAGCAGGCGAGTACTTCGAGGACGTGCTCGTCTGCCGGTTTTGGACTTCTGGCGCGAAGCCGTGACAGACACGTAACACCCTCGCCGCTAGCGTCGGCGAGGTGCTCGCACGGACGATCACCCATGCGCTTGTCGGCCTCGACGCCCGGCGCGTCGAAGTCGAGGCGCACCTGCAGAACGGGCTGCCGGCGTTCGCGATCGTCGGGCTCCCGGACCGCGCGTGCCAGGAGGCGAAACAGCGCGTCCGCAGCGGCATCACCTCCGCGGAGCTGAATTGGCCGGACCGGCGGTTAACGGTCAATCTTGCGCCGGCGGAACTTCGCAAGGAGGGGTCGGGATTCGATCTGCCGATCGCGCTTGCGGTGCTGGCGGCCTCGCGCCAGATCACTGAGGAGAGCCTCAGAGGTCTCGCGGCTGTCGGCGAGCTTGCTCTGGACGGTCGTGTCCGGCCGGTCGCAGGCGTCCTGGCCGCAGCGGAGGGCGCAAAGGAGCAGGGCCTCTCTCGGCTGTTCTGCGCCGCCGCTTCTGCGCCCGAGGCTGCGCTCGCGGGGATCGAGCCGGTGCCGCTGCACCACCTCGCCGAGGCCGCCTCCTACCTCCGCGGCGAGTGGCAGCCCGAGCCTTTCGACGAGCCGGACGAGCTACCGGCGCCCGAGGGGCTGCCCGATCTCGCCGAGGTGCGAGGGCAGGAGCGGGCGCGGCGGGCGCTCGAGCTCGCGGCGGCGGGCGGCCACAATCTCCTGCTGGCAGGACCGCCGGGGACCGGCAAGACGATGCTCGCCCGGCGCTTGCCCGGCATCCTGCCGCCGCTGACGCGGGGCGAGGCTCTCGAAGTGACGCGGATCCATTCGGTCGCCGGGTTGCTGCCGCCCGGACGGCCACTCGTCACGGCGCCTCCGTTCCGGGCTCCGCATCACACGGCGTCGGCGCCGGCGATCGTCGGCGGTGGCTCCGGCCCGCGCCCGGGCGAGGCGAGCCTGGCGCATCGCGGCGTCCTTTTCCTGGACGAGCTCGCGGAGTTCCCGCGACCGACGCTGGAGGCGCTGCGCCAGCCGCTCGAGGACGGTGCGATTAGCATCGCCCGAGTCGAGGGCAAGGCGGTCTTTCCGGCGCGGTTCCAGCTGGTGGCGACGATGAACCTTTGCCCGTGCGGCGCCCGGGGAGACCCGGCTGCGGAGTGCTCGTGCTCGGCCCAACGACTAGCGGCGTACCGCGACAAACTCTCGCGGGCTCTGCTCGACCGCTTCGACTTGCTCGTGACCGTGCCGCGCCCACGGGCGCTCGAGCTCGCCGCGGCGCCCTCGGAGGCCTCCGAGCCCGTGCGGGAGCGAGTCGTCGCGGCGCGCGAGCGGTTGCGGGAGCGCTGCCCGCGGCGGACAGAGCCCGCCGATGCGCTCTTGTCGCGCGCGGTCGAGCGGCTGCCGCTGTCGGCCCGCGGGCGTGCACGCGTGGCCCGCGTCTCGGCAACGGCGGCGGCGCTGGCGGGCGCCGCGGAAGTTGAGCCCGAGCACTTGGCCGAGGCGCTTTCGTTCCGAACGCCCAACGAGTTGGCGGCGGCGGCGTGAGCGTGGCCGCGGTTGAGCCGATCCGCAGGATGCGAAAGCTCCGGCGCCGCGACCTGCCCGAGCTGCTCCGACACATTCACGACCCCCCGCGCGCGCTGTTTCTCCGCGGGGCGGCTGACGCCAAGATTCTCGGCCGGCCGGCGGTGGCGATCGTCGGCGCGCGGGCCTGCTCGCCCTATGGCGCGCAGGTCGCGCGCATGCTCGGCCGAGAGCTCGCTGCCGCCGGCCTTGTCGTGGTCAGCGGCCTCGCGCGGGGGGTCGACGGGGAAGCGCACCGAGGCGCTCTCGACGCCGGCGGCCTCACCGTCGCCGTGCTCGGCTGTGGGATCGACCGCGACTATCCGGCCGCTCACGCCGAGTTGGCGCGGCGGATCTGCGAGCGAGGCCTCGTCGTCTCGGAGTACGAACCGGGCGTCGAGCCAGCACCATGGAGATTCCCTGCCCGCAACAGAATCATCGCCGGGATCGCGGCCGTGACGGTGATCGTCGAGGCCCGGGAGCGAAGCGGCGCGCTGATCACAGCCGACTTCGCGCTCGAGGACGGGCGCGAGGTCTTTGCGGTTCCGGGCGAGATCACCGGCACGCTCTCAATCGGCACAAATCGGCTGCTGCGCCAGGGCGCAACACCGCTCACGTCAGCCGACGACGTGCTCGAGCTGTTCGGGCTCGCGGCCTGCCAGCGGCAGCGCGCCCCTGAGATAGGCGTGACAGCAGCGAGGGTGCTCGAGCACCTCGCCGACGGTGCGGCCAGCGCGGATGAACTGGCGCGCGGATCCGACCTCGAGCCGGGGCCGCTCGCCGCAGGGCTCGCAGAGCTCGAGCTCGCCGGACTCGTATCAGAAGCGGAGGGACGCTACAGGGCGGTGGTGCGAGCGGGGTGGTCTGGCCGGTGACGTTGCCCGCTTCCTGGGTCGCGAGCACCAAGCCAGAGGCCGCGATCGCCCGCAGGCAAGGCTCGCAGCCTTGACAAGGGCGAGCGTGGACTCTGGCGCCGCGTGATCGCGGGCCAGGGAGCATGGCCGACGTTGTCGGTCAGGCCACTAGCATCGACGACATCGTGAGCTCGTACTGGCTCGAAGACGACCCGCCCGCGTTCCCGAAGCACCGCCATTCGGGCCGCGTCGACGTGGCGATCGTCGGGGCCGGCGTCACCGGCTGCTCCTGCGCCCTCACGCTCGCGGACGCGGACCTGCGCGTCCGCGTCCACGAGGCGCGCGAGGTTGCCGGCGGCGCCAGCGGCCGCAACGGCGGCTTCGCTCTTCGCGGCGGCGCCGCGCCGTACGACGTCGCCCGTGCCGAGCTCGGCGCGGGGCATGCCGCGTCGCTCTGGCGCATGACCGAACGCGCGCTAGAGCGACTGGCCGGCCTAGCCGGTGACGCCTTCCGGCGGACCGGAAGCCTGCGCCTTGCCGCCGACCGCGAGGAGGCAGAGTCTCTGCGGGCTGAGTACGAGGCGCTGCACGCCGACGGCTTCGAGGTCGAGTGGCGGCCTGAGCTCGACGGACGGCTCGCCGGTCGCTTCCACGGCGCGATCTTCCACCCGCCCGACGGGTCGATTCAGCCTGCCCGCTGGGTGCGCGGCCTCGCCGTTCACGCGGCGGAGGCGGGAGCCGAGATCCGCGAGCACGATCCCGTGACGGCGCTCGAGGAGCTGGACGCAGACCACGTCGTGCTCGCGACCGATGGCTATACGCACGGCCTGCTCGAAGCGCTCGATCGCGCCGTCAAGCCGGCTCGGGGGCAGGTTGTCGTCACGCAGCCTCTCGGCGAGGAGTATTTCGCCTGCCCGCACTACGCCCGCCATGGCTACGACTATTGGCAGCAGACGCCGGATCTTCGGCTCGTGCTCGGCGGCTTCCGCGACAGTGCGGTCGAGGAGGAGTCGACGGCCGAAGAGAGGACGACGCCCGGGATTCAAGCGCGCCTGGAGGCGTTCGCGCGCGAGCTCGTAGGCTTCGCCCCAACGATTACGCACCGCTGGTCGGGAATCTTCGGCATCACCGAGGACCGCATGCCGCTGGTGGGGCCGATGCCTGGCCACGACGGCCTCTGGGTCGCCTGCGGTTACTCGGGCCATGGCAACGTGCTCGGCCTCGCGTGCGGCGAGCTGGTCGGGCGGGCGATCGCCGGTCAGCCGGTTCCGGAACTCGCGCTCTTCGATCCGGCCGCTCGAACCCGGTGATCACAAACTGCAAGGGGGATCGAACGATCCGTGGCGAGAGCCGATGACTCTCTTTCGTGCTCCGGTTGCTCTCGCTTGCCGTGCTGGTCTTCGTCGTCGCCGGTTGTGGCGGGAGCTCAAGCTCGCTCCCCTACGACAAGGTGACGTTCAAAACCTCCGACGCGAGGCGCGCGTTCGCCGCCGAGCGCATCGAGCTCGCGGTGAAATCGCGGGGGCCGAGCGTGACGTCTCTGGGCGACAGGCGTGACGTTTTCGAAGTAGATGTCTTCGCTGATCCGTCCGCTTTGCAAAAGGAGGGATTCCACGACCTGCCTCGCGGGCGGGGGGACTGCTCCGTCGCCGGTCACCTTGCGCTGCATTGGCAGGGAAACGTGCGAGCAATCCTCAATTGCCATCTCGTTCGCGACGACGCCCGCTGGCTTGCTCGAATGGATCGAGCGCTCGCGGCTCTGGGCTAGCCTCCACGCTCCGCTTCAGCGCAGCATTCGGATCGAGGGTCAAGGTTCCTGAAGACGCGTGAACCCGCCCAGGTGGTGGGGCTTGACGCTCAGCGGCACGCCGGCTCCGGCCTGGCGGCGCAACATTTCGACGACCGCGTCGCTCGGCGTACCGAACACCTGGATGCCCGTTGTCGCGTCGACCGTCTCCGCATAGGCGGCTGCGGCGCGCTCGGCAACGACCTCCATGTGAAACGCCATCGAGTCAGCGTCCGTGTGGACCTGGACGACCGCGACCTCCGTTCCCGCCTCGTTGGCGTACTCGTTGAACGCGAGCAGCCGTGGCTCGTTCGCCTCGATGAAATCGACGAGGCCTGGCACCCTCGCCTTCTCCTCGTCGAGCTTCCCTGGCTTGAGCCGGTTGGTGGCGATGAAGATGAACTGTCCCGACATGGCGCCTCCCTCATCGATCGGGCGAGCACTTGCCGACCACGGCTAGCCGAGGGTCCGCGGACGTGTCCGCGCGGACCCTCGGAAGTCGAGCTCGAAGGCAGGTTCCGCTAGCTCTTGCTCCTGGCCGCGGCCGTCAGGTCACGGTCGAGCCCGGCTGATCCGCCCGTGTCCTCGGCCAGGAACTCCAGCAGAGCCTTGTTGGACTCCTCGGGGTGCGTCCAGCCGATGTTGTGCGGCCCGCCCTCGACGGAGATCAGCTTCAAGTTCGCGACGAGGTCGGGGAGTCGCTTTGCGGTGGCTTCGTACGGCAGGATCCGGTCCTCCGTACCGTGTACGACGAGCATCGGCACGTCGATCTTCGGCAGGTCGGCGCGAAAGTCGGTCAGCCAGGTGCCGACACAGGCATAGGTGGCGTGCGGCGAGGAGCCTGCGGCGACATTGAAGCTCGCCTTCCACGCCTGCTTGCTGATCCTGTCCGGTGCGAGCTTGTCGACGTTGTAGAAGTTGTCGAGGAAGTCCTTGAAGTAGGCGTAACGGTCCTTGACGATCGCGGCCTGGACGCCTTTGAACACCTGGCCGTCGACGCCCTCGGGGTTGTCGTCGGTCTTGAGCAAGAACGGCGGAATTGCGCCGAACAGCACGCCCTTGCGCACCCGCGCGGAGCCGTACTTGCCGAGGTAACGGGTGACCTCCCCGGTGCCCATCGAGAAGCCGACGAGCACGACGTGCTCGAGCTCGAGTTCCTCGAGCAGCGCGTTCAGGTCGGCGGCGAAGGTGTCGTAATCGAAGCCTGTCGTCGGCCGGCTCGAGTTGCCAAAGCCGCGCCGGTCGTAGCGGATCACGCGGTAGCCGGCAGAGAGCAG
>Ga0209056_10007695_pt1 | contig 11088 bp, 7 predicted proteins | sample GraSoiAngelo_114_FD_185876 | JGI IMG/M metagenome (GOLD analysis project Ga0209056, IMG submission 185876) | Grasslands soil microbial communities from the Angelo Coastal Reserve, California, USA - 14_0903_13_40cm (SPAdes) (version 2) | ecosystem: Environmental > Terrestrial > Soil > Grasslands ...
CGACTTCCCCACCACCACGGTGATCAGCCGGTCGGGGTGCAGGTACTTCTCGGATACCTGCCGCACCTGATCGGGCGTGACGGCCTGGACACCCTTCAGGTAGAGGTCGAACCAATTGGCCGGCAGGCCGTCCACGGCGTACCGCAGTTGCTGGCCCACGATCTGGCCGGCGTTCTGAAACTGGAACACGAACGAGTTGACCTCGTTGTCCTGCGCCAGCTTCACGTCCTGCGCAGTGACCGGCTGCGTCGCCATCGAGCCGATGATGTTGCGCATCAGCGCCAGCGCGGCGACCGTCTTCTCGGCGCGGACCTGGGCGCCGGTGAAGAACACGTCCTCGCGCTTGGTGTCGGCCCCCCAGTTGCTGAAGACGCTGTAGGCGAATCCCGAATCGCTGCGCACCCGCTGCAGCAGCCGCGAGTTGAAGCCGCCGCCGCCGCCCAGCAGGAAGTCCGCCACCTCCGCCGCGAAGTAGTCCGGGGTGTTGCCGACTTTGATACCGCCCGCGTGCCCCATCCGGATGTTGGTCTGGTTCACGTCCTTCTCGACCAACACGATTTTCGGCCCCTGGGCGATCACGAGCGGCGGCACCGACCGCAGCCCCGCCGGGCACTTCCCCCAGCCACCGAACAACTGCTCCAGCTTGGCGAGCAGGTCCTTTTCCACGAAGTCGCCGGAGACCCCGATCAGGAAGTTGTCGGCGCAGAAGATGCGATGCTGCACCCAGCGGAACCGCTCCGGGGTGAAGCCCGCGATCTCCGCAGGGGTCACTTGCGTGCGCCCGAGCGGGTGGTCGCCGAGCACCACCTGGCTCCACGCGCGCCCGAGCACCGAGCCGGGTTGATCGTTGCGGCGGCGCCAGCTCTCCTGCTGTTGCGCTGCGCTGATCCGTACGCGCGAACTGTCGTCGCGGGGATTGCGCATCATGTCGAACGCGAGGTCGAGGAGCCGGTCGCGGTAGCGGGACAAGCCGACCATCGAGGCGGTGCTGGTCTCGTTGCCGGTCTGGAACCCGATGGTGAGCGCGTAGAAAGCGATCAGCTTGTCCACGGAGTCTGGGGACAGCCGAGTCGTGCCGCCCGTGCGCAGCAGGTTGTCGGCCTCCCAACCGATGCCCCACAGGGAATCGGGGAGGTTCGCCACCCCGACCTTGGAGATCAGCTCGACGTCGAGGAGTGGCAGCGCGTGGTCCTCCAGCAGGTAGACCGGCACTCCGTTTGAGAGTGTCACCCGCTTGGGCAGCGGCGGGTTGAAGCGCAGGGGGAGATACTGCAGGGCCTGGATCTGGGCCCGCGTATCGACCGGCTGTTGGGCGCGGGCCGGGACGGCCGCGAGCAGCAACATGCCAAGGAGCGCGCGCGCGCGCATCAGTTGGTCCCTCCCGTCGCGGGCTTGGGCGGCCGGACCAGCGTTGCCACCGTCCGGTTGCCGCGGTCGAAGTAGGCCCTGGCCACGCGCTGCACGTCGGCCGCGGTCACGCGCGACTGGGCCGCTTGGTCCCGAAACGTCTGGGTCCAATCGTACCACAGCGCCTCGCTGTTCGAGAGCTGGAAGGCCACCCCGAAGCTGCTCGCCAAGCGCTGGACCGCGCTGGCCTCGATCTGGTTGCGCACCCGCTGCAGCTCCTCGTCGGTCGGCGGCTCGCGCGTCAAGCGGGCCAGCTCCTCGTACACCGCGGTCTCGATCTCTTGCGTGGTGTGCGGGGCGATGGGGACGCCCTGGAACGTAAACAGCCGGGGGTAGAGGCTGCCCGGGAACTGGAAGGAGGCGATGGTCGTCGCCACGCGGTCTCGGATCACGAGCCGCTGGAACAGACGCGAAGTCCGGCCGCCCGTCAGGATCTGCGACAGCACCGCGAGCGCCTGGGCGTCCGGGTGCCGCGCGCTCGGGACGTGGTAGCCGATCAGGACCTGTGGGTTCGCGTCGTACTCCACGTCGATGCGGCGCTCGCCCCGCTGGGGCGGCTCCTGCGTCACGACGGGGCGGTGCGGCTCTCCCGTGGGAATGTCCGCGAAGTAACGCGTGGCCCACGCCTTCATCGAATCCACGTCGATGTCCCCGACGATCGCGACGACGGCGTTGTTCGGACCGTAGAAGCGCTTGAAGTACTCCTGCGCCGCCTGCCGATCTACCGTCTGGATCTCGCTCGCCACGCCCACCACCGGCCGGCCGTAGGGGTGGGCGCGGAAGGCCGCCGCCAGGTACTCCTCCAGCAGCATGCCGAACGGCTGCGTCTCCACGCGCAGCCGTCGCTCCTCCAGCACCACCTCGCGCTCGGAGTAGAACTCTCGCAGCACGGGGTTCCGGATGCGGTCGCTCTCGAGGACGAACCACAGCTTGGCACGGTTCGAGGGGAGGGAGAAGAAGTAGTTGGTCGCGTCGTTGCCGGTCGAGGCGTTGAGATTCTGGGCCCCGTTCTCGGTGAGGATGCGGTCCAGCTCGTTGCTCACGGCGTACTGCCGAGCGGAATCCTCCAGTGTTTTGAGGCGGTCGCGCAGCCGACCCAACTGGGCGCTGTCGGTGAGGGCGCCCTTACGGTACTCGGCGGTGAACGAGTCGGCCACGGCGTCGACGCGCGGGAATAGCGCCACCTCAGCCGCGTAATTCTTCGTGCCGATCGAATGCGTGCCCTTGAACAGCATGTGCTCGAACAGATGCGCCGTGCCGGAGATCCCCGTCCACTCGTCGACGCCACCGGCGCGGAAGTGCGTCACGAAGGAGACGGTCGGCGCTCCCGGGCGACGCAGGAACAGGAAGGTCATGCCGTTGGGGAGGACGTGTTTGACCACCGGCAGCTGCTCGCCCGGTGTCCGCTCCTGCGCTGCGAGCGACGGGGAGAGCGCGAGCGTGAGCAGCGCGGTGCAGCCTAGGAACACTCGCATGCGACGACCTCGTGTGTGGCGGAAGGAGGAGAGAACAAGCTAGCCGCAGCGCGCGGCGTGGCTAGGGGGCGGGCCCTCCACGGTGAGAAGGGTTTCACCGCTGGCACCGCGGGCAGAACGTCGTCGCCCGCAGGTCGATCACGTGCGTGGTCACGAGCTTCTTCCCGCAGCGCACACACGGCTGGCGACCACGCCCGTACACCTTGAGCTCGAATTGAAACCGTCCCCGGCCGCCCGTGCCGGTGCGGTAGTCCCGCACGGTCGTGCCCGAGGAGTCGACCGCCCGCTCGAGCACCCCGCGCACCGCCGCGTGCAGCCGGGCGAACTCCTCGAGCGACAGTCGGTCCGTGCGCCGCGACGGGTCGATCCCCGCCTCGAACAGCGCCTCGTTCGCGTAGATGTTGCCGATGCCGGCCACGCGGCGCTGGTCCATGATCGCCTTCTTGACCGCCACCCGCGTGCCGCTGAGCCGCTCGGCGAACACGAACGGGGTGAACGTCTCCTCCAGCGGCTCGGGGCCGAGGCGCGTGGTGTAGGCGGCCCACCCCGCCTCGTCGAGCAGCCACACCGTGCCGAGGCGGCGCACGTCGCGGTACACCAGGAGGCGGCCGTCCTCGATGGTGCAGGTGAGCACCGCGTACTTCGCCTCGTCCCGCGTGAGCGGCGGGTCGTAGACGACGAGCGAGCCGGTCATGCGGGGCTGCACGATCAGGCGGTGGCCGCTGCCGAGCCGGAACACCGCGTGCTTGGCGCGGCGGCTCACTTCTTCGAAGGTGTTGCCCCGCAGCGTCCGCAGCAGGCGCGGCTTCGAGACGCGACGCAGGACGTCCGTCTTGGCGAGGCGGGCGCGCGCGATGCGGAAGCCTTCCAGCCGCGGCGCGAGCTGGCGGACGATCGTCTCGACCTCAGGCAGCTCCGGCACGGCGAATCTCGCGCCAGGCGATGTCCCGGCGCCAGGTCTTTCCGTCAAAGGTGATGCGCTCGCAGGCGGCGGCGCTGCGGCGCGCGGCTGAGGGCACGTCGGGGCCGAGCGTAGTGACGTCGAGCACTCGGCCGCCGGCCGTCCGGAGGGTGCCGCCCAAGTCGCGGACCGTGCCGGCGTGGAACACCAGCACGTCGGAGCCGAGGTTCTCCGGCAGGTCGATGGCGGCGCCCCGTTCGGGCGCGTCCGGATAGCCGCGCGCGGCGAGGACCGTCGTGACCGCCGCGCGCTCGGCGGCAAGCACCTCCCGGCTGGGCCGCCACGCGCCCCGCGCGATGTCCAGGAACTGCGCGCTGACCCCTGGAGCCAGCCCGGGGAGAATAGCCTGGGTTTCCGGAAGGCGTGCCGTCGGCCGAGATCATTAAACCGGCGTAGAGGACGCCGGCGTACGGAGTACGGCGTACGGCCATCTCGCGCAGCGTCGGCTCGAGGACCTCCCGCCGCACTCTCTCAAGAAGCGCGGGGGTGGCGAGGCTCACCGGACAGTAGGCGCCCATGCCGCCGGTGTTGGGGCCGGTGTCCCCCTCGCCCAGGCGCTTGTGGTCCTGCGCGGGAGGCAGGATCGCGACGCGCTCCCCATCGGTCAGCGCGAGCACGGAGAGTTCTTCGCCCGCGAGGAACTGCTCGATCACGATCTCGCGGCCCGCCTCACCGAGTGAGCCTTCGGCCAGCATGGCGCGGGCGCTCGCCGCGGCCGCCGCGCGCGTGTCACACAGCACGGCGCCCTTCCCGGCGGCGAGGCCGGACGCCTTCACGACGAGCGGCTCGGCGTGCGAGCGGATGTAGGCGAGCGCGGGATCCAAGGCGGTGAAGCTGCGGCTCGCGGCCGTGGGCACGCCCGCCCGGGCCATCACCTCTTTGGCGAACGCCTTCGAGGCCTCGAGGCGCGCCGCGGCGGCGCTGGGCCCGAGCACGGCCGTACCCGCCGCGCGCAGCGCGTCGGCGAGGCCGGCCGCGAGCGGCGCCTCGGGGCCGATTACGGCGAAGTCGATGGAGTGCTGGCGCGCGGCCGTGACGAGGTCCGCGACGGCGGTCGCCGCGATCGCCAGGTTGGTGCCGAGTTGGGCGGTGCCGGGGTTGCCCGGCGCGGCGAACAGGGTCGCGTGAGGGTGATCGCGCTTCAGCGCCCAACACAACGCGTGCTCGCGACCGCCCCCGCCGACGACCAGGACCCTCACTTCTTCTTGAATGCGTCCGAGAATGCCTGGGCCGCCCGCTTGGCGGAGTCGACCACGTCGTCCACGACCGCCTTGGCTTCCTTCATATAGTGCTCGCGGGCTTCGTCCAAGTCCTTGTCGACGGGCCGCTGCTCGGCCTCGGGGCCGCGGCGCGTGTACTCGCCCCCCAGGATGCGGTCGTAGCCGCCGCCCTCGATCCAGCGCTGCAGCTCGGCCGCGCGCACCGTATTGAAGGGGTGGGAGCGCCCCAGCACGCCGAGGATTTTGAAGATCCGGTCGATCGCCCCGCCGCTCTCCTCGAACTCCTTGGCCTGCGCGAGGAACGCGTTCAGGTCCATCTGCGTCATGTCGCCGCCCCCGGCGAACTTCAGGTTCACGCGCAGCGACGCGGTCGCGTCCTGGCACGCGAGCAGCCCCGCGCGGTCGGACGACAGCTCGCTCTTGCGGAACCACTCGAGCAAGGCGAGCTGGATCGGCAGAATGGCGATGCCGGCGAGGAACGGCAGCGCGGAGAGACTGACGTTGAGGAGCAGGACCAGCAACGTGTGATAGAGGGCGTGCCCGCTCATGACGTGCCCCAGCTCGTGGCCAAGCACGTTGCGGAGCTCGTCGTCGTCGAGCAGCTTGAGCGTCCCCGATTGGATGACGATGAACGGCTTGTCCATCCCGAAGGCGCCCGCGTTGGCGAACGGGGTCTGCGACACGAATAGCTCGGGCCGCTCCGGCCAGTCCATCGACGTGACCACGTCGGTGTAGAGGGCGTTGAGGCGCGGGAACTGCGTCGGGCCCACCCGCACCGAGTCCGCCTGGAAGATCAGCCGGATGCCGCGCTCGCCGATGAAGCCGTAGACCTTTTTCAGGACTTCGTCGAAGCCGGGCACCGCGCGCAGCGATTGCAGCGCGGCGCGGTCGGCGGGGTGCTCCCAGCTGACCGGGGCGATCTGCGTGAGGATCTTGCGGGGCCGCACGGCGGGTAGCCCGCTGGTGGCGTCGGTCATAAGCGTCTCCTCGAGAAGTGCTGCTTCACTACGCGGCCCTCGGGCGCGTGTTTCCGATCGGGGCTAGCCGGCCAGGGCCTGGTCGAGGTCGGCGATCAGGTCCTCGACGTCCTCGATGCCCACCGAGAGCCGCACCAGACTGTCGGTGAGCCCCATCGCCCGGCGCATCTCCGGCGGCACGCTCGCGTGCGTCATCGACGCCGGATGGCCGATGAGACTCTCCACGCCGCCCAACGACTCGGCGAGCACGAAGATCTTGGTCCGCTCGGCGACCCGCCTGGCCCGGTCCACGCTGCCGAGCTCGACGCTGATCATGCCACCGAACCCCTTCATCTGCCGGCAGGCCAGCTCGTGCTGCGGGTGCGACGGCAGCCCGGGATAATACACCTGCTCGACCATGGGATGCGTGGTGAGCCACGCGGCGATGCGACGGCCGTTCGCGTCGTGCTGGCGCATCCGCAGCGCCAGCGTCTTGGTGCCGCGCAGCGCGAGCCAGCAGTCGAACGGCCCCGGCACCGCGCCGGAGCCGTTCTGGATGAAGGCGATCCGCTCGGCCAGGTCATCGCGCGTCAGCACCAACAGCCCGCCCACCATGTCGCTGTGACCGTTCAGGTACTTGGTGGTGGAGTGCAGCACGATGTCGGCGCCGTCCTGCAACGGCCGCTGGAAGCAGGGGGTGGCGAAGGTGTTGTCGACGACGAACAGGGCGCCGGCCCGCTGCGCGATCTCCCCGGCCGCCCGCAGGTCGCACAGGCGCATCATCGGGTTGGTGGGGGTCTCGGCGTAGATCATCTTCGTGCGCGGCGTGACCGCGGCCGCGATCCGCTCGGTCTCCGCGGCATCGACGAAGGTGAACGTCAGGCCGAGCCGCGCCCAGATGTGGGTCATCTGGCGGTGCGTGCCGCCGTAGACGTTCTCGCCGCAGACTACGTGGTCGCCCGCCGAGAGCAGCTTGAGGGTGGCGTCCACCGCCGCGAGGCCGGAGCTGAAGGCGAAGCCGTGCCGTCCGCCCTCCAGCACGGCTACGTTGCGCTCCAGCGCCTCGCGGGTAGGGTTGCGGGTGCGGGCGTATTCGTACCCCTTGTTTCGCCCCAGGCCGTCCTGGATGTAGGTGGACGTCTGATAGATCGGAGTCATGACCGCGCCGGCGAGCGGGTCCGGCACCTGGCCGGCGTGCACCGCCTGGGTGGCCAGGCGGCGGGCGAGGTCTTCCGCGAGCACCTTGGTCATGGCCGGAACGTAAGGGCGGCTTCCGCATCGAGCAAGCGACCTGTACGTTAGCCTTGATGCCGCAACCCAACGCGATGCAGTGCCTCGTGGTGGACGACGAGCCGCGGCTGCGCCGCGTCCTCGTCCGCTTGCTCGAGGGAGACGGGTTCACGTGCCGCGAGGCCGGCTCCGGCGTCGAGGCGCTGGCCGTTCTCGAGCACGAGCGCATCCCCCTCGTCATTTCCGACCTGCGAATGCCCCAGATGGACGGCGTCACCCTGCTGCGGGAGGTCGTGGGCCGCTGGCCCGACACGGCCGTGGTGATGGTCACGGCGGTCGCGGAGGTCGAGAGCGCGGTGGCCTGCCTCCAGCTCGGCGCCCTCGATTACGTGGCCAAGCCGTTCCACTTAGACGAGGTCCGGGCCCGCGTCATGCAGGCACTCGACAAGCGCCGCCTCCTCATGGAAAACCGCGATTATCAGGTGCACCTCGAGGAGCGGGTACAGCAGCAGGCGGGCCGCATCGAGGAGCTGTTTCTCGGCGGCGTGCAGGCGCTGGCCCAAGCGCTGGAGGCCAAGGATCCCTACCTCAAAGGCCACTCACTGCGCGTCTCCGAGTACGCCGTCTCCATCGCCGCCCAGCTCGGCCTGTCCGAAGAGACCCGCCGGGACATCGCGCTCGGCGGCCACCTGCACGACATCGGCAAGATCGGCGTGAGCGAAGAGGTGCTGCACAAGTCGGGCCGGCTCAGCGAGCGTGAGTACCGCCACGTCATGGAGCATCCGGTCATCGGCGCCCGCATCCTCGGCCCGCTGCTGGACGACGCGCCCACCGTCATCGCCATCGTCCGCTCGCACCACGAGCGCCCCGATGGCCAGGGGTTGCCCGACGGGCTCGCGGGCGAGGCGATCCCCACTGAAGTGCGCGTCGTGAGCGTGGCCGATGCGTTCGACGCGATGACCAGTGTGCGACCCTACCGCCCCTCGCTCTCCGTCGAGCGGGCGCTCGAAGAGCTGGCCACGGGCAAGGGGCGGCAGTTCGACCCCGGCGCCGTGGATGCGTTTCTGCACGCGTTCCCGGAGATCCGCCGCCTTCCCATTCCGACCCCCGAGCGGCAGGTGCTGCGGCCCTCGGGCGCCCGGCGGGCGCGACGCGCCTGACGCGCGTCGGATTGACGCGCCCCCGCACCGTCTCTACGTTGCCGCCATGACCGACACTCTCATGGTCGGCGTGTCCGGCATTCGCGGCATCGTGGGCAAGGACCTCACTCCGGAGAACGTCGCGCGCTATGCGGCGGCGTTCGGGGTGTGGGCGATTGACGGGAAACGGGAAACGAGAAAGGGGAAGAGGAGATCTCGTGCCGTGGTGCTCGGCCGCGATGCGCGCACCTCCGGCCCGATGTTCGCGCACGCCGCGATCGCGGGGCTCGTCTCGGTGGGCTGCGACGTGATCGACATCGGGCTCACGACCACGCCCACCGCCCAGCTCGCCGCCCTCCACCATCGCGCCGCCGGCGGCATCATTCTCACCGCGAGCCACAACCCGATCGAGTGGAACGCGCTCAAGTTCATCGGACCCGACGGCATCTTTCTTGATACGGACGCCGGCGCGCGAGTGCAGGTGCTCGCCAGCGACGGCTCGTTGCCGCGCGCAGACTACGGCAAGCTTGGGCAGGTCACTCCCGATAATTCGTCGATCCCCCGGCACGTGGCCCAGGTGTTGCGGCTACCGGCCGTGGCGATCGCCCGGCTGCGGCGGCGGCGGTTCCGCGTGGCGCTGGACACGGTGCGTGGCTCGGGAGGCGCGGTCATGCCCGAGCTGCTCACCCGGCTGGGGTGCCGCGTCACCGGTATCAACCTGGCGGCGGACGGACGGTTCCCCCGGCCCCCCGAGCCGCTGCCCGAGCACCTCGCGGCGCTGGGGGCCCTGGTGCGCCGCGCAAAAGCCGATGTCGGCATCGCCGTGGACCCGGACGTGGACCGGCTGGCGCTGGTGGACGAGCGAGGACGGCCGATCGGGGAGGACTATACGCTGGCGTTCGCGGTGAGAGCCGTGCTCGGCGTCGGACGGTCGGACGGTCGGACGGTCGGACGGAGAAGGCCACGGGGCCCAGTCGTGTGTAACCTGTCGACAAGCCTCGTCGTGGAAGACGCGGCGCGGGACTGTGGTGCGGAGGTGATCCGTGTCCCGGTAGGGGAGGTGCACGTAGCGCGCGCGATGCAGGCGCACCGCGCGCCCATTGGGGGAGAAGGCAACGGCGGCGTGATGTATCCAGCGCTGCACGTGGGGCGGGACGCCCCCGTGGCGGCGGCGCTAGTGCTCACGCTGCTGGCGCGAGACGGCCGGCCCGTGAGCGCGCTGGTGGGCGCGGCCCCCCGTTACCAGATCGTGAAGGCCAAGGTGGAGCGCGGAACGCGGAACGCGGAAGGTCTGCTGGAAGAGGTATACGCTGCGCTCCGCCGTCGGTTCCGCGACGCGGCGGTGGACACGCAGGACGGCCTGCGGCTCACGTGGCGGGACCGCTGGCTGCACGTCCGGCCGTCGAACACGGAGCCGATCATTCGACTGATCGCCGAAGCGCCGAGCGGCACGGCGGCCGAGCAGCTCGTCGAGGAAGGGCGCAAGCTATGTGCGGCATCGTAGGGTACACGGGGCCACGGCAGGGCGTGCCGCTCGTGCTGGACGGCCTGAAGCGGCTCGAGTACAGGGGCTACGACTCGGCGGGGATCGCCGTCGTGGACGGCGGGCACGTCGAGGTATTCAAGGCGCCGGGCAGGATCTCCGTGCTGGAGAAGGAGCTGGGCAGCCGGATGCCTGCGGGACACACGGCGCTGGCGCACACGCGCTGGGCGACGCACGGCGCGCCCAACACGGTGAACGCCCACCCGCATACCGACTGCGGCGGCACGATCGCGTTGGTGCACAACGGCATCATCGAGAACGCCCAAGTCTTGCGGACCGCGCTGAGCAAGTGCGGGCACGTGTTCCGGTCCGCGACTGATACGGAAGTGCTGGCCCACCTGGTTGAGGACCTGCATGCCAACGGCACGCCGCTGGTGGATGCGGTGGCCGGCGCGCTGCGCCAGGTCGAAGGCACGTACGGGATCGCCGTGGTATCGAGCCGCGAGCCCGACACCATCGTCGCGGCGCGGCGCGGCTCGCCGTTGCTGGTCGCCATCGGCGCGGGCGAGAACTTCGTCGCCTCGGACGCCTCGGCGGTGCTGGCCCACACCCGGTCGGTGGTCTACCTCGACGACGGCGAGATCGCCGTGGTCCGCCCTGGCGACTACCGCATCCTCGACCTCCACACGGTGGAGAAGGAGAAGGCGGTTACCCAGGTGGACTGGGATCTCGGCACGATCGAGCGCGGCGGCTTCGCGCACTTCATGCTGAAAGAGATCATGGAGCAGCCCGAGAGCGTGCAGAACACCCTGCGCGGCCGGTTGCTCGAGGAGGAAGGCACGGTCCGCTTGGGGGGCCTCAACATCAGCGACGAGGAGCTGCTCAGGATCCAGCGCATCGTGATCACCGCCTGCGGCACCTCGTGGCATGCCGCCCTGATCGGCGAATACATGATGGAAGAGCTGGCGCGCATCCCGACCGAGGTGGAATACGCGTCCGAGTTCCGGTATCGCAATCCGATCGTGGACGAGCGGACGCTGGTGATCGGGATCTCCCAGTCGGGCGAAACGGCCGATACGCTCGCGGCCCTGCGCGAGGCGAAGCGCCGGGGCGCGCGCACGCTGGGGCTGGTGAACGTGGTGGGGAGCACGATCGCGCGCGAGGTGGACGGCGGGATCTACCTGCACGCGGGGCCGGAGATCGGCGTGGCGAGCACG
>Ga0209056_10007698_pt1 | contig 11086 bp, 9 predicted proteins | sample GraSoiAngelo_114_FD_185876 | JGI IMG/M metagenome (GOLD analysis project Ga0209056, IMG submission 185876) | Grasslands soil microbial communities from the Angelo Coastal Reserve, California, USA - 14_0903_13_40cm (SPAdes) (version 2) | ecosystem: Environmental > Terrestrial > Soil > Grasslands ...
GCGGCCTCGAAGAGGCCGACACGATCCTGATGCGCGCCGGTGAAGGATCCGCGCGCGTGACCGAAGAGCTCGCTCTCGACCAGGGTGTCCGCGATGGCTCCGAAATTGTGCGGAACGAACGGACGCGCGGCCCGGGGCGAGAGCGCGTGCAGGGCGCGCGCGACGAGCTCCTTGCCGGTCCCGGTCTCTCCCAGGATCAGAACGGTGGCATGACTTCTGGCGAGCGCGCGAATGCGGTCGCCCAGACGACGGATCCCGCCGCTCCATCCGACGATCCCCATCGACTCGGCGCACGGACCAAAGCCGTCCCGGGCCAGCTCCTCGAGCGCGTGGCGCTCGGCCGCCTCGGGACCGGATGCGATCTCCCACCCCACGTCCCCGCCCTCTCCTTCGTTACGCCGTGAGCTTCACCTCGCGCGATCCCGGCTGGATCGAACCGATGCGATGGACCGTGTGACCGGCCTCGGCGAGCGCGCGCTCCACCTTCGAGGCGTCTTCGCGCTTCAGGACGAGGATCATGCCGATGCCCATGTTCCATACCTCGTACGCTTCCGCTTCTCCCACCTTCCCGGCCTCGCGGAGGAACCGGAACAGATCCGGCACGGGCCAGCTGGAACGCGCGACCTCCGCCTTCACGCCTGCGGGGAGCACGCGGACGAGATTCCCGGGAATCCCTCCGCCGGTGATGTGGGCCATGCCGCGCACCTCCCCCGCGGCGCGCGCCACGGCGACGGCAGGGCCGTAATAGCGATGCGGTTTCAGGAGCTCCTGGCCGACCGGCGCCCCCCACGGGAGGGGGTCCTTGACACGTAAATGGAGCGTCTCGAAGAGGATCTTCCGAGCGAGGGAGTAGCCGTTCGTGTGAAGTCCCGTCGAGGGAAGGCCCAGGAGAACGTCGCCCGGAGCGATCGCGGATCCGTCGATCCACGCCGACTCTTCGGCGAGGCCGACGATCGCACCCGCGAGGTCGTAGTCCTCGCCGGCATAGATCCCGGGCATCTCCGCCGTCTCCCCGCCGATCAGAGCGCAGCCCACCTCGCGGCACCCGCGCGCGAGCCCGCGCACGATCTCCTCCACGCGCTTCGGGTCGAGCGTCCCCATGGCAATGTAGTCGAGAAAGAAGAGAGGCGTCGCCCCGTGCACGAGGATGTCGTTCCCCGAGTGGCAGACGAGATCCTCCCCGACCGTGTCGTGTTTCCCCGCGAGGATTGCGACGCGGAGCTTGGTGCCGACTCCGTCCATGCTCGCGGCGAAGAGCTTCCCCGGCGCGCCGGGAACCCGAAACGCTCCCGCGAAGGAGCCGAGGTCCGCGGCCACGTTGGCATTGAAGGTGGAGCGGACCAGCTCGCGGATGCGCTCGAGCGCTTCCTCTCCCTTCCGGATGTTCACGCCCGCCTCGCGGTAGCGGCTCATGGGAAAAGGTCCAGCACGAGGCCGGAGTCCGGCCGGGCGGGAACGAGCCTTCCCAGTCCGTGAAGCTCCGAAAGCGCCGCGACGGCCCTCGTGTCGAACTGCGAGCCGGCGTGCCGGTTCAGCTCGACGAGCGCGCGGGCCATCGGGAGCCCCTTGCGGTAGGGGCGGTCGGAAGTCATGGCGTCGAAGGCGTCGCACACGTGGATGATGCGCGCCCCCAGGGGCACGTCGGAATCCTCGAGGCCGGAAGGATACCCGCGCCCGTCGGGACGCCAGTGGTGCGTGCGCACCATGGCGGCCGCGGTGCGCAGGGCCCGGATCTGGCCCACGATCCGCGCGCCGGCCTCGGGGTGGCGCATCATGAGCTTGCGCTCGTCCGGATCGAGCGCCATGGGCTTCCGGATCACCTCCGGGCGCTGCGCGATCTTCCCGATGTCGTGGCAGAGCGCGGCGTAGTGAATCGTCTCGACTTCGTCCTCGCGAAGGCCGAGGTGGCGCGCCACGCGCACCGAATAGTCCGCGACGCGCACCGAATGCTCGTGCGTGTAGGGATCGACCGAGTCGAGCACCACGCTCAGCGCGCGCACGAAGCTCACGAGGTCCCCCTTCAGATCCGCGTAGAGCTGGAGCGCGTACCGGGCGAAGAAGAGCGGGAGCACGAGGAGCAGCACCCCCGGGACCCCCGCCGCCATGCGCACCTGGGCGAAGAGAAGCCCGAACCCGATCGAGAGCGCGTATTGGGGAACGCCGTCGCGGAACTGGTGGCGCCAGATCCGGCCGGGATCCTCGCCGCTGCTCGTCCCCATGACGAGGCTGACGGCTCCGGTGTTGAGCATGAAGTAGAGAGAACCCGCGAGGAGGACGGGCAGGAGATCGCGCGGGAAACTGGGCGCGCCCAGTCCGCCGCCCGCCGCGAGGTACGCCGCTCCCGCGAGGATGGTCGTCGAGGCGTAAAGACCCGCGTTCAGTGCGGCCTCCCCCACCGGCCTCCGGAGGAGCAGCACCTGCGCCACGCCCGTCGTGCAGAGATCCAGGAACCCCGCGATCCACGGACCGAAGAGGAGGATCGCCCCGACGTCCAGGATGGAGGCGATCGTCATCGTGGCGCCCCGGAGCATCGCGACCGGAAGCGCTTCCGCCGCGACGAGGAGCGCGAACCAGACCAGGACGCCCCACGCGTCCCAACGCGTCTGCTTCACCTCGGGCCCGCCGAAGATCGCAAGGAGCACCGGAAGCGCGGCGAGAAAGGACGGAAGGAGCACCCAGGCGAGCGGAGTCCGGACCGGTGCCTTGGCGCGCGACACCGGCGTTCTTTCGGGCGGCATCACAAGCTCGGCTTCCAGTCTCCGACCCAAGCCCCCTCCCCTCGTCAACGGGTCCCGCTACCGCACGGAGTGTGCCAGGGAGCGTGCCGCGGCACCAGAGGACAACTCCCCGTACCGGCGCCCTGCGCGCGCGCCCGCGTGCGCGGCGTCCGCGTCCGGGGTGCGTCGGCGGACCGACGGCGTCAACGAAGAAGTCGCGCCGTGTTGTCCAGACTGAAGCGCGTCATCTCCATCACCTGGTCGGCACGGCGCAGGATCTCCGGCCGCTGGACGCGGGCGAGCCCCAGGACGCCGAAGTCCTCCACGGTGAAGGAGGCCATCACGCACCCGTAGACGACGGCGGCCCGCAGCGTGCGATCGGTGACCCGCTCCATGCGCGCCAGCGCCCCGAAGAATCCGCCGGCGAAGGTGTCCCCCGCTCCGGTCGGGTCGATCACGCTCTCGATCGGAACCGCCGGGCACGTGAAGTAGAGATCGCGGGACTGCAAGAAGGCGCCGTGCTCCCCCTGCTTGATGACGGCGATCTCCGGTCCCAGCGTCAGGATCGCGCGGGCGGCCTTGTGCATGAGGGATTCGCCCGTCAGCTCCCGCGCTTCCTCCTCGTTGATGAGGAGGATGCGCACGCGCTTCAGGATCTCCAGGAGCTCCTTCCTCTTTCCGTGGATCCAGTAGTTCATCGTGTCGCAGAGCACCAGACGCGGATGCTTCAGCTGATCCAGGACCTCGCGCTGGAGCACGGGATCGATGTTCGCGAGGAACACGTCGGTGAAGGAGCGCAGGCGGTCGTGGAGCCTGGGACGGAACTCCTCGAAGACGTTGAGCTCCGTGCGGAGGGTCTCGCGCGTGTTCATGTCCTTGCTGTAGACCCCCTCCCAGCGGAAGGTCTTTCCATCGCGCACCTCGATCCCCGAGAGATCCAGATCCGGGTGCTCGAGCGCGCCCCGCGCCTCCGCGGGAAAGTCGCTCCCCACCACCGCCACGAGCGAGACCGGAATGAAGTGCCGGGCCGCGAGCGCGAAATAGGCCGCGGACCCTCCGAGTACTTCCACCGCGCGCCCCGCCGGGGTCTGGATGGTGTCCAGGCCCAGAGAGCCGACGACCGCGATCGCCATGCCTACATCGACTCCGGAGCGCTCACGCCGAGGAGCTCCAGCCCGCGGCGAAAGACGACGCCGGTCGCGCGCGTGAGGAGGAGCCTGGCCGCGGTGACGGCGGCATCGGGACCGACCACCCGGTGCACGTGATAAAACGAATGAAAACGGGCCGCCAAGTCTTTCAAGTACATGGGAATGCGGTGGGGCTCCCGGTGCCTCGCCGCGGCCGCGACCAGGGACGGAAATCCCGCGAGCCCGCGGAGCAGCGTCAAGGTCTCCGCCTCGTGCAGGAGATCGGGCCGCGCCGCCGCGAGGGACGGCTCCGGCACGCCCTGGCTCGTCGCGTATTCCAGGACATGGACGATGCGCGCGTGCGCGTACTGCACGTAGTACACGGGATTGTCCTCGCTCCGCTTGACCGCCAGCTCGAGATCGAAGTCGAGCGGGCTCTCCGCGCGGCGCATGAGGAAGAAGAAGCGCGCCGCGTCCACGCCCACCTCCTGCACGAGATCCTCGAGCGTGATGAATTCCCCCGCGCGCTTGGACATCTTCACCGGCTCCCCGCCCCGGAGCAGCCGGACCCACTGGATCAGGATCACCTCGAAGCGCTCCCGAGGCCATCCCAGCGCCTCGATCACGCCCTGCATGCGCTGCACGTGCCCGTGGTGGTCCGGGCCCAGGAGATCGATCAGGCGGTCGAATCCGCGCGAGAACTTGTCGTGATGGTAGGCGGCGTCCGCGAGAAAGTAGGTGGGCTCTCCGTTCGTGCGGACGATCACGCGGTCTTCCTGATCGCCGAACTCGGTCGAGCGGAACCAGAGCGCGCCGTCGCGCGTCTCCGTCATCCCCCGCTCGCCCAGGCGCGCGCGCGCCTTCTCGACCGCGCCCCCTCGATGGAGCTCGCTCTCGCGGAACCAGCGGTCCATCCGCGCGCCGAAGCGGTCGAGATCCACCTTCTGCCGCTCCAGCATGCGGTCGATGCCCCACCCCGCGAAGCGGAGCCGCCGCTCGCGCTCCGGGAGCCCGAGCCACGAGCGTCCGTCCTGCTCCGGCACCGTGCGCGCGACCTCCGCCACGTACGCTCCGGCGTAGCCCTCTTCGGGAAGAGGGGAAGCCGGAAGTCCGAGACGCTCCTGGAAGCGCGTCTCGATGGAGGCGCCGAAGAGCTCCGCCTGAAGCCCCCAGTCGTTCGCGTAGAACTCCCCGCGCGCTTCGTACCCCGCCGCGTTCAGGATCCGGATCAGCGCGTCGCCGATGCTCGCGGCGCGCGCGTTCACGACGTTGAGCGGACCGGTGGGATTGGCGCTCACGTACTCGATGAGGATCTTCTCCCCGCGCCCCACCGGAGAGCTGCCGTAGACGCCGGGGTTCTCGAGGATCCGCGTGAGATTGGCGGTGAGCCAGGCGGGCGCGAGGCGGAAGTTGATGAATCCGGCGCCCGCGATCTCGATCGAGCTCACGACGTCCCGCTCGATCTCCTTCACGAGCACGTCCCGCAGCGTCTCCGCGACCTGCCGCGGCGGCCGGCGCGCGGTCTTCGCGAGCGTCAGCGCGACCGGGGTGGCCCAGTCTCCGTGCTCGGGCTCGCGCGGAACCTCGACGTCGATGCGCGCGCCCTCGGGAAGCATGAGCCCCGCTTTGGGAATCGCTGCCTCGAGGCGCTCCGCAAGGTAGGCCTCAATCGGCCACGGTTTCTCGGTGGGCATCGCCCCAGAGCTTGTCCAAGAGATAATACTCACGGGCCCGCGTGTGGAAGACGTGCACGACGAAATCCACGTAGTCGAGAAGGATCCAGCGCCGCGCCTCGTACCCTTCCACGTGCCAGGGACGGACGCCGCGCGCGCGCATTCCCTCGTCCACGGCGTCCGCGATCGCGCGCGTCTGGACCTCCGACTGACCGGTCGAGAGCACGAAGTAGTCGCAGACTCCGTCCAGCTCGCGGAGGTCGAGGATCACGACGTCCTCGGCCCGCTTGGTCAGGGTGAGCCGCGCCGCTTCGCGCGCGAGGTCCTGGGCGGGGAGGTTCCGGGCGGGTTCGAGGTTCAACGCTCGCGGGTCACCGCGTACCGGACGGCGTTTTGCAGCGATTCGCGGATCTCGGGATCCGGAACGGACGCGAGCTCCTCCTCGGCGCGCTCGGCCAGCTCCGTGCTCCGCTTCTGGCTGTAGGCGACCCCGCCGTGGACCGTCACGAATCGCACGACGTCGGACCAGTGGCCGTTCCGGAAATCGCGCGACCGGATCAGGTCCTCCATGTCGCGCCGCTCCCCTTCGGGAGCCTCGCGGAGGGCGTTGATCAGAGGCAGGGTGATCTTTCCGCCGTCGAGATCGTTCCCTCCCGTCTTCCCCGTCACCTTCTCGGCGCCGAGATAGTCGAAGAGATCGTCCGTGATCTGGAACGCGAGCCCCAGGGCGCGCCCGAACCGGTTCAAGGCCGCGCGGCGTTTCCCGTCGGCCCCTCCGGCGTTCGCCCCCAGCTCGCACCCCGCGGACATGAGGCAGGCGGTCTTCTCGTCGATCACGCGCATGTATTCCTTCTCCGCCAGGTCGAGGCGGTTCTTCTGCTCGATCTGGCGCAGCTCCCCCTGGCTCATCCGGTGGGTCGCGTCGGCGAGGAGATCCATGGCTTCGTACATGCGCTTGTTGACGAGGATGGAGAACGCCTTCGAGTAGAGGTAGTCCCCCATGAGAATGGCGGTGTCGTTGTTGAAGGCGCTGTTCACGGTCGGAAGGCCGCGCCGGAGGAGGCTCTTGTCCACCGAGTCGTCGTGGATCAGCGTGGCGGTGTGGATCAGCTCCACGACCACAGCGCCGAAGATCGCTTCGTCGGTGACCGCCCCGAATCCTTTCGCGGCGAGAAGGACGAGGGTGGGACGGAACCGCTTTCCGTAGGCGCGGTGCAGGTGGGCGCCGACCGTGCCCACCAGCCCGACGTCGCAGAGGAAGGCGTCGTCGAGCTCGGTTTGAAACCGCTCGAACGGCTCCGCGATCGGGCTCCGGATCGTTTCCAGCGTCGGAGGTTCGGCCGGAAGCACTTCAGGCGCTGCTCTGCGAGCGGTCAATGGGCTCCTAGCGCAGGGTTTCTATGTGAAATCGGCGGTCAGCCTAGGTCCCGGGAGCCCTGGGTGTCAATCGAAAACCCCTGCCGGATGCGCTCCAGAAGGCGCTCCCGGCGATTCAAGGAGGGGTTTTCGAGCACCTCCTCGAGGAGCTGGTCCAGGATCTTACCGACCCGCGGTCCGGGAGGCAGATCGAGCGCCGCCATGACGTCGCTTCCGTCCACCTCGAGGTCGCGGATCGAGAGCGCCTCCTCCGCTTCGAGGGTCGCGTCCACGCGGGCGCGGAGCTCCTCGAGATAGTGCGGGAAGCCGGTCTTGAGTCCGTTCCCCACGTTGTCGGCGATCCTGAGATCGAAGAGATCGGCGATCGCTTCCACGCCCACGCTGCGGATGAAGCGGCGCACCGCCGCGTCGGTCCACTCCGGACGGTAATCGAACATGTGCTGGCGGACGAGATGCGCGACGCGATCGGTCAGGTCCCGGCTGAAGCGGAGCCGCTCCATCGCTTCGCGGGCCATCCGCTCTCCCACGAACTGGTGGTTGTAGAAGGTGGCCTCCCCGTCCTCCCGTTCCTGGCGCGTCTCGGGCTTCCCCACGTCGTGGAAGAGCGCGGCCAGGCGCACCACGGGCTTCTCCGCCGGGGCGGCGTCGCAGGTGTAGAGGGTGTGGAAGTACACGTCGTAGGCGTGATAGCGGTTCTGAGGGACCGCGATCGTCTTCTCGATCTCCGGCAGCCAGACGCCGAGAAGACCCGCGCGCCGGAGCACCTCGAAGCCGCGCGAAGGCTCCGGAGCGCGCAGCATCTTCATCAATTCCTCCTGCACGCGCTCCGCGGCGACCCGGCCCACCTCGGTGCGCGCGTCCGGGAGCGCACGCTCGGTCTTCTCCTCCAGCGCGAACCCGAGCGTCGCGGCGAAGCGCGCTGCGCGGATGGGACGGAGGCCGTCCTCGCGGAAGCGGGTGAGCGGATCCCCCACCGCGCGCAGAACGCCCGCCTCGAGATCGGGGATGCCGCCCGTGGGATCCACGAGGCGGTCCGCCAGCGGATCCCACGCGATCGCGTTCACGGTGAAGTCGCGGCGGCGGAGGTCCTCCTCCAGCTCGCGCACGAAGGTGACCCGATCGGGATGGCGCGCGTCCTTGTATTCGGATTCCACGCGGAAGGTCGTGACCTCGCAGGGACCCGCTTCCGTGGGGACCGTGATGGTGCCGAACCGCGCGCCCGTGGCCACGCCCTTCGGATAGAGCCGGAGCACCTCCTCGGGCGTCGCGCTGGTCCCCACGTCCCAGTCTTGAGGAGCGGGCCTCGCGCCGCTCAGGAGCTCCCGGGTCGCGCCGCCGATCACGTAGGCGCGATGCCCCGCCTCTTGCAGGCGGCGAAGCACGTCCAGAATGGGTCCCGGAACCTGGGTGGAAGACAGTCGAGCCTGGGTCATGGAGGGCGATGGTATCATCCGCCGGATGCGATCCGAGAGACTTCGCGCGGAGCGGTCGCGGCGCTCGTCCGCGCTGCCGAGCATGGGCGCGCGCTTCGCGCTCCTCTGCCTCGCGGTGACGGCGACCGCGGGGGTCGCATCCGCGGAGCCGCTCTTTCTCTCTTCCCAGGAGCAGGGCTCCTGGCTCGCCGCCGACAAGGAGCTCCACTTCGCGGGCTCGCTCGCGGTCGCGGCGTCGCTGCGGATCGAAGGGCAAAGCCGGCGGACGGCCGTCGCGGCCGCGTTCGGCGCCGGGATCGTCAAGGAGATCTACGACGCGACGCTCAAGCCGCGCCGTCTGAAGCGGGGCGCGAGCTGGAAGGATTTGGCCGCCGATCTCGCGGGCGCCCTCGCCGGCGTGGCGGTCGTGAGCGCGCTCGACCGCTGAGCGGGTCCGGCTAGAACCCGTCCCTTCCCGGGAGCGTGATCGTGAACCGCGCGCCCGACCCCGGCACGTTCTGCGCCGAGATTTTTCCTCCGTGGTTCTGGATGATCCGGTAGCAGGTGGAGAGCCCGAAGCCGTGTCCCTCGGGCTTGGTCGTGAAGGAAGGCTCGAAGAGCTTCTCCATGGCATCCGAGGGGATCCCCGGGCCGTTGTCCTCGACCGTCAGCTCCACCTCCCCCACGGCCGCCTTGAGGCGGGAGCGGATGACGATCCGCGGCATCGCGGTCTTCGTGCTCTTCAGCGCGTCGGCCGAGTTGCTGAAGAGGTTCATGAAGACCTGCTGGACCTGCCCCGGGTCCAGATTCATGTCCGGCAGGTCCTCCGAGAGATCCAGCGCGAATTCCACCCGCTCGTACTTGTTCTGCGGCGTGATGAACTCGACCGTCTTCCGGATCACGTCGTTCAGCTTCGTCGGCTGCTTGCGCAGCTCCTTGTGCGAGAAATCCATGAGGCCCTTCGTGAGCACCGTCATGGCGCTCGCCTGCTCGAAGATGATCTTGGCGCTCTCCTGCGTCTTCTCCGGGGTCATCGTGCCGACCCCCATGAGGAAGAACTGGGCGCGCGCCGAGATGGCCGCGAGCGAATTGTTCAGCTCGTGCGCGATCTCCGCGGCCATTTCCCCTTTCGCCGCGAGCCGCTCGGAGCTCACCAGCTCGTCCTTGGCGCGCTCCAGCGCGATGTACTTGGCGTTGGCCTCCTTGATGAGGAGGAGGGGCACGAAGAGAAAGATGAGCCCGTAGTACCCGATCGCCATGTAGGAGACGACGACCAGGGGGGAGAGGAAGAAGAGCGCCACCGAGGAGATGAGGGAGTTGTAGTAGATGTACTCCTCGCGCCAGGTCTGGAGGACCTTCCGGCGCGTGCTCAGCGCCACGGCGCCCGCCACGAGCATCGTGTTCACGAAGAAGTACACGACCGAGGCGGCGACCCACGGCAGGATGAGCGACAGCGTGAACGCGGCCGAGGTCGATTGGTTGTGCAACCAGAGCGGCTTACCGCCCAGCACGGCGTACGCGAGACCCGCGGCCGAGAGGGCGAGCACGTTCTGTCCCGCGTTGAAGAGCGCCTTGTACCACGTGCGCCTGGAAAAGATCACGTTGGCGATCGAGAAGGCGATGGCCGCGATCCAGACCGCCGGCCGGTAGCCGAAGAGCACGAGGAGGCTCAGGTCCACGGTGGAGGCCATGCTCTCCATGGCCTTGCCGGTGATCGTGGAGAGCCAGAGGCTTTCGGCGAGAAGGCTGACGAGGATCCAGGCGACGACGTGGATGAGGCCGAGGTTGCGGAATTCCGGAAACGCGGACGCGAGGACCGCCGCGCCGGCGGCGATGATGAGAACGACGTAGAGGATGAGGCCGCGACTCAGGAGGAATCCCCCGGGTGGTGATCGGTCAGCAGAGCTCCAGGTGTCCACAGAGCGCAAACGGGGGGAATGGACGGGCCAGCGGTGTTTCCCTCGGAAATGGTGAAGATAGATTTCCCACGGGAAACACCGATCCCCCGATCACTCCCCCCGCCCGCTTCGTCCATGACCACATCGCACCCTACTGCCCCACCGGGGGAGAATCAACGGGATTCACCGCCTGGAAGGAGATCTCGGGGGTCGAGCGGCTCCGTGCGCACGTCGTGCGGAAGACGGAGCATGAGGTCGCCCGGCGAGGCCTTGGAGAGGATCGTGATCGAGCGGAATTCTACGTCCACGGAATCCTCGGCGCCCCCCGCGCTCAACCAGCGCGGCAGACCGCTCCGGGGATCGGCGGCGATCCAGACCGAAACCGCGGGGAGCGAATCCCCGAGCGACGCCCGCTGGAGCCGGTACCCTTCGCGCCAGACCCCGCCCGCGAGCCTTCGTTCCCGCGCCGCCAGGAACTTGGCGTCGAGGATCCGCTCGGGCTCCGTGATGAGCTGCCGCATGCGCGCCGGGGCCCGGTCCCAATCGGCGCGATAGAGCACCCGCTCCGAAGGCCGGTACACGAGGAACGTTCGCTGCTCGCGGTCCACCACGATGTCCTCGCCCAGGCGCTCCTCGGAGCGATACCGGAGTCCGCGCCCTGGGAGAAACCAGACGCGACCGTTCGAGCGCTCCCCCGGACCTCCGAAAGGATCGCTCCGCGTGATCGTCACCTGCGAGCGGACCTCGGGGGCGCGGAACACGCGGGCAAGCATCCGCTCCACGGCCTCCTGGGGTGCCTGCCGCGCGGGGACCTTCGTCCTGGAAGGCGCGGGCTCCGCCGAGCGCGTGCCCCAGGCCAAGGCGCAGAGCGCGAGGAGCAGC
>Ga0209056_10007699_pt1 | contig 11084 bp, 10 predicted proteins | sample GraSoiAngelo_114_FD_185876 | JGI IMG/M metagenome (GOLD analysis project Ga0209056, IMG submission 185876) | Grasslands soil microbial communities from the Angelo Coastal Reserve, California, USA - 14_0903_13_40cm (SPAdes) (version 2) | ecosystem: Environmental > Terrestrial > Soil > Grasslands...
CCCCTACAAACCGCGTGGTTCTCAAACTGGCGACAAACTAAATGAACGCTGACAGACGGATCCCCATCGTCCTGGTCGTGGTGAGCCTCGCGCTCATGCTGCTCGTCCCCATGGACGGCAGGGCCCAGACCGAGCCCGCGCGGCTCAACGACGTCACCGTGACGCCGCAAGCGGACTCCGTCACGGTCTTCGTGAGGACGTCGCGCGAGGCGCAGTACAAGGCCGATCTGGTGGACTCGCCCAGCCGGCTCGTCATCGACCTCGAAGACACCGTGTACGCGTGGCGCAAGACGCCGCTGGTCGTCGGGAAGGATCCGATCAAGCAGATTCGCGGCAGTCAGTTCCGCCAGGGCACGGCCCGCGTCGTCCTGGACCTGACCCGGAACGTCGGCTACGCGATCCGTGAGGAGCCGAACGGCCTGGCCATCGTCATTCCGACGTCTCCGATGCTGGCGCAGGCCACACCGGCGCCCGCGGCGCCCACGGCGCCCGCGTCCGGGGCGCCCGCGGCGCCCGCATCCGCGGCACCGGTCGAGCCCGCGCCCGCAGCAGCAGCCGCTCCGGCCCCGATGCCAGCCGCGCCGCCGCTCCGGGTCACCCAGGCGACGCCCGCGGCTCCGCCGGCCACGGCGGCGCCGACCAACGGCCAGCGTCTGATCTCGTTCGACTTCAAGGACGCCGACGTCGTGAACCTCCTCCGCATCCTGGCGGCGGAGAGCAACAAGAACATCGTGATCGGCGACGACGTCAAGGGCAAGATGTCGATCGCGTTGCGGAACGTTCCGTGGGATCTCGCCCTCGACATCATTCTGGAGACCCGCGGTCTCCGGAAGATCGAGAAGGACGGCGTGATGCGGATCGTCTCCAGCGAGCAGCTGATCAAGGAGCGCGAGGCTTCGGCGCGCGTCGAGGAAGCGCGGCTCAAGGCCGAGAGCGACGTGCGCACCAAGGCCGCCGAGGCGCAGCTGAAGGAGCAAGAGGCGATCGACAAGAGGCGCGCCGCCGAGGCGGCGTACGCCGAGCTCCAGGCTCGCGGGCCGCTGCGCGAGGAGACGATCCGCCTCTCCTACGCCGACCCCGAGGAGATCGCCAGGACCCTGCAGGGCATCCTGGGGATTCCGCCGGAAGGCATCAAGGCCCAGACCGTGCCGGCCGGATTCCCGCCGATCGCCGAGCCGCCGTTCTCGGCCCTCTATGGGCTCCAGCCGCAGCAGGTGCCGCAGCCTCTGGCATCGCCGCCGTCCGAGGTCCTGGCCAAGGGCATCACGATCCGCGCCCACAAGCCCACGAACTCGATTTTCATCAGGCACTACGAGGCCGACCTGGAGCGGATCAAGAAGCTGATCCGCGAGCGGCTCGACGTCCGGCTGCCGCAGGTGAAGATCGAGGCCCGGATGGAGATCCTCGATCGTGACGACCTCTTCGCCATCGGCGTGCAGTGGGGCGGCGGCGGCGTGCTCCAGAGCAACCAGAACACGGTCATGGTCGGCCGCGGATTCACCAGCTCGGTCGGCAATACGACGACGTCGGGCGGCATCGGCACGGTCGGTGTGACCTCGCCGAACCCTAACCTGGTGCTCGGGGCCGGTGGGACTCTGCTTCCGGTGACGTCCACGACCGGGCTTCCGCTAGGCGGCAACCTCGTCAACCTGCCCATCAGCGGCGCGCTCGGCGGCGGGGCGGTCACCGGCGGTGGCGCCGGCGGCATCGCGTTCGGCATCACCGGCAGCCGGTACAACGTCAACCTCGCGCTCGAAGCGCTGCGCCTGCTCAGCAAGACGCGGACGCTGGCCCGCCCCGAGGTCGTGACCGTGGAGAACGGCACCGCCTCGATCTCGCTCGGTGAAGAAATTCCCTACGCGACGGTCAGCTCGGCCGGCACTTCGATCCAGTTCAAGGAAGCCGTCCTCAGGCTCGACGTCATCCCGACCGTCATCCGGGAAGGCGACGTCACCAAGATCAAGATGAAGGTCACGATCGAGAACAACTCGCGAAGCAACACGACCGTCAACCTCGGCACCAGCGCGGGCGCTCCGCCGGTCATCAACAAGCGCCGCGCCCAGACCGAGGTCCTGATCACGGAAGGCGAGCGCCTCGTGATCGGCGGCGTGACGACCAACCTGGACGCCGACGAGACGCGGAAGATCCCGCTCTTCGGCGACATCCCGGTGCTCGGCTGGCTGTTCAAGACCGTGGCGTCTCAGACCACGGGCCGCGAGCTGGTCGTGTTCATCACGCCGTCTGTCCTAAAGGCCGACGTCGCGCAGGCCACGCCGCCGCCCGTTCCGGTGCGATGAGCCGGGTGGCCCCGGACCCCGTCGATGACGGGTCCCGGGTCAACCCGCTAGCTGGCTTGTCTCGCCAGCCTGAAAACCTGATAGCCTGAACTGGTAGGCCCCCGGACCGCCGGGGGCGAGCACACTCGAAATGGTCATCACGATCGATCTCGGTCCGCGCTCGTACAGCATCGTCGTGGCCGCCGGCGCGCTCGGCGACGTCGGGTCACGCCTGCGCGAGCTCCGGCTGGGCTCCCGCACCGCGCTGGTCAGCGACGCGGCCGTCGGCCGGCTCTACCGCAAGACCGTGACCTCGAGCCTCGAGGCGGCGGGGTTCTCGGTGGCGGCGATCGAGGTCCCCGAGGGCGAAGGCGCCAAGACTCTGGAGGTCGCCGAGCGCTGTTGGAACGAGCTGCTGGCGGCTGGTCTGGACCGAACCTCCACTGTGCTGGCGCTCGGCGGCGGCGCCGTGGGTGACGTGGCCGGCTTCGCGGCGGCGACCTATATGCGCGGCGTCAACGTCGTCCAGCTCCCGACCACGGTGCTCGCCCAGGTCGACGCCTCCATCGGAGGCAAGACCGCGATCGACCATCCCCTGGCCAAGAACCTGATCGGCGCCTTCCACCAGCCCCGGCTCGTGATCGTCGACCCGGCGGTGGCGCGCACGCTGCCCGAGCGCGAGTTCCGTTCCGGGCTCGCCGAGATCGTCAAGCACGGGATCGTCCTGGACGCGGGATACTTCGCCGAGCTCGAGCGCGACCTCGCACCGCTGCGCGCGCGTGAGCTCGGGGTGCTCGAGTCGATCATCGCCGGATCGTGCCGCCTGAAGGCCTCGGTCGTCGAGCGCGACGAGCGCGAGGCCGAGCTGCGCCACGTCCTCAACTACGGCCACACGATCGGCCACGCCCTCGAGGCCGCGACGGGCTACGCGCGCCTGACCCACGGCGAGGCGGTGTCCCTCGGTATCGTCGCCGAGGCTCGCCTCGCGCGGCGGCTCGGCATCGCCGGCGCCGAGACGGTGGCGCGGCAGGAGCGGATGCTGGACGCGCTCGGCCTTCCGGTTCGCGACGCCTCGATCGACGTCGAGCCGGTGGTGACGGCGATCTCGCGCGACAAGAAGGCGAAGGACGGCCGCGTGCCGTTCGTGCTGGCGCCCCAGATCGGAACGTTCCGCCTGGTCCTCGACGTGCCGGGCGCCGACGTACGCGCGGCCATCGCGTCGTTGCGATCGTGACCGACGAACCGAGGTTGACAACGGAAACGCCGGATCCGTATAACCGGCTTGCGATGCCCGGGGACGATCAGTCGATCGCCGACGCCATCCGCCGGCAAGAGGAGCGATTGGCCCGGGATCCCGCCTCGCTCGCGTTCGCGCAGCTCGCCGATCTCTACCGCAAGGCCGGACGGACGCGCGACGCCGTCGCCCTCTGCCGCGACGGGCTGGCGCGCTATCCGCACTACACCACTGCCCGGCTCATCCTGGCCAAGGCGCTCGCGGCCGCCGGGGATCTCGACGCGGCGACGATCGAGCTCGCGGCGATCCTCGCGGTGAGCCCGAAGGACGTCCAGTGCCTGCGGCTCGCGGCGGAGGTCCATCGGCGGCGTGGCCACATCGACGAAGCCGTCCAGCACCTGGAGGCAGCGGCCGATCTCGACCCGGGTGACCGGGAATCGCGCGCCCTGCTCGGGCTGCTGCGCTCGACGGCGCCGGCGGGCGACGCCGGCGGGCTCGCGCGGGTCCTGAGCGACGACACGTTCACGACCGTCGCCTTCGGCTCGCTCTGCCTCGAGCAGGGATGCGTCGAGGAGGCGGCCCAGGTATTCACGCGCATACTGAGGAAGGACCCGGAGCACCACGAGGCGCGCGAGCGGCTCGAGACCGCGCTCCGGGCCCGCCAGCGACGGAAAGGTTAGTGGCGATGCAGGTATCGACCGCGGAGTTCAAGAAGGGGCTGCGAATCGTCCACGACGGCAACCCGTACACGATCGTCGACTTCCAGCACGTCAAGCCCGGCAAGGGCGGGGCGTTCGTCCGCACGAAGCTCAAGCACATGAAGCTCGGCAAGGTCATCGACAACACGTTCCGCTCCGGCGAGAAGGTGGAGCTCGTCGACTTCGAAGAGAAGCACATGCAGTTCCTCTACCGCGACGACCGCTACAACTTCATGGACACCGAGACGTACGAGCAGGTCTCCCTCTCCGCCGACGAGGTCGGCGAGGCGCGCGAGTACCTCAAGGAGAACACCGAGGTCGACGTCCTGTACATCGCCGGCGCGCCGGCCGGGATCGAGCTGCCCAACTTCGTCGAGCTGGCGATCGCCCACACCGACCCGGGGGTCCGCGGCGACACGGCGCAGGGCGGCACGAAGCCGGCGACGCTCGAGACCGGCGTGGTCGTGCAGGTGCCGCTGTTCCTGAGCGAGGGCGACGTCGTCAAGGTGGACACGCGGACGGGCGACTATCTGGGCCGCGTCGCGGTGGCGGGCTGATGGCGGCCGGACGGCGGCGCAACGGGCAGGGCGAGAGCGGCGCCGTGGAGCTCGCGCGGCGGCTCGGCGTCCTCCTGTCGGAGCTCGGGCTCTCGGAGATCGAGGTGACCGTCGGCGGAGTCCGCGTGCGACTGCAACGCGGCGGCGGTTCCGCGACAGCGCCGGCCGCGCCTCTGAGCCCCGCCGAGCATCCGGCGGCGGCCGCGCTGGAAGCGTCCGGCTCGATGACCACGATCGAGGCGCCGATGGTCGGCACGTTCTACCGCGCCGCGTCCCCGACGGCGGAGCCGTACGTGCACGAGGGCGATCTGGTGAAGGAAGGCCAGATCCTCTGCATCATCGAAGCGATGAAGCTCATGAACGAGATCGAGTCGAAAGTGGCCGGTCGGGTGATGAAGATCTTCGTCGAGAACGCCCACGGCGTCGAATACGGCCAGCCCCTCTTCCTGATCGACCCCGCACGCTGAGCACCGGCGTGGCGCGCTCCCGCAACCTCCGACTGGTGATGCTCGCGCTGGCGCTGTTGGGCGTCGCGACGGCCCTGGCGGTCGGCTGGCGCGAGGGCCGGCGTCACGAGCGCGCCGACGGCGAGCGGACGGTCGTCTTCGCCTCCACGCGAGCTCACGATGCTCACTTGGCGGCCGCGGAAGCCGTTCGTCTCTACACCGCGGGTCAGTTCGCGCCGGCGTGCGAGCGCTTCAGCCACGCGGCGGCGGACGAGCCCACGAGCGAGCCGCGCCGCCAGGACGTCGTGCGCTGCTTCGAGGGGTGGGGCTGGCACGTGCTCCGCGAGGGGCGGCCCGACGAGGCGGCCCTCCTGTTCAGTCGCGGGTTGGCCGAGACGCCGGACGATCCGGCGCTGCTGAAGGGACTGGGGCTCGCCGCGGTCCACTCCGGGCGTCCTCACGAGGCGCTCGGGCCGCTCGAGCGAGCGGTGCGCGCCGAGCCCGACCCGGACGTGCGCCTGCTGCTCGCCCATCTGCACGACCACCGCGACGACCCGGCCAAGGCGATCACCCACCTGCGAGCGGTGCTCGAGCGCGAGCCGTCCCACGAGGCCGCCCGGAAGCTGCTCGCGAAGGTCGAGCGCGAGCGGCGGGCCGAGGCCGGCTTCCAGCGGGACGTCACGCCGCGCTTCGTCGTGAAGTACGCGGCGGCCGGCGACCGCGAGGCCCGCCGCGCGATCATCGCCCACCTCGAGACGGCCGCGGAGCGTGTCGGGAGGCTGCTCGGCTACACGCCTCAGCAGCGAACGACCGTCGTGCTCTACGAGCACGACGAGTTCCGTGACGTCACGCGCGCCCACTCGTGGGCCAGCGGCCTCTTCGACGGGAAAATCCGGCTGCCCGTGGGCCCGACCCTGCCGCCCGCCCGCGAGCTCGAGCGCCTCGTTGTCCACGAGTACGCCCACGCCGCCATCCACGATCTGTCGCGCGGTCGGGCGCCGCGCTGGCTCCACGAAGGACTGGCCCAGGTCCTCGAGGGCACCGCGTCGGATCCGATGCTGCAGGTTCCCGGCGGGCTCACGCTGGCCGGCGTCGAGGCGCTCGCCGGCGAGTCGGACCCGCTGCGCGCGCGGGCCGGCTACGACATCGCGCTCTGGGTCGTCCGCGACCTGCTCGACCGCGGCGGGATCGAGGCGCTGCGCGAGCTCCTGAGCCGGCTCGGCGCCGGCGAGAGCGTCGCCGAGGCGATGCCGCGCGTCTACGGCCTGCGGCTCACCGAACTCGAATCCCAATGGCGTCGCGTCCTCGGCGGCTGATGCGACGGGGCGCGGGCTGAGCCGTGTTCCACAAGATCCTGATCGCCAATCGTGGTGAAATCGCGCTGCGGATCATCCGCACCTGCCGCGAGCTCGGCATCCGCTCGGTGCTGGCGCACTCGAAGGCCGACGCGCACTCGCTGCCCATGCGCGTGGCCGACGAGACGATCTGCGTCGGGCCCGACGCCGCGCGCCTGAGCTATCTCAACATCCCGGCGATCATCTCCGCGGCGGCCGTCACCGACAGCGAGGCGATCCACCCGGGCTACGGGTTCCTGGCCGAGAACCCCGCCTTCGCCGAGGTGTGCCGGGCCTGCTCCATCACGTTCATCGGTCCGTCGCCCGAGGCGATCCGCCTCATGGGTGACAAGGCGCAGGCGCGACAGATCGCGATGCAGGCGGGCGTGCCGGTCGTGCCGGGGAGCGAGGTCGCCCTGAAGGATTCCGCCGAGGCGCTCGAGGTGGCGGACCGGATCGGCTATCCGATCATGTTCAAAGCTGCCGCCGGCGGCGGCGGGCGTGGCATGCGGATCGTCCGGGAGCGGGCCGAGGTCGTGAAGGCGTTCGACACGTGCCAGACCGAAGCCGGCGCCGCCTTCGACTCGTCGGAGGTCTACTGCGAGAAGTTCATCGAGAACGCGCGCCACGTCGAGGTGCAGGTGCTGGGCGACAAGAACGGCATCCGGATCCACCTGGGCGAGCGCGACTGCTCCGTACAGCGGCGCCACCAGAAGCTCCTCGAGGAGTCCCCGGCGCCGCTGCTCACCGCCGAGACGCGCGCCGGCTTGCGGAAGGCCGCGCTCACGCTAGCGGCGGCCGTCAACTACGTGAGCACGGGCACGGTCGAGTTCCTCGTCGACGGGGAGGGACGCTTCTACTTCATCGAGATGAACACGCGCATCCAGGTCGAGCACCCGGTGACCGAGATGATCACCGGCATCGACCTCGTGCGCGAGCAGATCCGGGTCGCCGGCGGCGAGGCCCTCGGCTACCGGCAGGAAGCCGTGCGGCTCGACGGCCACGCGATGGAGTGCCGCATCAACGCGGAAGACCCCGAGACCTTCGCGCCGAGCGCGGGCCGCGTCACGGCCTGGGTGCCCCCCGGCGGCTTCGGCGTCCGGGTCGACAGCCACCTGATGGCGCCGTACGCGGTGCCGCCGTTCTACGACTCCCTGCTGGCCAAGATCATCGTGCGTGGCGCCGATCGGGCCGAGGCGATCGACCGGATGCGCCGGGCCCTCCGCGAGACCGTGCTGGAGGGCGTCAAGACCTCCATCCCGTTCCATCTGAAAGTATTGGACGACCCGGCGTTTCTCGAAGGACGCGTCGGCAGCGTCGAGGTGGTCCGGCGCCGCGGAGGCCCGTAGGCGCGGCGAACGAAATGGACCTCTCGCTGTACGTCGTCCTCGACCGCACGGCCTCCGCCGGGCGGGACCTCGAGGTGATCCTCGACGCCACGCTCGCCGGCGGCTGCCGCATGATCCAGCTCCGTGAGAAGGAATGGCCGTCGGGCCGGCTTCTCCCGCTCGCCGAACGGATGCGCGACCGGTGCCGCCGCGCCGGCGCCACCTTCATCGTGAACGACCGCGTGGACCTGGCCCTCGCCGTCGGCGCCGACGGCGTCCACCTCGGCCAGGACGATCTGCCGCCCCGCGCCGCGCGGCCGTTGCTGCGCCCGGGCATGGTCCTGGGCCGCTCGACCCACAGCGTCGGCCAGGCGCGCGAGGCGCAGGTCGAGGGCGCCGATTACATCGCGGTCGGCTCGATGTTCCCGACCCGCACCAAGCCCGACTTCCAGCTCGTCGGGCCCGAGCTGATCCGCGCGATCCGGCCCGAGACCCGATCGCCGCTGGTCGGTATCGGCGGCGTGACCCGCGAGAACGTCGCCGAGGTCATCCGCGCCGGCGCCGACGGCGTCGCGGTGATCTCGGCGGTCTGCGGCGCGCCCGATCCGGCCGCCGCGACGCGCGAGTTCCTCGCCGCGATTCGCGCGGCGCGTGACTTGACGGGGCGCAGGCCGCTATAATGCGAGCGCGCCGAACCGCGCGCACCACGTGATCGAACTCCCAAGGAGGGCACTGATGATCCGTCACAGGATCCACCTCGTTCTCGCGCTCGCCGCCGTGTTGGCCGTGGCGCTGGTCCCCGTCGCATCGGACCTGGGTGCGCAAGGCAAGGGCACGATCAAGATCGCGACCCAGAGCCCGCTCAGCGGCGGTCAGGCGGCGCTCGGCGAGGGCATCAAGCTCGGCGCGCAGCTCGCCATCGAGAAGAGCAAGGCGGCACTGGAGAAGCAGGGCTTCAAGGTCGACCTGGTTCCCTTCGACGATCAGGCCAAGCCCGACGTCGGCGTCGCCAACGCGAAGAACATCATCGCCGACAAAGACATCCTCGCGGTGATCGGCCACCTCAACTCCGGCGTGGCCATCCCGTCCTCGGAAGTCTACAAGGAAGTCTCGCTCGCGATGATCTCGCCGGCGAACACGAACCCGGTGGTGACCGATCGCGGCTATCCGAGCGTCAACCGCGTCTGCGGCCGCGACGACGTCCAGGGCGTCGTCGGCTCCGAGTTCGCGCACTCCACGATGAAGTCGAAGTCGGTGTACATCATCCACGACAAGACGCCGTACGGTCAGGGCGTGGCCGAGTTCTTCAGGGACGACGCCAAGAAGAAAGGCCTCAAGGTGGTGGGCTTCGAGGGCACGGAGGAGAAGTCGAACTTCGATCCCATCATCACCCCGATGAAGGCCCAGAACCCCGACGTCATTTACTTCGGCGGCATCTACGACCAGGCGGCGCCGTTCTTCAAGCAGGCGCGCGAGAAGGGCGTGAAGGGCAAGTTCCTCGGCCCCGACGGCATGGACTCATCGGACCTCACGAAGATCGCCGGCAAGGCCGTGGTCGGGATGTACTACACCTCGGCGGCCGGGCCGGCCTCGGTGCTGCCCAAGGCCAAGGCGTTCTCCGAGGAGTTCAAGAAGAAGTTCGGCAAGAACCCGGAGCCGTATGCGGCCGAGGCGTACGACGCCGCCACCATCGCGATCAAGGCCATCGAGGCCGCCGCGAAGGGCGGCAAGCTGCCGAGCCGCGAGGACGTGGCCACTGCGGTCCGCAAGGCGAAGCTCGCCGGGATCACCGGCGACATCGAGTTCGACGCGAAGGGTGACCGGAAGAAGGCGCTCTACTTCGTGCTGCAGGTCGCCAGCGACGACCCGGGCAAGTGGGGCGACAACAAGATCGTCAAACAGCTGACCATCGCCGCCCCCGCCGCCGCCAAGAAGTAAGCGACGGCGATAAGCGAAGACGCGAGGGACCCGAGGCCCCGGGGGAGGGGTCCGGGGCGAGTGGGGTTCCGAAGCCCCGCGACCCCTTCCCCGGGGCCCCGGGTCCCTCGCGCCATCAGCGTATGGACGTAGCCCTCCTCATCGGGATCTTCCCCCAGGTACTGCTCGACGGCATCATCCTCGGCTTCATGTACGCGCTGATCGCCCTCGGCTACACGATGGTGTACGGCGTCCTCGAGTTCATCAACTTCGCCCACTCCGAGATCTTCATCGTGGGCGCCTTCGTCGGCGTCGAGGTCATGCTCGGGCTCAAGAGCGCCGGCCTCCTCGACGGCCTCCCCTGGCCGGTCGTGCTCATCCTGGTCCTGGTCGCCGGGATGGCCGGCAGCGGGCTCCTTGCCGTCACCGTCGAGCGGGTCGCCTACCGCCCCCTGCGCAACGCGCCGCGCCTCATTCCCCTCATCTCGGCCATCGGGATTTCGTTCTTCCTGCAGGACATGATCCGGCTCGTCGAGTCCCTCTGGCGCAACGCCTTCAACCTGGTCTATCCCACGCTCGACGCGCTGAATCTGAGGTTCGAGCTCACCGAGACCCTCGACGTGTCGGTGAAGTCTCTCGTCGTCATCGGCGGCGCGCTCGGCATGCTCTGGGTGCTCCACATGATCGTCAACCGGACGAAGGTCGGCACCGCGATCCGCGCTGTCGCCGAGGATCAGGCGGCGGCGAGTCTCATGGGCATCGACGTCAACCGGATCATCTCGCTCACGTTCCTGATCGGCGGTGCGATGGGCGGCGCCGCCGGCGTCCTGTTCGGCGTGCAGTACGGGCTGATCAACCCCTACAGCGGCTTCATCCCCGGACTGAAGGCGTTCACCGCGGCGGTGCTGGGCGGCATCGGGAACATCCCGGGCGCGATGGTCGGCGGGCTGGTGCTGGGGCTCCTGGAGGCGTTCGCGGCGTCCTACCTCTCGCTGCTGACGGGCGGCGCGTTCGGCGCGGAGTACAAGGACATCCTCGCGTTCTCGATACTGATCCTGATCCTGATCTTCCGTCCCAAGGGGCTCTTGGGCGAGGTGGTGAGGGAGCGCGCATGATCCAGTCGCTCCTGGCCGTGGCGCTGACCGGCGTCTCGGCGTTCGCCGTCGCCGTCTATCCCCGCTCGGTGCTGGTGTTCCTCCTGTTCCAGGGCTCGATCTTGTTCGCGTATCGCGCGCGGATCCCCGACTGGCTCCGCTGGAGCCTGCTGGCGGCGGCGCTCCTCGTGCTGATGCCG
>Ga0209056_10007701_pt1 | contig 11083 bp, 8 predicted proteins | sample GraSoiAngelo_114_FD_185876 | JGI IMG/M metagenome (GOLD analysis project Ga0209056, IMG submission 185876) | Grasslands soil microbial communities from the Angelo Coastal Reserve, California, USA - 14_0903_13_40cm (SPAdes) (version 2) | ecosystem: Environmental > Terrestrial > Soil > Grasslands ...
CAGGGAGCTCACTGATGCGCTCCTTCACCGATCTGTTCATCCGGCACCCGGTACTCGCGGCAGTCGTCAATCTCGCCATCGTGCTCATGGGATGGCGGGCGCTGACCTCGCTCCCCGTGCAGCAGTACCCGAACATCCAGAGCTCGTCTGTCGTCATCACGACGGTCTATTACGGCGCGAGCGCCGAAGCCGTGCGCGGCTTTCTCACGACGCCGATCGAGCGCGCCGTCTCGGCCATCAGCGGCGTCGATTACGTCGAATCGTCGAGTCGTGCCGGCGTCAGCACCGTAACGGTGCGACTGAAGCTGAACCAGAACAGCACCGCGGCGCTGGCCGAGGTGACGGCACGGCTGCAACAGGTGCGGTCGGAGCTTCCGGCGGAAGCCGAGCCGCCCCAGGTCGAGGTGCAGCGCGCCGACCGTCCCTACGCGTCGTTCTATCTGAGCTTTTCGTCCAAACAGCGTGACATTCCGGCAATCACCGATTGGCTGGCGCGCACGCTCCAGCCGCAGCTCGCCACGATCGCCGGTGTGCAACGTACCGATATCGTAGGCGGCCGGCCGATCGCGATGCGCGTCTGGATCGATCCCGATCGCCTGGCGGCGCACAACCTCTCGCCCGGTGATGTCTTCGGGGCCCTGCGGCGCAACAACTACGTCGCCGCCGTGGGCCAGACCAAGGGCAATCTCGTTCAGATCAACCTGCTCGCGAACACCGATCTGCGTTCGACCGATGAGTTCGAAAATCTCATCGTGACCGATCGCGGCGGCTCGGTCGTCCGTTTGTCGGACGTCGCGCGCGTCGAGCTCGGAGCCGAAGAGCCGGACATGATCGCGAAGTTCAACGATCAGGAGGCCGTGTACGTCGGCGTCTGGCCCACGATCGGCAGCAACGAAATCGAGGTCTCGCATCGCCTGCATGCCGAAATCGCGCGGATCACGCCCACGCTGCCGCCGGACATTCAGCTCCGCGTGGCGTACGACGGCACGATCTTCATGCAGGACGCGCTCAGGGAAATCACGAAGACCCTGATCGAAACGATCCTGATCGTTGGGCTCGTGGTGTTCCTCTTCCTGGGGTCGATTCGGACGGCATTGGTCCCGCTCGTGGCGATGCCGGTCTCGCTGGTCGGCGCGGCGATCGTGATGCTGGCGTTCGGCTTCAGCCTGAACCTGCTCACGATTCTCGCGATCGTGCTTTCAGTCGGTCTCGTCGTGGACGACGCGATCGTCGTGGTCGAGAACGTCGAGCGGCATGTGCACCTCGGCAAAACGCGGCTGCAAGCCGCGCTCGTCGGCGCGCGCGAGCTCGTTGGACCGATCATCGCCATGACGATCACGCTGGCCGCGGTCTACACACCGATCGGTTTCCAGGGCGGCCTGACCGGCTCGCTCTTCCTGGAGTTCGCCATCACCCTCGCCGCGGCGGTGGTCGTATCGGGCATCGTCGCCGTCACGCTGTCTCCGGTGATGAGCTCGCGCTTTGTCCATGAGAAGGGCGAAGAAGGCCGGCTCACGCGACTGGTCAATAACGGGTTTGAGGTTGTGCGGCGCACGTACGCGCGGCTGCTCGACGGCGCGCTGGAGATGCGGCCGGCGATCGTCGTCGCCGCGGTGCTGGTGATGATTGCGGCATGGCCGCTCTACACGTACTCCAAGCGTGAGCTCGCGCCGGTCGAGGACCAGAGTCACATCAGCCTGTTCATGCAGGTGCCGCCCGACGCGTCGCTCGCGGCGAACAATCGGGCCACGCTCGAGGTGGTAAAGGCGATTACGTCGTTCCCCGAGGCCAAGTTCATGTGGTCCCTGACCGCGTCGTGGGGAGCCTTCGGCGGCATGGTCGCCAAGGACTGGAAGGAACGGCAGCGTTCGACGGCGCAGCTCTTCCCGGCTGTGTACGGCGCTGTTTCGCGGGTGCCGGGAGTGCGCGTGTTCCCACGCCTCGATCCGCCGCTGCCGACGCCGGGATCGTATGACGTCGAGCTGGTACTGCAAAGCGATGAGCCGCCGGAGCAAATGCTCCAAACGGCGGGCGCCGTCGTCGGCGCGGGCTGGCAGAGCGGCAAATTCCTGTACGTCGACACCGATCTGAAAATCGATTTGCCGGAGGCTCGGGTCGTGGTCGATCGCGATCAGGTCGCGGACCTGGGACTCGATCTCGCGAGCGTCGGGCGGGAGCTCGGCACGGCGCTCGGCGGCGGCTACGTCAATCGCTTCAACTTCTACGACCGGAGCTACAAGGTCATCCCGCAGATCGGGGATGCCGACCGGACGACGGTGGGACCGCTGCTCGACCTGAAGATCAAGACGCCGAGCGGTCAGCTCGTCCCCGTTTCGACGTTCACCCACATCGAATCGAGCACCGCCCCGCGCACGCTGAATCGCTTCCAGCAACGCAATGCGGTGCGCGTGTTCGGGGCCGTCAATCCGGGTGTCACCAAGGATGAAGGGCTGCAGGTGCTCGAGAACGCCGCCGCGAGCGTGAGCGGTCCCGGACGGTCGATCGATTATGCGGGCGAATCACGGCAGATCCGGCGTGAGGGTGGAGCGCTGACGACGACGCTCGGCTTCGCGGTCATCCTCATCTATCTCGTGCTGGCGGCGCAATTCCGCAGTTTCCGCGATCCGTTGATCGTGCTGCTGGGGTCGGTGCCGCTCGCGATCGCCGGCGCGCTGGTGTTCAGCTTCCTCAACCTGACGACCATCAACATCTACTCCCAGGTCGGGCTGATCACGCTGGTCGGACTGATAGCGAAAAACGGAATCCTGATCGTGCAGTTCGCGAACACGTTGCGGGAACGCGGCATCGAGAAAATGGCCGCGCTGCGCGAGGCGACATTGACGCGGCTGCGTCCCGTGCTGATGACCTCGGCCGCGACCGTATTCGGTCACTTCCCACTGGTCCTGGTCTCCGGCCCCGGCTCCGCCGCCCGCAACAGCATCGGGATGGTGCTTGTCACCGGCATGACGCTCGGCACGGTGTTCACGCTGTTCGTCGTGCCCGTCTTCTACTCTCTCATCGCCGCAGAGCACAAGCCCGCTCCTGCATACGAGCCGGTCGGGCAGGAGGTGCTGCAAACATGAAGCCGACTTTGGGGTTGTTCTTGCTGGCACTGATACTCGGCGCCGCGGGGTCCGCGGCCGGCCAGGAGCCGGAGCAGGCGCCGGTGCAGTTCTGGAAGACGCTGGGGGATAGCACATTGCAGCGGCTCGTGAGCACGGCGGTCCGGTCCAATCAGGATCTCGCCGGCGCTCGCGCCCGGATGCGCGGGGCTCGTGCCGCGCGCCTCGATGCGGCACTCGACTTCGCACCCGCCATCACCGCGAGCGCGAGTTACATGCGGCAGCGACTGGCCAGCGCGGGATTCCCCTTTGGTGGGAGCTCCGCATTCCCCGACCAGAATGTCTGGAACGCCGGACTCGAGATGTCGTGGGAGCTCGATCTCTTCGGGAGGATTCGGCGAACGACACAGGGCCAGGGCGCGTTGGTCGCCGCGGCTGAGGAGGACGTTCAGGACTTCCAGGTCCTAGTCGCCGCAGACCTCGCAGCAGCCTACTACGGCTTGCGCGGCGCGCAGGACCGGCTCGCGGTGGCGCAGCGTAACGCGGAAAACCAGCAGCGTACCCTCGAGGTGACGTTGCAGCGTCTCGAAGCCGGGCGTGGCAATGAGTTTGATTCCGAACGCGCCCGCGCCCAGCTGAGCTTGACACTCGCCGGCATTCCGGCGCTCGAGTCGTCGATCGCCGCCATCGAGCAGCGCATCGCGGTGCTCACGGGGCAGCCCGCGACGGACATTGAACGCGAGCTCAGCACGGCTGTTCCGTTGCCGCAGCTGCCCGAGTCTGTGTCGGTCGCCGATCCGAAAACGGTCGTGCGGTTACGCCCCGACGTGCGCAGTGCCGAGCGGCAACTGGCTGCCGGCGGCGCGTTCGTCAGTGCGGCGAAGGCGGCGTACCTCCCCCGCGTCAGTTTCGCTGGCGGTATGGGTTACGTGAGCAACGCGTTCGCGTCACTGGGCAACACCGGCACGCCACGCTATGCCATCGGCCCCGTGATCTCGTGGCCGGCGTTGAACCTCGGCCGGGTCAAAGCCGGTGTGGACGCCGCCCGCGCGCAGGAGAGCGAGGCGGAGGCGCGCTACAATCAGACGCAACTGCGCGCGATGGAGGAGATCCAGTCGTCTGTCGTCACGTACAACAGAGCGCGGCAGAGCCTCCAGCACCTCGAGGATGCCGCGCGCGCGAGTGAACGGGCGGCCGGCCTGGCACGTCTGCGGTTCGAGGAAGGCGCCAGCGACTTCCTGCAGGTGCTCGATGCCGAACGCACGATGCTCGATGCGCAAGATCGGCTCGCGGCGGGCCGCACGGCCGCGACGACGGGATTGGTGGCTGTTTACCGCGCGCTGGGCGGAGGGGTGTTGACGATAAACTAGGTCGGGCATAATCCTTCCTCCTTACCAGGAGGAGGATCCATGGACCGGGTCACGCTGCTGTCGCTCGCTGCATTCATCTGTCCTGTTGCGCTCACCGCGCAGCAGCCGACCGCACCGCCGGCCGTGCGACCCAGCGTGCCGCACGACAGCGTGCGCGGTGCGATTCGCGTGGTTGACGTGCGTGCGCGCACGCTCGAAGTGACCACCGGTGTCGGCTTCGCGCTCCGCGTCGTTCGGCTCCAGGTTCCCGCCGGCGTGCCGATCACCAACCAGCAACGCGGGCAGCGCGAACCGATCAGGCTCGGGGAACTCAAGCCCGGCGACGTGATCCGCGCTTCGTTTGGTGGCAGGCCGACGGGGTTCGTCGCTTACACGATCGAGCGGCTCGGCCGGATGAACGCGGGCGTCGACGCGAAGCCATGACGCGCTGGTGGATCGCGTTGATGGTCATTTGCGGCGCCGCGGCGTGTCGGCGTCTGCAGCCCGGGGATCCCGTCCGCGGCCTCTCGGCCGCGGAGCGCGCGCAATTCGACAGCGGTCGCGCCGTGTTCGACAGCGTCTTCACTCCGGAGAAGGGCCTCGGGCCGCTGTTCAATGCGAACGGGTGCAAGGAATGTCACGAGGATCCCGCGGCGGGTGGGACGGGTGACGAGGTCGAGCGACACGCGACCGCGTTTCATCCCAGCGCGCCCGCAGGAACCCGTTTGTGCGACGAGCTCGCGGCACAGGGCGGGTTCGTCTTTCAGAACCACGTCACTCCCCTACTTCATGCAGCGCTCGGCATCGATAGCGAGCCGATTCCATCCGTAGCGACAGCGGTCGGACGGCGCACGACCCCTGAGATTTTTGGCTTCGGCCTACTCGATGCCGTGCCCGACTCCGAGATCCTCGCCTACGCCGATCCCGATGACCGAGATCACGATGGCATCTCGGGTCGGCCGAACCGCTTCTTCGACGGGCGCCTAGGCCGGTTCGGACGCAAAGCCCTGGTGCCGACGCTGCGCGAGTTTAACGACGGGGCCTTCAGCGCAGAAATAGGCATCACGACGCCCGCGGTGCCGACTGAGGAAACCGTTGCGGGAACGCCGATTCCTCCGGGCACCGACCCGGCTCCCGATCCCGAGCTCAGCGACCACCAGGCCGAGTTGGCGACCCTCTTCGTGAGGCTACTCGCGCCGCCGGAGCCGCTCAAGATGTCGCGGGAAGCGCGCGAGGGAAGCGACGTGCTCGTCCGCGTTGGCTGCGCGCGCTGTCATCGCCCCGTCCTGACCACGGGCGACAGCCCAATCGCGGCACTGCGGTACAAGCAGGTCGCCGCGTACACCGATCTGCTGCTGCACGATATGGGTCCGGACCTTGGGGATATCTGTCTGGCGCTCGCGACTCCGACGGAATTCCGGACCGAGCCGCTGATGGGGTTGCATCTGAAAAAGCAGTTCCTGCACGACGGCCGAGCTACTACGGCTGAGCAGGCAGTCGAGATGCACGGCGGTGAAGCGGCGAGGGCGCGCGATCTCTTCCGCGCGTTATCGCCGGGGGACCGGGCTGCGCTGTTAGCGTTTCTGAAGACGCTGTAAGATCGCCTGAGGTCTCCAGGCGGCTCCCCCGTCGGCGGCCGGGTTGTTGGTGAGATTACGGAGGCCTGAGCCGTCGGCGTTCATCACGTAGATCTCCTCGTTCCCATCTCGATGGCTATCGAAAGCGATTTTCGTGCCGTCCAGCGACCAGGCGGGCCCGGAGTCGCCATCCGGGCTGTTGGTGAGGTTGCGGGGGTCTGAGCCGTCGGCGTTCATCACGTAGATCTCCCAGTTCCCGTCGCGGGCGCTCGTAAAGGCGATCCGCGTGCCGTCGGGGGACCACGCCGGCATCTGGGCGCCGTTGTCGGTAAGTCGCGTGGCGTTTGAGCCGTCGGCGTTCATCACGTAGATCTCCCAGTTCCCGTCGCGGGCGCTCGTGAAGGCGATCCGCGTGCCGTCGGGGGACCACGCCGGCAGCCCATCGAAGGCGGGGTTGTTGGTGAGTCGGGTAGCGTTCGAGCCGTCGGCGTTCATGGCGTAGATCTCGGCGTTCCCATCGCGGAAGCCCGTGAACACGATCCGCGTGCCGTCGGGCGACCAGTCGGGGTAGGTGTCGTTCGACGGGTCGTTCGTGAGCTGCATAACGCCCGGGCCATCGACGTTCATGAGGTAGATGTCCAGGTTACGGTCGCGGTCGCTTATGAAGGCGATCTGGCCACTGGCGCTGATCGCCGTAATCGTCACGCTGGCCGTGAACGATTTGGTGTTGTCGGCGACCGCGGTCGCGGTGATGCCAAGTCCGCTGGGTGGCACAGTGGCGGGGGCAGTATAGGCCGCCGTCGGGCTCGTGACCTTGCTCAAGCTGCCGCAGACTCCGGGTCCGCCGGTGCACCCCGTGATGCTCCAGGTGACGCCGCTATTGCTCGGGTCGTTCGCCACCGTGGCCGTGAAGTCCTGGCTGCCAGTGGTGAGGAGGCTTGCGGTGAGGGGGACGACGGAAACCGAGATTGGCGGGGGAGCCGGTCTGAGCGAGTCTGAGCCGCAGGCCGCGAGGAGGAGCAAGCCCGCCCCCACGGTCGCCGTCGTTGCCCATGGCTTTGCGGCGCCGGGCATCACCCCATCGCGCCCTCCTTCTCGCTCGGCTCGAACCTACACGACGTTTCGGCGATTAGTAAGCGCGCGCCGGCTCCTGTTTGCGGTGCCGGCTACGGGTGCCGAATCACCCCCATGAACAGGATCGTCCCCGACAGATTCTCGCGCAGCGCGAAAACAAAAGGCCGATCCACCCGCAGCGTTGGCGGGACACTCGTAGGACCGACGACCACCGCCGTGACCGCGGCCGCGGTCGTCCCTTCCTCGTTGACGTCGACGTAGGTGCGATGCTTCACGTCCGTCAGCATGAGGCCTCCGCCCTGATGCATTCCGCTGAAGTCCGCGAACTCCGTAAAGGCGATCCCCATGCCCAGCGCTGCGAGCGTGGTCCTGAACGTCAGATTGTTCTCCAGTTTGAACTTGGGAATGTAGAGTCCCGTAACACTCGTATCGAGCGCGGCAATCCAGGCGTTCCAGTCATCAATGGTCGTGTTGGCCAGCACGCCGTCGACGCCGAGTGAGTCACGGGGCAGCACGATGGTCATCGAGAAGGCCGCGCCACCATAAGGCAAGTCAATTACCGTTCCCACTGGCGTTGATGCGCGCCGGATCGGAACCTCGGCGCCATATGTCATGGTGGGCACGTTCACGGTCGAGCCATCCTGGAGATGGAATGGCTGTGGCGCTGTGCGCTGCTTGTCGAATTGCCGTGTCCATTCGCCCTTGAAGTAGATCGCGTTCATCAGATACATCAGCACACCCGGCGGTATCGGATCTTCGACAATTTGTGTGATCAAGCCGTGCGTTTGCTGGTCCACCCACGCGTTGATCGTCTGGGCTGCCGTCGCCGCCGTGAAGTCGAGCCCTTCCACCTGCGCATCGAAGTAGGTGCGGTTCGCGTCGATGAACGGCTGCTCGACGGCGAGACCCTTGCGGTACCAGATCGAATTCGCGATTTGAAACTGCACCTGCCTGTCGAGGCCGCGGAGTAAGGCAATCAGGCTCTGGTTCCCCGCATTCACGTCGGCGACCGACATTCCCGCGAGCTCGAGGGTGGTATCCATCGCCGTTGCGGTCGTGCCGGCCGCGCCGTTGTACGTCATCGCCAGCGCCATCGCTGCTGACAACGGCGACACGAAGAGATTGGGGAGCGTATCCCGAGTCTGTGTGTTGGCTTCCTTGAGCAGCTTGATGGCAAAGCGATTGTCGGCGTGGATCAGCTGCTGCTCACGAGCGGTCAGGGCGCGCGGGAGCGCCGTGATGCGGGCCGGCGGTCCCAGGGGCTCTTTCGAACACGCGACGGCGAGGGGTAGAGCAATGGCGAGCAGACGCAAAGGCTTCATCACGGCCTCCCTTTTCTACTACAGAATAGCCTTCCAAAGGTCGCTTGTGGAGACATCCGTCAGGACGTAGTTCCATATGATGGATGTCCTCGACGAGCCGGCCGTGCAGCAATGGCTCCGCTACAAGGACCTCATTCCCGCCATCGCGCAGGCGCTGGCGGCATTGTCATCCGGACGGGTGGTGCAACCGGTGCGGATGGTGCTTCCCGTGGCTGCGCATCACGGCTTCCTCGGGGTCATGCCGGCGTACGCGGGCGCCCTGGGGGCCAAACTCGTCACGTTCTATCCTCAGAACGTCGGGATTCACACGCACCACGCGATCATCGTGCTCTTCAAGGCCGAGACGGGGGAGCCGCTCGCCATGATGGATGGCCGACTCATCACCGAGATGCGGACCGCTGCGGCGTCAGCGGTGGCGACCCAGCGGCTGGCCCGAGCGGGGGGGGACGCGTCGGTGCTCGCGATCCTCGGATCCGGCGTGCAGGCGAAGAGTCACCTCGCCGCGCTGCGCCTCGTCCGATCGTTCACCGAAGTCCGAGTGTGGAGTCCACGGAATGCGCCGGCATTCGCCCAGCGGCATGGCGTGAAGGCGGTGGCGACAGCGGCGGATGCCGTGCGCGGTGCCGACGTGGTGGTGGTCGCCACGAGTGCCACGACGCCCGTCCTGCAGGGGCGCTGGCTCTCATCCGGAACTCACGTCAATGCGGTCGGCGCGACGCGCCCCGACTGGCGCGAACTGGACGACGATCTCGTCACCAGGGCCCGAGTCTTCGTCGACTCGCGCGAAGCGGCGCTGCGTGAATCGGGCGACGTCATCGCAGCGCGCAGTGAAGTGACGGAGATCGGCGCAGTCGTGGCCGGGGTGGATCCCGGCCGGCGCAGCGCCGAGGAGATCACGCTGTTCAAGTCGGTGGGTGTCGCGGTCGAAGACCTGGCGGCGGCGGCACTGGTGCTGCAGCAGAGGGCGGGCTGACGATCCCACTCGATCCGGTCCGTCCCATCGCGTTGAGTGAGATCCGCGACGCCCGGGCGCGCATTGCCGGAACAATCGTTCGCACACCGTTGGTCCGTCTGGAGCTGGGGTCGGGATTCCCGGACGTGCGGCTGAAGCTCGAGAACCTGCAACCGATCAACGCTTACAAACTGCGAGGTGCCGCCAACGCCGTCGCGCTGTTGTCCGACGCCGAGCGCCGGCGTGGCGTCTGGACGATCAGCGCCGGCAATGCCGGTCAGGGTGTCGCGTACGCGGCGCGGGCCGCGGGCGTGCCGTGCACCGTCGTCGCGATCGAGACGGCGCCCGCCGCGAAGCTCGAGCGCATGCGCGCGCTGGGCGCGAAGCTCGTGCTCGTGCCATATGCGGTCGCCTGGCAGGCGCTCGACGACCGTTCGTATCCCGGCGTCGTAGGGACGTTCATCCATCCCTTCGACGATCAGAACTTCATAACCGGTCACGCGACGATGGGCCTGGAGATTCTCGAGGATGCGCCGGACACCGTCGCCATCATTGCCGCGATCGGCGGTGGTGGCCTGGTCACCGGCGTCGCGAGTGCCGTGAAAGCGTTGCGGCCGGAAATTCGGGTGTGGGGCGCCGAGCCGGAGACCGCCGCGCCCGCGGCGCTCTCGTTTGCGAAAGGCTCGGCGCAGGTGTTTTCGGATTGGAAAGCCACGTTCGTCGACGGCGCGGGCGGCAAGAGCGTGTTTCCGCGGATGTGGCAACGCATGCAGCCGGTGGTGGATGGCTCCATCGTGGTGACCCTGGACGAAGTGAAGCGCGCCATGCGTCTCATGGCGGAAAAGGCCCGCGTCATCGCCGAGGGAGCTGGTGCGCTCGGCCTAGCGGCTGCGCTCACCGGCAAAGTCGGTAAGGGGCCGGTAGTCGCCATTGTCTCGGGCGGCAACATCGACCTCGAGAAGTTCTCCGAGTTGATCGCCGCAGCAGTGTGACCGAACCCTCCGCCGCCCTGAGGCGCGTGATCGGCGTGCGCGGGCTCGCCGCTGCCATCTTCAATATCACAGTCGGCGCGGCGATCTTCGTGCTTCCCGCGCACATGGCAGCCAGCCTCGGTGCCGCGGCTCCCCTTGCCTACCTCGTGTGCGCCCTGGCGACGGCGCTCGTCGCCCTCTGCATCGCAGAGGCCGGCAGCCGCGTCCCACGGAGCGGCGGCCCATACGCGTACGTTGCGACGGCGCTCGGCCCCTACGCCGGATATCTCTGCGGCGTGCTGCTCTGGCTCGGCATCACGCTCGCGATGGGCGCCGTCGCCACCGTGTTCGCCGACGCGGTCGGCGCGTTGCTGCCGGGCCTCGGCGGCCCGCTGCCGCGCGCCGTGCTCCTCATTGCGGTCATCGCCGGCCTTGCCGTGGTCAACATCCGCGGTGCTGCGTTGGGATCGCACGTGAGCGGCATCGCGACGGTCGCGAAAATCGTCCCGCTCATCGCGTTCGTGGCACTCGGCCTGTCGCACGTGCGGGCGGGGAATCTCGCGTTGGGATCATTCCCCTCGCTCTCTCGCCTGGGAGAATCCGGGCTGCTCCTGATGTTTGCTTTCTTCGGGATGGAATCCGCACTGCAAGTGAGCGGCGAAGTCCGCGATGCGGCCCGCGCCGTGCCCCATGCGATCGCCCTCGGAGTGACGGGTGTGGGCGTGCTGTACATCGCCGTCCAGCTCGTCGCCCAGGGCATCCTTGGCAGCGCCCTC
>Ga0209056_10007705_pt1 | contig 11077 bp, 10 predicted proteins | sample GraSoiAngelo_114_FD_185876 | JGI IMG/M metagenome (GOLD analysis project Ga0209056, IMG submission 185876) | Grasslands soil microbial communities from the Angelo Coastal Reserve, California, USA - 14_0903_13_40cm (SPAdes) (version 2) | ecosystem: Environmental > Terrestrial > Soil > Grasslands...
TCCTCTATGCTCGCCCCTCCCTCATGAGCGTGCCCTTCTTCATCGCCGGAACGCTGAAGGTGATGTACGACCTGTTGCTCTATAGGGGCTTCGCCGCGACGCGGGAGCCTTGACGCAGCCGCGGGGGTGGGAGCGGCGAGTTGCTGTTCCTGCCGTTCGCGCTCAGGTGATCAGGTGTCGACGGGCTCAGGACCGTCTATGGCGCCCGGCAGTGCTCGCGCCACCTCGACCAGGTCGTGCGCGAGCCGCGGCGCCGTCACGCGCCAGACGAGCGCGATCCAGCAAGGGATCGGGGGCTCGACGAAGGGACGGTACACGATCGCGCTTGGCGTCGTCCGGTAATGGGCGGCGATGGCCTCACTGGCGAGCGTCCAGGTTTCCCCCGTGGCGATCTGTACGTTCGCCGACGGCGTTTCTTTCGGCCGCTCGCGCCGTCGCACGGCGACCAGGCCGCGGTCTCGCAGCGCCTCCTCGAGCGTCCGGAAGAAGCCCGGCCACCGCTGCGGCGAAGAATGCAGCCAGGTGAGGGAGCGCAGGTCCTGCAGCCGCACGGAGCATCCGGCCGCGAGCGGATGGCTCGCCGGTAGCAACACGCCTTTGACGGTGCAGTCCACCAGGCGCAGCGCGTCGAACCCCGCGACCGGCCACTGAGCGATGAAGACGGGAGCGACGTCGACCTGCCGCTCCCGCAGGGCATGATAGATGTCCGCGTCGCTCATGCTCGACACGCGCACCTGCGCCTCGGGGTGTGATTCCCGAAACGCCGCCAGCAGGTCCTCGATGATCGGGGTGTACACTGCCAGCTCGCCATGGGCGAACTCGAGATCGCAGGCGCCGTTCTTGGCGGCGCTGCGAGCGACGGTCACGGCGCGCCCTGCCGCTTCCAGCGTGCTGCGCGCCTCGGCGAGGAAGGCCTGGCCCCCCGCCGTGAGCCGGACCCCTCGCGGGAGACGATCGAACAAGGTCACCCCCAGCTCCGTTTCGAGATCGTGGATCTGCTTCGACAGGGCGGGTTGGGCGACGCGAAGACGGCGGGCTGCCCGGACAAAGCTGTGCTCCTCAGCGACCGCCACGAAGTACCGCAAATGCCGTAACTCCAATTGACCCCTGCCCCTTTTCTGGACTTTGCTGTACTATAATCAACATTGATCGTCAAGAGAACGGTGCCGGAACTCATGGCGTTCGATTCCGAGCTGCTCGACATCGCGCAAGCAGCGGCGCTGCTGCAAGTAAGCGAAGCGTCCCTGCGCCGCTGGACCAACCGCGGGCGCCTCCCGTGCCTGCGCATCGGCGGGCGGCGGGAGCGGCGCTTCCGGCAGGCCGATCTGATGGCGTTTCTGGAGCCCGATGCGAGCGCGCTGCCGGCGGGCCACCTCTGCGCCTTCTATGCGAGCGATCTCGGGCGCACGCGCCAGGCGGCGAAACTGCTCGAAGATGGCTTGGACGCCGGTAGCGCCTGCATCCTCACCGCCGAGCCTCGCGTGCGCGAGCGAGTCCTCGCGCGGCTGGGGCGCCGGCGCCCGTCGCTGCGACGCGACCTGGAGGCGAAGCGCCTGTTGGTCTCGGAATACGCCGAGCTGGCCGCGACCCAGCTGGAGTTCTGGGAGACGACGTTCCGGGTGGCTATGGAGCGTGGCGCGCGCGCCCTGCGGGTGGTCGGCGACGTGTCCGGCGGACGCGTCGGGCAGCGCCGCAGCTTCGCCGAGGTCCTCGAGTACGAAGCCGCGTACGGGCGGCTCGCGCGACGCTTTCCGGTGGCCACGGTATGCTTGTACGACGCGCGCACCCTCTCCGGCCTGCAAACGACTCGGTTGCTGCAACGCCATCCGGACCTGTTCCGTCACCCCATCGCCCATCTCGTGAGCTGACCCGCCCGCGCGATGCCGCGCAGCGTTTGGTCGCTTAACAAAAAAATATTGGTCGGCCCGCCTCGACGAGCTTAGCTCTCCTTCATGAAGTCCGATGAGGACCCCGCGCAATCCTCGGAGCCCTTCCGCCTCTTGCTGGTGGAAGACGTCGCCGACGACGCCGCGTTGATCGTCGCCGAGCTACGGCGCGCGGGCCTCGCGTTCACGAGCCAGCGCGTGGACAGCGAAACGGCGCTGCGTGACGCCCTGCACCAGTTCGTCCCGGACATCGTACTCTCGGATCATTCCCTGCCGTCGTTTGGCGCCCGGGAGGCGCTCCGCATGGTGCGGACGGAACGGGCTGACACGCCGGTGATCATCGTGACGGGGTCGCTCGACGAAGAAACGGCGGCGGAGTACATCAGGGCCGGGGCGGCGGACTACGTCGTGAAGCACCGGCTGCACCGCCTCGCCCCCGCTGTGAGCCGGGCCATCGTCAATGCGCGGGACGTCAGAGAGCGGAAGCGCGCCGAACAGGAGCTCCGACGGACGACGGAGTTCCTCAGCCACGCGCAGGCCTTCGCCCACATCGGCAGCTGGGAGTGGGACATCGCACGCGACACGGTCATCTGGTCCGCGGAGACGTATCAGATCTTCGGGCTCTCGCCGGCCCAGGGGTCGCTCGCACTCGAGCAATACCTCGCGCTCATCCATCCGGACGACCGTGACACCGTTGCGGGCGCGGTGAGGCGGACGCTCGACACTGGGGCGCCGTTCGAAATCGACCATCGGATCGTGCATTCCGACGGCAGCATTCACTTCCTGCACGGTCGGGGTGGCGTCGTCAGGGATGCCACCGGACGGCCGGTGGGGATGACCGGAACGGTCCTGGACATCACGGCGCGCAAGCAGGCCGAGGAGGCGCTGCGCCAGGCCAACGACCGGCTCGAGACCCTGATCGCGTCAGCGCCGCTGGCGATCTACTCGACCGATGCGGCCGGGGCGGTCCAGACGTGGAACCCGGCGGCGGCGCGTCTGTTCGGGTGGACTGCCTCAGAGGTGGTGGGGAGGCCGCTGCCGACCGTCCCGGAAGAAAACGGGGCGCAGTGCACCGGGCTGCGACGTCGGGTCATGGGGGGCGAGTCGTTAAACGGCGTGGAGGTCGTTCGCCGGAAGAAGGACGGCACCCCGGTCACGGCCAGCCTGTCTGCCGCGCCGTTGCGTGACGCGGAGGGCCGGGTCACGGGGATTCTCACCCTGATCCAGGACGTCACGGACGTGAAGCGCCTCGAGCAGCAATTCTTTCAAGCGCAGAAAATGGAAGCGGTCGGGCGACTCGCGGGCGGCGTGGCGCACGACTTCAACAACCTGCTCACCGCCATCTTGGGCTCCCGGAAGGCGGCGCTGCGCGCCGCCGACTTGACGCGTCAGCTGCTCGCCTTCAGCCGCCAGCAGGTCCTGGCCCCGCGAGTCCTCGACCTCAACGAGGTCGTGGCCAACATGGACAGGATGCTGCAGCGCCTGATCGGTGAGGACGTCGAGCTGCGCACGGTCCTCGCACGAGACCTGGGCGCGGTGCGCGCCGACCCCGGGCAGCTGGAGCAGGTCATCGTCAACCTGGCGGTCAACGCCCGAGACGCGATGCCCCACGGTGGCAGCCTGACGATCGAGACCGCGAACGTCGCCCTGGCGGAGGCGTACATGGCGGCCCACACCGTCGTCGAGCCGGGGTCCTACGTCCTGTTGGCGGTGAGCGATACCGGCAGCGGCATGGACGCCGCGGTCCAGGCCAGGGTGTTCGAGCCGTTCTTCACCACGAAGCCGAAGGGTCAGGGAACAGGGCTGGGCCTCGCGACGGTGTACGGCATTGTGAAGCAGAGTGGCGGCTACATCTGGCTCTATAGCGAGCTCGGTCGGGGCACGACGTTCAAGGTATATCTCCCGCGCATCGATGCACCCGTCGAGTCGACACGCCCCGCTCCCGTCATCCCCGCCTCGCTGCGGGGCTCGGAGGCGATCCTCCTGGTGGAAGACCAGGAGGAGGTGCGGAAGCTTGTCCGCAGGATGTTGGAGGGGCGCGGCTATCGCGTGCTCGTGGCGGCGAGCGGTCATGAAGCGCTGCGCCTCGCGGAGCAACAAGCGGGCGCCATTCATCTCCTCGTGACCGATGTAGTCATGCCGGGCATGAGCGGTCGCGAAGTCGCACTGTTGCTCGCCCCGACGCATCCGACAATGAAGGTGCTCTACCTGTCCGGCTACACCGACGAGTCGGTCGTGCGCCACGGCATACTCGAGCCCGGGGTCGCGTTCCTCCAAAAGCCCTTCACCGCGGAGACGCTGGCACGCAAAGTCCGCGAGGTGCTCGACTCCGATCATCCTCGGTCGTAGGCCTGCTGCAAGCCTTTGATGTCGAGTTTTTTCATCTGCATCATGGCCTGCATGACACGGTTTGCCTTCACAGGATCCTTGTCTCCCAGCAACTTGCCCAAGGTCGTGGGAACGATCTGCCACGACACACCATACTTGTCCTGCAGCCAGCCGCATTGGTCTTTCCTCCCGCCGGCGGACAGCTTCTCCCACAGCGCGTCCACCTCTTGCTGCGTCTCGCAGTTCACGAAGAGCGATATGGCCGGCGTGAATTTGAATTGAGGGCCGCCGTTCAGGGCGTAGAAGTCCTGACCCTCGAGCTGGAAGGCGCAGGACATGACCGACCCCTTCGGTCCCGGCCCGGCGTCACCATAGCGCGACACCCGCCCGACCTTGGAGTTCTTGAAGATCGAGACGTAGAAATTCATCGCCTCTTCAGCCTTGCCGTCGAACCACAGGAATGGGGTGATCTTCTGCATACGGGTCTCCTTAGGATTGCTTGTTCGGGTACAGGGCGCCGCCCAGCCAGGCACAGGGCGGGCCGGTGACCGCGACGGCGACACTGTACCAGAGCGGACCGAGCTCGGGCTTGGCGATGTTGGCGATCACCCCGGCGATGCCCGGCACGAGCCCGATGAGGCCGAGGATCAGGGCGTGACGCGCTGGGGCGTGGGGGGCGAGCCGGGCCGTGATGTAGCCGCCCAGGGCGCTGTACACGATGCGATAGGCCGTGGCCACCACGAACAGCGCGCCGGCCATCGGCTCGCCCCAGGGCGGGTAAACCTTGAGGACATGCAGCACCTGGTCGGTGCCAAGCGACAGGGCGACGATCGCAAGGAATCCCGCGACGACGGCACCCACGCTGCGCCAGCGGCGGCGCGGCACAGGAGGCATACTCGCGCCGTTCATGCGCGCTCCCGAGCCGGCGTCGACGCCAACAGCCCGGCCAGCCGGTCGTAGCTCGCCTTCACGCCGCTCTCCATACCGGACTTGAGGGCCGCATCGCGCGCCGCGCGCGACTCGTAGCGCATGGTATTGGTGAGGGTAGTCCTTCCGCCCTGCTCGACGAGGACGAGCGTACCCACAGCCTCGCCCGGGTACCACGCCTCGTCGAACTTCTCGGTGCTGACGATCCGCTCGGGCGCCTTGATCTCCCGGTATACGCCACCCATCCCCATCTCGGTCCCATTGCGATCGTGCCGCCACACGAAGCGGTACTTGCCGCCCACCCGCAGGTCGATCTCGCATACCGGCATCGACCAGCCGGGCGGTCCGAGCAGCCACCGCTTGACCAACTCAGGCTTGGTGTGGGCGTCGAACACCAGCTGGCACGGCGCGTCGAACACGCGTGTCATCACGATGTCCCGCTCCCCGGGCGCGGTGAGCTGCAGCGTTCCGGCGCTTTTCATCGGTGGTCTCCTGGCGTTCTTGTTCGGGTTTTGAGCTCATCGAGCAGGGCATCGAGGCGCTGGAAGCGGCGCTCCCAGAAACGGCGGTAGCGCTCCAGCCACGCGGTGGCTTCCGCGAGCGGCTTGGGCTCGAGCCGGCGGGGCCGTCGCTGGGCGTCGCGGCCGTGGGACACCAGGCCGGCTCGCTCCAGCACCTTGAGGTGCTTGGAGATCGCCGGCTGGCTCATCGCGAATGGCTGGGCCAGCTCCGTCACCGACGCCTCCCCCGACGCGAGCCGGGCGAGAATGGCGCGCCGCGTCGGATCGGCGAGTGCCGCGAACGTCGCATCGAGGCCATGGGTGGATTGCATAACTGACAGGTTATATAAGCAACGACGGGGTGGCCGTCAAGCGCCGACGAGACGTCCTTGGACACGAGCTTGCGCACGCGCGCCGGTGCTCGGCGTACATCCGGCACTCGCCAAAGGCCGGCAGCTCATCGCCGTCGACCTGCAGGGCCACGGGCGCACGGCCGACATCGATCGGCCACTCAGCGTCGAGCTGATGGCGGATGATATCGCCGCCCTGATCAAGTACCTGAAGCTCGATTCCGTTCCTCGACGAACCGGCGCCGACCAGTCGGTGAGAAGCGATGGGTGGCACTAGGGCCGCGGATGCGGTCCCGTGAAGTCCGAACAACACGGTTTCCCGGACGGGGTGAACGTCATGAACTCGACGCGCACGTCGTCCGGGTCGAAGACATTCAGCTGAAACTTGCCGTCGAGTCCCATTTGCTTGTGCTCTTCGCCGTGAGGCTTCCAGCCGGCGCGTTGCAGCGCCGCGTCGGTCGCGTCCATGTCCTCCACGCCCAGCGAAAAGTGGTTCATGACGCCGATCAGGTGATGATTCGCGTCGGGCGCGACGTTCAGCATGTACTCCAGCCAATCGGTCCCGTCCGGAACCTGCAACGCGACCCAATCGGTGCGCTGCGGCTTCATGCCGCCGTGCCAGTAAGGACGAAAGCCGAGGATGTCTCGGTATAACCGATCCATGGCGGCCCGGTCCCTCACCACGAAGCCGGCGTGAATCAGGCGATGCGAGATGACGCCCTGCTCCCCGGAGCTCGCCTTCAGCTCCACAAAAGCGACCCGGTGCCCTGCGGCATCGGCGAACTCGAATTCCGCGCCGCCGTCGTCCCGCTGCTCGACTGCAGCAGGCACCTTCACGTCGTGGGCCGCCAGGTAGCGACGCAAGCCTGCCGCATCGGTAGTCCGGAAACCGATCACCTGTAAGCCGTCGGTCTGCCGGCCGGCTTTCACGACTTCGACGTATTGGTCCTGCCCGATCTGGTAACGCGCGCAGTTCGTCGCCGGGCACTTGGCTTCCGCCAGCAGGACTTGCTTGGTGTAAAAGCGCTGCGAAGCCGTGGGATCCTTGGCGTAAATGCGAACGTACGCGATTCCCGTTATGGGAGGACGTTTTCCCTCCTGCGCACGAGCGGCGCCGGCCGCGAGCACAGCGATGAGACCGACACAGGTGGTTTTCATGTGCCAACAGTACCAGGGCTTTCGGGCGTGGTCCACGGTAGAACGCAACGCCGCCGGCTCCCGGCGAGCGCCAGTTCCAGTCCGCGCATGACGTTGAGGACCTGTTCAGGCGTGACCGCCAGGTGCGCCGTCCCCTGGATGGCGTCGCGCACATTCTCGTAGTAGTGCGTGAAGCTCGAGGGGATGGTCGGAATGGTCCGGCTTCCGGCGGGCGTGGTGAGCGTGCCGTACAGGTCGGGTGGCTCCGCATCCCAGTTCGACTCGTCGGGCGTGCGACCGGACTTCAGGGCCGCTTCCTGAGGATCGAATCCAAACTTGACGAACGAGCCGTGCGTGCCGTGAACCGTGAAGGTCGGCCCCGGTGAGGCCGCCAGCATGGACGCTCGCAGCAGCGCCCGCATGTCCGGGTAGTGAAGCGTGACATCGAACGCGTCGTCTGTAGCGCCGCCCTCGCGCTCGACCCGGATGTCGGCCGACATCGCGTCGGGAGTGCCGAACAGGACCAAGGCCTGATCGAGCAGGTGCGCGCCCAAATCGAACCAGACGCCGGAGCCGGGCTGTGATTGTTCGCGCCACGCGGCCGGCCTCAGCTCCGGGCGGAAGCGATCGAAATGAGATTCATAGACGGCTACCCGGCCCAGCACGCCTTCCGAGAGCAGTCGTCGCAGTGTGACGAAATCTCCCACGTAGCGACGGTTCTGGTACGCCGACAGGATCCGCCGCTTCGCCGCACCCAGGTGGACGAGCTCTTCGGCTTCCGCAACGGTGGTGGTAAACGGCTTATCGATGACGACATGGCGTCCAGCCAGCAGGCATTGCTTGGCGATCGGATGATGCGACGGGTTGGGTGTCGCGATCACAACCAGGTCGATGGCCCGGGTGAGCAGCTCGTCGACGCTGCGGACGAATTCGACATCCGGATAGCCCGGGTCCGGCGGGCCACCGCGTCGGACGATGGCGGTGAGGCGGAGACCGGGGACCACGCGAATGACCGGTGCGTGGAAGGTCTTGCCTGCGAAGCCGAAACCGACGAGGCCGACGTTGAGCATGACTGGTAGCGCGTATGATCGCCATGGATGCGATCCCGCGCGAGCTCCGGGGCTAGCTTGCTTGGGCCTCGGGCGAGAGCATGCGGCGGGCGACCTGGACCAGCGTCTCGACCAGCGGCGAGGTGGCGTCACTGCGCCAGACGAGGGCAAACCACATGGGGATCGGGGCGTCGACGAAGGGCCGGTGCACGATCGATCCTTCCATGTCGGCGTATAACGCGGCGACGGCGGGGTTCGCGAGCGCCCAGGAGTCTCCGGCTGCGATCGCCACGTTGGCCCCGATGTCGCCGCGCCGCCCGCGGTGGCGGGTGGGCACGAGCCCGCGGCTCTCGAGCGCCGTGCGCAAGACGCGATACAGCTCGGGTCGGCTGTGCTGTGAGGGATGTAGCCAGGTCAGGTCGGACAGGTCTTGCAGGCGAACCCGCGGTTCGGCGGCGAGCGGATGGGTCGCCGGAAGCAGGACTCCGGTGGCGGCGCAGTCGACGAGCCGAACCGCCTCGAGCCCGGGCACCGGCCAGGTGCCGACGAACGTCGCGGCCACGTCAATGCGCTGCTCGCGGAGGGCGGCGTGCTGATCGACCTCATCCACGCGCACGATGCGCAGCGGCGTCTGCGGGCATGCCGCCCGGAACGCGGCCAGGAGCTTGAGCAAGGTGGGCGTGTAGACGTACAGATCGCTATGCGCGAACTTGAGCCCCGTCGTGGAGTCGGTCTGCCGGGCCGTGGCGACGGCGCGCGCCGCGCTTTCCAACGCATGGCGTGCGTTACTCAGAAATTGCTCGCCGGCCCGCGTCATCCTGGCCCCACGCGGCAGCCGCTCGAACAGCTTGACGCCGACTTCCCGCTCGAGGTCGCGGATCTGCTTCGAGAGCGCCGGTTGCGCGACCCGGAGACGATTGGCTGCCCGGAGAAAGCTGCCTTCTTCGGCGACCGCGACGAAGTATCTCAAGTGCCGTAATTCCACTCAGGTCAATCCTCGCAGGGCGGTCTCGACGAACCGCCGGATGAAGCCGATCGTCATCCCGGACCGGGCCAGCAGAAACGCCCCGGCCGCGGTGCCCAGGAGGTGGTCCGCGCTGGCCGGCACGGCCAGGTCACGCCACACGCGCCCGTCCCGTCGTGCGTTCCTGAGCGCCCGCGTCAGCAGCCGGCGCACCCGATCGAAGTGTTGCCGCACGCGCCCCGCGGCGACCGGGTCGCGCGCACCACGCTCGAACGCCGCATTGCAGATGAAGCACCCCCGGCCATCGCCGGCGCGGCGAATCACGTCGAGCACGCGATCGAAGAACCTCCGGATCTCGGCCGTGGAGGCCCGCGCGTCCTCGAGCGGCTGGAGCATGGGGTCCATGACGGCCTGGGAGTACCGCTCGAGGCTCGTGAGGAACAAGTCCCGCTTGCCGCCGAACGTGGCGTACAGGCCGTAGCGGCTGGCCCCGGTATGGCGCACCAGCTGGTCGAGCGGCGTCGCGGTGTAGCCCTGACGCCAAAACAGCTCCATCGCGTGGTCGAGAGCCTCTGCGGGCTCGAATGCCTTGGTCCGTGACACGCGTCCTCCCTATTCAAGAACGCATAGTCTGATATAACCTGCTGGTCCCGTACCGCCGTGTCAACCGGCGAGCTATCGCTCGGAGCGCTATCTCCTCTAACAAGGAAGTATTGGACGGCGGTTGCCTCGGGGCCGCATGTGTCTAAGCGAAACGTGCATGCCACCACGGAGCGTCGATGCATGTCCCGCTGCGGGTCCTGATCGCGGAGGATTCCGAGGACGATGTCCGCTTGCTGCTCCGGGAGCTTCAGCGCGCGGGCTACGAGCCGACCCACGAGCGGGTCGATAACCCGGCTGCCATGACGGCCGCGCTCGATCGTCATCCGTGGGATCTCGTGATCGGCGACTACAGCATGCCGGTGTTCAGCGGGCCCGCGGCGCTCGCCCTGCTGCGGGCGCGCGATCTCGATACGCCCTTCATCTTCGTCTCGGGCACGATTGGCGAGGACGTCGCGGTCGAAGCGATGAAAGCGGGCGCGCAGGATTTCCTCACCAAGGGGAATCTCAGGCGGCTGATCCCGGCCATCCAGCGAGAGTTACGTGACAGCGAGGTGCGCCGCGAGCGTCGCCGGGCGCAGACGGCCCTGCTCGAGCGGGCCCGCTTGGCGGAGTTGACGTCCGACGTCGGGATCGCACTGACGCGAGGCGCGGCCCTGCGCGAGACACTGCAGCTGTGCGTCGAGGCGTTGGTGCGTCACCTCGACGTGGCGTTCGCCCGCATCTGGACCCTGGACGACGCCACGAGCATGCTCGAGCTACAGGCGAGCGCCGGGATGTACACGCATGTCGACGGGCCACACGGCCGCGTGCCCCTGGGACAGTACAAGATCGGCCTGATCGCCCAGCAGCGCCGTCCCCACCTGACCAACCAGGTGGTGGGCGATCCGCTGGTCCACGACCAGGAGTGGGCAATGCGCGAGAGGATGGTGGCGTTCGCCGGCTACCCCTTGGTGGCGCAAGACCGGGTCCTCGGCGTCATGGCCATGTTCGCCCGCCACCCCCTCTCCGAGTTCGTGCCCAAGGCGTTGGTGTCGGTCGCGAGCGCCCTGGCGGTCGGGATGGAGCGCAAGCGTGCCGAGGAAGCGCTCCGGCAGTCCGAGGAGCGGCTGCGCCAGGCGCAGAAGATGGAGGCGGTCGGCCGACTGGCCGGCGGGGTCGCCCACGATTTCAACAACCTCCTCACCGTCATCACCAGTTACAGCGATCTCTTGCTCGAAGATCTCGGCTCGGATGATCCCAAGCGCGATGATATCGAGCAGATCCGCAAGGCGGCCGAAGCCGCCGCCGCCCTGACGCGCCAGCTCCTGGCATTCAGCCGCCAGCAGGTGCTCCA
>Ga0209056_10007706_pt1 | contig 11077 bp, 9 predicted proteins | sample GraSoiAngelo_114_FD_185876 | JGI IMG/M metagenome (GOLD analysis project Ga0209056, IMG submission 185876) | Grasslands soil microbial communities from the Angelo Coastal Reserve, California, USA - 14_0903_13_40cm (SPAdes) (version 2) | ecosystem: Environmental > Terrestrial > Soil > Grasslands ...
GCGCGTCGCCCCCAAGGAGGTGCGGGTCGCAGGCGAGGTGGCGGCGATCATCGAGCGCGCGATCCCCGCCGTGCCCATTACCACCGCCGCTTCCGGGTTCGCGGGGTTCCTGCTCTCGCCCGAGCGGGTGACCGTGACGCTGCGCGGCCCTGAGTCGAAGGTCAACACGCTCACCAAAGACAGCGTGCGCGTGGTCGCGCACCTGGTCGGGAAGGCGGGGCCCGGCGGCTACGCCCGCCTCACTGTGACGGCGCCCCCGGGAATCCGGGCGCGGGCCGTGCCCGACTCCGTCGCCCTCAAGCGGAAGACCGGCCGTGGCTGACGTCGTCCTGGGCATCGAGACCTCCTGCGACGAGACCTCGGCCGCGGTCCTCGTGGGCGACCGCTCGGGACGCGCGCCGGAGCTCGCGAGCCTGGTCATCCTGTCGCAGGACGTGCACCGCGTGTTCGGCGGCGTGGTCCCCGAGCTGGCGAGCCGCGCGCACCTCGCCGCCCTCCCCGCGGTCGTGGAGCGCGCCCTCACGGAGGCGGGTGTCGGCTGGAGCGCCGTGGACGCCGTCGCCGTCACCCAGGGACCGGGGCTCGTGGGCGCGCTGCTGGTCGGCGTCGTGTACGCCAAAGCGCTCGCGTACGCGGGAGATCGTGCCTTGATCGGGGTGCATCACATGGAGGGGCACCTGTTCGCGCCGGCCGTGGAGGACCCCGACCTGGCCCCGCCCTTCGTCGCGCTGCTCGTGTCGGGCGGCCACACCCTCCTGCTGGACGTGCCCGCGTGGGGGAGTTACCGGCTGCTCGGGTCGACGCGCGACGACGCCGCCGGCGAAGCGTTCGACAAGGTCGCGACGCTCCTCGGGCTCGGCTACCCCGGTGGGCCGGTGATCGAGCGCCTCGCCCCGGCCGGGGACCCGGCGCGCTTCACGTTCCCGCGTCCGATGCTGGACGACGGATTCGAGTTCTCATTCTCGGGGCTGAAGACGGCCGTGCTCCACGCCGTGCGCGCGAGCGACGACCTGGACCGCGACCGGCCGCATCTGGCGCGCGCCTTCCAGGACGCGGTGCTCGACGTGCTGGTCACGAAGCTGGAGCGCGCGGTGCGCGCCACCGGTCGCCACACCGCGGTGCTGGGCGGCGGCGTCGCTTGCAGCCGGACCCTCGCGGGCCGCGCCGCCGAGCGCCTGAAGGGGCTCGCCCGGGTCGCCGTCGCGAGCGCGCGCTTGAACGCGGACAACGCCGCCATGATCGCGCGCGCCGGATGGCACCGCCTCGGTCTCGGCGAGCGCAGCGATTGGACCCTCGATGCCCGCGCGGATTTGCCGCTGCCGGGGCTCGCCCCCGTCGTCATTCCACAATCCACAATCCGCAATCCGCAATGACTATCTATCCGTTCAAGTTCGTGCTCGGCCCCCTCACCATTACCGGCTACGGGATCATGATGATGGTGGCGTTCCTGATGGCGGGGTGGGCGATCCAGGTCGACCTGCGGCGCCGCAGCATGAATGAAGACTACGCCGCGGACATCGTGTTCGCGGCCGTCATCGGCGGCATCGTGGGGGCGAAGATCTGGTACGTGCTGCTCACGGGAACGTGGGACGCCTTGCTGAGCCGCGGCGGCTTCGTGTGGTACGGCGGGTTTCTGGGCGGCGTGGCGGGGGTGCTGCTGAACGGCTGGCGCAAGCGCATCCCCGCGCGCTGGACCATGGAGCTCACCGCCGCCCCGCTGGCGCTGGGGTACGCCCTCGGGCGCGTGGGGTGCTTCCTCATCAACGACGACTACGGCATCCCCTCGACCGTTCCGTGGGCCGTGAAGTTCCCGGACGGGCTGCCGCCTACGCGGGTCGCCGACATGCAGCAACAGCTGCACGTGGCGTTCCCGCCCGGAACCAACCCGACCGACGTGGTCGCCGTGCATCCCACGCAGCTGTACGAGACCACGCTGATGATGCTCGCCTTCTGGCTGCTGTGGCGACTGCGCGACCACGGTCACGCCACCGGCTGGCGCTTCGGCGTCTACCTCGTGCTCGCGGGCGCCGAGCGGTTTCTGGTGGAGTTCGTGCGCGCCAAGGACGACCGGCTGCTCGGTCCCTTCACGCTGGCGCAGGCGACGAGCCTGCTCCTCGTCGGCGCCGGGATCTACTTTATGCAGCGGCTGCACCAGCCCGACGCCGCCTCCCTGCCGACCCCACCCGCCCTCAAGCTGCAACCCACCCCCAGCTGATGCGGCGGCTGCCGGCGGTCGCTCTCGCGGCGCTGGCGCTCGCGGCCTGCGCGCGGGGGCAATCGGGACCGCCGGACCTGATCCTCACCGGCGGGCGGATTTTCACGGCGGACTCGGGACGCCCGTGGGCCGAAGCGCTCGCGCTGCGCGGTGACCGCATCGTGGCCGTCGGCCGCTCCGACTCCGTGCGCCGTCTGGCGGGCCCGCGCACTCGAGCGGTAGACCTGGGCGGCCGCACCGTCATCCCCGGCCTGAACGACGCGCACGCGCATCCCGGGCCGGAGCTCCGCGGCACCAGGGTCGCGGCAGCCACGGGAGACGCCGGCCTCCTCGACGTGGTGCGCGCACTCGCCGCGGCGAGTCGCGTTCGCCCGCGCGGGACGTGGCTGCTCGCGACGGTGGGCGACCGCGTGCTCGACGACGCCCGCGCCAACCGCTTCTTCCTGGACAGCGTCGTTCCCGACCATCCCGTGGTGCTCGAGAGCTGGTCGGGTCACGTGGCGATCCTCAACAGCGCGACGCTCGGGTCGCTCGGGATCGGCCACGACACGCCGGACCCGCCGGGTGGCCACTACGGACGGGTGCCGGGATCGGGGGTGCTCGACGGACGGCTGTCGGAGTACGCGTGGTGGAGCGCGCGCCGCCGGCTCTCGAGCAGCGTCCCCGACAGCGCGAGCCGCATCGATCTGCGACGCTATGCGGCTGCGGCCGCGCGCTTCGGCATCACGACCGTGCAGGACATGAATACCGCGCTCACGACGGCACGCGCCGTGGCGCTACTGCGCGCCGCAGACGTGCCGATCCGGTGGCGCGTCATCCGTTTCCCACTCACCCGGCCCGGGGGCCGGGACGTCGCCGACGCGCGCGCCGCCGGCCCGAGCCCCGGCGGGAAACTCGGCGTCTCGGGCGTCAAGTACATCCTCGACGGCACACCCGTGGAGCGTGGTGCCGCGATGCGCCACCCGTACGCCGACCGGCCCGAGTGGTACGGCGAGCTCGACTTCCCGCCCGAGACGCTGGCCGCGGTCATGCGCGAGACCCTCGCCGCGCGTGAGCAGCTGCTGGTGCACGCCGTGGGAGACAGCGCGATCGCCGTGCTGCTGCGCCTCCTGTCGGGCGCGGCGCCGGACTCGACCTGGCACGCGCTGCGGCCGCGGATCGAGCACGGTGACTTCCTCACACCCGACCTGCTCCCGTCGGCCCGCCGGCTCGGAGTCGTGGTGGTGCAGAACCCCGCTCACTTCGCCATCCCCGAGCTGATCCGGCGGCGCTACGGCCCGGGCCGCGCGGGCGCGGCGCAGCCCCTGCGCTCGCTCCTCACCGCCGGAGTCCCGATCGCCTTGGGCTCCGATGGTCCGATGAACCCATACTTGAACATCATGCTCGCGGTGACGCACCCGGCGAACCCGGCGGAGGCGCTCGACCGGGAGCAAGCCGTTCTCGCCTACACGCGCGGCTCGGCCTACGCGGAGTTCGCCGAGCGGGAAAAGGGCATGCTGGCGCCCGGCATGCTGGCCGACCTCGCCGTCTTGTCGCAGGACATCTTCACCGTCCCGCTGGGGGAGCTGGCGAAGACCGAGAGCGTGCTGACGCTGGTGGGGGGGAAGGTGGCGTACGACGCCGGTGTGGTGAAGTGAGGCTCAGGGAAACGACGGCCTGCGGCGCTCCCCGCCCTCCGTGAGCCGCTGCCGCTGCAGCCACACGATCGCGACCAGCAGCAGCACGAGGAGCAGCAACTGCAGCGAGAGCGACTGCAGCGTGGGATAGATCCCGAGGACCGGAATCCGCGGGGCCCATTCGACGACCGTGGTCTTCACCAGCCCCGCCTCCTGCAGGTCGGCGATTCCCTTCCCTGCGAACACGAAGGCCATGTAATAGAGCATCGCGCTCGTGATCGCAAAGAACGGTTTGAGCGGGACCTTCAGCCCGAAGCGGTTGATGCCGATGTAGACCAGCACGAGCGCGGCGGCTCCGACGATGACGCCGCCCAGCACCGCTGTGGTTCCGCCCCCGCCTCCTCCGAGCCTGGCGGACGTGAGCAACGCCTTGTAGAAGAGGATCGTCTCGAAGCCCTCGCGGTACACCGCGAGAAACGCCACCGAAGCGAGCGCCCACCCCGAACCCGCCGACAGCGCCTCCTCCATGCGACTCTTGACGAACGCGTTCCACTTGGCCGCTTCGATCTTCGAGACCAACCAGTAGCTCACGTAGAACAGCACTGCGGTCGCGAGGAGCATGGTGAAGCCCTCGAGCGCTTCCCGTTCCCCCGGCGTGACTTGGAACAGCAACTCGATCACCGCGGCCGTGATCACGCTGGCCCCGACGGCCGCCCAGGCACCCTGGGCGACGTGACGGCGGCGCTCGACCGCCCCCGCCCGTGCGAGGAAGGTCATGAGCGCGGCCACGAGCAGGATCGCCTCGAACCCTTCGCGCAGCAGCAATACGAACGACTCCATGAACAGGTTCGCGGCCGAGCCCTGATCCGCCACCAGCCGCTCCGCGCGCTCGAGGCCCGAGAGCAGGCGCGCATGGATCGCATCGAGCTCATCGTGCCCCGCCCCGCCGGCGGCGCGGGCCCGCAGGGCGGCGAACGCATCCTCGAGGTCGCTCGCGAGCCCTGAATTCCGGGCGCGCACGTCCGTCTCGACCTGCTCGAATGTGATGTACGCGTCGAACGCCAGCTGGCTCGATCGCAACGCCACGGCGGAGTCGACCTGACCTCGCACCGTCGCGAAGATCGCCGCCGCGGGCGACGCGACGTAGTGTTGCCGCTCGGCCGTGGGGAGCACGCGCAGGAACGCCACGAGTTTCTCCGCGCTCGCCGGGTCGATCGCCTGCGCGAACCCCGGCATCGGCGAGCCGGGACGCCCCCGGAGGATCAGCTGCACGAGCTCGTCGTCGCTGAAGCGCGCCTGGGCCGCGAAGTCGCGCAGCGCCGGCGGCCGGACCGAGAGCGAGGCCGCGAGCGGCCCGTCGCCGCCCCCGGTCGCACCGTGGCACGACGCGCAGTACGCGGCGTACAGGCCCTCCCCCTCGCGCTCCTCGCCGTTGGCCGCGTGCAGCGTCCCGATGTAGCTCGCCACCGCCCAGCGGTCCTCGGGCGAAAGCGTCTCTTCGAACTGCGGCATGGCGGTGCCGGCGACCCCGATCGTGATCTTGCGGTAGACGTCGACCGGCGACACGCCGCGCATCAGGTGGCGGTCGGCGAGGTTCGCGGGCGCGGGGCCCTCGAGCTGTTTCGCCTTCGGGCCGTCGCCGCGGCCGGCCAGGCCGTGACATGCCAGGCACTGGTCGCGATACACGGCGGCTCCGCGCGCCAGGGACGGCGGCCGGGCCGGGAACGGATCGAGCACCCCCCCCGTCGCGGCGGCGATGCGCCCGACCAGGGCGTTGGCCCGCGCCGCGACGGAGTCGGGGGGAGCGGCACGCACCACCATGGCCCGGAGCAGGGCGAGCTCGGTGTCGGCCACGGCGCGGACCTGGGCGGGCAAGCCGACAGCGTCGAGGCGCGCCTGCTCGAGGAACTGGCGCGCTTCGTCCACTTCCGCGGCCGCGGTGACCCGACCGCCGTGCGGCGCCACGCCCGCCGCGTACTCTTTGGCGGCAAGCGACGTGGCCGCGACCACGCGCCGCGATACGGTGAGCGAGTCGGTCGCCTGCGCCCCGGACCCGGTCGCGGCGCACGCGCTCAACAGCAAGCCGACAAACAGCTTACGATGGATGACAGTGATTCTCAGTGAGGGCCACAAATACTAGAGTGAACTTGTCGGGAATTCAAGGATGTACGCCTAGCCGCCCTCGAGCACGGCGACCGCGATGGCCGCGAGATGAGTGTGTGAGAGCGACAGCAGCACCCGCTGCACACCCAATGCCCGAGCGCGCTCGGTCGCGCTACCCGAGAGGCTCACATCCGGCCGGCCATCGGGAGCGCGCGTCACCTCGATGTCGCGCCAGCCGATGCCGCGCGCCGCCTCGCTTCCCTGGAGCGCCTTGTAGACGGCCTCTTTGGCAGCCAGGCGCACCGCCACGTGCGTCGCGACATCGGGTCGGCTCTCGCAATAGGCCCGCTCCGCCGGCGTGAGGAGGCGTTCCAGCACGCGAGCGCCCTTGTCTTTCAAGATCGCACTCACCCGCGCGACCTCCACCAGGTCCACGCCGACCCCGATGGCGCTCACGGCCGGCGCACGAGCCCTAGAAGCCGAGGCGCGCGGCGAGCCATAGCGGAGCGGGAACGTAACCGCCGAGCACCAGCCCCAGCCACAGCAGCGCCGCGGCGAGCGGAGCCCAGAGGACGAATACCGGCCAGAGCGACGGTCGCCAGCGTTCCAGCGCTTCGATCTCCGGGCTCCAGCGCCGCTCCTCCTCGGCCGCCACCGCCTCGAGGCCGAGCCACGCCGCCTCGAGCCGTCGCGCGGCACCGCGCAGCGCTTCTTGCCACTCAGCGTGCGGCGCCTTGTCCAGCACGCTCGCCTCCCGCACGCGGGCGGCGACCGCCTCCAGCGCGTCGAGCGCGGCGACGAACGGCTCCCCGCCCGTCGCCAGGCGCGCGGCGACCGCCCGCTTCTCGGGCGTGGACAGCAGCCGGCGGCGCCAGCGGCGCTGGGGCATCCGCACCCGCCGGGCGGCCCGCTCGATCCTCCCGTCCAGCGCCTCGATCAGTCGCTCCGCCACGCGTCGCACCGCCTGCTCCCAGGCGGCGAGCCACGCCCGGCGGCTCACCGCGTCGAGCACCCGCTCGCGGTCCTCGCGCGTGGCCGCGGCCCGCGCCTCCCCCGCGAGCTCGAGCACGCGTGTGGCCAGGGCTTCCCGAATGTCGTCGATCGGCACCCAGGGTTCGGCCACGCGCCGCGGCACCACCACGCGCCCCAGCGACGGAGCCAGCTCGGGCACGCGCAGCGGCATCGGGATCTTCACCGTGCTCACGGGTGACTCTCCGCGATGCGGGCGGGCCGGCCGGTGCGGGCCTCGTACGCCGCCACGAAATGCGGGAGCGACTCGGGGAAGAAGTGGTCGCGCGGCAGGCCCGTCGCCGCGATGGCGCGCTCGATCTCGGCCGGCTCGCCCTCGACCTCGAGCAGCACGTCCATGGCGGGATACCATTCGACCCGGAGCACCGCCTGTCCCAGCCGGTACAGCTCCACCGTGCGGTCGATCCGCAGCGAGACCGCGAAGCCGAGATGCTCGAGCAACGTGACGACGGCATCGGCGTCGTCGACGCGGGCTTCGACTTCAGGGCGGTGACGGTATTGCCCGCGCTGCGAGCGCGGCCCCTTCCAGCCCAGCACGCCGAACGCGGGCGCGCCGTCGGCCGGCCGGAAGATGCGCATCCGCAATACCTCGTCCCGCGCATCCAGCTGGCCCGCCCGGTCGAAGCGCCGATCGAGCATCGCGCCGCGAAACTCGAGGCGCGCGCCCGCGCGCTCGAGCGCGCACCGCAGCGCCGCAGGGTCGTCGACCCGCGCCTTGACCTCGAGCTCGTCGGCGGCAGCGGAGCCGATGGAGCTCATGGGGCGAAGATGGCGTCCAGCACCGCGCCGGTGTTCGCGAGATCGGAGAACACCCGGGCGGCGCCGGCGGCGCGCAGCGCGGCGACATCGTAGAAGCCGGTCGCCACGGCGAGCGCGCGCGCGCCGAGCGCGCGACCGCAGGTGACATCCTCCGGGGTATCGCCCAAGATGACGACGTCCGCTCCGGCGAATGTCCGGCCGGTGAGCGCTGCCGCGCGCTGCGCCGCCAGGGCGGGGAGATCGGCGCGGCGGTGCGAGTCCGATCCATAGGCGCCGATCCGGAAACGGTCGGGGTCCAAGCCTGCGGACCGGAGTTTGAGCGCGGCGCCCGGCTCCACGTTCCCGGTTAAGAGACCCACGACGGCGCGCTCCGCCCGCTCGTGCGGCTCCAGGGCGAGGAGCAGCTCGGCGATCCCGACCATGAGCCGCGTCGCCTGGGTCGGCTTCTCGAGCTCGGCCGAGAGCAGGCCGACGTAGCGGCGGCACACCGCTTCAATGCGCTGCTCGTCCGTGGCCCCCGGGTGGCCGGCCAGCGCCAGCAGCTCGCGCACGATCTGCGGATCGGTCTTCCCGTCGAAGCGGTAGGTCTCGATCGGGCCGGCCGTCCCCGTCTCCTCGAGCAAGGCGCGATGGATCGCCCGCCGGCCCGCGCCGTCGGTCCACAGCAGAGTGCCGTCGATGTCGAAGAGGACGAGCTTCATCCGAGAAAGATAGGCGGATCGGCGGATAGACGGGTAGAAGTCTCTATCCGCCTATCCGCCTAACCGCTACCAGGTATTCCCGCAGCCGCCTCATGGCGGGAGTATCGGCGAGCAGGTTGTCCGCGACGACGCCGCCGCGCGACAGGGCCGAGTGCACGATGCGTCCCGCGCCGGCCCACAACGCCACGTGCGAGATGCGGCGCCCGTCGGCGAAACACAGCACGTCGCCCGCCTCGTACCCTCCGCCGGTCGCCTCGAGCGGCACGTCCCGGCCGGCGCCGGACAGCAGGTCTGAATCCCGCGGCAAGGTCACGCCGCGCGCCGCGTACGTCGCCTGGACCAGGCCGGAGCAATCCACGCCCCACTCGGTTCGCCCGCCCCACGCATACGGCGCGCCCGAGAACCACCGCAGCGCCCATTCGGGCGCTGCCATGAGCCGCGCCTCGACCTGCAGCTCGATCTCCGGCCGCAGCACTCCCGCCGCGACGTCCCACACGCGCCCGTCGGCCGTCTCCACGCGGCCGCCGCGCTGCGGCGCCGCCCGCGCGCCGACCGCCAGGCGGAACCGCGCGCCCTCGCATCGCAGGTCGGCGCCGAGCGAGCGCACGGTGGCGCGCCCGGCCCAGTCCTCGGCCCACGCCGTGGTACCGAGCGAGACATAGCCCGGATGCACCCACGCGAGGTAGCCGTCCCCGGCGCGCACCCGCAGCCAGGTGTCGCTGCGCCGCTCGAGCACCTCGAGGGTCTCACCGTGCACGGCCTCGCTCACGCGGTCGGCGTTGACGCGCGGCTCGCGCACCAGCGGTGCCACGGCCGCCGTCGCCACTGCCGCCTGCTCGTCGCCGACCGAGGAGTCGGGGAGCAGCCGGATGTCGGCGGCCAAGCGCGCCCCGGCGGCGACGCGACGCAGGGCGGCGAGGGCGTCGCGGCTCGTGGTGCAGCCGGCGAGCGCGCCGGGCTGCACCGTGACTTCGAACACACCGAGCCGCGTGTCGGGGACCCACTTGCGGGCCACGTCGGCGACGTCGCGCTCGAGATGGGCGGTCATCACGCCCCCCCGTCAGCGAGCCCCGGGATGTCGCGCACGCCGCGCGCCAGGCGCACCGCCCGCTCGACCGCTTCCGGTACCGCGAGCGCGGCGAGCGCTTCCGGTTGGAGCGGCGTGGCCGCCGTTACCTGGGCGGTACTCAGCGCGAAGACGATGTCGCCGTCGAACGGCGTGGCGTAGGGCACGATGCGGCGGGCCAGCGCGTCGCCCGCCGCGTGCGCCAGGGCCTGCAGCGCCACGCGGTCGAGCCGGGCATTGGTCGCCACGATGGCGAGGGTCGTGTTCTGCCCGGCGCCGCTCCGATCGAACGGCGCGCCGCCCTGGGCCAGGAACCCGAGCGCGTCGACCAGCCTCCCGTCCGCGCCGCGGGCGCCCGCCAGGACGCGGCCGTTCGCGTCCAGCACGTTTCCCACTGCATTCAGGACGACGAGCGCGCCCACCACCACGTCACCCGCGCGCGCCGCCCAGGTTCCCACGCCGCCTTTCATCGCACCGCGGGGACCGAGGGCCTTGCCGACCGTCGCGCCGGTGCCTGCGCCCACCGATCCCTCGGGAATCGCCGTCCCGGCGGCGGCGCAGGCGCGGTAGGCGTCGTCGGCGCCGGGCCAGCGGTCGGCCTTCGATCCCGGCGCCAGGTCGAAGTCGAAGATCACCGCGGTCGGGACGATGGGAACCACTCCCGCCGGCCCGACGGGGAACCCGCGCCCCCGCTCCTTGAGCCAGCGCATCACGCCGTCCGCGGCGCCCAGGCCGAACGCCGAGCCACCGGTGAGCAGCACCGCGTCGATGTGTCCCACGAGATGGCGGGGGTCGAGCGCGTCGAGCTCGCGCGTACCGCTGGCGCGGCCGCGCACGGCGCACGCGGCGCGCATCCCCCCCGGGGGCGCGAGCGTCACGGTGCATCCGGTGGCGGTCTGCGAATCGGTCCAGTGCCCCACGGTGATGCCCTGCACTTGGGCGAGGTTCGACGGAGCGGCTGCGGTCATGGGAGCGCGAAGATAGCTTGGCTTGCTCGGGTTGTGGAGGGTACATACGTTAGCGCCATGACCAAGACCGATGCGCAGGCCGCTCCGACCACCGTGTTGGTGGTGGACGACGAGGAGGGGATCCGCCAGGCGCTGGACCGCTTCTTGACGCGCCTGGGCTACCGCGTGCTGCAGGCCGCGAGCGGCGCCGAGGCGCTCGATCGCCAGGCGGCGGAGCAGCCGCAGGTGATGCTGTCGGACATCCGGATGCCGAACATGACCGGCGTGGAGCTCGTCCCCAAAGCGCTCGCTCAGGACTCCGATCTCGCCGTGATCATGTTGACCGCGATCGACGAGCCCCGTACGGCGATCGAGTGCATGAAGCTGGGCGCCTACGACTACCTCATCAAGCCGGTGGACTTGGACGAGCTGGAAATGTCGTTGGAGGGCGCGCTGCGGCTGCGGCAGCTCGAGGTCGATCGGCGGCAGCTCGAGCAATGGCTCGCCCGCGAGGTGGCGGTGCGCACGCGCGATCTGGAAGAGCGGACCACGGTGGCCGAGGAGATCGCGCTCAGCGCGCTGGCGGCGGCGCGAGATTGGGCGGGGGCGGACGACGCGATCGAGAAGCTCGCCAAGGAGCT
>Ga0209056_10007708_pt1 | contig 11073 bp, 10 predicted proteins | sample GraSoiAngelo_114_FD_185876 | JGI IMG/M metagenome (GOLD analysis project Ga0209056, IMG submission 185876) | Grasslands soil microbial communities from the Angelo Coastal Reserve, California, USA - 14_0903_13_40cm (SPAdes) (version 2) | ecosystem: Environmental > Terrestrial > Soil > Grasslands...
TCTCGCTGGGACCGCAAAACGTTTCCCGCGTGAAGATCGGTGGCAAGAAGTGTGTCTGTAGGTGCTGGCTTCCCGAGCGCCTCGAAGATTTGCAATCCTTCGCGCACCAAGCCAGCGTCCGGCCAGTGCTGAGCCTGGTCGAGCGTCTCCTGGCGCCAGACGTTTAACAGCTCCGATAAGTGCCTGAACGCATGGATGCCATTCAACGAAGTGGATCTTCGCCAGAGGCGCTTCAGTAGCGCGGCGATTACCAGATCCTGTTTCTCCTCCGGCTCAGAACGAAGCATGTACCCGGGTAGGCAGCGCTCAAGCAGCATAGCTCCCCGCTCGTCGTCTGCCTCAAGCAATTGCACAGTGGGGTCGCCGTTCCAGAATCGCAGCCCATGAATTTCATCTGCACCTTCCATGTGGGGCATTCCTATTTTCAGGACGGCCGGCATCCCATCCGCGCGAAGAACCGCCGCAACCCAGGAGCAGGTTACGTCCGCATGATCAAAGGGCGCATCAATGCACAGCGACCAGCGGCTCGTCAATTCCTCCAACATGGCAGGTAAGCTAACGAGCCATTCCTGCCGCTCGGGCATCTTGCGGCAGTTCGCGATGAGTTGTTCTGGAAGGATCATTTACGACTCGCGAGACTGACACGGACGGCATACCTTGGTCAAATTTGCGCCAGGTTTCGAAATTGAGCAAGTTCGCCAATTGCGGTCGAATCCCGGGAAAACCGGAAGTAATCCGCCGGCACCACGAACACAGTTCTTCCCGAAGTGTCTGTCGCCGGCCTGGATCTGACTCAACCCACATGCTAAATATTTGCTCTTGACAGAATACCTAGTGTAGGGATATATATCTCTGCCATGAAGAGGCTCATGTAACGCCCTTACACGAGTTCCTTCGTGGAGCATCCGCATGGCGACCGAAGATGCCAGCCTTCGTCAAGACGTGATTGAGAACTCGGTCCAGCACGAAATAGTTCAGATCGACCAAGCTGTCACAACCGAGGAGGTTCTCCATGCGGCCCTCGCATCCGAGCTTGAATACGATCTGACCAACTGGCCTCGTGAATACCTGGAGACCTATCTCGATAGCGACGATCAGGGCCGCATTCCGTTGAACGAGGCCACACTACAAGACGTGCTTGAAGCGGCCTTCGACCGCAATGAGCAGTTGATCCACTCATCTCGACACGGCCTTATTTCAGAGACTGCGGCAAGCATCGATGGACAGGATCATTCAGGTAAGCAATTTCCGCATCGGGGCAAACCACCGGAGCGTTCTGAACCATTTCAGGCAGCCCAGGCGCTGGCACATTCTCTGTTGGGCCCTTCGGCTGAAACTCGCTACCCTCTTATCGAAAACGGCGTCTACGTCGGGAACATTATTTCCGAAACGGCGGAGTATCTGGTGCAAAGGATTTCCGGTATTACCGCGATTCTCCATCCAAAATCCATGTTCAGCGATCTTCCGCAGGTCGGTCACGTCGTGAGGATCGCGTACTACAACGAGAGCGTCGCCGTCCGAGAGATGGCGGCGCGGCAGATCTCGAAGGAGTTAGCGCGATGAAAGCCAATCTCTATCGCATGCCGAAGGACCCAGGCTACCTTGGCGGGTACTATCTGACGCCAACAATCGTCGGGTTTCTCGGTCTGCTTTTAACGAATGTGGCGGCCACTCAGTACATCGCTCACCATTTCGAATATCAACCAGCTCTCGGTGAACCTCTGTTCCGCTCTCGCTGGGCGGCTCTGTACGAGCCTTTTGCCTGGGCCTCATGGGTGTGGCATTACGGGCAATCGTCGGAGCACGCGATCAGGGCACCTTTACTGTTTGGCACTTTTCTCATCGTGATCGGAGCATTTGCCAGTGGTGGAGTCTTTTTTGTTCTCAATCTCCGCCACACCAAAACTCTCTCTAAGAACACCGAGGACCTGCACGGTTCTGCCCGCTGGGCCACCGAGGAGGACATCAGGAAAGCAGGTCTTCTCGATGCAAGGCAGGGAGTGTACATCGGTGGTTGGTATGACGAAAAGAACCGACACCTTCACTACTTGCGCCACAACGGTGGAGAACACGTGTTGGCTTTTGCACCCACACGGCAGGGCAAGGGCGTGGCCCTCGTCATTCCCACGCTCTTGGCGTGGAACGAGAGCGCCATCATCTACGACATCAAGGGCGAAAACTGGTCGAAGACGGCGGGCTTTCGTAATCAGGCCGGACATACCTGTTTACGCTTCTCCCCTGCTGAGGAGAAGGAGTGGTCGCACTTCAATCCATTGGCGGAAATTCGCGTTCATACGGCCTTCGAGGTCTCGGATGCGCAGAACGTTGCGGAAATGATCGTCAACTCCGAAGGCGAAGAGCCTCTCGATCCACACTGGCAGAAATCCGGCGCTTCACTCATGACCGGGATGATCCTGCACGTGTGCTATGCCGCCGCATCGAAGGAGCGGACCGCCACCCTGCCCGAGCTTTCGGCCATTTATACCCGCCCCGGCGCGGACTTTCAGGAAACTCTGCGAGAAGTGCTGTTCTATCCGCACGACCCACACCGCGAATACAAATGGCATATGCCCACTGGGGAAGCAACCGAGACTCACCCTGTTGTGCGGGAAAAAGCCCAGGAAATGCTAAACAAGGAGGACAAAGAACTCTCTGGCGTCCTTTCAACCGCGAAGACTGCGCTAGCGCTTTATAGCGATCCTCTTGTGGCGAAGCACATAGCAAGGAGCGACTTCCGAATCATGGATCTGGTCAATCATGAGAGGCCGATCTCTCTATACCTCGTCGTGCCACCCGCTCACAAGAAGCGGCTCCGCCCATTGATCCGGCTGATCTTCACGATGATTGTGAACAGACTGACGGAGAAGCTGGAGTTTCACGGTTCAAAGCAGAAACACCACAAGCACCGGCTTCTGTTCCTGATCGACGAATTCCCGACGCTCAAGAAGATGGACGTATTCGCCGACGCGCTTTCATACATGGCCGGATACGGGCTGAAGGCGTACCTCATCACGCAGGACATTCGGCAAATCGTCGAGGAGTATGGCCCCAACGAAAGCGTCGTCAGCAACTGTCAGGTTCGCGTCGCCTTTGCACCCAACCAGTACGACACCGCAGAACTACTGAGCAAGATGACCGGGACAAAGACCGTCCAGAAGGCCGCCTTCACATACAGCGGCTCGCGGGGTGCGCCAATGCTGAACCACGTGAACGAATGCGTAGAGCAGATTCAGCGCCCACTCCTCACGGCGGACGAAGTTTTGAGATTGCTGCCCCCAGAGAAGGAAGGAGAGGGAGAAGACGAAAAGATCGTCGCTCCAGGTGACATGTTGATTTTCGTCTCTGGGCGTCCGCCGATCTACGGCAAGCAAATGCTGTACTTTTTCGATGACATTCTGCGCACACGCTCTGAAATGCCGCCGCCCAATCGGTTGCTGAGTGTGAATAGCCCAATTGCGCCGAACTCACACGGAAGCACCAGCGGCGACGCGAACCACGATGCCCTGGCCGGAGGCCGTCAAGAGCAGGAGCACCTGCACGTCCTCAGGAACGCGCGACCAACTCAACTATCTCTAAGACTTGCCGCCACAGAAAGGAGCGTTGAGCGGTGACTGAAAATCAGTTCATTGTTGCGGGATATCTCGGGTCAAAACCGGAATTCCGCCAGATACCCGGCGGCACCGATGTCGCCAACGTGCGGTTAGCCCAGAGCTACATGCTTCTTGGCAAGAACGAGGAGCGAACAAACTGGTTCAATCTGACTTTTTACGGAAAGCTGGCACATGTCGCGATGCAGTTCGATAAGGGCGACAACATCCACGTAACAGCATTTCTGGAACATCGAGTATGGGAAACCAAAGCCGGAGGGAAGCGCAACACCTATGAGGTCGTAGTGAAGAAGTGCCACAGGATTGCCAGCGCCAGAGCGCAATCGCACGGCGCCGAGGAAGACAATCTCGGACCGTACTCAAGCACCGCGCAACGCACCGAAGGAGTCCTTGCTAGCAGTCAAACCGATGACGGATGGGTCGTTTGAAAGAAATGGACTTGGCAGCGAACATTTCGAAACGACGAACACGAATACGGCACGCACTGATCTATGTGTTTTTGTTGGCAACGATTTTTTTGGCGCTCGTAGCGACCTGCGCGCTTTTCGGAATCCGCTTTAACGTAAGCGAATCGCTGCCAGGTCTGATCTACATCGTCACGAGTGACGACTCGTCACCCGTAGTTGAATTCTGCCCCGTGGGCTCTTTCGCTGAGCTATCGAAAGAGAGGGGCTATCGCAGGAGAGGAATCTGTCCCGATGGAGCTTCTCCGATGCTCAAACCGATCGTCGCCCACGCCGGCGACACAGTGGAGGTCTCAGCCAATGGCATCGCAGTTAACGGAACACTGGTTCACAACACCGCGCCCAGGGCCGCCGACTCCCGCGGGAGACCGCTCACCCCGTGGCGGTTCGGAAATTACACCGTTCCTGCAGGATTCGTATGGGTCGCATCAGATTACAACCCATTGTCCTTTGACAGCCGATACTACGGACCAATCTCGGTTTCGAACATTCGGCATCATCTACGCCCGCTATAATCGCGTGTTGCACACCAGACCGCCACGTGGCTTCATTCTGCCGGTGAGCGGTCTCGCGCTCGGTGCGGCAGCATGGAGGGGCCACCTTGCGTTGATTCCGCTCTCGCTGCTCGTGCTCCTATTTTTCGGACAACTCCAAACACGAAGGCAGGTTTTCGGGCTCACGGTCGCGTATTACGCTGGAGCGACATGGCAGGTTGTTCCCGGCGCTGCCGCGTTCTTCGGATATCACAACAACAGAATCCAGGTTCTGCTCTTGTGGCTTTCTGTGAGCCTCCTACTCGCATTGCCGTGGACGACGCTCTGGTCTCCAAAACGGGTCACAAGGCTCTACACGGTGCCGATCGCGATTATTCTCATGGCAATCCCGCCATTAGGCTTGATTGGGGTTGCATCGCCTTTGACGACAGCTGGAATACTTTTCCCTGGCCTTGCTTGGTTTGGTATTTTCCTGATGCTGCTCCTCTGTGCATTGCTAGCCAGCTATCCGTTAGCGGGACTTGGAATAGCAATTGTTCTCTCAAGCCCGATCCAACTGTTGTATCGCGCACCAAAGCAACCCTCGGACTGGCAGGCCGTGAGCACTCATTTTGGTGGGGTCGGCTTGGACACACCGAGTCCAATCGCAGAGTACGTAGCAGCAGAATCAATTAAGGAAACAGCACTGCTGTCCCCCGCTCGGGTCATCGTATTCCCGGAAGCCGTTGTTTCGAATTGGAACGAAGCCACTGATGCTTTCTGGGCCCCGGCACTGGAGATCCTAAAACGTCATGGAAAGACCATTCTCATAGGCTCAAATGTCTCCGACACTCATAGTTCTCATTATTTCAACAGCATTGTTATCCGCGGCGCTGAGAGGCACTCAGACTTTCTACAGCGGATTCCGATTCCCTTTACGATGTGGAAACCTGGCAGCGGCCGCGGTGTTCCGCTTCAACTAGTGGGGCCCGGCACATTGGAAGTGGCGGGCCAAAAAGCTGCAGTGCTCATATGCTACGAGCAACTGCTGATTTGGCCCGCTATTAGTTCTTTCGAAGAGAACCCCACGATACTTCTGGGCCTCGCGAACAATTATTGGGCGCAGTCTACCAGCGTGTCCGAAATTCAACGAGCCTGCCTCACAAGCTGGGCACGCCTCTTTAGTGTTCCGATGCTCTGGGCGGAGAACACCTAACATGAAAACCGACCACTCAGTTTTGGTCCTCGTAGTCACACTATTCTTGCTTTCATCGTGTATCGCGCAGACTGGGCACATGGGAGAGGACAACGCCAAACTTTCTTTAGCACAATTTCGCACGATTGCGTCAGCATGTGCGCCGGAAATCCCGATCGTGACACTCCGTGCAATCGTGCGCGCAGAATCGGCCTTTCACCCTTATGCCCTGAGTCTCGACTATCCGCAGCGCACTGCCAAGGAGCAAGGATTCTCTGGTGGCCAGATTTTCCTCGCGCGCCAGCCGAGAACGCTAAGGGAAGCACGCGGGTGGGCGAGGTGGCTCAATCACAACGGGAAAAGCGTAAGCATTGGTCTCATGCAGGTGAGTACGAAACACCTGGCGGATCTCGGCCTCACTGCAGATCAGCTCTTTGATCCTTGTACCAACGTGCATGCAGGAGCTGAAATCTTTCAAACAAAGTACCAGCATGCAGCAGCGCATTCTGGTCCAGGACAAGAAGCATTGCGAGAAGCCTTGTCTGAGTACAACTCAGGTTCATCGGTTGTTGGCTTCGACAACGGTTATGTCGCCAATGTGGTTGATGGAGAGTTTTATCCCCGGCAATTGCCCTAAAGAAATTCAAACTGTCTGCCGCGTAGCAGACCGATACCAATTTTGGAGATTAAGTATGTCCAGCCAACCTTCCGTCCGCGTACATAGAAAGCCAGAACAAGCCGCACCGGAAACGACCATCGTTCCAGAAACGCAGAAAAATGTTGAGCAATGGGAAAATCGCGGCAGTCCCGTGGCGATGCGCAGATTGGTAATTGTGGCAAATCAGGAGAAAGAAACCCTAGATCATCGAAATCGTCCTGCAAATGATTTGTCTCAATTGACAGAACATCTGCTCACAGTCAGCCAGGTCGCGAAACGGCTTGGCATGTCGAAGCAGTGGGTCAGAGATCACGTTGACCGAAGACAACCAAAGATTGATGTTGTGCGGTGGGGGTCGGCTGTGCGCTTCCGCCCCTCAGACGTCGATCGCTTTATCATCCAACATGTCAACGCACCGCGCCTACGTCGGCGACGAGCGTAAAATTAGCGACTATACGTCGTGAGCAAGCATTACCAAGACGGTCAAGTCTACCGACGCGGGAGTCGCGTGAGGAAGTGGAAAGGGCGCCTTCGTGTCTATTATCAGGATGGCAGCTCTAAACGACCTGAGGTGGTCCTCGGACTTTGCTCACAGATGTCGAAGAGCGAGGCTCGCACGAAGCTTCGAGAGATGGTTCGGCAGAATGGCGGTAGGCCATCTCCGATCCTCCACGACATCACATTCGGAGAATATTGGCGAGACCATTACATTCCCCTACGCAGGAGCGGATGGTCGGAACCGACGGAGGCAGGCTACAAGGGCTATATGAAGTTCCTGATCCTGCCAAGGATGGACCAGGTCGCTCTCAAAGACATCGATCATGTCCTCCTAGCCAACTATTTCGCCGGACTCAAGGGCCGCTGCGGATATTGGACCATGAAGAAAATCCGCATGCTGCTCAAGTCAATCTTTGAAGAAGCAGTGAACGACGACCTGATCGCCAAGAACCCTATGCGACGCTTGCCACTGCCGAACACAGCAGACCCAGACAAGCCGGTGCTGGAGAAAGCAGATGCTGCCAAGGCGCTAATGGCCATGGAGAGCAACAAAAGCACGACAGGCATACGAGACTACGCGATAACCAGGATAGGAACCTTCTGCGCCGTGCGTTCGGCGGAGGTGTTCGGATTGCGGTGGGAATGCGATCTCGGGAAGGATTTATTCATCAAGCACTCGGCATGGGAAGGAAAGTTGTACGAACGCCACACAAAGAAGGCCAAGCCGAGGAAAGTTGCCATCGATAAACGAACACGCCAAGCTCTCGATCATTGGAAAGAGAGTTGCCCAGACACCGGCCCGGAGGCGTTAATGTTTCCGTCCGAGAAGTCAGGTGTTCCTTTCACCAGCAGGAACTGGCTGGAACGAAATCTGCAACCAGTCGGCAAGCGTCTTGGTATCAGGACGCCGCTCACATTTCAAGTGCTGCGGCGCAGTTTCGCTACGCACAATCAGAAGCAACTCAAAGACGTGCAGGCTCACCTGGGCCATGAAAGCACTGGGACGACCGCCGACCTCTACGTCGTGGAGATTCCGGACGAAGTTCGCCGCACGCAGGAGCGCTATGCGGCCGAGATTGATGCGCTCAGAGAGCCGAACAAGCAACCCAAGGTGGAGAGGGAGCCTCCAGTTCGGAAAAGATCCGCCGCAAAGTTGGACGCAACTGGACGCAAGTTATCGAAAAGCATGGCTGTAAGTTATTGATTGTATGGTGAGCGCGGCAGGATTCGAACCTGCGACCCATGCCTTAAAAGGGCATTGCTCTACCAACTGAGCTACGCGCCCACATTTACTTCAATCTAACAGAAACACCAAGAGTTAACTCGCATTCTTCGCAACCTCGGAAACTTGCTCGAAAGCGCTGGTGTCAGTTTTGGTGTCAGTTGGCGGATTCGCCTGCCAGCCCGCCGCCAGCTTTTCGACAGCGGCCAATTTATGAGCTGGTGCGAGATGTGCGTATCGCATCGTCATCTGGATCGTCTTATGACCCATCAGTTCAGCCACTGTGCGAAGGTCGACGCCGGCCATCACCAAGCGGCTCGCAAATGTGTGCCGCAAGCAGTACCAAGTGAAGAAGCTGACGCCCGCCTTGCGAACTGCAGGGTCGAACCAGTGTTTGTAGCCCTTCAGCGGCTCCCCTTGCATATTAACAAAAACTCGCCCCTGCCCACTGGAGCGCGCGAACAGCTCCTCAAATGCCGCCTGCGCAACAGAGTTCAACGGAATGTGCCGAGTGTTCCCGTTCTTGCTCTTCGGGATCGTAATGAGCTTGCGAACGAGATCAACCCTGCTCCAAATCAAACCGTATTGTTCGCTAGGCCTCATGCCCGTGTGCAGAGAAATCTCAAACTCGGGCATGTGGGCTGAATAGTCGGCCAGATCACCACGCGCAATCGTGACTCCTCGTCTGCATGGGGCTTGAGGTACTCCGCTTCGGTTTTGGCGGGGGCGATTTGATTCAAGAAGCGGACTCGGCCATTGTCTTCGCGTTTTCGTTTTGAGCAACCGGGCAGGGTTCGTGGATGCCTTCTTGTTTTCGATCGCTAACCGGAACATCAAGGACAGCGTCGATTTGTATCGATTGTGCGTACCCGGCTGCCATTCCTGCTCACTGAACCATCTCCTCAGATCTTCAACGGGTATTTCCGCGGCGTGATTCCCGAATTCATCTTTGAGTCGTCCGATGCGATACCCATCGAATTGCTGTCCTTGATTGTTGGCCTTGCAATAAGCCAGCGCGTCATCCGCAATTTCGGCAAAACGCACTACTCTGCCTCGCAACTGCTCTGGAAGCTTCTTCCCTTCTAAGATTTCAGTCTTGCGCTTCTGATAAAGCTTGATGGCAGCGTTCTTCACTCCCGCCTTTTCACGCCGGATGCGTCCTGCCGCATCCGCCTAGCGAATCCACCAAACATTGGAGCCGGGGGCTTTTTCGTAGAAATCATTGATGTACTGTATTGGGAATTTATCTCTACGCCAGTGGGAATTATTTTGGAGGTGAATCCCATGGAACCCCAGTCAAAGCTTCTCTACACCAAACGGGAAGCCGCACAATTGCTCTCGTTGTCTGTCCGCAGCATCGATTACCTCATTACAAGCTGTGAAATTGCGTCTCGTCGTGTCGGGCGGCGCGTATTGATCCATCGCGATGCCATCGAACGATTCGCTCGTCAAGATCATTTCGCCATCCGCGAACGCCAAACCGCACGGCCCGCCGAGAGCCTTGAAGATCGGAAGGCAGGATAGATCGAGCGAGGTACTGAATTCAAGGAGGCACAGCCTTGAAAAAGCAAATCACGCTTGCCACAGCGCTGGACGTTAAAAAGAAACTCGATAGTCTGCCCCGAATCGATAACGCCCAACGCATCGTCACGACGCGAGAGGCGCTTCAGGTGCTCAAGAAGCAGATCAGCGAACTGCGAAACAAGGGCTATACCTTCGTCCAGATTGCAGAGGAATTGTCTCGTCATGGCATCGAAGTGAAGGAGTCCACCCTCCGGTTGTACCGCAAGGGCGGGAAGCCGCAGGCGCAGCCGGTCGGCGAACCGCACCGAGCGGCACCAGTGGCAGGCTCCCGCCCCAAAGAGGCAGAGGAAACTAGACCGCGTCCGCCCGCGGGCAGTCGGTCAGGTGAGTACGAGCAGCTCGGGCTTGGGCACAGGTAGATCGCTTGCCGATGCTTACGTCCTGATAAGGGCCGGTTCGATAGATCGTCACTGATAAAGCCAAAAACCTGTCCCCGCGGTGTGCGGCGAGAACGTTGATCGGTTGCCCTCCTTGCTATCAATCACATAGCTGCTTATTATGAGCGATACGGGGGTAACCCATCGCTCATGGTCTGGAACTGGCAACAACCTGGTTGGCCTAATTTCACATGGGACAAAACTCGTTTGGCTCAGGCCGAGCAGCAATTCCTGATCGGGGCAGGCACTTTGGTCGGCGCGGTGAAGCACCTGGGTGTCGAGGAACAAAACCAGATCACAGTCGAGGCTATCAGCACCGAGGCGTTAACGACCTCAGAGATCGAAGGCGAGATTCTTGATCGCGCAAGCGTGCAATCTTCCATTCGAAAGCAGCTTGGACTAGCCACAGACAACCGGCGGGTGGGGCCAGCGGAACGAGGGATTGCTGAGATGATGGTTGATCTCTACTGCTCGTTCGCCACGCCACTTTCCGACGAGAACCTGTTTGCATGGCACCGGATGCTCGTCAGCGGGAGGCATGATCTCAAGGATGTCGGGCGTTATCGAAGGGGCAATGATCCGATGCAAGTCGTCTCCGGAGCGATCTATGAACCGAAGGTGCATTTCGAAGCGCCTCCGTCATCTTGCGTGCCATCAGAGATGAAGCGCTTCATCGCCTGGTTCGGCCGGACCGGACCCGGCAGTGACAAGGCTTTGCCCGCACTTACAAGGGCCGGGATCGCCCATCTTTATTTCGAGTCTATCCATCCGTTTGAAGACGGCAACGGACGAATTGGGCGGGCAATCGCGGAAAAAGCTTTGGCGCAAGCTCTCGGTCAACCGACGCTCACGGCCTCGGCCGCCACGATTCTTAGCAGACGGAAAAGTTACTATGAGGCCCTCGAAGCTGCCAACAAAGGAAACGAAATCACCAAATGGCTTGCATGGTTTGGGGGAGTGGCGATTGAAGCGCAGAGGCGTACCACCGATCTGG
>Ga0209056_10007710_pt1 | contig 11072 bp, 12 predicted proteins | sample GraSoiAngelo_114_FD_185876 | JGI IMG/M metagenome (GOLD analysis project Ga0209056, IMG submission 185876) | Grasslands soil microbial communities from the Angelo Coastal Reserve, California, USA - 14_0903_13_40cm (SPAdes) (version 2) | ecosystem: Environmental > Terrestrial > Soil > Grasslands...
CGGTGGACCCGGAGATCGTCGTGCATACAGATAAGCAAACTGTCGATGAATCGGTCGCGACCATTCTTGAGCAGTTGTTGCCCCGCTTGAGGGACTACGGTGCGAACGACTAAGGCGCCGGCTGGTGTGGCTCTTACAATTCGGAATGCCAGCTTGAGCGATGCGCAGGCGCTTGCGTCGCTGATGTGTGAGCTCGGCTACAAAACAACGACTGCCGAAATGCGGCAGCGTTTGAAATCCATCTTAAGCGATACGCGCTACCGCACATTCATCGCCGACATCGACGGGCAAGTGTGCGGAATGATCGGCACGGTGACGCACGCCAGCCACGAACACAACGATCTTTCCGGAAAAATTATCGCGCTGGTTGTTTCAAAGAAACAGCGCCGCAATGGCATCGGTCGCTCGCTCATTGCCGCAGCGGAAGAAGACTTCGCGCAGCGAAAGATTACGCGAGTCACTCTAACAACTCGATTCACTCGCGAACAGGCGCACAAGTTTTACGAGGCGCGCGGTTTTTCCAAAACAGGGTTCCGGTTTGCAAAAATTTTGCCACACGTTCCTCCGCACTGACTCGGAACGCCCGCTGAATCTGTCCGCTTCCGGCCGACGGCGGACTTGAGACCGCCCCGTCCCGGAGCAAAAGACAACGTCACGAAATCCAGATCGTTTTCGCGTTGGTAAATTCGCGGATGCCGGCAGCGCCGAGCTCACGACCGAAACCAGAGCGTTTTACGCCGCCGAACGGCAGACGCGGATCGGAGGCGACCATGGCGTTGATGAAAACCATTCCGGTGTCCAACTCGGATACGAAAAGTTTCTGTTCTTCGCGATCGTTCGTCCACGCGCTGGAGCCGAGGCCAAACGTGGTGTCGTTTGCCAGCTCGATCGCTTGGCCGGCGTCGCGCACGCGGAAAATGGACGCCACCGGGCCAAACACTTCTTCGCGGTACGCGGACGAATCTTTCGGCACGTTAACAAGAACAGTCGGTTCGTAGAAAAATCCCGGGCCATGAATGCGATTACCTCCGGTCAGTAATTTTGCCCCTGCGGCGATAGTTTTCTGGACCTGATCATGGACGCCTTGGAGAATTTGTTCCGTCGCGAGTGGACCAAGTTCGGTCGCAGGATCCATCGGATCTCCGACCTTGAGCGCCCGCATCCGCGCGACGAATTGATTGAGAAACTCGTCGTAGATTTGATCCGCGATCATGAATCGCTTTGCTGCAATGCACGATTGCCCGGTGTTGATCGTGCGCGCTTTGACCGCCGTGCTCAATGCGCGCTCGAAGTCTGCGCTCGGCATTACAATGAACGCATCGCTGCCGCCGAGCTCAAGCACGCTTTTCTTGATCTCGCGCGCGGCGGTGCTGGCGACCGCGCTTCCGGCCTTTTCACTGCCCGTTACCGTCACTGCTTTCACGCGCGGATCGACGATCACTTTTTTCACCTGATCCGGTTCGATCAGCAGCGTTTGGAAAACGCCGTCATCGAATCCTGAGCGGCAAAAGATTTCTTCAATCGCCAGCGCGCACTGCGGAACATTTGACGCATGCTTCAGCAACCCAACGTTGCCCACCGTTAGCGCAGGCGCGGCGAATCGAAATACCTGCCAGAAAGGAAAATTCCACGGCATGATCGCGAGCACAGGTCCGAGCGGTTGATACTGGACGTAACTTTCAGCGGCGTCGGTCTGCGCTACCTCGTCCTCCAGAAATCGCTCGCCATTCTCCGCGTAAAACCGGCAACCGTGCGCGCACTTCTCGATTTCTGCGACCGCATCGCGAAACAGTTTGCCCATCTCCAGCGTGATAATCTCCGCGAATTTTTTCGTTTGCTGAAACAGCAACTCTGCTGCGGCGTGCAAAAGCTCCGAGCGCTGGGTGAATGTAGTTCGGCGATATTTGCTGAATGCCTTTTCGGCACGCTTCAACCGTTTCTCGATTTCTGCATCGTCAAAAGGAGAAAACTCCTTCAGCTTTTCGCCTGTGGCGGGATTGATCGACGCAATTGCCATGTATCTAAGTAAGCGTGGCTGCGCGGATGAGCAAAGGTGGAACGCGTTTTCCACAACGCGTTGGTAAATGAATGCGGCTTTGCCGCCTGATTCCTTAATTTGTGCCTTCGGCGACAGGCATCGTCTTGAGGACAAGCCGATCAACCTACAAACGCAGCCCTTTTGGAATCAGGACGCGATCGAGCAAATCGAAAAACCATTGCACCAACAGTGCCAGCAAGGCCGCTGGAATCGCGCCTTGCAGGATCGTTGCGTGATCGTTCAGGTTGAGGCCGCTCAGGATCGGCTCGCCCAGCGTGGCGGGGCCGATATTGATCACGGCGCTAGTTTTGATTCCAGATAGGATCGAGCGCGATGCCATCGGGAGATAAATTTCCCAGAGCCGCGTGATAGGGCTGAGTCCCAATGCAATGGCGGATTCGCGCAGGGACCGCGGGATGTCCTGCAGGCCACTTGAAGTGTTGCGCACGATCGGCAGCAAACCGTAAAGGAAAAGCGCAGCAATCGCCGTGCGTGCGCTGATTCCGAAAAACGGCACGGGCACAAGCAAGGCCAGCAACGCGAGCGACGGAATTGTCTGTACAATCCCGGCAAAACCAAGAATCGCGTGGCCAATGGGTCCGCCGCGACTGGCGACGATGCCGAGCGGAATGCCGAAGATCACCGAAAGCAGTAGCGAAAATCCAGCGAGTTGAAGATGACGCAGCGTCCAACGCGCGAGCTTGTGCGGAAATGATTCGCTAATGTAGGAGGGGCCTGAGTCCCCCGACGGTCGCGCTCCCACATTGAAATACAGGTCTGCCGCTTTGGTGTAATTTTTTGTGCGCTCAGCTTCCGCGTTGAGACGAATCATCCGTTTTTCATCGAGCGTTCCTTGCAGAGGGCGCAAGGCGGCGATTGCATTCGCCGGCATAGATAAGCGGAACAAGAAAACCGCTTCATATTTTGGAAAAAATTGAAGGTCGTCTTCCAGAACAACGAGATCATTTTGTTCTACTTTTGCGTCGGTCGAGTAGGCGTCCTTTACCTGAATCGAACTGTTGGCGAGCGCGGCGTAGCCGAGTGCATGATCGATGCCGACGACATTCTGCTGGGGAAGCGCATAGCGTTCGCGCAATGGTTGCCAGCCATCCTGCCGATCCAGGAATTCATGAGTGAGCCCGATCTTCAGCTCGGGATGCTTTCGCAGATCGCTGATTGTGCGCACCCCGAGTCGTTGCGCATCGCTGCCTCGCATCACCAGCGCATAAGTATTGTTGAAGCCTAGCGGCTCCGTCATACCCACGCCGAATTGTGCGAGTGATTCGCGAATTTGTTCAAGGGATGGTGCATCATCCCTTTTTAGAATCTCTTGTGTGATCGTTCCGGTGTATTCCGGATAGGTGTCAATCTGTCCGCCGCGCAGAGCTTGCCAAAGAATGATGGTGCCGCCCATGCCCTGGCGATGTTCCGCAAGAATTCCGGCATTGATTAACGTGCGCTTTGCAATTTCCCCCAGCACGTACGATTCCGTGAATTTCTTTGAACCAATCACAACGTCTGCAGCGGATGAAGATTGAATCAGGAAAAAAGGAATGCAGGAAAAAATCAGAAGAAAATCTGGAAGCCAGGAAACCAGGCAAAACGGAGTTCTTGAATTTGCTTGCTTGGATTCCTGGCTTCCAGATTCAGCTGTCTCCTGTGTTCCTGGGTTCCTGATTCGATTCATAGAGTAGCGATTCCTCGCTGTGCGTGGATGAATTCCGACACGAAAGCGTTGGCGGGTTTGTCGCGAAGATCGGTAGCCGTACCTATTTGCACGACCCGGCCTTCATTCATCAGCACGATTTCGTCACCGAAGTAAGTCGCCTCCGCTAAATCGTGAGTGACGAAGAGCACCGTCTGCCCCAAGCGCGCGAAAATTTCCTTGAGATCCTTTTGCAAGGAAGCGCGCACCAGCGGGTCCAGAGCGCCGAGCGGTTCGTCGAGCAACAACAGCTCCGGTGAAAGCATTAAAGCGCGCATCAAGCTGACGCGCTGCCGTTGCCCACCTGAAAGTTCCACAGGATATCGCGGGAGCAGGTTGCCGGAAAATCTTGTCAGTTCGCACAAGTCGAGCAGCTGCTTCTGCATTTCCTCCTGGGATTTTCCAACGTGGCGGGCCATCAACAGGACATTGGCGCCCGCGGTCAGGTGCGGGAACAGCCCCCCTTCCTGGATGACGTAACCAATCCGGCGGCGAAGAGACTCGATATTCTCGGAGTTGATCGGTTCTCCGCTAAAGTCGATGCGGCCGGAGTCCGGCTCGATTAGACGAATGATCAACCGCATCAAAGTTGACTTCCCACAGCCGCTTGGCCCGATGAGCACAGTGGTCTTGCCACACTCAATTGAAAGAGTTGTTGCGTGCAACGCCGCTGCATCCCCGTAGCGTTTGCTGACATCGACGAGTTGAACTAGCGCGCTCATGATTGGCGAGTGATGCAGGGAATCCTGCCTGCAAGTTCTTGCTCTGCAAACGCGCTAACGGGCAGACACGATTCTCTGCATCACGTTGCGGTCACAAAATAGAAAACACCGAACAAACGTGCATCGTCAGTCCACATCTGAACAAATTCGAATCCCGCCTTGCCCGCGAGCGCGGCAAACTCTTCCGGTGCGTATTTGTAGGAAAACTCAGTGATGATTTTTTCGCTACGCCGGAAATGAAACTTTTGTTCGTCAAGGCGAACAAACTGGTCGATTTCGCTGATGAGATGCATTTCGATGCGGCCAGCATCTGAATTGTAGGTCGCCCGGTGCCGCCATTGATCGAGATCGAAATCTGCACCTAGCTCGCGGTTGATGCGCTCTAACAAATTCAAATTGAATTGCGCGGTGACGCCAACGCTGTCGTTGTAGGCAGCTTCGAGGACGTCCTGCGCTTTCTTCAAATCAACGCCGATAAGTAGCCCGCCATTCTTTCGGGTAACGTTGGCTACGCGACGCAAGAATTCCGTCGCTTCGGTCGGCTCGAAGTTCCCGATGGTCGATCCCGGGAAATAGACAACGTTGCGTGCTGCTTTGCGGCTTGGTGAAGGCAACACCACAGGTTGCAGGTAATCAGCGCAGACAGGGAGGATTTCCAAGTCCGGGAAAATTCTTTGGAAAAGAACCGTCGATTCGAGCAATTGCTTTTCCGAAATATCCACCGGGATATAAACCGCGGGACTCTCGAGGGCTTCGATAAGAATACGAGTCTTGGTACCGGCGCCGGTGCCGAGCCCGATGAGCCCGATGTTTGGTCCGAGGTGTGACGCGATCTCAGTGCGATTGCGATCCAGAATGTCGATCTCGGTGCGGGTGATGTAATACTCTGGCAGCTCGCAAATTTTCTGGAACAACGCTGCGCCCCGCTCATCGTAAAAATATTTGCATGAAAGCGTACGTTGATTGCTGGAAAGACCAGTAATCGCGTCTGCCAGAAAATCAGAACCGGTGGGCGCAACCTCGGAAACAGGTTGTATAGCCGTTCGTGTTTCGGCGGTCATTATGGCATTATCGTTTGGCGCGCACCAGACGGTCGCTGCCTTACCGATTCATTGTGGATCGCGTGCGAGTCTGATGCCGGTGAACTGCCAGCGTTTTTCCGGTTGAAAGAAATTGCGATAGGTGCGGCGAATGTGCCTGCGCGACGTGGCGCAGGAACCGCCCCGCAATACGTATTGATTGCACATGAACTTGCCGTTGTATTCGCCGAGAGCCCCCGGCGCCGCGCGATAACCGGGATAAGGCGAGTAGGCGCTGCGCGTCCATTCCCACACGTCGCCAAACATTTGGTGAAGTTGTCCATCGTGTTCTGAAACAGACATTGCGCGCGGATGAAAAATTTCGTCTTCGATAAAATTTCCTTCGATTCGATAATCGAGCGCAGCGCGCTCCCATTCGAATTCCGTGGGGAGGCGCGCGCCGGCCCAGTTCGCATACGCATCGGCTTCGAAATAACTGACGTGTGCCACCGGCTCGGATTCATTGACGCGGCGAAAACCTGAGAGTGTGAATTGCCACCAGGCGCCGTCGCGTTTCGTCCAGTAAAGCGGTGCTTGCCAACGTTGTTCATTCACCGTCATCCAGCCGAGCGATAACCAGAATTCCGGCCGCGTGTAGCCACCATCTTTGATGAATTCGATGTACTCGCCGTTTGTTACCAGTCGTGACGCGAGTGAAAATGCGGGAACCAGTGCCTGATGCCGCGGTCCTTCGTTGTCATATGCGAATCCGTCACCGTCGTGGCCGATCACGGTGGTTGTTTCCTGGAAATCGATGAAGTGGTAGGGACCCCGACGCGTCGGGGTTGCCGTCCGTTCTTCGGCGCGCACGGAGTGACGCGCCCTACCTTCGCGAAAGACTGGATAGAGCGGATTTTGCGCGAACACGTGCTTGATGTCCGTGATGAGCAGTTCCTGATGTTGCTGTTCATGATTGATGCCCAGAACAAGGATCGCCTCGATTTCATACAGCAACTTCTCGTCAGCATCGGAAAGCAGATCGTCGATATGCGAATCGATGGATGCGCGGTAGCGGTATGTTTCCTGCACCGTTGGGCGCGAGATCAACCCGCGCAGATCCCGCCGATGCATATCGCCAGCGGCATTGTAGTACGAATTAAAAAGATAAGCATATTCAGGAATTTCGGGCCGATATCCGCCAAGGAACTTTTTCAGGATAAACGTCTCGAAAAACCAGGTCGTGTGAGCGAGGTGCCACTTGGTGGGGCTGACGTCGGGCATTGATTGGACGACGTAATCTTCTGGTTCAAGTCCCGAGCACAGCGCATTGGTAAAATTTCTGACTTGATGAAAACGGGCAAGCAAGCCTTCAGCACGCGCCCGGCGCGAATTCAAATGAGATCGTTCCGCCGCTCGTGCATCGGTAGCGGCGTCGGCTGAGGCCAGGCTCAAAGAATTTCTCCTTCTTGTTGGAGTTCTTCCCGGCGCGCTTCGAGCATCTGGTCGTGAGCCGCTTCCTCGATGCCATCAATTACGCAATGTTCACCAACCGTTTCTTCTTCCTCGGTACCGGGACGCGGCATGCGGTGACCCCTGGAGCTGGCGATTACACTCCATTCTTCCGTCAGCTCGGCATTATCGGGAGTCTCCTCGGGCGGCGTATTATTTTCTTCGCCCATCAATTCTCTGCGCGCCTGTTTCCAATCCGCCTCGCTAAACTCATCAGGGTTGCGCTCGTCGATCATTGCAATTTCCCGAGCGCGTTTTTCCACTTCCTCCGGTGAAGGCGCGCCAAGCCCGTTGCCATGCAACGAGATTTTTCCCGCTCGCCGTTGTGAGTAATCATTCATAACCAATAATGCGAAAGGCCACGGCGCCGTGTTCGCACTACACTTTGGACTACAGATTGGAGGCTTGCAATACAAGCGATAAAAGAGTTACCCGCGTTTCAAAATGAGTAGCGAAACCTTTGTCCACCTCCCAGACGGCGCCGTCATTGGCTTTGAAGACTACGGCGACCCAAACGGAGTGCCGGTGATATTTTGCCATGGCTGGCCCAGCTCACGCACCATGGCGCGACTCACAGACGAACCAGCGCGTGAGCTTGGTATTCGCATCATTTCACCTGATCGGCCGGGCATCTGTGGGTCGAGCTTGCAGCCGGAGCGCAAGTTGACGGATTGGCCACGCGTTGTGGAACGAATCGTTGGGCATCTTGGTGTCCGCGAATTTCGAATGCTCGCGATATCCGGCGGCGCTCCCTACGCTTATGCGACGGCTGCGGCCATGCCTGAGCAAGTACGCGCAATCGCAATAGTCGGTGGCGCGCCTCCAATGGCGGAACTTGTCGATGCCGAAGGATTGCTCCCGCTTTATCGCTGGATGCTGGCACTTTATCGAACCCGACCGCGACTCTTGCGCAGATTATTTTATCTCGCGCGGCCGGTTCTGTCGTTGCGGCCGCCTGTCCGCTTTCGTCCGCTGCTCTTAAAAATGTTAATGTTACGGCCGTGCGATGCAGAAAGCTTGCGGGATGCAGCGGCGTTCGAAGCCATTTTTGAAAGCCAACGGCGCGCCTGGCGCGGCTCGACTGAAGGCGTGATGGCTGACGCGCAGATTTACGCGCAGCCGTGGGGGTTTGCCATAGAAGACGTGCGCGTTCCGGTCCGGCTATGGCACGGGAAGGAGGACCGCGCTTTCTCCGTTCACCTGGCGGAGGAGGTCGCAAAACGATTGCCGAACTGCAAAGCGTATTTCGTTGATGACGCCGGACACTATTCGCTGCCCATCCGTCATATGCGCGAGATCTTGAAGGACCTCATCTGTAGTGGCGACGGATGTCGCCTCGACACAACCTAAGCAGCAGCCGCGCGTTTTTCGAGAATGTAATCGTGAATGGTATTTACAGTGCGAAGCGCTTTACTAGCTACGTCGGAACTGGGCACGCCGACTCCAAATGTTTTTTCCATGCTTACCACCAGCTCGAGCGCGTCAATAGAATCGAGGCCGAGTCCATCTGGGCCAAAAAGTGGCAAATCATCGCCGATCTGCTCAGGAGTAACTTGCAGCATCAGATTTTTCACAAGCATTTGCTTAATTTGGACGCGCAAATCGTGCTCAGACATAAACGAGCCGCGATTTTGTCGTAAATCGCGGTTGAGGTCAAACGTGTAGGGTACGCGAATCGGAAAGACCGGTAGGGACGCCGCGCTGCGGCGTCCGGTCGTCGCAGCGCGACGACCCTACCAGGAGCGCATTACACCTGATCGGCTTTGTCGCCGGGCGCAATTGCCTCGGTTGGCTGCGGGGCCGTCACGCTAGCTGAAAGTTGGTTCTCGCTTCGCGCCACGGTGGATTGTGCCGGTTTCACGTCGGACTTAGCGGTTTCTGTCTCAGACTTTCCGGCCTTATGCAGTTCATCGCTGAATTCGTCCTTTGCCTTTTGAAACTCCTTTACCGCCTGGCCCATGCCGCGGGCGAGTTCCGGCAGTTTCTTTGCTCCGAACAAAACCAGAATAATCAGCAGGATGACGATCAAGTCCGGGCCTGCCAAGTTCATGAAGCTGGCGAGGAAGCTCATAACTAACCTTAGCATCAGGCTGTTTGCGCAAGTTGCAAGGCAATTCGGTGATAAGCAGCCCATAGCTACAGGGGCGATCCCAAGCCGGGCAGCAAGGTTGACATAGCAAGGCTGCTGTGTGAAAGGAGGGATTCGCAACCCTATGCGTCCCATCTGGAAAGGCAGCATCAGCTTCGGGCTGGTTTATATTCCGGTGGCGGTTTACCCGGCCACGCGTGAGGAGAAGCTGAGTTTCCGGCAGCTTCGGTCAAGCGATCTCAGCCCGATTAGATACAAGAAGGTGGCGGAAGCAGATTCAAAAGAAGTCCCAGCCGATCAAATCGTGAAGGGCTTTGAATACGAGCGCGGCCGTTATGTTGTTCTAAAGGATGAGGACTTCGAGAAGGTGCGGATCGAGTCCACGCATTCGATCGATATCACCGACTTCGTGGACTTGGAACAAGTCGATCCGAAGTTTTTCTACAGGCCATATTTCCTCGAACCGCAAAAGGGTGGGGAAAAAGCCTATGCGGTTTTGCACAAGGCGCTGAGCGGGACGGGCAAGATCGGTATTGCCAAGGTTGTGATCAGCAATCGCGAGCATCTCGCCGCCGTTAAGCCCGACGGCTTATTTATGATTCTCGAGCTGATGCACTTCGCCAGTGAGATTCTAAGTGCCGAGGTTTTGAAGAACGGTTCCACTACAGCTGTTAGCGATAAGGAATATAAAATGGCGCAGGCGCTCATCGAGAGCATGAGTGTTTCCTGGGAGCCGGAAAAATATCGCGACGAATACCGAACGGCATTGATGGAGATCATCGAACAGAAGGCGCAGCACAAAGAGATCACCACTAAAGCGCCAGCTCCTCCGGTGCCGACCAACGTCGTTGATCTGGTTAAAGTTTTGCAAGACAGCCTCAGCCGGAGGCAAGCAGTCAGGCAAAAACGCAGCGCTGCTCGACCCGGTAGTCGCCGATCCACCAGCGCGCTGATCAAACAACGGCGACGGGCAGGTGCTTTGGGCTAATAGCGCCCGGCCGCCGTTGCAAATTGTAGGTCCAGTATTATAGTCAGCACTCCCTTATGGCCAAGACTGCCTGGATTAATCGCAATGCACGCAAGCGTGCAACGGTGAAAAAATACGCCGCGTTGCGTGCAGAGTTAAAAGCGAAAAAAGATTATGCCGGGCTCGCGCAGCTGCCGCGTGACGCCAGCCCCACCCGAGTGGTTAACCGCTGCGAAGTTACCGGACGCCGGCGCGCCTTTATTCGCCGGTTCAAGATGTCGCGCCTCACTTTTCGTGAACTAGCTTCGCAAGGCTTGATCCCTGGCGTAACCAAGTCGAGCTGGTAAAATTTCTCTGTCACGTTGCTGTGCGACGTTAATCCGCCGCGACGGGTTGCTTAGATGAGCATGCCGATTTTTCCCCTCGCTCTGGCGCCAATTGCCGAAGCAATCGCCCAGCATTGGGATCCGCCTGGACTTCTCCTGGGTAAACTGACCATTATCGCCGCGCTGGTTGGCCTGAACGGATTTTTTGTGGCGTGCGAGTTCGCCATTGTCAAAGTGCGCATGAGTCAGCTCGATGCGTTAGCCGACGAGGGTAACTTGCGCGCGCAGTTTGCCAGACATGTGCGCAGCCATCTCGATGCTTATCTGTCGGCGACGCAGCTCGGCATTACGCTGGCGAGTCTGGCGCTGGGCTGGCTAGGGGAACAATTTTTGGCCCAAATGCTCTCGCCGTTTTTTGCGCTGCTGCACATTTACTCGCATGCATTCGTGACCTCGGTGTCGATCACGCTGGCCTTTGTCGCTATTACATTTCTGCACATTGTCTTCGGCGAGCTCGGCCCAAAGTACACGGCGATTGCTAATCCGTTGTCTGCCACTCTGCGGTTAGTCCGGCCCTTGGGCGCGTTTTACGTTGTGTTCAAACCAGCCATCTGGCTGTTGCACAAATCTTCGAATTTTCTTTTGCAAACCGTGCTGCGCCGGCAACCGGTGCCGGCGACGGAGCTGGCGCACACCG
>Ga0209056_10007711_pt1 | contig 11070 bp, 4 predicted proteins | sample GraSoiAngelo_114_FD_185876 | JGI IMG/M metagenome (GOLD analysis project Ga0209056, IMG submission 185876) | Grasslands soil microbial communities from the Angelo Coastal Reserve, California, USA - 14_0903_13_40cm (SPAdes) (version 2) | ecosystem: Environmental > Terrestrial > Soil > Grasslands ...
CCAGCTGCCGACGTAATCGATGTATTCTTTTCCATCGACGTCCCAAATTCTTGAGCCGGCAGCGCGCTCAACGAAAAACGGTTCGCCGCCGACATTTCGAAACGCGCGCACCGGCGAATTGACGCCGCTGGGAATACGCTTTTTGGCCTCAGCGAAAAGTCTGGATGAGCGTGAAGTCATTGGACGACAGAAAACGTCCAACCCGCCTACGCTGAAAGCTTCGGCGTGGCAAGCGCTCGCTCGTCCGCCATAGCGAAGCGAAGGAGGAACGTTCAACGCCCAACATTCAAATCAGAACTCGACGACTCTCGGGAAATGAGTTGAGGGGGCGGCATAGACGCAGCCCGTTTGGGTGAGCTCGCGGGAGCGAGCGAATCGATCGAACCGGCGTGTAAAGCAAAAGCCCGTTGTCCACAAAATCCGAGCGCGATCTTGAGGCGGGGGCGGGAATCGAACCCGCGAATAGCGGTTTTGCAGACCGCAGCCTTACCACTTGGCTACCCCGCCGTTAGCGGAAGTTGAGCGTAACGCGCGACTCAACAGTGTCAACGTCACCAAGTGCAACGATTGTCGCAGAGAGAAAGCTCACCGGCCCGCCGATTTACGGCGGATGAACTCGTACCAGGGTTCGCGCGTTACTTGTGAGGTTTAGCGGCGGCTGCGATTTCACGTCATCGCCAATCACAATAAAGTGACCATGATATGGCGGCATCGGCTTCGGCGGAAGCGACCGAATCCCGACGCCCTATTCAATCTACGGTCGACTCCGTTCCGCGTGGAAATGGCACTTCCTGGATAATCGAATCAAGCTTGTTTAAGTCGACCGGTTTGACCAAGTGATGAGAGAAACCGGCCTCGCCGCTTCGGCGAATGTCCTCTTCCATCCCAAAGCCGGACAAGGCGATGCCAAAAACTTCACCTTTCGCGCGCAACGCTTTTAGCAGATCAATGCCACTGCCATCGGGTAGGCCGATATCGCTGACGAGAACGTCGAATTGCTTCCTCGTGGCAATGTCGAGCGCGGAACGAATGTCGTTAGCCGGATGAACCTCGTAGCCGCGCCGACGAAGCATCCGGGTGAGAGATCGATTCGTATCTTCATGGTCCTCCACCAAAAGAAGACGGACTGATCTGCGTTTCGCAGTCGAGCGCGGGGCGTCAATCGACTCCGGAATCGCATTCCGCTCGCAAGTTGAAAACAGAGCGGTAAACTTCGCGCCTCGATCGCGCCCCTGACTTTCGGCCCTGATGGAACCTTGATGCGCTTCAACCAGCGCTTTGCTAATCGCCAGACCCAAACCGAGGCCACCTAATTGCGTTCGCCCGGCTTGCTCAAAAGCGTGAAAAATTCTAGGCAGAACTTCGGGATCGATCCCGCAACCGGAGTCTTCGACTTCCAAGCAAAATTGCCCATCGCCATCGTTCGTCGTTCGAATGCTGAGCTTTCCGCCGTTGGGCGTAAATTTGACGGCGTTCTTGATTAAATTCCAAAAGATCTGTTGCAGCCGCGCCGGATCGGCTTGCAGATACACTTTCGTGGCGGCGAATTCATTTCGCAGTTCGAGTTTTTTTTGTTCGATTTCGGATTGGCAGATTTCGAGCGCATTTCGCAAGAGGGTATGGGCATCGACAATTTCGAAGCTGAGCTGCACTTTGCCTTTGTTGATTCGGGTGAGATCGAGAAGGTCGTCGATCAAACGCGCTTCCAGCTCGACGTTCCGGCGAATGAGCTGAAGCGACTCATGCATAATCGCGGGAATATTGTCCTCACGTTCGAGCATAAACACTGACGCCAAGACTGGAGTGAGAGGAGTGCGCAGCTCATGACTGAGCATCGCAAGAAAGCGATCTTTTGCCTCACTTGCCCGCTCCGCTTCCACGCGCGCGTGTTCGGCAATGGCCTGTTCGCGAATCAAGCTTTCGCGTTCCTCGGCCTGCCGTTTGATCTGCTCGGTCTTTTTGAAAAGATCGACAAAGACCGCAATCTTTGCCCTTAAGATGTCCGGAACAACCGGCGTGAGAATGTAATCGACCGCTCCGAGCGAGTATCCGCGCGAAATGTGATTGACCGTGTCATTGAGCGCGCTGACGAAAATAATTGGCGTCGTCTCGCAGCGTTGTCGTTGCCGGATCAAAGCGGCCGTTTCAAAGCCATCCATGCCCGGCATGTTCACGTCCAGCAGGATCGCGGCAAAATCCTCCTGGAGCAGACGCCGCAGCGCTTCTTTGCCTGATCGAACGCAGACGATCTTCTGCTTCAATTCAGCCAGCATCACTTCGTAAGCGAGGAGCTTGTCGGCACGATCGTCCACGACCAGGATGCTGACCTTGTCTCCAGAAGAATCGTTGTTGGTGTTGTTCTCCGACATTACCGCAACAGCCAATTACGCAGGAGCGAGAGAAGCTCCTCAGTTTCGATCGGTTTGGCGATGTAATCGCTCGCTCCCGCATCAATGCATTTTTCACGGTCGCCTTTCATCGCCTTGGCGGTCAAGGCCACGATCGGCAGTTGGTTAAAGCTGTACATCTGGCGAATCGCCCGCATCGTGTCATAGCCGTCCATTTCAGGAAGCATGATGTCCATCAGGACGAGATCAATGTCTCCAGCCTTCTGCAGCGCCTCGATGCCCGCTTTTCCGGTTTCGGCAGAGATGACATTGATTTTATAACGCTCCAGCAGACTGGTCATCGCGAAGATGTTCCGGATATCGTCGTCCACGATTAGAATTTTTTTGCCGGCCAGGATTGCATTTGGGTCATGCAGACGCCGTAGAAGATCACGTTTGTCGGCCGGCAATTTCGAGACATCGCGATGCAGCCATAAGGCTGTTTGATCGAACAACCTTTCCGGGCTGCGGACGTCCTTAACAATGATGGTTTGCGCCAGCCGGTTCAGCTGCTCTTCTTCCTTTCGCGACAAATCTTTCCCCGTGTAAATGATGACGGGCAATTGCTGATGCTCGGCGCGAATTTGCTCGATCAATTTGAAGCCGGACATGTCCGGCAACATGAGGTCAAGAATGATGCAACTGACACCTTGATTGCGAAGTGCGGCCAAACCCTCGGCGGCGCTTGCTGCTTCAACGACCTCCACCGTTTCGTCTCCAACCAGTTCGCGAATCGCCATGCGTTGAGCGGCGTCGTCTTCGATGACCAGCAGCTTTCTTGTCTTTGCCGCCGCCATTGTCGCGGCTTTCACCAAAACCGTCCGAATTGCAGCTGAACTTATCGGCTTCTCAAGCGCGGCAATCGCTCCGTACTTCAGTGCGCTTTGCCGAACCGAATCATGTGTCGATAGCGCGATCACGGGGATATGCCGAGTAGAAAGGTCGGACTTTATTCGCTCCAGCAGTTTGCCGCCTTCAATGTCCGGCAGTTGCAAGTCGACAGTGATCGCGATGGGAGCGTATTCGCGCACCAAAGCCAGCGCAGTGCGTCCTAGTGGAGTAACGATTGCCTTAAAACTCGCATCATGGGCTTGTTCCAAAAGCCACTGCGCCAGGTCAAGATCCTCTTCGACAATCAGAACTGTCTTGTCGGATGGCAGGATGCTGAAACGGTCATCTGGAATCGACGCATTTGTGAATGGGGCAACCGCAGGTTCGCTCCGCTCACGTTCAGCTAACGCCGCGGCGTCGACGGCAACTGCTTCGTCTCCTATCTCTTTTTCCACGGAGGAATACGAGTCCGGTAAAAACAGACTGAAGGTGCTGCCCTGGCCTTCATTACTTTCGAGTTTCATTTCGCCGCCAAGCAGACGCGCAAGTTCACGGCTGATAGCTAACCCGAGCCCAGTCCCACCATAGCGGCGACTGGTGCTTCCATCCGCCTGTTGGAACGCCTCAAAAATTGTCCCCTGTTTCTCCGCTGGAATTCCAATTCCGCTATCGCTGACCGAAAACGCGAACACTGCTTTTGCCCGCGCAAGCGACGGATGGACGGCGCTCCAACCAGTTGGGGCAGGCGCGACCCGCAGCCTGACATAACCGCGTTCGGTAAATTTGAACGCGTTCGACAATAGATTCTTCAGAACCTGATCCAGTCGTTGCGCGTCGGTGTAAATCGCTGAAGGCAGCTTCTGGTCGATCTCGATCTTGAAAGTGAGCCCTTTGCTTTCGGCCATGTGTCCAAAGGTTCGTTCCAAGTTTTGCTGCATCTCTTGGAACCGAACTTCGCCCACGTCCACGGTCACTGTTCCGGACTCGACCTTGGAAAGATCGAGGATGTCGTTGATCAACTTAAGCAAGTCGACACCTGAATCCCGGATGGTGCTGGCAAACTCCATCTGTTTCGAAGTCAGGTTGCCTTCCGGGTTGGTCGATAATTGCTCGGCCAAAATGAGCAAACTGTTCAGAGGGGTGCGCAATTCATGCGACATGTTCGCGAGAAACTCGCTCTTGTAACGCGACGTGAGCGAGAGTTGTTGCGCCTTGTCCTCAAGGGCCTGTCGGGCTTGCTCGACCTCGCGATTTTTTCTTTCCACTTCTTCATTCTGCTCGAAGAGCTGTCGCGCTTTTTCTTCCAGCTCCTGGTTTGTCTGCTGCAATTCCTCCTGCCGGCTTTGCAATTCGGTTGCGAGCGATTGCGATTGTTTCAGGAGATCTTCCGTTCGCGTGTTCGCTTCAATCGTGTTGAGAACGATTCCGATGCTTTCGGTCAGTTGATCGAGAAATGCCTGGTGCGTGGGATTGAATTGTTCGGCCGATGAAAGTTCCATTACCGCTTTAACCTGGCCTTCGAAGAGGATCGGTAGCACGACGATGTTCCGCGGCGCCGCTCCCCCTAGCCCCGAGCTAATGCGCACATAATCACTGGGCACGTTCGTTAAAAGAATGCGTTCTTTCTCAAGCGCGGCTTGTCCGACAAGTCCTTCGCCAAGCTTGAAGCGGCTGTTAACGCCTTTCCGATCCCGATAAGCGTAGCTGGCAAGCAACTGCAGCTCCGGTTCGCCTTCTTTGCCATTCATAATATAGAAGACTCCTTGCTGAGCCGAAACCACCGGCGCAAGCTCCGAAAGAATCATTCGAGCCACCGCGAGCAAGTCGCGTTGCCCTTGCAGCATTCGGCTGAACTTGGCCAGGTTCGTCTTCAACCAGTCCTGTTCGTTGTTGCGAGATGTCGTGTCTCGCAGATTACGGATCATCTCGTTGATGTTGTCTTTGACGAACGCGACTTCGCCTTGGGCTGCGACTTGAATCGATCGGGTCAGGTCGCCTTTGGTTACCGCCGTCGCCACATCAGCAATTGCGCGCAGCTGCGAGGTAAGGTTGCCGGCAAGCTGGTTCACGTTGTCGGTCAAGTCGCGCCAGGTGCCGGCTGCACCGGGCACGTTCGCCTGGCCGCCAAGTTTTCCTTCGACTCCCACCTCGCGCGCCACCGTCGTCACCTGATCGGCGAACGTCGCCAATGTGTCGATCATGCTATTGATCGTGTCAGCCAGCGCTGCGATTTCACCTTTGGCTTCGAGTAACAGCTTTTGCTTCAGCTCACCGTTCGCGACACCGGTCACAACCTTGGCGATACCGCGCACCTGGTTGGTGAGGTTGGTGGCCATGAAATTCACCGAGTCGGTCAAATCTTTCCAAGTGCCGGCAACTCCGCGCACGACTGCTTGTCCACCAAGCTTTCCTTCCGTGCCGACCTCGCGCGCCACACGCGTCACTTCCGACGCGAACGAGTTGAGCTGATCAACCATCGTGTTGACGGTATTCTTCAGCTCGAGGATCTCGCCTTTAACATCCACCGTGATCTTTTTCGAAAGATCTCCCGTCGCGACCGCGGTCGTGACCGCGGCAATGTTTCGGACTTGTGCGGTCAGGTTGCTGGCCATGAAATTCACCGAGTCGGTCAGGTCTTTCCAGGTTCCGGAAACGCCTTCAACCCGGGCCTGACCGCCGAGCGCTCCATCCGATCCGACTTCGCGCGCCACGCGTGTCACTTCCGACGCGAACGATCGCAACTGGTCCACCATCGTGTTGATCGTGTCTTTGAGTTCCAGAATTTCTCCGCGAACATCGACCGTGATCTTTTTCGATAGGTCGCCGTTCGCCACCGCAGTTGTGACGTCGGCAATGTTGCGCACCTGACCGGTGAGGTTACCAGCCATCGAATTCACTGAATCGGTCAGATCCTTCCAAGTGCCGGCGACGCCTCGCACATTGGCCTGGCCGCCCAAAATTCCTTCTGAACCCACTTCAAGAGCGACACGCGTCACCTCCGACGCAAATGAGCTGAGTTGGTCCACCATCGTGTTGACGGTGTTCTTCAGCTCCAAAATTTCGCCCTTCACATCAACCGTGATTTTTTTCGACAAGTCGCCACGGGCGACCGCGGTGGTAACGTCGGCAATGTTGCGCACCTGACCGGTAAGGTTTCCGGCCATGAAATTCACCGAGTCGGTCAAATCCTTCCAAGTACCGGAGACATCGCGCACCTCGGCCTGGCCGCCGAGCTTTCCTTCCGAACCCACTTCACGCGCGACACGCGTTACTTCGGACGCAAACGAACCGAGACGGTCAACCAGCGTGTTGATCGTATTCTTCATCTCGAGAATCTCGCCCTTCACGTCGACGGTGATCTTTCGAGACAGATCGCCATTCGCGATCGCAGTCGTAACCTCAGCGATGTTACGCACCTGCGCGGTCAGATTGCCGGCCATCAGGTTCACGTTCTCGGTCAAATCCTTCCAAGTGCCGGCGACACCTTTCACATCCGCCTGGCCACCCAGTTTTCCCTCCGTGCCCACTTCGCGCGCGACACGCGTTACTTCCGATGCGAATGAGCGAAGCTGGTCCACCATCGTGTTAATGGTGTCCTTCAATTCCAAAATTTCGCCGCGAACATCGACCGTGATTTTTTTGGAAAGGTCTCCATTGGCGACAGCGGTCGTGACGTCTGCGATGTTTCGCACCTGACCGGTCAGGTTTCCAGCCATTGAATTCACGCTATCGGTCAAGTCTTTCCACGTGCCGGCCACGCCTTTGACTTTCGCTTGGCCGCCCAGTTTTCCTTCCGTGCCGACTTCGCGAGCGACGCGCGTCACTTCCGAAGCGAACGAACTGAGTTGGTCCACCATCGTGTTAATGGTGTTTTTCAATTCGAGAATTTCGCCTTTCACGTCGACTGTGATTTTCTTGGAGAGATCGCCGCGCGCGACAGCGGTAGTGACGTTGGCGATGTTGCGCACTTGCCCGGTCAAATTGCGCGCCATGAAGTTCACCGAATCGGTCAGGTCTTTCCACGTTCCTGACACGCCTTCGACCCGGGCCTGACCACCGAGAATTCCTTCCGAACCCACTTCGCGCGCGACACGCGTGACTTCCGAAGCGAACGAACGCAGTTGGTCCACCATAACGTTGACTGTGTCCTTCAACTCCAAAAATTCGCCTTTAACGTCGACCGTGATTTTTTTGGTCAGGTTTCCATTCGCCACCGCGGTCGTAACCGTGGCGATGTTCCGGACCTGGGCCGTTAAATTTCCGGCCATCAGGTTCACGTTTTCGGTCAGGTCTTTCCACGTTCCGGCCACTCCTTTGACTTTCGCTTGGCCGCCCAGTTTTCCTTCCGTGCCCACTTCGCGCGCCACGCGCGTCACTTCCGAGGCAAAGGCGCCGAGTTGATCGACCATGGTGTTGACCGTCTTGGCCGTACGCAAGAATTCGCCCTGCAGCGGCCGGCCGTCGATTTCTCTAGCCATCGTTTTCGAAAGGTCGCCCTTTGCAACAGCACCGATGACGCGCGCCATTTCGCTGGTCGGATGAACCAAATCTCCAATCAGCGTGTTGATGCATCCGATGGAATCTGCCCAGCCTTCCGAAACCGCGCCCAGGGAAATACGCTGACCAATACGTCCCTCCTTGCCGACTACGCGTCCGATGCGCTCGAGCTCGCGACTCATCCGTTCGTTGATTGCAATGACTTCATTGAAGGTATCGGCCACTTTGCCGGCCAGCCCTGTCCAGTCCGCTGGCAGGCGGACCGAGAAGTTTCCACGCTTGAATGCGATCAATGCGTTGAGGAATTGTTTCAGGTCGATTTGGTTTTCGCCGTTAAAGCGAGCGCCGTTTGCCGGACGAACGATAGAGACAGGAGTAGATTTCTTCATAACGAATCAATCAGAGTGAGAAAAAAGGGGGGCCTACCGATCGTGAGTTTCGATCCGGTAAGAATGAACCCATAAGCCGCCGCCCTCCTTGGACGAATCGTCAGATTCATCGCATTAAATTGAATACGCAGCAAGGCCAGCGCCAGGTTGTGCGATAATGGTCGGCTTTTGCGAAACTTTATGGGCTGCGAGCTTTTGGGACCAGAATCGCCGGTTCGATCTGGCCGCGGAGTGAAAGTCCGCCGGAGCACCGATAATCGGTGCACGAATCCGCGATAACTTTCGCGACTTACTTGGGCGGTTTAACGACGGCCTGCGATTTCGCGTCATCACCGATCACGATAAAGCGACCGTGATAGGGTGGCATCGGCTTCGCCGGATAAGGCGGGCGGATGATCGCGAATCCTTGCGCTCCAAGCGCAAGACTGAGCAGGACGCCGAGGGCGAGCGTTTTCATATTGCTGTTCTCCTCTGCATCATTCGTGCCATAGAAATTCCTAATTCTGCGACGCCGGCTCAGTGGGTGAACCACCGGCCGATTGGGTAGGCGAGAAAGGGCCGAGCGCTGCAACGGAAGATCGCTACATCCGATTTGGATTTCGAAACAACGCCTGCGATCACTTCAGGAACAACAGCAGTCCGCAGCATGTTCAAATCGCCGCGGATACTACGGCCAAAAATCCAGTTGTCCAATTCTTTGTAAGCCCTGGCCGACTTTCGCATTTTGGATTTCGAATTAACTTCCCGTCCGATGCCACAGTTTACTTATCGAGCCCGCGACGCGCAGGGCGCACTGGTGGAAGGCGTGCTGGATTGCGCCGATCGCTCCATTGCCATTCGCCAGATCGAGCAGAAACGTTGCATCCCTATTCGGATCGAGATCGTCACTGCACGTCCCGAACGCGATGAGAAATCGCAATCGGTCGCGGCGACGGCGCCAACGCAGGCCTTGAAAATTCCACACAACCAGCTGCTCATTTTCACCGAACAGCTCGCGCATTTGCTCCAAGCCGGCATGACGCTGGACGAAGGATTGTCGATCTTACAAAAGCGCCTCAAACAGCCGCGAGTGCAGGAAATGACGCGAGCATTGCATCAAGCGCTGGTTGACGGCCGAAGTTTTTCGCAGGCCTTGCGCGAGATGCCGCGAATTTTTCCACCGCTCTTTGTCAATCTCGTTGCGGCGGGCGAAGCAAGCGGGGCGTTGCCGGAGATTTTGCACCGGCTCGTAAAACATTTGATGCAGGCGAAGGACCTGCGCGACCGCGTTCAGCAGGCGCTGATCTATCCGGCGTTTCTGGCAGTCGCCGGCGCGGCGCTGATCACAATCTTCATCACTTACATGGTGCCGCAGCTGACCGGGTTCATGGCCCAAATTGGCGGCGCCCTTCCGCTGCCGACGCGAATCCTGATGCAGATTCATCACGGCATCATTACATATTGGTGGTTGGCAATCCTGATTGTCATCGGCGTGAGCGTCGGTTTTCGCGCATTCGTCCGCACCGAGGAAGGACGGCTCACTTGGGACCGATTTCGGTTGAAGATTCCGGGTTACGGGCGTGTGATTCGTCATCGTTACTACGCGCAGTTTTCACGCACGCTCGGCACACTCATCCAAAACGGAATTCCCCTCCTCCGCGCGCTCGATCTGGTGAGCGAGATCGCCGGCAATCGATATTTGGAATTAAAGGTCACCGAAGCGCGCCGCGCCGTGGTGGATGGGGCAACGCTCTCTGCGGCGTTGAGTGCGCAGCACATTTTTCCGGATTTGTTTACCGATATGATGGCGGTAGGCGAACAGACCGGACGTTTCGGAGAAACAATGCAAACGATTGCCGATGTTTATGAGCGCGAGCTGGACCGCAACGTTGCCATCATTTCGCAATTGATCCCGCCGGTGATTATCGTTGTGATTGCGCTTATCGTAGGGCTGGTGGTTTACAGCATTCTCTCGGCGGTATTTGAGGCGACACATAGCTTGCAGTTTCGACCGCACTAAGCTACTCTTCGCAGCCAAATGCTCGTTCGCGTCGTTACGCTTTTTTGGCTGATTGGCGCAACATCGTCTGCACTCGCTCAAGAAGCATTTAGCGGCCGCTTGCCAAAAAGAGAAAGCGATGCGAGCACAAAAAACACCGCGGAAAGCGCGTGGATTGATTTGCGTCAGCATCCATCGGCGAATTCGCGACCACAAAGCGCGCCGAGTTGGGTCGAGGCGGTCAGCATGGGTCCGACTGTGGAAATAAATGGTGCCTCTGCGAAAACCATCTTCCGCATTCGCATCGCGCACCCGCCAGGAGACTACCAGGTCCTCTATTTCCGGCTTTTTTTCGATGATAACAGCAACGCGCGACCGGAACTGGTGGCATGGGATGAATTGGGCACGCAGGTCCTGCGCTCCGACGAACTTGGTTCGGGTGTGGGACTGCCGACATCGGATTCGGTCATGATTCCGATGAACGGAATCTCCGTGCTCGACGTCGAGGTGCCGGGTGACGGTAAAACAATCCGCGGTGCTTACCTCGATTGGATGACGAGCAGCGAAGTTGTCCATCCGGTAAGCGCCGAACATCGCGATATCGTCCCCGAGCCTTTCTCGTCGCTGCCTCCGTTGCACGCGCCGGATCAAGACCTGGAACATTTCGGAACCGTGACCGCCACGCTGGCCAGCGACACGGTTCCGGTCGGCTCCGATGCCCAACGCGGTGCAGTGTTTCAGTTTGGGATTGAATCGCAACCGTTGCTCGCGCTGCTCACATTCGAAGTGGCAAGCCCTCGAATCGATTCACCGCCGGAAGTTTATGTGAACGGCGAAGACATCGGGGCTGCAACGTTTACGTTGCCGGAGCTCGCCGATCCCGCGTATCGGGGGCAAATGGAATCGTTGCTCAAAGAAATGCGGTTTCAATACACCGGCTGGCTCCGGGCGCAAAAGCTCATTCCGGTCAGCAACTTGAAAGTTGGGA
>Ga0209056_10007714_pt1 | contig 11070 bp, 8 predicted proteins | sample GraSoiAngelo_114_FD_185876 | JGI IMG/M metagenome (GOLD analysis project Ga0209056, IMG submission 185876) | Grasslands soil microbial communities from the Angelo Coastal Reserve, California, USA - 14_0903_13_40cm (SPAdes) (version 2) | ecosystem: Environmental > Terrestrial > Soil > Grasslands ...
AAACTCCCGCCCCCGGCGACGGCATTGATCGCCCCGCCGAGAGCTCCTGCGAAAAACAGAAAAATGGCTGTGTGCAGGTTCAATGATGTTATGTATCACAGTTGGGGTCGTGCTCTCTAGCCGATTGACTCGCGCGCCTGCGCGGTAGCATCATTTTGTCCCTCGCAGTCGCGTCGTATCCGAATTCTGAGCTTCCAAAGGGAGTTGCCGCCGTGGCCAAAGTTCGCGGAAAGAAAGAAGCCAAGCTATCCAAGTCAAAGCACAAACTCACGGAAGCCCAGATTGCTGTCCACTGGAAAGAGGAGCAATACTTTCGCCCTTCCAAGAAATTCATCGCGCAGGCAAATCTCAAGGATCCCGCCTTCGTGAAGAAATTCAGCGAAAGATATTTTCCGGAATGCTTCGACCATTACGCCAACCTTCTCGATTGGGACCAGCCCTGGCGCAAGACTCTCGACACTTCCAACCCGCCCTTCTGGAAATGGTTCGTCGGCGGCAAGGTCAACGCCTGCTACAACTGCGTTGACCGCCACATCGCCAAACACAAGAACAAAGCCGCCCTCATCTTCGTCCCCGAACCGGAAAACGAGCCACCCCTCGTCATCACCTATCAAGAGCTCTACAAACGCGTCAACGAAGTTGCCGCCATGCTCCGCGATTTCGCGCAGCTCAAATCCGGCGACCGCGTCACCATCCACATGCCCATGATCCCCGAGTTGCCCATCACCATGCTCGCCTGCGCGCGCCTCGGCATCGTCCATTCCGTCGTCTTCGGCGGTTTCAGCGGCGAAGCTTGTGGCCTTCGCGCCGCCGATTCCGGCAGCCGCGTCCTTATCTACGCCGACAGCTACTACCGCAACGGAAAAAAGATCGATCACAAAGGCAACGCGGATATTGCGGTCGCAACCGCAGAAAAAGAAGGCCAGAACATCGACAAGGTCCTGATCTGGCGCCGCTATGCGGGCCACAACACCTCCGAAGCCCCGATGATCATGGGCCGCGATTTTTATGTGGATGAAGTCTTGAAAGATTTTGCGGGGCAGACCATCGAGCCCGTCTCCCAGGACGCCGACACTCCCCTCTTCCTCATGTACACCAGCGGCACCACCGGCAAGCCCAAGGGCTGCCAGCATCGCACCGGCGGCTATCTCGCCTACGTCACCGGCACCGCCAGGTATTACCAGGACATTCATCCCGAAGACGTCTACTGGTGCATGGCGGATATCGGTTGGATCACCGGCCATTCCTACATCGTCTACGGCCCACTCGCTCTCGCCGCGACCAGCGTCCTCTACGAAGGCGTCCCGCAATTCCCCGACGCCGGCCGCCCCTGGCGCATTGCCGAGCGCCTCGACGTCAACATCTTTCACACTTCGCCCACCGCCATTCGCATGCTCCGCAAAGCCGGCGCCGACGAACCGAAAAAGTACAACTACCACTTCAAGCACATGACCACCGTCGGCGAACCCATCGAGCCCGAAGTTTGGAAGTGGTATCACGAAGTTGTTGGCAAGCGCGAAGCCGTCATCGTGGACACCTGGTGGCAGACCGAAACCGGCGGCTTCCTCGTCACCACAAAACCCGCGCTCGATCTGATGAAGCCCGGCAGCGCCGGCCCTGCCGCACTCGGCATCTATCCGGCGATCTGGGATGAAACTCGAAGAGAAATCAAACCCGGCGAGGACGCCGCAGGCAACCTCTGCATCCGCAATCCCTGGCCCGGCATCATGCAAACCATTTGGGGCGACCCAGAGCGCTTCGTCAAACAGTATTACTCAAAATATTGCAAGAACCCCAAGAGCAAGAAGTGGCAGGACTGGCCGTACTTCGCGGGCGACGCCGCCATGGTTTCCGCCGACGGCTACTATCGCATTCTCGGCCGCGTCGATGACGTCATCAACGTCGCCGGCCACCGCCTTGGCACCAAGGAAATCGAATCCGCTTGCCTCACCTGTTCTGAAGTCGCCGAAGCAGCCGTTGTCCCCGTCGTTGACGAGGTGAAAGGCCGCGTTCCGGAAGTTTACATCTCACTCAAACCCGGCATTCTTCCCAAAAAAGCGGTCGAGGACAAAGTGATCGCAACCATCGAAACCATGATCGGCAAAATCGCCCGCCCGAAGATGATCCACATCGTCCCGGACATGCCCAAGACGCGCTCCGGAAAAATCATGCGCCGCGTTCTCGCCGCCATTTCCAACACCATGGACACCGGCGACATCACCACGCTCGCCAATCCCGATATCGTCGAGCAGATTCGCGTCCTCGTCCAGGGCCGCCATGTAGGCCCTCTCAAGGAAGGCCCCGCCGACATCAAAATGTTCGGTGAGGAAACCTAACCCGCTCCGTCGGCCACCGTCATTGGCCACTAGTCTGCTGCTATTTGCTTCCCGGCTTGCTTCGTATCTCGAGCAGTTTTCCCTGCTGCTCCGGCGTCAATTTGTTCTTGATTCGCACCAGCAGCGTTACTTGCGCTCTCTTGATTTCTCGCTCCGCCGCCAGCAGCCTTTCCAATTGTGCAAGAACCTGCTGCTCGTCCACGCGCGGCTGTTTCACCAGCGTAACCAGCTTTTCCATTTCATCCTGCAGTTTCCATTGCAACTCGGTGAATTTCAACTGCGCCTGGCGGATTTCCGTCTTCAAATACTCTTTTTGTTCTGCACTCAACCCGATCGCTTCCTGGTGTTGAATCACGAGTTCTGGAGCAAAGAAACTCTGCCCGATCGGATCTTGATCGGGCTGTTGGGCACGGGCCGCTCCCGTCGCCAGAAGAAACACGGCACAAAGGCAGAGAATCCTGGCTCTCATCTCACTCCTCCTCATTCCTTTTCACCGGAACATTCAGATACGACTCGCCGAGTCTCGGCATCGTCCGCAAAATCTCTTGCCCCGGTGTCGCCAGCAGAGCATCGCTGGGAGCTCGCCATTCCGCCAGCCTCTGCACGGCGGCGAGCTCTTTTTCGGGAATCCTTTGCGCTGCTCTGTGGTACATCGTCGCCCCGATCATCAGCGCCACAATTGCGGCGGTAGCTCCAGCCAGCGTCCATACCCGCCACCTCCGCGCGCGGCTCGCTCCACTTGCTGCCTCGGCCGCGGCAAGCACGTGCGCTTGGAAATCCGCTGGTGGCTCCGCTCCTCGCGCCACGAGCGGCAAAAGCTCGTCCAGTTGCGCCTTGCGTGCCCGAACAGCGTCCAGCTCCCTTGAACAAATCGTGCAGGCTCGCAGGTGCTCTTCGAGATCCTTTGTTGTAGCTTCCGTCAGTTCAGCCTCCAGGAGCTGGTCCTTCCATTTCTCGCATGCATCTTTCATTTCATCACTTCCAACAGAAGTTTTCGCGCCGTGTGCAACCGCGACCTCACCGTCCCTGCTGGAATTCCGAGCGTCGCGCCCACATCGGCAGCGTCCATCTCTTCAACTAGCGAGAGCTGCAAGACGCTTCGGAGTTTCTCCGGCAAGCGTTCTATTTCTCTCCGGAGCCGCTCCAACAGCACCTGCTGCTCTGCGCCTTTCGCGCCGTCAACCATCGCACGCGTCTCGGTCATCTGCCACGCCGTGTCTCGTGTCAGCCGTCGCCGGTGGCCTCTCTGTCGGTTCAATGCCAGTCGAAAAACGATCCGGTTTACCCACCCGCGGAATTTCTCCGCTTCACGCAGCGACCCAAACTTCTGGTAAGCGCGCAAGAACGCTTCTTGTGCAACATCTTCGGCGTCGGCGGCATTGCCCAAAATGCTGTAGGCAATCTGAAAAACTCGCCGCTGATTCTCAGCGATGCGCTCGCCAAATCCCGCCTCGGGACCGCGCGTTTCAGCTCTCGCAATCAGCGCACTCATGCACGCCCCAGTCATGCCTGTGCTGCCCCTTTCCTGTATAGACACCGCGGTCCGGCCCTTCGTTCAGAAAAATACCACGCTTGCTCGCAGTGCGTAGCGAGCAATTCGAATCGTTGACGGGATCCCGCGCCGGGCTGCAAGCGGCTCGGCCGCCCACAGCCCGGCCGTGTTCCATTCGAATCAGAAGAGAAAGATCGGCTGAAACGCCGGAAGAATCGGTTGCAATTGTGCAGCGATCTGCACCGCCTGAAGTTTTTGCACCTGCTCGACATCTAGGATCGCCACAAAGTGCGTTAGAAAACTCTGCTGTACCTGCCCCATCTGCTGCTGCAACGCGTGAATTTGGATCACCAACACCCCTACCTGTGCCGGGTTGCCCCCAGTGTTCAGCAAGATTCCCAGCTGCTGGATCTTGGCCTGCGCCGTTTGAAAGAGCGGCACAATCGCTGACTGGCGGGCCTGCAGCAATTGTTCCAGTTCGCTCACCTGTCCCGGCCGCAGTTGCAGGAACTCAGCCACGACCTGCAAGGGCGATGTTTCTTCAGCGTTCGCTTGAAGCTTCGTAGTTTGCACTTGTTGCAAAATCTTCTCGATGTTTAGCTTCGAGAAGTCAGGCGTTGGCGTCACCGGTGCGGGCTTGGCAGCTGGCTTCTGCGCCAGCGCTTGGCTGCAACTCATCAGAAGAATGGCGAGCAAAGCAAAAGCGATTCCTGTCTTTTTCATGGCGGCGGTTCTCCTTGAAGTGTGCGCATTCTGCGCCTTCACCTATCCAGACACCGCCACCACTCGCCTCGTTCATATTTCGCGATTATGGACTACTAAGAAAGCACGGCGAAGCTACACTTCCGCCTCCAAGTCCGCATCCATCAACCCCGCGCTCCTCTACTCTCGTTGACTTGTCTCTGCTTGCAACCTAACATGTCCGCCAAATGGCGGACTCCTCTTCCCTCATCGGGCAGACCGTCTCCCACTACCGCATCATTGAAAAGCTCGGTGGCGGCGGCATGGGTGTCGTCTACAAAGCCGAAGACATCAAGCTCGGGCGGTTTGTTGCCCTCAAATTCCTCCCCGAAGAAGTAGCGAAAGATCCGCAAGCTCTCAGCCGTTTTCAGCGCGAAGCCAAAGCTGCATCCGCGCTGAATCACCCGAACATCTGCACCATCTACGAAATCGACGACCAGCACGGGCAAGCGTTCATCGCCATGGAGTTTCTTGACGGCGCAACACTGAAGCACCACGTCGCGGGCCGTCCCTTGGAACTCGACACCCTGCTGGCGGTCGGCATCGAGATCGCCGATGCCTTGGATGCGGCCCACGCGCAAGGAATCATCCACCGCGACATCAAGCCGGCCAATATTTTTGTAACTAAGCGAGAGCACGCCAAAATTCTCGATTTCGGACTTGCCAAGCTCACTGCGGACAAGTTTATATCCCCGCATCTCGCCGCATCACAGGCCACCATCGAAGTGAGTCACGAGCACCTAACCAGTCCGGGCACAGCCCTCGGTACGGTTGCCTACATGTCGCCCGAGCAGGCCCTGGGCAAGGAACTCGATCCCCGCACCGATCTCTTTTCTTTCGGCACTGTCGTCTACGAAATGGCCACCGGTAGGCTCCCCTTTCGAGGGGAAACCTCCGCCGCAATGTTCGATTCGATTCTTCACAAAGCACCGGTCGCCCCTGTGCGGCTCAACCCGGATTTGCCGCAACAGTTGGAAGAAATCGTAAACAAAGCGTTGGAGAAGGACCGTAACCTTCGCTACCAGCACGCGACCGATATGCGAGCGGACTTGCAAAGGCTGAAGCGCGATACGGACTCCCACCGCACCGGCCACCACCCCGCCGCGGAAGAAGCTGCTGCGCCATCTTTGGCTATCTCTGCGACACTTCCGTCACCAGTTTCCACAAGTCAAGCGGCTGCACCTTCTACTGGGCTATCAGCAGAAGTGAAAAGGCGGGTATCGCGTTCTTGGAGATTCCTTGTTCCCGGGGCGGTTTTTTTAGCGGCCATCGGCGCGGGAATGCTGTACTGGCACTCCAGCAGGACGCACGCATTGACCGAAAAAGACTCCATCCTCCTCATCGAATTTATCAACACCACGGGAGATGCGGCATTTGACAACACGCTCAAGCAAGCCCTTGCCGTGCAACTGGAGCAGTCCCCTTACCTGAACATCGTCCCGGAATCCCGCATCCGGGAAGCGCTAGGCTACATGGGTCGTCCTGCCGGCGAGCGCATCACTAGCGAAGTAGGCCGCGAAATCGCTCTTCGCCAAGGCGTAAAGGCTATGCTCACTGGCTCCATCGGTAGTCTCGGCAGCCATTACGTAATCAGCCTAGATGCGGTGAACGCTCAAACCGGCGATTCGCTCGCTCGCGAACAGGTCGAGGCCGCCAGCAAAGAGCACGTGCTCAGGTCACTCGACAAAGCTGCCTAGAGCCTGCGCCAGAAACTCGGCGAATCTCTCGCCTCGGTGCGGCAGTTCGCGACGCCGCTCGAGCAGGCCACGACCTCCTCACTCGACGCGCTGAAGGAGTTCAGTCTGGGAGAAGCTGAGCATCTGAAGTTGCACGATGATGCGGCCATGCCTCACCTAGAACGCGCCATTGAAATTGACCCGAACTTTGCCACCGCCTACGCGACTCTCGCAGTGGTCTACTCCAATCTCACGCATATGCAAAAGTCCAGGGATTTTCTAAAGAAGGCCTACGACTTGCGCGAGAGGGCGAGCGAGCGGGAATGGTTATATATTCTGGCGCACTATTACGGCGAGGGCACCGGTGAAATTGAGAAGCAAATCGAGGTATACGAAAAATGGAATCGCACGTATCCTCGCGATACCCTGCCGCTCGACAATTTGGCGTTGGAGTACTCGAGGATAGGCCTTCCTGAGAAAGCGCTAAATGCTTCGAGCGAAGCATTACGTTTGGATATCAAGGATGCGTACGCCTACCAGAATCTCGCCCCCGCTTACATGGCCCTGAATCGATATGATGAGGCGAAAACCGTCACGGAACAGGCTTCAGCCCAAAAGCTCGATTCTTTCGGGACTCACCTTCCGCTTTTCGACATCGCCTTTATTCGAGGCGACCACGTCACCATGCAGCGCGAGGTATCACGTACGGCGGGAACGTCCGACGAACCTTTCTTGTTGGTTCGCATGGCCAATGCTGAGCATTCGCTTGGGAGAGTCAAGACATCCCGAAACACTTGGCAGCAGGCTAGGTCTGCTGCAAATCGGCGCGGCATGAAAGAGTTCGCTTCCATAATGTTTGCCAATGAGGCCGTACGCGATGCTGCATACGGCTATTCCTCCGCTGCTCGGGAGAAAGCCTCTGAAGCCCTTCGCAGCAGTGGAAACAAGGGTACTCGCGTGACGGCAGCAAGAGTTCTGGCACAGGTCGGTGACGTCGCGAAAGCCAAAAAGCTGATCGATGATCTGGGCGGCGAGTTCCCGAGTGACACGTTGCTCAATGCCGTACATATTCCCACTGTGTGGGCACTCCTCAATCTGCAGCGAAAAGCTTCTGCAGAGGCCATCAGTGCTCTCGAACCAGCCAGGAAGTACGAATTCGGCGTCGGGCCAGGCAGCGCCAATTTCTGGCCAGTCTATCTTCGTGGGCTAGCTTTCCTGCGCATGCAGGACGGCACGAAAGCTGCCACCGAGTTCCAGAAGATTCTCGACCACCGGGGAGCCAATGCTGTCAACCTCCTCTATCCACTCGCACGCTTGAACCTTGCCCGCGCCTACGCCCTCCAGGGCGACACGCCCAAAGCCCGCACCGCCTACCAGGACTTCTTCGCCCTCTGGAAAGACGCCGACCCGGATATTCCCATCCTCATGCAAGCCAAGGCCGAATACGCAAAGTTCCACTAACCCGTCTTGACCCACGATATTGTGATATTGATTTAGGCTATTGAGCGGACCCGCAGCGCACCTGCACTTCCCCCGCCAAATCAGGGTCCATCAATGCAGACCGCCCGTGCGAAGCGGAACAAACCTGTTGCGCCGTGATCCCGGAAGCGCCCCGCAAGTCCGCGCCCGCCAGGTTCGCTCCATCCAGCACCACGCCGCGCAAAATTGCACCGGAAAGATACGCTCCGCGCAAGTCCGCCTTCGTTAGATCGGCGTCCAGCAGGATTGTCCCCTTGAGCTGCGCCCCCGTCAGGTTCGCTTCGAATAGCTTTGCGGAAGACAAATCCGCCTGCTCGAGATTGGCAAACGAGAGCACTGCCCTCTCCAGCTTCGTGTCGCGCATGTCTGTCCGCGAAAGATCGGTCCGCAAGAGTTGTGAGTTCCGTAGATTCACCGCGTACAGCGACGCCCGGGAAGCCTTCACGTTCGAAAGAACGGCGTTCTCAAACGTTCCGTACGACAAGTCCGCATCGCGCAGATCCGCCCCCGAAAAGTTGGCGCCCGTCGCGTTCGCGGACACCAGCACCGCGTGCCCCACCTGCGCCCTGTCCAGCACCGCAGAGCGCAGCAGTGTTTCACGAAGATTCGCCCCGCGCAGATCCGCCTCGGAGAAATACGCGCCTTCCAGGTTCGCGCGCCACAACTTCGCATTGATGAGAAATGCTTTGTATCCGCGGGCAAATCGTAAATTCATTTGATTCAACCGCGCCCCGGAGATTTTCTCCACGGTCTCTTCCGTCCAGGCCGCGCCGCGCGGAGGCGGCGACGAAAGTGTCGCTTCGGTCAAATCCGAATAAGGCCGGTAACCGATGGACTGGAAGACCATCGATGCCCACCGCCGTACATCCGCGGGAGAGTCGCTCTGGCCCGTGCTTCGGTCATAGGGCAATCCACGATTCACACCGATCGAAAAGAGAAACAGAAGGCAGCCTACGGCAAGAGATGCCCGCAGGGTCCGCAGAACCAGGCGAAGGACATTCTTCGATTTTGGCAGCCGCAAGTCTCCCGGCCGCAGCACCCGCGACACCACAAACGGCAAGCTCGTCGCCGACGCCACCGAAGCCGTGATCAAAAATACGTGCAGCAGTGTCCCGCGGAAATCCTGCCTCGCCAGGTAGCGCACCCAGAAAAAAAACAAAGTCGCGGGCACAATCCAGTAGGCCAGAACCGTGGACAGCACCGTTTCGAACGCCGTCATCGGCGATCTTGTATCGCCCTGCCACCGGAAATGCCGCCGCACCAGTCCCATCAAATACCAAGGCCCGTCGCGTTCCAGCGTTTGCCCATCCGGAAAAACTGCCGGCAACGCGGCCATACTTCCCCACAACCGCAATAGCAAAAAGTGAAAACGCAGCGAGAGCGCCAGCAGCACCAGCGGTCCGCCGAGATAAAGTCCCGTCATCGGAAGCAGATTGCCCAGCCGCGCGATGGGCAGCGCCGACGAGTTCAGCAGCAGCCGCACGTCGGTGGTGAATGCAATCAGCAGGCAACTGATCAGACTCGCACCCACCGTCAGAAAATAAAACAGGCGCGCCACTTTCGTCGCATCCCCGATCGCTTTCGAACTGTCCACTGCCGAAATCGATTCCGGAAGCACTGCGTCGAAAAGATTGGTCCCGCCCAGTCGGCCAAACCACAGCCCATCCACGCCGTAGGCATTTGCGCCCATCAAGTTCGCGCCGCGCAACTCCGTCCCGAGCAAATTTGCATTGCGCATATCCGCGCGCACCAGGCTGGCTCCGCGCAAATTTGCCATCGAAAGATCCGCGCCCACTAAATTGGTTCTGTGAAGATGTGCGCCCTGCAGATTGACGCCAGTGAGGTCTGCTTTCGCAAGATTCACCCCGCTGAGATCCGCTTTCGCGCCGGATTCTCCGCCCGTTTCCACCCAGATTTTGTGCTGATCCAGAATCTCGGCCAGGTCGATCAGCGAAATTCCGATCGTGCCTTCCCCCGGCGGAATATCTTCGGCCGCATGATCTCGGCGCGAAACTTCAGTCTTCATGTCTTCGATTTCCAGTGCCATTCGAACGTTTTCCCCCGGCCCTTTGGCTTTCAATTGTAATTCCCGCACGCGCTACTCGCGCGCAACGCCGCGATTTCAACTCAAGACGAATCTGAATTTCCCCCACCACGAACTGGGCTGACGCCGGGCAGGTTCCATCCTCCCCTAAATGCGTGGTGAAAATCGCCTGCCCGCAAGTACAGGCGGCGCAGAGGTAACGGGTGTCCGCGGCCAAAATCGCCCAAGGGATTAGGGGCGCTAGCAGAAAGTCAAAAGCAGGAGTGAAAAATTCAGGAAGAAAAAAACTGAAAACAAAAAAGTCGAAAAGAAAAAGCTGAGCCGGGGCGCTTCGCTGAGGGGCCAAGGCAGCCCCGGCTTATCCTGCCCGCCTCCGCAGTGAGCGAGCAAGAAACTCGAAAAAAAATTCAACGCCTTGCAAAAAATTCAATAAAACTCTTCAAAGGCCTGGAAGGAACTCGAACAACCCTTCCAACAAACTCGCACGAAACTCGAAAAAACGTTTCAACACGCTGCAAGAATCTCGCCGAGGATAATCGCTTCAAGCCGTGCAACAAATGCGGCGGATTTTTTGGCCGCAAAATTCAGCGGCGTGTCACACAGGGAAGCGGGGAACTTCCCTTCTCTGCAAATTTCATTTCTCCAGCAAAACTATTTTTCTTCGTCGCCGCGCAGGAACTCGTAGCGCTCAATGGCGGCGACTACGCCGACGGCACCTTCGTCGCGCGACTCCGTGCGCTGCACGCGGCCGAGGCAGCGTACGCGGACGGGGCCTGCCAGAGTGATCTCGTTGGGCAGGGTGAGAAGAATTTCAACGGGTGAGCCTTCCTTCACATCTTTCTGGAGGAAGAAGTAGACACCGCGGGAACTGACGTCCCGGGATTCAGTGCTGGTCTCACCAACCGCCGCTCCCGTAGTCCAACGAACGGTAAGCGGCAGCCGCATGGAAAAGCGCTGGGTGGTGCGGCGTTCGGAGCCAGTCAAGGAAGTCCTCCTAGTCGAAGAGAGAGTGTATCCGGGAGGGGTCCAGGGAACAATAGAACTCTGGGTACAAAAACGATTCAATTTTGCGAAGTACCGATGTACTAGGCCATTCGCCGTCGGTGATTTGTGGACCGTGAAAGAAAGAAACCTCGCCCACCGACGTGTGAGGTTCCGAGGGTCAGGTCCCGTGGCTGGTTAACCATAGCACCCCCCCTCCCCCTATGTTTTTTGTAAGAATGTGATTCGATGAGGGTTAAAGTTGTTTGTTTTGATAGACTTTTGCAAGTGTTGATTCTAAATGGGTTATGGATACGGGGA
>Ga0209056_10007715_pt1 | contig 11069 bp, 6 predicted proteins | sample GraSoiAngelo_114_FD_185876 | JGI IMG/M metagenome (GOLD analysis project Ga0209056, IMG submission 185876) | Grasslands soil microbial communities from the Angelo Coastal Reserve, California, USA - 14_0903_13_40cm (SPAdes) (version 2) | ecosystem: Environmental > Terrestrial > Soil > Grasslands ...
AATATTGCTACGACTGTCGCAGTCAGAAGTGCGATGCCTGTAATGCGCAACATAGAACCTCCGTGTCCTTCAGTCCGATTCCGTCCCCGTACTGTTCAAATCGAGAACGTTCTGCAAATAGTTCGTTTGGTCCGTCGGGACATCGGCCCAGAGCTCTTCACTATTCATCCTTCGGTACCGCCCTGAACCCGTGGTTTACGCCGGCTCCATCCGTGTAAAAACCCACAATCTGACCGTCATCATTGATTGCGAGCGGTCTGGTGTTGGTAGATCCTGGGACGTCGATGGCCACGTATTTGCCCTGCCGCAGCAAGAAGCCGTGAGCTGGCGGACCGGCATAGCAGTCGTCAATGGTACTAACGTGGGCGAACAAGCCGACGACATCCCCCCGCTCGTTTATCCACCGAGGAGCGGTACACGGGACTGATAAGCCAGGAAAGTCGATCAGGTGGAACTCCCCCCGTTTATCCCTAATGAAACCGTGCAGGGCGAAGTCCGGTTTCATAGCTGCATCACCGACCATGACCTGGCCATTATCCTGTGCCATCCATATGTCGCTAGTGAAACCACCCGGAATATGGACGTCGTAGAAGACGCCATCCCTCAGGATGAAGCCGCTCTCGCAATCGCCACAGTTGGGGTTGGGGTAATTGCCCGTGATGTCGCTGGCATTGTTGGTCCCCCGGGGTGTTGTCGTAATTGCGTTGGGGAAGTCGATCTGTGTGAACTGCCCGTCGCGCAAGACGAACCCGTGGTCGTTGCCATCTTCGAACTGGAACCACCCGGCAATATCGCCCCGAGCGTTGATAGCGCGGGCAAAGGTCAACGAAGCGTTGGGAAAATCGATGCTGGAGAAGACTCCTTTGCGCAGTAAGAAGCCATGGGTGAAACCATTGACATCGTCGTAGAAACCAACAAGTTCGCCCCGGGCGTTAATGCCGGTGGCACGGGTGATCGCGGCGTCTGGAAAGTCAATTTTCACGAAGCGATAGTCGGCTGCAAACAGCAGTGAGCTGAGGGTCAAACAGAACAGGGTCGATTTGATGGCTTGTCGCATGTAAATCTCTCCTTTAGGCGCCGGATCGCCCGGCGAGTGCGGTCTTGGAGATCGGCGGCTTTGCTCTGGCAAAGCGCGAAAGCTATAAAGCCAGCCAAACCTCATCTGTTCTTTAATGCGCGAAATCGGCGGGAAAACTGCAATGCTGAGCATGCGCCACGATGGAAAGGCCAGCCGGGCTGTGGTAACCTTCCCCACCAATAGAGAGGACGTATGGGCTGTCTGGACGAAGCCGCGCCGGGCTCAACCCATGACGTAACCCGACTGCTTCAAGCCTGGGCTTCTGGCGATGAGGGCGCGCTCGAGCAGTTGACGCCCCTCGTCTACGACGAACTGCACCGCTTAGCTCATCGCTACATGGCCGCGGAACAGCCCGGCCAGACCCTGCAGACCACCGCCCTGGTTCATGAGGCCTATCTTCGGCTGGTGGATGTAAACAATGTCGATTGGCAAAATCGAGCGCACTTCTACGGCCTTTGTGCCCGATTGATGCGCCGCATCCTCATCGACTTTGCCAGGTCGCGAAATTATCAAAAAAGAGGCGGCCATTTCCCGCATATAGAGTTAGAGGAAGCAGCCACTGTTTCTGGGGTTGTGGGGTCGGAACTCTTGGCGGTGGATGAGGCGCTGAAGCAACTGACTGTCGTAGACGCTCGCAAGAGCGAGGTGGTTGAACTACGTTTCTTTGGCGGTCTTACCGTGGAGGAGACGGCCACTGCTCTTGGGGTGTCCGAAGAGACCGTGATGCGCGACTGGAAACTAGCCAAGGCCTGGCTTTTGCGCGAGCTTAGCCACGAGGCGTCCCCATGAAGCCTGAGCGATGGCAGGCAATTGAGGAGCTGTATCACTCGGCCTCGGATCTCCCGGATGGCCAGCGGAATTCCTTTCTGCACGAAGCATGTGGCGAAGATCGTAGTCTTTTTCACGAAGTTGAGTCTCTGCTCAGGCATGGATCCACGTCTCAAAGCGTCCTGGACACACCCGCCATAGCGGTTATGGCCAAGGCCATGGCCGCTGATGAATATCAGTCCCCAGCACTATTGTTGGAGGACCGAACCATCTCTCATTACCGAATCCTCCAAGCTATCGGCCGAGGCGGTATGGGAGTGGTGTACAAAGCTGAGGATCTCAAACTTCGGCGGCATGTCGCTCTCAAGTTACTGCCTCAGTTTCTGGCAAGGGACTCGCAGGCTCTGCAGCGCTTCGAGCACGAAGCGCAGGCCGCATCCGCACTTAATCACCCCAACATCTGCACCGTTTACGAAGTCGACGAAGCTGAGGGTCTGCACTTCATTGCTATCGAATTGCTGAAAGGAGAGACGCTCAAAGAACGGATCACGCGCGGAGGTCTGGAAATCCCAGAAATACTCGGAATTGTCATAGAGATTTGTGATGGGCTTGAGGCCGCTCACTCAGCGGGCATCATCCATCGCGATATTAAGCCTTCCAATATTGCTATTACGCCGCGGGGAACCGCCAAGCTGCTCGATTTCGGCGTAGCCAAGCGGGTCGGGCCGGGACTGGTCGGGCAAACAGAAGATCTCTTGTCGGTGTTACCGGGGGATGTGGATCTCCATTTGACCAGCCCGGGAGCGGCAATTGGAACTGTCGCCTACATGTCACCGGAACAGGCGAGCGGGCAGGAGGTTGACACGCGCTCGGACATTTTCTCGTTGGGCGCCGTGCTCTACGAAATGACGACCGGGAAATACGCCTTTCCGGGAAAAGACCTCGCCGATGTCCTCCGGGCAATTCAGGACCGACCACCAGTTCCGATAGAGCAACTCAGCCCAAAGGTACCTTCTGAGCTGATCAGGATTACGAACAAGGCGATGCAGAAGGACCGCTCTCTGCGGCACCAACGCGCCGCTGAGATGCAAGCCGATCTGCAGGCGCTCCGTCATCGTTTGGAAACAAAAACCAATAGGCGGAGAGCATTGTTGGTGCCGGCGTTGATCGTAGCGCTTTTCGCGCTTATCGTGTCCGCCTCCCTGCGAATCACGCGCGTTCGCGACTGGGTTCTTGGTCACTCTCCGGTAAGTGCGTCTCGTCAAATCAAATCGCTCGCTGTCCTACCTCTGGAAAATCTTACAGGAGATTCTGCCCAGGATTACTTTGTCGACGGCATGACTGATACCTTGATCACGAACTTGACCAAACTCGGTTCCCTGCACGTGATCTCGCGCACTTCCGCCATGCACTATAAAGGAACGCATAAAGCCCTTCCTGAGATCGCACGCGAGTTGAACGTGAACGCGGTCGTCGAAGGTTCGGTGACACGATCCAGTAATCGAGTTCGCATCAGCGCTGAGTTGGTGGATGCCACCAATGGCCAGAATCTTTGGGCGCGAGATTACGAACGCGATCTACAGGATGTTCTCCGGCTACAGAATGAGTTAGCCGTGGCGGTTGCCCAGGAAGTCGCGGGCAAGCTGGCTCCGCAAGAGCAAAGCCAACTTACCCAAGTCCGCCCGCTGAACTCTGACGCCTACGAAGCCTACCTAAGAGGGCGCTATTTTGTGAACATCCCCTCAGACGATGCGCTGCAGAGAGCGAAAGAGAATTTTGAACAGGCAATTCACAAGGATCCCAATTACGCGCCAGCCTACGCTGGACTTGCGGTTACATACAACATGATGACCTTCAGTGTGGCGCTTACGATGGGGCCGGACGACGGAGCACCTAAGGCCATCGAAGCTGCGAACAAGGCCCTGCAGTTGGATGCAAGTCTGGCCGAGCCCCATGCTGCACTAGGAGTCACCAAGTACCGCTATTCCGGAGACTGGGTGGGCGCGGAGCAGGAATTTCAGCGCGCGATCGAACTGGATCCGGGTTATGCCAATGCTTATTTTTGGTATGGCTGGCATCTCGAATACGCCGGCCGCAGCGAACAGGCCTGTGCAAATTTTCGCAAAGCGCGCCAATTAGACCCATTAAATTCCTCGTTTGTGAATAATGTGGCGCGGTGCCTGCTTCGTGAAGGAAAGTACGAGCAAGCGGTTGCAGAAGCACGGACCGCGGTCGATCTGGAGCCGCGCCACGTGGGCTCGCGCTGGGCTCTCGCGGGGATCTATGAACAGGGAGGACGCTTTGCCGAGGCGATCGCTGAATATAAGAAACTCGACAATAATACCTGTGCCGGAGAGGCGATAATTCACGCGTTGGACGCTTGGGGAAGGCGAGCCGAAGCTGAAAGGATGTCCAGGGAAAAGTTGCGCCGCGAAAAGGGTGAAGTGGAGCCTTGGTGCGGGGCTATTGCTTATCTCGGTGTAGGTGACAACGAAGGCGCTATCCAATCGCTAGAGAGAGCAGTTAATGAAGGCAGTCCAGGCAAGGGAATCATTTATGCGGAGTGGAGGTTTGCTCCCCTCAGGTCAAACCCTCGATTCCAGGCTCTGCTACGAAGGGTTGGAGTGCCTGGTTGGTAGGTCCATTCCGAAATCAGTGCTTCGTTGAAGGTTGTTATGAGCTTTTTCTCGTGCCGGGGACTGAGTTGCTTGCTGCTTTGGGCTGTGGTTCTCGTTCCGATCGTTCGCGCGCAGACCTTCACCGGGGTCGTCGTCGGACGCGTCTTTGATCCTCAACGGGCAGTGGTTGGAGAGGCAAATATCACCCTGCGAAGCGTGGACAGAGGCTTCGAGCGGCACACGACGACCAGCCTGGAGGGCGAATATTTTTTCCAGCTTGTTCCTCCCGGTAAATTCACGGTGCAGGCCCAGGCGAGCGGTTTCGCCGTCGCGACGGTAAACGTCGAAGTCGTAGTGGCGACACCGGTTCGCGCCGATTTGGCCTTGCGGGTCCAACCACTACAGCAGGCAGTCAATGTCTTTGGCGAAAACGGCGTTGCCGTTCAGACTGAAAACGCTGGTCTCGGCCATACTATCAGCCCGCATGAAATGTCCGAACTTCCTTCGATCAATCGTAGCCCGTATGACTTTATGGCAGTCATGCCGGGTGCAGTTCGTTCGGACGATGGGGGAGGAGTGGGCCTTGCGATGAATGGTGCGCGCACCGCGAGTGGCAACTATCTACTCGACGGCGCTGAGAATAACGACGCGTTCATGTCGGCGCCCGCGCAGGACGTTCCGCTCGATTCCGTCGAGGAGTTCAGCGTTCAAACGAATCACTTCAGCGCCGAGTATGGCCGCAACTCCGGATTTATCGCCAACATCGTCACCAAGGCCGGCACGAACCATTTTCATGGCTCCCTTTACGATTACATCCGCAATTCGGTTTTGGCGGCCAACACGGTTGACAATAATGCCCACGGCTTTCCACGCCCGCTGTTCAATCGGCACCAATTCGGGGGAACGCTGGGCGGTCCAATCCGGAAAAGGAGGCTTTTCTTCTTTGCTTCTGTGGAACCGATCCTGGTGCGCAGCAGCACGACTAACTCTTTCTTCATACCAACGCCGCAACTGCTGGCCATCAGCGCTCCGGGAACTCAGGCCATCTTCCAGGCTTATCCGTTGCCAGCGGATTTGTCCTCGACTAACGTTCAAATGCGAACGGTCTGCCCATTTGGTTTCACTTGTGATTCGCAAACCAAAGCGGGATTTGTGACACTTCCAGCGTTCGCGTTTACGTCACGTGCCGGCCCGCAGGACGCCGGCGCCGGCTCTCCGCAGGACACGATTCTGGCCTCTGGCCGCCTAGATTGGGTAATCAACTCAAAGACGCAAGCCTTTGCCCGCTTCGCTTTTGTGAACACGGATGTGTTCGCAACTGTTGGTCAGCCTTTTGCGAGCAAACTGGACGTACCCTCCTACGCACATAACCAGAACATCGCGCTGAATCTCATTCGTACGTGGTCTCCCCGCGTGGCAGCGGAATCTCGAATTGTGTACAACCGCATCAATTGGGGCTGGCCCTCCGCCCCGCAGCCGCTCTTTCCTGGTTTTTTCATCCAGAATGAAGGTGGGGTGGCGCTGCCGTCGGCGTCCAGCTCGTATGGCGGGCCGCACCATTCCTACCAATTCTTTCAGACGGTGACCTGGGCGCGCGGTCACCACACGCTGAAATTCGGCGGCCAGTTCGTACATCTGCGGGAAAACATCAGTCTTGGATACGCTGATGGCCAGGTCGCGGAAGCGGATTTCCTGGATGACCAAGCATTTGTGAATGGCGTTCTGGGCTTCTATTCCATCGCTCTGAATCCCAAAGGACACTTCCCCGGCGAGTTGGTTGATCCGCCATTCGGGCCACCCAGCTTTACTCGCCATTTCCATTACAACGAGCCTGGGTTGTTTCTCGCAGACACTTGGAGAATCACGCCGCGGCTGACGCTTACGCCGGGATTGCGCTGGGAGTCTTTCGGGGTGCTGCACAGCCCGGGTGCAGAACACACATTGGATTCGAATTTCTACCTCGGATCTGGGAGAAATTATCTCGAGCGGATCGCGAACGGCAGGATTTTGCGCACGGTGGATGCACCCGGCGATCTCCGAGGACGCTTCTATCTCCCAGACTACAAGAGCTTCGCCCCACGCTTGGGCATTGCCTACGACCTGTTCGGGGACGGAAAGACTGTCATGCGCGGCGGAGCTGGCGTCTTCTATGACCGGCACGTCGGCTGGGAACTGTTCCGGGCTTTTCTCAATCCACCGGGCTATAGTCTTACACAACTGACGGATGTTCCTGTCACACCCCAGTTGCTCGTCAACCAGTATGCTGCTTTCCCGAGTGCATCCATTCAGATGAGCCAGAGCGACAGCACGGCCATTGATCCAAACATGCGCACTGCTTATACCCTGTCGTGGAACGCGACGATCGATCGTGAGCTCAGAGGACGTTTCGTGATCGGAGCGTCTTATCTGGGCTCGAGCGGTAGCCGACTCTATTCCGTATATCGTGTCAACCGGCTGGGCAGCGGCGGCCTACTTGACCCGAACTGCATAACCACCCGGTTTGCGGCGGACGGCACCACACCAATCGGCCCTGATTACACAAACTGCCCGGGGCTCAACCCGGAAATCTCGGACCTCAGAGATCGTACGAATGGAAGTCACTCCAGTTTCGAGGCTCTCCAGATCAGGCTGGATAGCCGGCGTCTCGCGCGGTGGGGAGCAGAGTTCGGTGTCAACTACACCTGGAGCCATTCGATTGACAATCGGAGCTCCAGCGCCTTGGACTCCGGCGCTGATGCTGGGACGAGTTTTCTTGACGCCTTTCATCCGGGTCTTGACCGCGGATCTTCCGACTTCGACGTTCGGCATCGTATTGCTGCTCATTGGATCTGGGAAGTCCCGCTGGGCAGGAACTCGAAGGAATGGAAGCAACGTTACCTGCTGGGCGGATGGGAGATCAGCGGACTTCTGAGTTATCAAACCGGCCAGCCGTTCACCATTGCTGACACGGGTGTGCCTGATTTTCGTGGCGAGAGGACGCGGCCACGGCTCACCGGCAATCCTCCTCGCGTCGGCCCTCTGGTTCCTGATGCAGTTGCGCCCAATAACTTTCTATATCTTCCGCTGAACCAGGTCTACGACGCGACTGGCGCCTGCATAGCAAACGCGACACCGATCGCCTGCGAAATCTCGGTGAACGGACCGTTTGATGGAACTCTCTCCCGCAACACGTTCCGCCAGCCCGGGACCTACTACCAGGACACGGCCCTGCTCAAGAATATCCCTCTGCCGAAGGAAGGAATGAAACTGCAATTTCGCGCGGAATTCTACAACCTCTTCAATCATCCCAACCTGCACATAAATGGCGGAACGAACGACGTAAACGCATCTCCGTTCACCCGCAGCGACGGCCAGTCAGTCCCGGGTGTCACCGCCAACTTTGGGGACAACCGGCAGATCGTCTTGGCGCTGAAATTGATTTTTTGATTGGCAGTAAAAACACTTCTTTTGTCCAAGCGGCTATTTATGGGTTGTGAGGTGACATTCTGTGGAATGTCGGATGAAAGAATTGCTTGTTGGAAAAGCAAGGGATTCCCGCAGGATACGAGTCTCCGTAATCGATCGGCATAGTTTTGATCGACGGCCATTTGGTTACGAGATCCGCGTTTCCGCATTCGGTAAACAGGTGTTTGTTGACGAGTTTTTTCGAGAAACCCAACTGTCTGGAATCAGCCACTTGCCGACCGCGCCGGTGAGAGGTTTTCTGAACGCTGCTGCCCGCCTTGTAGAGCGTGCCGACACCAACCCAACCTGATGCGAGATCGCATGCCAGAAACGCCTGAGGCGCGAAGCGAGCGTATCAAGGCGACATCCACAACAACGTAATGCGCGCGTGGCTGCGAACTTGCCGTCTGACGCTGCTTTCAACGTCCTACCCGCGATAATTTGGCTTGACACCAGCGGTTTTGAGGATAGACTTCTCCCGCTCAGCCGCGCCCGCCTAGTGCTCCTTCGCGGTGTCCGACTGATCCGCTCCCAACTCTCCACGAGGTGCAAAATGAAATCCAGAACATTGGTGGACGTTACCACGATCAGCTTATTGGTTGTGTTGGCGATCCCAGTCCGGCTCGCCTCACAGGGACAAAATCAACAGCCCGGTCACTACACTGTTGCAGACATCGGCACGCTTGGTGGTACGTTCGGCGAAGCTAATGCGGTGAACAACAAAGGCTGGGTGGTTGGCGATGCGACTCTGCCCGGCGACATAGCTCGGCACGCCTTTCTGTGGCGGAAGGGAGTGACGAAGGACCTCGGTACGCTTGGGGGACCTAACAGCATTGCGCTTTACCCGCTCAATGAGAGAGGCGACATAACGGGCTTTTCGGACAGTTCTACTCCCGACCCTCTCTCGGAAGATTTTTGCGGGTTCGGTACCAACCTTACATGTCTCCCTTTCCTTTGGCAACACGGCGTGATGACCCCCCTTCCGACCCTTGGTGGTAATAACGGCCAAGCGCTTGAGGTCAACAACCGAGGCCAGGTGGTTGGAGTAGCCGAGAATACTACGCCCGACCCAACCTGCGTAGACACGGCCCAAGTAGTCCAGTTTAAGCCTGTGATCTGGCAAAAAGGCGAGATCATCCACGAACTCCCTACATTTCCTGGCGACCCAGATGGATTCGCTATTGCGATCAACGATAAGGGCCAGGCTGTCGGTCAGACGGGCGACTGCAGAAGCTCTTTTCATGCGGTGCTATGGGATAACGGCACAGTAAGTGACTTGGGCAACCTCGGAGAGCTTCAGCTCGCGCCACAGGACATCAATAACCAAGCTCAAGTGGTTGGTTATGCCCTCTCGCCCAGCACTCTTGTCGCCTTCCTCTGGGAGAACGGTGTCGCGACGAGCCTCGGCACTCTTCCGCCAGACGTTTTTAGCTTGGCCTTAGGAATTAACGACAAAGGCCAAATCGTCGGAGATTCGTGCGATGAGTTTTTCGACTGCCGCGCTTTCCTATGGCAAGACGGCACGATGACAGAACTCAACAGTCTCGTTAATGACCCCAATGCTCCCTTTCTTGAGAATGCAAACAGCATCAACGCGCGTGGGCAGATCGCCGGGAAAACAACGGTGCAGGGTACCCCGATAGCACACGCTTTTTTGGCGACGCCGAGTCCAGGCGAGGTCAACAGCGGGAGAAACACCCCTGCCGCTCGGCGCCAAACAAGTGAAAGACGGAAGGTCATACTCTCTGAGGATATTCGCAACATGCTTCGGCAACGACTGGGGCCTCGGTATCACATTCCCGGCCCCGTGACTGGCACTGCAGCAGTGATTTCAGGGCCGACCGCTACGTTGTCTCCCATCAGTCTAATCTTCTCGACTCAGGCAATCGGCACAACGAGCGCGGCCAAGACTGTGACGCTCAAGAACACCGGCACCGCTAGCTTGACCATCACTGGCATTTCGATTATAGGAATCAATGCTGCTGACTTTTCTCAAGCCACCATCTGTGGAACTTCGTTGGCGGCAGGCGCGAGTTGCAAGATCAGCGTTAAGTTCAAGCCGACGGCATCGGGCACGCGCACGGCAGCGCTGAGCATCAGGGACAATGCCTCCGGCAGTCCACAAAAAGTGACGCTAAGTGGAATCGGGACGACAGCGAAGCTCTCGCCCACCAGCTTGAGCTTCGGCTCTATTGGGCTTGGCACTACGAGTCTGCCGAAGACTGTGAACCTGAAGAACGTGGGCACAACTACCTTGACAATCACCGGCATTGCGATTACCGGAACCAATGCCGGGGACTTTGCGCAAACTCACACTTGCGGGAGTTCGCTGGCTGCGGGCGCGAACTGTAGCATCAGTATTAGGTTCACGCCTGCGGTGCTAGGGACCCGCACCGCAGCGCTGAGTATTACCGACAATGCCGCTGGCAGCCCACAGAAAGTAGCATTATCTGGAATGGGTGTTAACGGCGGAACACTGACCGGATACTGCGTCCACGGACAGTTTGTCCCACTCCTAGGGTGTCGAATTACGTCCGATCCCAGCCAATGTCCTCCTGGAGCGTTGGCAATAAACCCGGTGGTCCTTGAGTGCGGCTCACCAGGTCAAGGCCCCTTTTACGTCGACGACGCGCGGTCTTGCCGAGTCTTGATCAACGGGCACTTCTTCGGGGGCGCATGTCAACGGACTCCGTAGTGTTTCGATGCAATGAGGGTCCGCCCCACAAAGCGACTTGATTGGCTGACTGAGGTACAGCGCTGACATGATAACCGCTGTGGCACAAGTAATTCGGCGTCACCCAACCGCCCGTCACCAGAGCGAAACTTCTGGACGCCATAATTATGTCCACCCCAGCCGCAGGCGCCCCCCAGGCTTTTCTCTTGTCGCCCACGTCCGGCGACTTCAGGCCGCCGGATCGGTCCTCTATATTATCCCAAACGAACCTGCGGACCTGGCGTGCGATTCTGTAGGTCTGCCGTGAGTTCCATCGGGCTGTTGACTGCTTGGCCGTCCCCGGATGTAATCACGTAACCCACGTGCAGATTCGCTAGTTCCGCCGCGCTGCCGGGAGCGCTAGATCAATCTCGATTGCCTGGCCATGCCTCAGCCCCAAGCGCGAGATGTCCGATTTACCGATTCGTTACATGTTCCATACCAGCGC
>Ga0209056_10007722_pt1 | contig 11063 bp, 9 predicted proteins | sample GraSoiAngelo_114_FD_185876 | JGI IMG/M metagenome (GOLD analysis project Ga0209056, IMG submission 185876) | Grasslands soil microbial communities from the Angelo Coastal Reserve, California, USA - 14_0903_13_40cm (SPAdes) (version 2) | ecosystem: Environmental > Terrestrial > Soil > Grasslands ...
TTTGCAACGGCTCGCCCGCTACAAACAACTCACTTGTCCGGAAGAGATTCGCGTCGATCGCGGAGCGCAGGAGGCATCCGTCGAGTTCTTCTACGTCGAGGCTGACGAACCCCAACCCGACCTGCTTGTGGATATGGTGCTGTCGTGGGTTTTGAGCGTGGGTCGTCATGGCACTGATGGCCAAATCACACCGCTCCGGGTCGATCTCGCTCGCCCGGCGAAGCATCGCTCGATCCTTGAAAGCCATTTTGGCTGCCGGGTGCATTTCAAAGCGGACCGCAACGCTCTCATTTTTCGTAGCCGTGATCTGGACACACCATTCGTGACCCATAACGAAGAGATGCTGGAAGTGATCGGCACGCACCTGGAGTTGGAACTGAAAGCTCAGAACGCGAGCGCAAACATCGGCCAACAGGTGAAGCAAACTCTTAGCCGATCCATGGCCGGGAAGCGTCCCACACTGGAAGATGTCGCGAAAGAACTTGGCTTGGGCACGCGAACGCTTCAACGCCGACTAACTGATGCAGGCATTACCTTTCAACAACTCGTCGAAGAGACGCGCCGTGAGCTTGCCCATCATTTTCTGAAGCAGCGGGCCGTGGAACTGAACGAAACCGCGTTCTTGCTGGGCTTTGAAGATGCGAATTCGTTTTATCGTGCTTTTCAGATTTGGGAAGGGACTTCGCCTGGTGAATGGCGCGCCCGGCATTGCCCGGAGGAGGCGGTTCCGCTCCAAACGCGACAGGTTGCTGCCTCCGTAACTGGAGCATTCGGACCCGTATTCACGAACGCGAAAGGACGGAAGTGAAGCTGATCGCGGTTACGGCCTTAACGTTTTCTCTGTTCGCCCCGGCTTTCGCGCAAACGAATCAAACAGGATCCTCTTCCAATCCAGCCGGCGCCCAAGCTCCGGGCTCGCAATCAATCAAAATAATGCGGAGCGGCTCGCAATCATCTCGGCAAGGCGCAGCAGAGAATTTCTCCGGAACCGTTCGTGTCGACCCATTGTTTGAAGCGACCGCTCCGGGCCGAGCACGAGGTTCGCTGGTCACGTTCGATCCAGGAGCACGCACAGCGTGGCACACTCACCCGCTGGGCCAGATCCTAATCGTAACTGCGGGAGTTGGCCGCATACAACGCTGGGGCGATCCTGTCGATGAAATCCGCAAAGGCGATGTCGTCTGGATTCCGCCCGGTCAGAAGCACTGGCACGGAGCCGCGACAAATAGCTCGATGGCACACATTGCCATCGTCGAGACGCTTGACGGACAGTCGGTTGAGTGGATGGAGAAGGTCAATGACTCTCAATATGGCGACCCAGTCCGTGCCGAGGCTTCGGGGACAAACACATCTCCCGCTAGCCCTCGCCCATCTCGACGCGCAATCGGTGACTTTTCCCCCAAACTTGCGGAGCTAACCGACAACGTCCTCTACGCGGACGTTTGGGAGCGACCTGAGTTGTCGAAGCGTGACAGAAGCCTGGTTACGGTGGCCGCGCTCATTGGCATGAACCGCCCGGAACAACTCCGTTCTCATCTCGCGCGGGCGCGTGAAAATGGCGTAACGCAGGACGAGCTGATCGAAACCATCACTCACCTTGCCTTCTACTCCGGTTGGCCTAATGCCGTAACGGCTGTCGGGGTGGCCAAAGAAGTCTTCGAGAAGAAATGAGTTCGGCACGATTTCTTAGGAGCGACCGGACAAACAAAAATATGCGAATACATCGATCTGAAACGACATTTACCGCCCTGTGGCTGCTGGCAGCTACCCTTCTTGCTTCAGTCAACGCGCAAGAAACGAAGGAGAGCAAGCCAGACTCAAAACCTCAGCCAACGGTTCCCACAGCCTTAGGCATTGTGCGCGGCGTAACAGAAGGAGATGTTTCCAGCTTCAAAGGAATTCCTTATGCGGTCGCCCCGGTGGGCGCCAATCGCTGGCGACCGCCTCAACCGATGTCACCATGGGATGGAGAGCGTGATGCCAGCAAATTCGGCGCAGACTGCGCCCAGGCTGGGTTTCCACGCACGCCTGGGTCGATCTCCGCCAGCTCATCGGAGGATTGCTTATTTCTTAATGTTTGGCGACCTGCCTCCGCGGCGGGGGATTCAAAACTCCCGGTTATGGTGTGGATTCACGGTGGCGCTTTCGTGTTCGGTAGTGGCTCAAGCCCGGACTTTTCGGGGGTCCAATTCGCGAAGCAAGGTGTGATCGTCGTCACTTTTAATTACCGTCTGGGGCGGCTCGGTTTCTTCGCATTTCCTGCGCTGAGCAAAGAGCACCCGGACGAACCCAAAGGCAACTACGCTTACATGGACCAAATCGCCGCCCTAAAATGGGTGCAGAAGAACATTGCCGCATTCGGAGGCGATCCCAACAACGTGACAATTTTCGGCGAATCCGCCGGCGGCGTCTCAGTGCACACCCTCCTGACCTCACCGTTATCGCGCGGTTTTTTCCAAAAGGCGATCAGTGAGTCCGGTGGCGGACGCGACGGTGTGCTCACTGGAAGACCGATGAGCAAGGATGGTGTCGATCCAAACTATCCGGTCGCGGCGGAGACAATCGGAGTGAACTTCGCACACAAGCATGGGATTGAGGGCACGGATGCCGCCGCGTTGGCCAAGCTGCGCGCCTTGAGCGTGGGGGAGATTGTGGATGGGGGGCAGGAAAGCGATGGACCCGGAGGTCCTCCGATCTACCCAGGTCCGATCCTTGACGGCAAACTGGTCGTAGAAACTGCTGAGAGCGCATACAAGGCAGGGAGGCAGGCAAACGTTCCCCTCATTATTGGATCGAATAGCGCTGAAGTGCCGGCTGGCTTTGTTAATGCCAGTTCGAAGGAGGAACTTCTTTCTCAGTTCGTGAGCGTGAAAAGTGAAATGAGCGCCGCATACGATCCTGATGGCGCGACTGATTTCGCCAGGATGCTCACGCTGGTCAATACGGACAAGGTATGGGCGGAGCCAGCTCGGTTTACGGCAAGAGCCTTTGCTGCCAAGGGCACACCCGCTTACATTTACCTTTTCTCTTATGTCTCCCCCTCAATGCAGGGGAGAATGCGGTTTGGCGCCGCTCACGGATCTGAAATCCCTTACGTGTTCAATAACCTCAGAACTCGAAATGGGGCCACAGTGGATCCCAAGGACGAAGTCGTTGCCAAGATGATCAACACCTATTGGGCGAACTTCGCCAAGACAGGTGATCCAAATGGGCCAGGATTGCCGAAATGGCCGCGATACGAACCTAGCAAGGGCGAGATCTTCGATATCAAACTCGACGGTTCGCCGATCGCCGAACCCGATCCGCGGAAAGCGCGACTCGATGTGATTGAGAAAGCCGTCAATGCCTCCACGTCACGCTAGCCAATCCGGAGCATATGCGGTTTAAAAGATTGAGGCGAGCAACCCTGCTTGTTGTGGTGGGATTACTTGGAATCTCGCTCAACTCCAACGGCGCCGCTTCCGCTCAGGATGCGAGTGCAACGGTCGAGCCGCTGATGATCCAGGAACAAGGGAGCTTCGCGGTCGGCGGAACGGTAGTAAGGAGCTCAGGCTACTATGACGCTACCAACCGAAGTCCTTCTGGCCAGACGTTGCACGGAGATCACGCATACGTATTCTACCAAGTGCCAGTCCAGCCTCGAAAACTGCCTCTCGTAATGTGGCACGGCATCGGGCAGTTCTCGAAGACTTGGGAAACCACGCCGGATGGCCGGGAGGGTTTCCAGAATATTTTTTTGCGTCGCCGCTTTTCTGTTTATGTAATCGACCAGCCGCGACGTGGCCGGGCTGGTCGTAGCACGTTGCCCGCGACCATCACACCAAAACCTGATGAGGAGGACTGGTTCAGCACGTTTCGCCTGGGCATTTGGCCGGATTTCTTTCCGGGTGTGCAGTTCTCGCGGGAGCCCGAGGCTCTGAACCAATACTTTCGCCAGATCACACCGGATACTGGTCCGCTTGATCCCGGTCTGAACTCAGAGGCGGTCACAGCGCTTTTTAAGTAGATTGGGCCCGCGATTCTCGTGACCCATTCCCACGCGGGAGGCATGGGGTGGCGCGTTGCGACGAAGAGTTCGAATGTGCGCGCCATCGTTTCTTATGAGCCGGGAAGTAGCTTCATATTCCCGGAAGGCGAAGTTCCTTCAGCCATGCCCAGCGCGGGCGGTATGCTTGAGGGAATCGGTGTTGCTCTATCAGACTTCATGGCACTGACAAAAATTCCGATCATCATTTTCTACGGCGACAACATTCCGTCGCAACCGACGGCGAATCCGGGTCAGGATGGTTGGCGTGTCCGTCTGGCGATGGCGAGACTTTGGCGCGATGCGGTGAACCGGCGGGGCGGTGATGTCACCGTCGTGCATCTGCCCGAAATCGGTATCCGAGGCAACACTCATTTCCCATTCTCGGACCTCAACAACGTGCGGATTGCGGATGAGTTGTCAACGTTCCTTACGACGAAGCAATTGGACTAACGCTTCGCACTTTAACCAAGGAGATAGGATGCAAAAGAGAAAATTGGGAGAAAGCGGACTTCAGGTTTCAGCCGTTGGACTCGGCTGCGTGGGAATGAGCAAGGGCTATTACAGCACACTGTCATTTTGCGGGTGAAAACCCGCCACTAATTTGCGGGTCAAAATCACCCACCCCGAGGCGGATTGCTTCATATCAGTTTCGGTCTTCCGAACAAGCTTTTTAGTGGTTTGGCAGCGAGCTAAAACGAGCCGGGGGCGAGCTGCGAGCCCTAGCTCGCGCCCCCGGCGGTCGCACGTTCGTGTGACTTTTTGAGCTGCTTGTTTTCTGGCGGTGGGGGCAACGAGGCTTTCACCCGGTAGCTGCGTCCGCTGATTGCAATGGTGATGGCGTGGTGCAGGAATCGGTCGAGGATCGCTCCGGCGGTTGGCACGTCGCTCAATAGCTTGCCCCAGTCTTCCAATGGCCGGTTGCTGGTCATGATGGTCGAACGGTTCTCGTAACGGCGCATGATCACTTCCAGCAGGTATTCGCCGGAGTGTTTGGGTAATTGCTTGAGCCCCATGTCATCAATGATGACCAGATCGGGCTTCAAATATCTGCGCAGCACCTTGTCCTGCTGATTGAAAGCTTCGTCTTTCATGAAGTCGCGCACCAGGTCGAAGATCGAGCGGTAGAACACATCCTTGCCTTGCTTAATGGCTTCGTAACCGAGCGCCTGCGCCAGATGGGTTTTGCCCACGCCGGGCGGTCCGAGAAAGAGCACGTCTTTGGCGTCGCGCTGATACTGACCGGCCGCCAACTCGAAGATCTGCTTGCGGCTGATCGAGGGATTGAACTGCCAGTCGAAGTCTTCGAGGCTCTTCAAGCCGCGGAAGTCGGCCGCTTTGGTTCGGCGGGCCAGCATTCGTTGGTGGCGCACGTTGAGTTCATCCTGGAGGATGAGTTCGAGGAATTCGCCATGTCCGAGCCGGGCGGCAGCCGCTTCCTGCAAGCGCACGGGCAGTGTTTGGGCCAGGCCGGAGAGGCGGAGTTGACGGAGGGTCGTTTCGATTTGTGTCATGGTGTTTGTTGTTGTGGTGGGTCCGTGGGCAGGGGGACACGGTAAGCGTCCAGCGGCCGGATCAGCGGATGGGTTTCGAGGAACTGAAGCTGGATAACGTTGACTGGCTGCTCGATGAGCCGTTTGAGATCACGCAAGCGCCAGGCGGCGTGCCGCGTGGCCACTTGGGCGGCGCGTTCCAACTCGGCGACCGGATGTTTCTCGGCCAGGTGCAGCAAACCCAGCATGACCCGCAGCCCCTGCGGGCCGCGTTGAGCACACATCTGCTCAGCCCAAGTGCCGGTTTGCGGACCGAGCAACCGGCAGCGGTCCAGAAGGTAGTCGACGCCCCGTTCGATGATATGGCGTTTGCGGCTGTGCAGATGCACCGGATCGGTGGTGAATTTGCCCGGCTCCGCCTCGGCATGCAGAGCGATCTGTTCACGGCGGGTGTTGTAGGCGCGGACCAGCCGGGTTTCCCGGCGCACCCATATTGAGCGGCCGACATACTCGGGGGGCACCGAGTAATAGGCCCGTCGAAACTCGAAGTAGCCGTCGCGATGGACCATGCGCCGCGCTTCTTCAAACACCGGGAACAGCATCGCCGGCAGCGGACGGAGGGCCGGTTGCTCTACCGTGGCAAACAGTTTGCCCACCTGTTGGCGCGTGGTGCCGTGGATGCGCGTGTCGGCGACCGTTCGTTCCCACTCCGCCAGAAAAAGGTTTTGATCGCCGAGGCTCGTGAACTTCCGCCCGGCCACCGCGTTATTCTGTGCATACTTCACACCCGATTCGATTTTTCCCTTGTGCCGAGGCATCGCGGGCTTGGTGGGTACGATCGCCGTGCCGTAGTATCGGGCAAACTCCTCCAGCTTGGGATTGAGTTCCGGATCGAACCAGTCGGCCCGCAGCACGCCAGCCTTCAAATTGTCAATAACCACGGTGACGGTAACCCCGCCATAGTGGCGGAAGGCGTTTTCCAGACACCGGATGAAGCTCTCGGTCGTCTGCCGCCAGACCACTTCGCTGTAGCCCTTGCGCGAACAACTCAACACCGAGCGAAACAAATGCGGCCGACGGCGCTTGCCGTTCTCGATCACCCAGGCCCCCAAGCCCAGATCCACCTGCAATTCCTGGCCGGGCGCACACTCCATCCGCCGGAACGGCAGCTCCTGCTTGCCCACCAACCGCACCACGAAGCGGCGCACCGCAAAATAACTGCCGGCAAACTGCCGCTCGACGACCAGGTCCTGATAAATCCGCTGGATCGACAAGCCTTGCGCCAGCGCTTGCTCGATCTGTTCACGCCATGGCTCGCACAGGCTGGCTGGACCGCAACCGCTGCTCGAGCCGGTTTGCGGGTCGGTGGGTGATTTTGGCGGTGGTAAGTCGGCTGAGCCGGCTTGCGGGGTGGGTGATTTTGAATCCGCCTCCGCCAGGTATTTGCGCACTGTCGCCCGATCCAGACCTAGTTCGCGCGCAATCCGTCTCTTGGACCAGCCTTGCTGACGCAGCGTAAGGATAGTTTGTTGTTGATTCACATTGAGTTGATTCATTGGCCCTCAGTGTTCCAAATCTCGGAACACCCAGGCCAATGTTTCACCTCAAAGGTGGGTGATTTTCACCCGCAACTCCCTGGCTGGTTTTGCCCGCAAATTGACAAGCACACCGGGAGATCGTCAGGAAATGGTTGCGCTTTTGCGTTCCGCCGTGGACCGAGGCGTCACGTTTTTCGATACGGCAGAAGTTTATGGCCCGTTCGCCAATGAGGAACTCATCGGAGAGGCTCTCGCGCCTGTTCGGGACCGTATTGTAATCGCAACGAAATTTGGATTTGCAATCGCCCCGGATGGAAAGCGGCTCGGTGGGACAAACAGTCGTCCGGAACATATCCGTGAAGTGGCCCGCGCTTCATTACGCCGTTTGAGGACGCACGTGATAGACTTATTTTACCAGCACAGGGTTGATCCCCAAGTTCCAATCGAGGAAGTTGCCGGTGCTGTAAAAGAGCTCATTCATGAGGGCGCATACCGATGTTGACGTGCTGCGTGTTTAGCGCATTTGGCAATGCATTGACGCGTACTGCGAGTGACCTCGACGAACGCTGTGCCGGAAGACGCATGTATGTGCGCGGGCAGGCACACTTGGGAGGGAATTCTGAATGTTCATGCCGTTGTGTAAGAGAGGAGAGAAGCAACCGCAAAAAATGCGCGTGATACGCCAATATTTGGAGAGAAGAGTCACACGGATGGCAGCACATTCCGAGATATCGTCCAGTTCCCTATTCAGGCGCCGTGGGAACGGGTGATGATTGACCAAACATGGAGAATCATATGCAAACACCAATAAATCCCCCCTCCTGGGGACCCCATCACAACGGTGCTCCGCTTCAGGTCCTTTGGCACTAATTGGACTGCCAGTGTGTTTGCGTCTCAAGACCCCCTCGCGATCGATTCGGTCATCCTGGACATCGTGCGGAATGAACCGCTGCTGGCCAACAACTGTACCGGCCAAGGCGTGGACAATTACCTCCACGAGGGCGCCCAGGCGGCAAATCCGCCCTCGGGGAGCTTCTACGACCCCGGCAGCGCCGGATCTCGCCTGGCCAGTCTCGGCGTCCACGAGCACTGGAACAACGCGGTGGATAAACTGTACTCTCGTAATCTAGGCGGAACCGAAGGCATCGAACTACTCCCCCGGGGCGGTCCCAACGGGGATCCGGACGGGGATGGGATGAACAATACCACTGAGTATCAGGCCGGCACCGATCAGATGGATACCAATTCGACGCCATTCCGCTTAACCGCTATCACGCGACAAGGCGACGATATACTTATCAGGTGGACAACTCAGGGCGGCACAACCAACCGCGTGCAAGTTGCTCCGGGCTTTACCAGTGGTAGAGCCTCCAACACTTTCACCAATCTCAGCCCGGTGATCGTCCCTCGCGGCAATTATCTCGTGAGCACCAATTACCTCGACGTCGGAGGCGCGACGAACATGCCTGCCGAGTCCAAATATTACAGAGTCCGCTTAGGGCCGTGATGTCTTGATCCCAAAAAACGCGTCGTTATTCAGCTCCTTAACTTTACGAACAAAAGTTGGTGGGTTTTGTTTGGCGGCTTTGGCATGTACTTTGACGTGTACTGCGAGTGACGTGGTGCGCATCCGGCTTAGTCTTAAGCCGCAAGGAAAGGTTTCTATGAAATTAATTTTGCATGCAACGCCCGCAGTTCGTCAGGAACCCGAGCTGATCGACGCACTGCTTCGACCTTGGAGATCGTTTAATTCCTGTGGACTGGCAATCGTCTTCGCTTCCGCGACTGTTTCATTGACATCAGCCCAAAGCACCGATGTGCTCACCTATCACAACGACAATGCCAAGACGGGGCAGCAGCTGCATGAAGAAATCCTCACGCCTGCCAACGTCACGGCTGCCAAGTTCGGAAAACTCTGGGTGTTAAATGTGGATGGCAAAGTCGATGCGCAGCCGCTCTACGCCGCTGGCGTGCCCATTGCGGGTAAAGGATTGCGGAACGTTCTTTTTGTCGCGACCGAGCATGACAGCGTCTATGCATTCGACGCGGACAGCACCAATGTGTTTGGGCGCGTATCCCTGCTGGGCGCCGGGGAAACACCTTCGGACAATCGCTCTTGCTTCCAGGTGATGCCGGAGATTGGTGTCACTGCCACGCCAGTGATCGACCGCCAGCTTGGAACCAATGGCACTTTGTTTGTGGTGGCGATGAGCAAACTGGGCACGAGGTATTTCCAGCGCCTGCACGCGCTCGATCTCGCCACCGGCAACGACCTGAGCGCGCCAACAACGATTACGGCCACGTATCCAGGCACTGGTGACGGCAGCAGCGGCGGGCGGGTCATTTTCGATCCCGCCCAGTACAAGGAGCGTACCGGACTGCTTCTTCTAAAAGGCGTCGTATATACTTCCTGGGCCTCGCACTGCGATCGCCGCCCATACACGGGCTGGATCATTGGGTACGACGCGCAGACGCTGGCACAGGCCAGTGTGATAAACATCATCCCGAACGGAAATTCAGGTTCTATTTGGATGCCCGCAGGACTGGCTGGGGACAATGCCGGAAACGTCTACTGCATTTCTGGAAACGGAACATTGGATACTACGCTCACGCCCGCAGGCTTTCCGATCAATGGCGACTTTGGCAACAGTATGGTGAAGCTCGGAATAACGAACAGTGCGCTGGCGGTCATGGACTACTTTGCGCCATCCAATACGGTCTCTGAAAACTCGATTGATCAGGATCTGGGGTCAGGTGGCGCCCTCGTTCTGCCGGAGATGCTCGACCAGAACAATCAGCTGCGCCGACTGGTTGTCGGCGCCGGGAAGGACAGCCGCATTTATCTGCTGGACACGGTTGACATGGGAAAATTTCACACCAATACCAATGCGGTTTACCAGCAAGTCAACGGCGCGATCACTGGCGGCGTTTGGGGAATGCCGGCCTATTTCAGTGGCACTCTGTACTACGGCGCGGTTGGCGACCGGATCAAAGCATTCCCATTTCAGAATGCGCGACTCGGCGCCAGGTCCTCACAGACCGCGAGCACGTTCGTTTATCCCGGAGCAACTCCCAGCATTTCCGCAAATGGCACGTCAAATGGCATTTTGTGGGCGGCGCGAAATACAACGACTGCGGGATTGCACGCCTATGCAGCCACAAATCTGGCGGTCGAACTTTTCAACAGCGATCAATCCGGCACGCGCGATCATTTCGGCGCCGGCAACAAGTTCATCACTCCGACCATTGCCAGCGCCCGCGTTTACATTGGAACGACTTCCGGTGTAGGCGTATTCGGTCTGCTCGATCAATCATCGCTGACGCCACTGCAGGCTTGGCGAGACAACCATTTCGGCAATCCCTCAAACGTCGGCGCGGGAGAGAATGGGGCCAGCCCGGCCGGCGACGGAATTCCCAATCTAATTAAATACGCGCTCGGTCTCGATCCGATGACGCCGACAACGTCGAGCGCCTTTTTGTCCGGGAGCATCGTCGAGGACAGCGGCCAGAAGTATTTGGCGATGACAGTCAGCCGCTCCGCCGAGGCACCCGACATCAATTATACCGTTGAGGTTTCCTCCGACCTCCTTACGTGGACCTCCGACCCTGCGGAGTTGGTTATTCTCGTCGACACGCCCACCCAGCTTGTCGTGCGGGACAACACGCGGGTTCAAGATGTGACGGCTCGATTCCTCCGCCTGCGAGTCTCGACACCATAGCACCCTTGGAACTTACGACGGCATTGGTGATTTTGCATTGAGCATCATTGTTGGGATGCTGTGGAGTGCATTGATGCAGCCCTCGGCGAGGTGATACGCACTCGCAGCCTGGTTGATGAGCAAAGCAAATCCGGCATTGTCGACGAAATTCAGGCGATCAAAGTCGTGCGCGCCCATGCCGCATAATGGGCCATCTCTCCCGAGCGCGTTGCTCTCGCGGGGTTTTCAGCCGCGCTGCAATTCTCACCTCGGCGGTTGAGTTACAATCGAAGGCAGGCCCATACGCCTG
>Ga0209056_10007726_pt1 | contig 11061 bp, 8 predicted proteins | sample GraSoiAngelo_114_FD_185876 | JGI IMG/M metagenome (GOLD analysis project Ga0209056, IMG submission 185876) | Grasslands soil microbial communities from the Angelo Coastal Reserve, California, USA - 14_0903_13_40cm (SPAdes) (version 2) | ecosystem: Environmental > Terrestrial > Soil > Grasslands ...
GCGAGATCAGAGAAGGTCGGCACCACGAACACTTCCGTGTCGACATGATCCAGGGCGGCGCTGGAACTTCGACCAACATGAACGCCAACGAGGTGATGGCGAATCGGGCGCTCGAGATCCTCGGCAAGAAACGCGGGCAGTACGAGACCGTTCACCCGAACAATCATCTCAATCTCAGCCAGTCGACGAACGATGTGTATCCAACGGCGGTGAAGCTCGCGCTTCACACCAGCATCTCGGATTTACAGTTGGCGATGATTGCCCTCGCCGCTGCGTTTCTGCACAAGGGTGAGGAGTTCAGCTCCTTCATCAAGATGGGACGCACTCAGCTCCAGGATGCCGTTCCGATGACTCTCGGCCAGGAATTCAATGCCTTCGCGCACACAATGCTCGAGGACGTCGACCGACTCGGCGAGGCACAGGCGCTCATTCGTGAGATCAACATGGGCGCGACGGCGATCGGCACCGGCATCAACGCGCCGCCGGGATACGCGGAGAGCGTGCGCAGACATCTCGAGCACATCACCGGGTTGCCGCTGATTACGGCGCCGGATCTGGTCGAAGCCACCGCGGATACTGGCGCATTCGTTCAGCTCTCCGGCGTGCTCAAGCGATGCGCCGTAAAGCTCTCCAAGATCTGCAACGACCTGCGGCTGCTAAGCTCCGGTCCGCGCGCCGGATTCGGTGAAATCAATCTTCCGCCGATGCAGCCGGGTTCGTCGATCATGCCTGGCAAAGTGAACCCGGTGATCCCGGAGATGGTCAATCAGGTTTGCTTCGACATCATCGGCGGCGATGTCACTGTGACGATGGCGGCGGAAGCGGGACAACTTCAGCTCAACGTGTTCGAGCCAATTATTGCGTTCAGACTCCTCAGCGGAATGACTTACCTCGCCCGCGCCTGCAAGGTTCTTCAGGACCGTTGCATCGAAGGAATCACCGCCAATCGCGAGCGGATGCAACATTTCGTCGAGCAGTCTGTTGGCGTGATCACTGCTCTCGTGCCAGTGCTCGGGTATGAAGTGACAACAGAGATCGCGAAGGAAGCGCTGGAGAGCGGCCGCGACGTTTACGATCTCGTTTGCGATCGCGGGCTGATGACGCGCGATCAGCTCGACCGTTTGCTCAATCCCGAGGCGATGACCGCACCGAGGCGGACAAAATAGGCTTACGCATCACTCGACAGAGCGCACGCGTCGTCGGGATCGGGCTGGCTCCTGCCCTCCCACAACGAACGCACGCGGGTTAGCTTGTACGTGCTTCATCCCGAGAAAATCCGTAGGTGTTTTCACCGGTAACGGTGACGACGTTCCCAAAACGACGAGAACAGGATTTCCTGCGCATGAAAGGTTCTGACCGCCCACTCCCCCGGCGGCTTACATCTTACGCATTGGTCGCCGCACTCGCCGTCGTGGCCATCTCCTGCAACGAAGCACATCCCAACACCACGCTCGTCCCGCATTCGGATCTGGGACGCGAGATCGATTTTCTCTGGGATCGTCTGCTGCTGCTCGGCACGATCGTCTTCATTCTCGTCGAAGGCGCTCTCATCTACATCGTGTTCCGATATCGCCACAGAGAGAATCAGGGCGCGCCGCCACAGACTCACGGCAGTACGAAGCTCGAGATAACGTGGACGCTCATTCCGGCCGTGATCCTGGTTTTTATCGCAGTCCCGACCGTGAAAACGATTTTTGTCACGCAAGCGCAGGCCGCGCCTGGCTCGCTCAACATCGACGTGACGGGACACCAGTGGTGGTGGGAATTCCGGTATCCCGAGTACGGCGTGACGACCGCGAACGAGATTTACATTCCGGTCGGACGCACGGTGAATTTCAGATTGCGATCTGCCGACGTGATTCACTCTTTCTGGACGCCGCAGCTCGGTGGCAAACGCGACGTCGTGACGAACAGGACGAATTATCTCTGGTACACACCCGACACATCGATCTCTGGCAATGTGTGGAACGGGTTCTGTGTAGAGTATTGCGGCGCGTCCCACGCCAACATGCGCTTTAGAGTTTTCACTGTTTCGCAGCAGCAGTTCGATTCGTGGATTGCCGGACAGAAGATGCCAGCGAGGTTTGGAGCGGTTGGTCCGGTGGCTCCGACAACTGGTCCGATTCCACCGCCGCTCGAAGCACCTGGCATGACGACACCCGCTGGTCAGAACGCGCCAACGCAGGCGGCGCAGGCTGCCGCGCCAAAAATCGCGCAGCGAAGTTCTGGCACTGAAATAGTCGGCGGCACACGGCCCGCAGTTCCGCGCCCGCGGAATCCCGAGGCTACTCCGGGCACGCGTACGCTGCCGGTCCCGCCACCCTCGAGCGTCGCATCCACATCTGGCGCGCTGCCTCCCGGCTACATCTTTCCTCGCGAGAAAATTCCCGACTACGCAATTCCGCATGCGCCGCCACCGTTCGATCTCAACTTCACGGCGGGACTCACCGGGAACGCTGCTCGCGGTAAGCAGGTTTTTTCCGGAGCGGCTTGTGTCGGATGTCATTCCATCGCCGGGAATCCCGCGGCTATGGGTGTGTTGGGACCAAATCTTACGCACATCGGATCGCGCAGCACCATTGCAGCCGGCAAATACCCGAACACCGCTGCTTATCTTGCTCTCTGGATCAAGAATGCGCGCAAAATGAAGCCCGACATTCTCATGCCAACACTCGGAATGGACGAATACGATCCTGTGCTCAAAGCGAAAGTCACTTCGGCGAACGGCGGACTCACCGATCAGCAGATCGCCGACATCGTCGCCTACTTAACCGCACTGAAGTAATCGGAGACAGACTTGGCAACTACTGCAGTCTCAGCACCCGCGTACGGCGCCGAATATCCAGGTGAGCACACGGGGCTATACAGCTGGCTCGCGACCGTAGATCACAAGCGGATCGGCATCCTCTACCTCTATACCGCGCTCGGCTTCTTCATGTTTGGCGGCCTCGAGGCAGTGATCATTCGCGCGCAGCTCGGGGCGCCGAACCAGCACCTCGTCTCCGCCGAGTTCTACAACCAGTTATTCACGATGCACGGGACGACGATGATCTTCCTCGCGATCATGCCGCTCTCGTCGGCATTCTTCAACTTTCTGATTCCGCTGCAGATCGGGGCGCGCGACGTCGCGTTCCCGCGACTCAACGCATTTAGCTACTGGGTCTATCTGTTCGGCGGGCTGTTCATCACGATCCCGATCTTCTTCGCGGTTGCACCCAACGGGGGCTGGTTCGGTTACGCCCCGCTGACGACGCGCGCTTACTCACCGGGAATCAACATCGACTTCTGGGTGATGGGTCTCCAGATCCTCGGTGTGTCGTCGCTCGCGGCGGCGTTCAACTTCCTGACGACGATCATCAATCTGCGGGCGCCGGGCATGACGCTCATGCGCATGCCGATGTTCACCTGGATGGCCTTCATCGTTCAGGTACTGCTGGTGCTGGCGTTCCCGGTCATCACGATCGCGCTGGTGTTCCTGCTGTTCGACCGCTTTTTCGGCACGAACTTCTACAACACTGTAAGCGCCGGTGCCGACCCACTGCTCTGGCAGCATCTGTTTTGGATCTTCGGTCACCCGGAGGTCTACATCCTCGTTCTGCCCGCATTCGGGCTCGTCTCCGAGGTGCTGCCGACCCACTCGAAGAAGCCGCTGTTCGGATATCCGGTGATGGTGTACTCCGGAATCCTGATCGCTGTCCTCGGCTTCGGTGTGTGGGCGCACCACATGTTCGCCGTGGGAATGGGACCGATCGCCGATACCTTCTTCGGCCTGGCGACGATGCTAATCGCGATTCCAACCGGAGTGAAGATCTTCAACTGGATCGCGACGATGGCACAGGGTGCCATCCGCTACACGACCGCGATGCTGTTCGCAATTTCGCTCGTCGCGCTGTTCACGATCGGCGGAATCTCCGGCATCATGCACTCCTCTCCACCGGCGGACTTGCAGCAGACGGATACGTATTTCATCGTCGCACATTTCCACTACGTGCTGTTCGGTGGCTCGATCATGGGAATCTTCGCCGGCATCTATCACTACTTCCCGAAGATCATGGGCCGCATGATGGATGAGAGGCTGGGCAAGATTCACTTCTGGCTCACGTTCATAGCCATGAACCTCACCTTCTTCCCGATGCACTTCGCGGGAATGCTCGGCATGCCGCGCCGGATTTACACCTACGATGCGGGACAGGGTTGGGATCTCTATAACGCGATGTCCACCATCGGCGCGATGATTTTTCCGATCGCGATGCTGATCTTCATTTACAACTTCTTCGTGAGCCGCAAGCGAGGTGAGATCGCGGGAGCCAATCCGTGGGGCGCTGGCACCCTGGAGTGGACGATCCCGAGTCCGCCCCCCGAATACAACTTCGCGAAAGTCCCAACTGTCACCAGCAGATATCCGCTCTGGGAAGGGAAGGAAGTGGACCTTGCGAGCGCGCGCATCAATTCGCAGGTGGGCAAGACCCCTCAGGAGCTCGGCATAGTACTGCCCTACAGCACGATCAAGCCGCTGCTCGTTGCCCTCGGCCTCTTGGTCATGTTTTGCGGGCTCATTTCAACGCGGCTACTCATCGGTGTCGGCGCAGGGATATTGATTCTTTCTCTTTACAGCTGGCTCTTGAGCCCGCTCGAGCCGGAGCACGCCTAGACAATGACCGCGCGCGCAACGCATCTGCCTGCAGCACACGCACCGGCTCCGCATCACTATACGACGCTCGGTCTCGACAGTCGCAAGGTCGCAATCTGGGCCTTCATCGGCTCGGAGTGCATGCTCTTCGTCTCGTTGATATCGACCTATCTGATCTACAAGGGTCGGAGCGTGATCGGCCCGTTCCCGCATGAGACATGGACGGATCCCAGCACCGGCCAGGTTCTCAAGCCGATCCTCAACATTCCAGTTACTTCGGCATCGACGTTCGTGCTGCTGATGTCGTCCTTGTTCATGGTGCTGGCTCTGGCGGCAGTGCAGAACAAAGAGCAGCCCAAGCGCACTCGCGGCGAGCGCATACTCGGCAATTCCAAATTGTGGCTTTTCATGACGGCGTTAGCCGGCACCACTTTCCTGGGATTTCAGGCTTTTGAGTTCACTTCGTTCGTTCACGAAGGCCTGACGATCAGAAGAAATCTCTTCGGTTCTTCGTTTTTCACTCTCACTGGTTTTCACGGCGCTCACGTGACTGCCGGAGTGCTGTGGCTCGTCACGCTGCTGGCGATCGATTACAGACGCGGACTGGGCTCGCGTGATTCATTGCTCGTCGATATCTCTGCTCTCTACTGGCACTTCGTCGACGTAGTGTGGATCGCGATCTTTACTCTCGTATACCTCATCAAGTAACGGCGGAACGATGGATACTCACGCCAGCACGACAAATCTTCCCGATTCCGCCGAGGCTCTCGCGCACGCCCCGGAGGGTACGGGAATCGAGCACGCCCATCCGACCTGGTCCACTTACTGGAAGGTCGCGACGATACTGACGCTCATCACTGTCGGAGAAGTGTGGGCATATTATGTCCCATCGTTCGTCGCATCACGCGCGTTTGTGCCGACACTGTTGTCGCTGTCGGGACTCAAGTTCGCGATCGTGGTGATGTTTTACATGCATCTGAAGTACGACCACAGGCTATTCAGGGTGCTCTTCACCGGGCCGCTCCTGATCGCGGCGCTGACGCTGCTCGCGCTGATGTTCCTCTTCGGACACATCTACATCAAGATCATGTAGCATGTTGTGCCTGGCGCTGCTGCACCCGATCGCCAATCTCAGCTGGTGGCGATGGTCGGTCCACCCAAGTACTGCCATTGGGATCTCAGCGCTTGGCGCACTTTACATCTGGGCTTCCAAAGTGTTGCAGCGCGAACCGAGTGCCGCCCAGCGAAGCTTTTTCTTCTCGGGACTGCTGCTGATGTTCGCATCGCTCAATGGACCTATCCACGATCTGAGCGATGATTACTTGTTCAGCGCGCACATGGTGCAGCACCTGCTGCTCACGCTGGCGGTCCCGCCGCTCCTTCTCGCTGGAACTCCAGGCTGGATGCTACGGCCGGTTTTGTCGCGGCGCCGAATCGCACCGGTCGCGCGTTTTTTTACCCGCGCGCCGATAGCGTTCGTCGCTTTCAATCTTGTCATCGCGGTGTGGCATCTGCCCGCCTTTTACAATGCCGCAATGGCGCACCACAGTCTTCACATCCTCGAGCATCTGATGTTCATGGCCGCCGCGGTGCTGATGTGGTGGCCGCTCCTCAGTCAGCTTCCGGAATTTCCGCGGCTCGCTTATCCAGGCCAGATGCTCTACAGCTTTTTGATGAGCATCCCGATGTCGATCGTCGCTATCTACATCGCCATGGCTGACCACGTGCTCTATCCGGCGTACAGCGCCGCTCCGCGGGTGCTGCCGCTTTCTCCACTCGAGGATCAGTTGCTTGGCGCGCTCATCATGTGGATCCCTGGCGGACTCATCTTCATCGTCATTATGACCGTGGTGTTCTTCAAATGGAACGCCCGCGGCGAAGACTCGACCGCGGGCGCTCAGGTGGACTGGAAGCCAACGACCGCTTAGTCGTCGGTTCCCTCCAGTGCCTGCTTCAACTGATGATCGAGCTTGGGATGCCTGCGCCACAGATAGCCCAGCATCAGAGCTGATGCCAGCAGATTGGCGATGAAAATCTGCACCCAGGAGATCCGTCCGAGCGCGGATTGAGCAAATGCCGCAGCGATCATGTAGAAGCCCATCGTCATGATCACGAACGCCACCAGCAGGCCAGCCAGTATTCCCGGCGTTCGTTCTGCCTGATGCACGATTACCGTCAGCACGATTCCTACGATGAAAAAGGCTGCGTAGTGGAAGATCGTGTATCCCACGACCTGCGTGAATGCGGTGTCACCCATCATGTTCTTTCCCAGTACGCTGACGACTCCCTTGCCGAGGAAAATTGGAGTGTAAAAGGGATGTCCGGCGACGGTGTCGACGACGAGGAACCAGAGTGCAATGGCAGTTGCGCCGATGAAGCCGGTGATCACGCCCTCACGCAGAAAGTTGTGCGGCCGCTCAGCCATCGATTCCTCGAATGGTTACGTTCGTCTGTATTGCGGGGAAAATACCCAACCGCGGGATATATTCCAAGCGAACAGCGCGTCATCGCAACAGTGAGCACCTCGCTTGGCACCTTTCTCGCCATAGCCCCGTGCGCAGCTTTTTCAAACGTCAACCGCTGAAGATGTTTTCTCGTAAAATTCGAATCGCTATCCTGGTCGCGCTCGCTGTCTGTGGCAGTGCTCCGACCATCATCGAGTCACAAACTCAAAGAAGAAGTTCCACGCGTTCCACCCGGCGGCGCGTGCGACGGCCCAGCCGAAACAGGCCTCCCCCGGTTCCCGCCGTGCGCTACAGCACGCCCCGCAGCTCCGACGATCTGGCTACGACGCTCGGCGGACTCGCCGGGCGCATTCGCAGCGGGATGTGGGGCGGTATGGTTGTTTCGCTTACTCGCGGCGACACACTCTACGCGTACAACGCCGGCGAAGAGATGCTGCCCGCATCAACGATGAAACTGCTGACGAGCGCGATCGCATTCGACCGATTCGGTCCGACCTACCAGTTCAGTACCGATGCGCTGCGCGACGGACCGGTCGGACCCGACGGAACGCTCAATGGTAATCTGTATCTCCGCGGTGATGGCGATCCCGCTCTTTCCGGAAAATTTCTGCCGGGCGGCCCGTCGGCGCCGATGAATCGACTCGCCGACCTCGTCGCGCAAAAGGGAATCAGACACATAACCGGCAACGTAATCGGCGACGCATCCGGCTTCGACGACCAGAAAGTTCCGGAGGGATGGCTGACCCGTTATCTGCAGGCATCTTACGCCGCGCGAGTGTCAGCGCTCTCACTCAACGAGAACCTTGTCGCCGTCTCAGTGAGCCCGACATCTCCAGGAAAACCGGCAACGGTCGTACTCGAGCCATCGACCAGCGCGATTCCCCTTGTAGCCAATGTTCGAACCGTCGCCGGGGGCGGCGCCCGACTCGGATTCCGGAAGCAGCGCGATGGGACGATCTCGGCGAATGGCTCGATCGGCTCGCGTGCCGGAACCCGTAAATACGTTTACATCGTCGAAGATCCGGCGAGCTTTACCACCGGCGCCTTCAGAAATGCGCTGATCGCGCGCGGCGTCAGGGTCGACGGTGGAATCCAGCTCGGCCGAACTCCGTCCGGGGCGGTCAAGATCGCGAGCCTACTTTCTCCGCCGCTCGCCAGCATGGTCGCGGCCATGAATCGCGAGAGCATCAACCACTACGCCGAGCTGCTGTTCAGGAATGCTGCGCGCGGTCCTCAGCGGGATGCAGTGGGAAGCGTCTCGAATGCGAGCGCTCTGCTCGATTCATTTTTCGCCACCAAGGTTCACGCCGACACGAGCAGGCTCGTCTTTGCCGACGGCAGCGGGCTCTCGACCCTCGATCGTGTGACGCCGCGCGCGCAGGTCCAACTGCTGGGCTACGCCCACCGCGCTGATTGGGGTCCGTGGCTGCACTCATCCCTCCCGGTGGCTGGTGATTCCGAGCTCCTCAGACGGCGGATGCGAAACACCCCCGCCGAGGGAAACCTCCACGCCAAGACAGGCACTACAAACGATGTCATTGCGCTCGCCGGGTACGTGACGGCGGTAAATGGTGAGGTCCTCGCTTTCTCCTTCCTCTACAATGGCCGGGATCGATGGACAGCGAAATCGATGATCGACGTGATGAGTGAAACACTGGCGAGTTTCGGCAGGTAGAAACAGGTAAGAGAGATAAGCCCTTGGCAAACATATATTTGGGGTGATCTCCAGCAGCGGAAGTTGGTATCTTTCGTGCACCCGAATTAAGCAACCGCGTGAGTCAGCCGCGTGAGGTAATAGATCGAAATGTCATACCGTACTTTTGTAGATAGAGACGGCGCCTACTGGCAGGTCTGGGATTCGCAACCGACCAAAGTCGAGAGGCGCGTTGCCGAAGCGGACCGTCGGCGGCGGCAGAACTTCCCGTGGCGGGGATCTGAGCGTCGGAGCGGGATGGACCGACGAACGGTTAGTCAACGCCGCATCACCCTCTCCGAAGGCTACGGCAGCGGCTGGCTCACCTTCGAATCACTCAACGAAAAGCGGCGGCTCATCCCAATCCCAGCTCACTGGGAAGATTCCTCACAAGCTGAGCTTCGAAGTCTCTGCGAAAAAGCCAGGATCGTCGCCAAGACGGAAGGGATGGGCGCAGCTTAATCTGCTCGCGGAATAAGTCATAACTGCAACTGAACGGGTGCGAGGACTGGCTACTACAAACTCCAGGCTGAAAACTGCAACTGAACGGGTGCGAGGTGTGAGTAGGTAAGATCCCAGTTTCGAGTTCACGACGTCCGACTTTCACTAATCGCCATTCGCAGCACAGGCAGTCCCTGTCACGCCACGGTGGTAAGTCAGGGGGTAGTGAACTCGCACCTGGCATCTATGCCACTCACACCTCGCACCCGTTCAGTTGTAGTTATTCAGGTTTCGAGTTCCCGAAGCCAGATAAAAGCCACCCCCAGCCGTCCCGTGCGAGTAGGTCCGACTGGGGGTGCTACGGATTCGCGCCGGGTGCGCCGACGAACCCGTATTTTCTAGCTACAGGTCAAACGACCGTGCGGCAGCGGCTTGGTGCAGTTCTTCGTGACTCCATCCTGCGTGATCACGACTTTCGCGGTCGCCGATCCATCGTACGTTACGACCTCGCGCCGCGATGACGTCGACGGCGACCCACCGCTCAAAGTCACGGTAGCCTGCATTGACCTCACGACCGTGCCCGCGGTCGGATAGGTCGGTCTGCCATCCTGAAGCGGGATCACGACACCTGTTATGGTGTCACCCGCGGTTCGCGAAGCGGTAAACGCGACCTCCTCCTTGGTGCCGGTCGTCAACTCCGTCCCTGCCGATGTCCCATTCACAGTGCGCTGAGTGCTGCCCGACGCCAGACCGGTAACGGTGAAATCACTCGAAACCTTGACCGTGCTCGTGGCAGTCTCATGATGCGTGATCGTCCCGCTGACGCTGGTCTTTACGTTGACCGTATTGGTCGTCGCGGTATCAAATGCCTGCTGAACTGCGCCCGACGCATCAAGAAATGAAAACGAGCGATTGATTGTGAGCCCGTTTTCTCTGACGATCGTGCACTCGAGGCGATTGCTGGTAGTGGAGAACGCGCAGTCATCCGAGTCGTGCCCTTCCCGCTCCCATTCCCCGAAGGGCCCTCGGCCAAAGCCACGTCCGAATCCAATTCCGCCGATGAACGCCTCGCCGATCCCTCCGCCCATGAATGCGCCCCAGCCCGGGGCTCGACGATTCTCCTCGCCTCCACCGGGACCGATGGGAGTGAAAGCATCGTTGGCACTCGAGCTACCGACGAAGCTGCTGTTCACCTGGTCGAAGGTGATTGGTGCCGAGACTAGTGCGGCGGCCGCCTCGGAGGATCCGACCGGTGAAGTGGCATTGTCCGTGGCGCAGGAGATCATCACCACCGCTGCGCCAGCAAGGCAAAGAAAATTGATTGGACTTTGCATGGTATCTCTCCAGGAGTGACTGCGCCTGATTCGTCGCGCGCAGCCGTCAGGAAGGAGAGACACCCTACTACGCGAATACCCTACGCCGGTTTTTTCTGCTCCTTTTGTTCTGACCCCCCAGCCAACCACGGCGCCAGGCGTTCGCGCAGCTCCGACAGAGCCTGACCCATGCGTTTCTCCACCGTCTTGACGGAGATCTCCAGCACGCTCGCGATCTCGGCGTACTTGAGTCCCTGCTCCCGACTCAATCGGAAAACCTCACGGCTTTTTTCGGGGAGCGCATCGATCGCTTCGCGAACCGCCTGCTGGAGCTCGGCACCCAGCAGTTCCTCTTCTGCCGAACGAGAGGCCTGAGGTTCGAGGGCGGCAGCGGCCGTTTCGCGTGCGACGACTCGCTGGTGCCGAATGTGGTTGAGAGCTCGATTTCGCGTGGACCGAATCAGATACGCAGCGAAGGTCTGCTCCACCTCGAGCGATTCACGCCGCCGCCATAGCTCC
>Ga0209056_10007731_pt1 | contig 11057 bp, 8 predicted proteins | sample GraSoiAngelo_114_FD_185876 | JGI IMG/M metagenome (GOLD analysis project Ga0209056, IMG submission 185876) | Grasslands soil microbial communities from the Angelo Coastal Reserve, California, USA - 14_0903_13_40cm (SPAdes) (version 2) | ecosystem: Environmental > Terrestrial > Soil > Grasslands ...
ATCGAAAGAGCGGGGGCGCCGAAGAAGTTGACGGACAGGCGGAGCAGCGGATCGCCGAGGCCGAGCACGTCGCGCTCCACTTCCTGACCCCTGGCCTTGGCGCTGCCCGACACGTCGGCCACGGGTAGCACCCCGAGGACTTTCCCCGACAGGCCCCACAGGTCCAGGGACCTCGCATAGGCAAGGACACCGGCGTGGACGTGGACCCTGGCGTCCGTGATCGGAGTCGAGGCGTCGAAGCCGACTTCGCCTTGCGTGTAGCCATACCCGAGCAGCAAGAAATTGATCCCGGTCGGGGTGTTGACGTAGGACCTCGGCTCGAGGGACTGCGCGTGCGCGCTGCGTCCAGGCATCACGATCGTCGCCGCGACGAGCGCAGCCCGCACGCATCCTTGGAAAGCGGTGAGGCGTGACGGCATGGCGAATCGTACTACGCCAGCTCACCCCCGTGGACGAACACGTTCGTGACGGCCATCACTCGATCACTGCGGAGTACGTGAGCGTGCGCAGCTCGCGCCGGATCGGATAGGGTGACGGCAAACCCATCTGCATGATCTGCGTCATGAAGACGACGATCATCTGCTCGACGGGATCGACCCAGAACGCGGTGCCGGCGGCGCCGCCCCACGCGAACTCTCCCGGCGTTCCGGAAATCTGCGCGCGCGCCGGCGACTGCATGACCGAGAAGCCGAGGCCGAACCCGACGCCGCCGTACGCCGTTTCGGTGAACATCCCGGGCTGCGCCAGGGTCGTCAGATCCTGACCGTCGGCCAGATGATTGAGGGTCATCAGCTCGACCGTCTTCCGGCCGAGCACGCGGACGCCGTCGAGCTCACCCTGGTTCAGCAGCATCGTCGTGAATCGGAAATAGTCGGGCGCCGTCGACACGAGTCCGCCGCCACCGGAGAAGAATCCCCCGTCGCGATAGAGGCTGTTGACGGGATCGTCGATCAGCTTCAGGCCGTCGTCCGCTTGCCGCTGGTAGTTCGCGGCGAAGCGCGTGACCTGCTCCGCCCTGATGACGAACGACGTGTCGGTCATGCCGAGCGGCTGCAGCACGTGCTCGCGCAGGTACGCGTCGAGTCGCTGGCCCGAGATGACCTCGATCAGGTACCCGACGACATCGGTGGACACCGAATAGTTCCAGCGCGTCCCCGGCGAGAACTCGAGCGGCAGCGCGGCGAGCTCGTCGATCATGTCGCGTAACGTATAGCCGGCGCGCGTGCGATCGCCGACGCCGAGCTTGCGATAGGCGGCATCCACGTTCGTCCGCTCCATGAAGCCGTAGGTGAGCCCTGAGGTGTGACAGAGCAGATCGCGGATGGTCATGGGACGTTCGACCGGCGTCGTTTTCCACGCCGGATGGTTGCCACCGACGAAGACGCGTTGATCGCGCCACGACGGGATGAACTTTCCCACCGGATCGTCGAGCTGGAAGCGTCCCTGCTCCCACAGCATCATCAGCCCAACGCTCACGATCGGCTTCGTCATCGAATAGATGCGGAAGATCGCATCCTCGGTGACCGGCCGCGTTCGCTCGATCTCGAGGTGGCCTTGCGGCTCGAAGTACGCGATCTTTCCCCGGCGCGCGACGAGCGTGAGGGTGCCGGCGAGCTTGCCGGCGTCGATGTAACGCTGGAGGTGATCGGTGATGCGTCCGAGCCGCGACGACGACAGTCCGACTTCTTCGGGCTTCACGAGCATTTCATTCTCCTCTTCGAGACGACCCACGCGACGCGGCGCAGAATCGACGCCCCGAACGATTCGCGTGACCGTAGCGCGTGCCTGGCCCCTGACCAGTGCTCGCCAAGCGGTGGATGCTGGGAGCGATTGTCGCAAGCACGCCATGGCGTGCCTTGCTCGTGTGCCGGCGGGCGGCGGGGACTGTCGTCGGGCTTGCCACTGGCCCCGGCGCCAGTCCGCGGCACATCGGGTACCGCGCCGTTGCGGGCTCGCCCCGTCCTTATCTCGCCGCCGCGCGCGCCAACTCCGCAGCAGCCTCTTTCGCCACCGCGGTGCCCTCGAAGAAGCGCGGATTCTGCGTACCCCAGAGATGCACCGCGTTGGCGAAGGTGAAGTCGCGGAAGTTGTCGTCGCTGATCACGCCGTCCTCGACCAGCTCGTACGCCTCGGGCAGGGGATCGCGCATGTCGATCACGTCGAAGTGCCCGATGTCGGAGCTGTAGAGCGCGTTCAGCTTCGCGCCGAACGGGTTGTTCTTGCTGAAGGCCGTGCCGTTCATCCGATCGTCCGCCTCGCACCCGAAGTAGAAGGGCTTGGCGTAGAGATCGACCCAGTCTTCCTTGCGGGTGATCTTGCAGGCGGAGAAATCGTCGAGATCCTCGACGCCGCCCGTCAGGTTCGCATCCTTGTCCGGCCAGCCGTCGCGCGCCTGCAGCGCGGCCGCGACGTCGGGATCGCCGTACTTCTCGGCGAGGCTCATCAGCATCCCGCGATCGAGCGTCCGTGGATCCATCTTCTCGAGCGCCTTGCGGTTGCGCCGCTCCCAGTGCTCGATGAGGTCGCCGAAGAGCTGCGCCGCCCAGCCGACTCCGCCTTCGAGGAATGCGAACCGCAGCTTCGGGAAGCGGCGCGTGACACCGCCGAGGAAGATCGCCTTGGACACCGCGTGGCCGGCAGCGGCGAAGTGACCGATGTGGTTGTAGACGAAGTTCGACGGCGAGTTCCGCAGCCCCTGATTACTGCCCGAGCTGTGGAAGGTGGGCGCGATGCCGAGCTCCTCGCACTTTTCCCAGACGGGTTCGTAGTCGTACTCGCTGTCGATCGCGAGCACGTCGTAGTAGACGGCGAGGCGGTTCCCGTCCGGATCGGACTGCGGCGTCGACGGCACGCGTCGCGACATCCCGCTGCCGAACATCCCGACCTTCGATCCGAGCTGCTTGGTAACGAACTCGAGCTCTTCGACGGCTTCGTCGGGATGGTGCATCGGGATGATCGCGGCCGGCGTCATCCGATCACTGAGCTTGCGGAAGTAGTCCGCGGTGACGATGTTGTGCGCGCGAATCACCGCGCGCCGGGTGGGGTCGTCGCCGATCCGCGGCATGCGCAGCCCGGCGGTGGGATAGATGATGGCGTAGTCGCAGCCGAACTCGTCCAGGCGCTCATAGAGCAGGCGCGGCATCATCGCGGTGGCGCGGTCGAGCGTGTTCGACGCCTGGCGGGTCCAGAAGCCCGGCTGGGCGACGCGCCGCCGCCGGCGCTCGCTGAGCGACATGCTGAGCGCGTCTTCGGTGGTCTGCAATGCGGCGAGCCATCCGTTGGCGGCCTTGTCGCCGCCGACCCTGCGCATCCGCTCGGAGAAGACGGGGTCGAACTCGACCCAGTGCCCGTCGCCGTCGATGACCGGGTGGCTGAGGCTCGCGCGAATCTGCGTGGGAGTCTGGTGGCCGTTGCCGCTCATGTGCCTTCCTCCGACGACGACGGGTTCGTCTTCTCAGCGGCTACTGGGGGTCGCCCCGGGCGCCGTGCCGCGAGGTTATCACGAGGCTGGGCTTCGCGCCGAGTCCGGGGTTGAGCACACACTTCGGCTCAGGAATCAGGTGATTGATGATTCTGGGCGTAATGAACCATTGCCCGCGGCCTTTCCAGCCCGCGTTCGGATCGTCGATGCGTCTGTCGAACCCTGAAGCGGGTGACGCCAGCGAGGCGACTGGGAAGAAGCTGCCTGGCGTGTAGGGTCCATTTGCCTCCCCACCACAACGCCTGCGGCGTATCCATCTCTGGGCATTGTCCGCGTCTTCGTGCTGAGCCTATGTGCTGCCTATGTCCCTCAGCACCGTGGACTATCGGCCACGCGACGTCGAGCACGGCGTGCTGTACCGCGTGATCGACGAGCACCTCGATGCCTTCCTCGACGCGGCGACGCATCACGCCGACGGGTCGTGCCTGCCGAAGTTTGTGGAACAGGAGTTTAGGGACTTTCTCACGTGCGGCGTGCTGAGGCTGGGCTTCGCCCGCCTTCGGTGCAGCGATTGCGCCTTCGAGCGGCTCGTGCCGTTCTCGTGCAAGGGTCGCGGCTTCTGCCCGAGCTGCGGTGGTCGGCGCATGACCGAGTACGCCGCCCGCCTCGTCGACGGCGTGTTGCCGCGTGTGCCCGTGCGCCAGTGGGTGCTTAGCCTGCCTCACCGTCTTCGCTATCTCCTGGCGTGGGATCACGCGCTGTCTCGCGCCGTGCTCGCGGTCTACGTGCGAGTGCTGCTGGGCTTCCAGCGGCGACGGGCGCGTCGGCATGGTATCAGCGACGGGCGATCAGGGTGCGTGACCGTCATCCAGCGGTTCGGCGGGGGACTCAACCTCAACGTCCATTTCCACACGCTGGTCCTCGACGGCGTCTTCATCGAAGGCGCGGGCGCGCCTCTTCGCTTCCGGCCCCTACCGCCCCCGACGGATAAAGAGATCGGCATCGTGCTTGCGATGATCGACACGCGGGTGCGACGTCTCCTCCAGCGCCGAGGCTTCGACACCAGCGGCGCCGATCTGCCCCAGCGCGACCCGGTGGCCGAAGAATCACCGGCTCTCGCCGGCATTAGCAGTGCCTCGATTCAGGGGCGAATCGCCCTGGGCCGCCGCGCGGGCGCGCGCGTGTGGCGCGTGGGGGAGGAGCCCGACGCCCCGTGGGTGCTGTTGGGCGGTCCGCGGCACGCGCATATCGCCGGCTTCGATCTCCACGCCAACGTCGCCGTGCCGGCGGCGGACCGCGCGCGCCTGGAACAGCTCTGTCGCTATCTGCTACGCCCGGCGGTGGCCCAGGACCGGCTCCGCCTCATGGGCGACGGCCGCGTCTTACTCACGCTGAAGACCGCCTGGGCGGACGGCACGCGCCATCTCATGTTCGAACCGCTGGAATTCCTCGAGAAGCTGGCCGCTATAACGCCGCGGCCCCGGATCAATCTCGTGCTCTACCATGGCGTGCTCGCGCCTCATGCTCACTGGCGCGCGCTCGTAGTGGCCTACGGCGCCGCGCGCGCTGAGGTTCCGGTCCCCGCGAGCCTGTCTGCCAACGCGCGTGACGACGCGACGGCGACGATGAAGCTTCGTCACTGGGCCTGGGCCAATCTCATGCGGCGCGCCTTCGGTATCGACGTCCTCGCCTGTCTGCGATGCGGCGGGCGCCTGCGCTTGATCGCCATCATCGACGACGCCAAGGTGATTGACGAAATTCTCGCGAGCGCCGGGCGGTCTGCTGAGTACGTGGATCGCGCGCCGCCTTTTACCGTGTCTGTGGATACCAACCGCGCCGCTGCAATCGACGCCTGACCGCCATCCGGAGCCCTTCGGGGCGAGGTCTGTTCGCTCGGGCCTACAACGGTCCCGCGTTTTCGGTGAATTGGCTCCCAGCGCCTTCAGGAATCTCTTGGCGGGCCTGTTGTCCGCGCTGTACCTAGGGCGAAAGATGATACCGGTGCCGGGCTGCCCGTCGCGGAGTACCGATAATGAGCCTTTATGTCTCCTACGCTCCTCGTTTGCTCGACCGACCGAGGATCCCGCGGTAAATCTAGTGGAAGCACTGCGCCGGCGGGAGCCTGCGGCCACCGAGACACTGATCGCGATGTACGGAGATCGGACCTACCGCCTGGCGATCCGTATCATGGGCAACCGCTCGGATGCCGAGGAGGTCGTCCAGGACGCCTTCTGGACCGTGGTCCGAAGGATCGACACGTTCAGAGGCGATGCGGCCTTAGGCTCCTGGCTCTATCGAATCACCGCAAACTGCGCGTACACGAAACTTCGCGTCCGGCGTGCGCGGCATCACGCAAGCTCGTTCGACGAAGTTTCGGCGACGGTCGACGAGGATCCCCCGTCCGTTCACGACTGGTCCGCGAAGGTCGAGGATCCGGCGCTTCAAGTCGAGCTGAGAAGGGTGTTGACGGTCGCCCTCGACACCCTGCCGGAAGACCACCGAGCGATCGTGGTGTTACGCGACGTCGAGGGCCTGTCGCCGGAGGAGGTCAGCCAGATCACGGGGCTGAGTATCCCTGTCGTGAAGACTCGAACGCACCGTGCGCGGCTGGTGCTACGCAAGTGGCTCGGCGAGTACTTCTCGGATCGGCCGATGTCACTCCCGGCTTCACCCGCAGCGTCTTCGTCCTCGCCGCGCCGCCAACGGTCGAGCGCGTCGAAGCGGGCGGGGCGACGGTCCGGACGGGCAAAGGCCCTTCTGGCCTGACTTCGTTAGTCCCGCGCCATCCGCCTGACGCTTCCTCGTTGACGGCTGAGGGCCGTCGCCGGGGCTCGAGAGGCGCCATCCAGCGGGTGAGTCGTTCGGAACTCTTCCGCGGCTAACACGCGCACCACGCGCCCTTGAGCGTCGAGAATGGTCACGGGCGCGATGGGTTCGTCGTCCGAGCGAAATCGAACGTGTTCCAGGATCTCTTTCATGAGTCATACCTCCCGTCCAGTAAGCGAGCCACCGAGGCCCATGTGCCGCTGCCACAAACCGGACACGGACCGCTGCCGATTTCGAAACACGTCTCGCAGTCGAGACACAGCGCGATTCGACGCAGTGGTAGATGTAGCGTCCTGAGTGTTTCTCTGCCGTTCATGAGCTTCACGTCATTTGGACGCTTCGACCATGGCACTCGGTGCTTGCTGGTCAGGCGACAAGCGCCGCAGGCCGTGCGAGATCATCACTCGGCTCTGTCTATGGGTCAGCCTGAGACAGGCGACGACGATCGCGCTCAGCGGGACTAGTGACCTTGGCAGCCCTTCGTTGAGACGACCGGAACCAGGCGCACGTTTCGTGTCGTAGGAAGTTGTCGGAGCCAACCCTTGCGTCCCGTTCGATTCACGCATCGGTTCAAGGTGAACCACCGCGGGATCTGATCGGGATGCTGAAGCCCCGGGTCAGTTCCAGGGTTTCATCTTGGACCCGAAGCCGCCAATTCGGTCGACACCGATACGCACGACTAGCCGCTTTTCCCCAGGCTGACGGAACGGATACTTGTCCGCCCCGAGAAATCGCTTGGCGAGCTTGTCGATATGATCGTCGGCGCCGGCCTCGGTGACGCGGCCCTTGCCGTAGAACACGGCGTGCGCCTGTGGATCGTTGCGATCTTGCACGGAGACGATGATACGTGGATCGCGACCCAGGTTCTGAGACTTGCGCCGCCCCTCCGATGTGTTGAAAGAGGACTTCGTCACCTTCGACGTCCATCCACACCATCGTGAGCTGTACGCTTCCCTCGTCGTTGTAGGTCACGACGTGTCCGTAGGCCTTGTCCTGAAGGAGTTTCTTCACGGATGGGGTAATGGAATCGGCATGATCGAGCTCCTTTCCGCGTGCCGGGATGGAAAACGATTACCTAGCTCTGATTAAACCACCGGGGGCTAGAGGTGGCGGCAGGCCCAACCGAGCAGAGCGACTTCGGTGTCGCCGCTGCCGCACCATCTGCCCTTCTACCGGCATCACAAGGATGTCTGAAAGGAGTGCGCGATGAATCGAGGGTGTGTGGTGAGCCTGGCGGCGGGGCTGGTGATCGCGGGAGCGGCGATAGGCAACGTCGCGATGCGGACGCGGGCAGCGGAGGGGGCCGATCCACGCGCCTCCAGCTACATGCAGGTCACCGAGGAGGACTTTCGCACGGTGCTCGCCCGCATGCGCGCCGCGAAGGCAGGCATCGAGAAGCGCCAGCAGGACTTGCTCGTCGCGCGCTACGACCTCGCGGATCGGCCGGTGGTCGGTACGACCATGAGCCGGGGCAAGCCCGTCCAGGGCGGCGTTCGGGTGAAGCTGCCGACGGGGGTCACGTGACGCGCTCGCGAAGGCGAGCGCCGACGAGATCCAGCAGCGCGGCGCCTTCCCACAGGGCTTTATGCCGCTACCGCACCCCAATCATCCCGAGGGCGGCATGGTTTTTCCGAAGTTCCTGATCGACGAGACCCGCCGGCAGACGGGGCGCGATCTGACCCGCTTCGACCTCGACTTCGACCTTCCCGATCGGTTCCTGCCGGAGTTTCCGTCGCCGGTTTACCTGACGACGCGACCAGACCTGGGGGACGTGTCGCGGGGTCAGCTGGTGACGATCAGCAACTATTACGAGTTGTTCAACGGCATCTTGAATCCCAAACAGCTCGAGGGGCTGCGGCTCCTGGTGACGCCGTTCCCGCAGCAGCAATTCAATGCCACCGCGGATCGCCGTAGCGAGCAGCCCAGCCTCGGGGTCGCCTGCTTCGATTGCCATCAGAACGGGAATACCAACGGCGCCACCCACCTGGTCGGCGATATCCGCCCGCAGGAATTCCGTCATCGCATCGAGACACCGTCGCTCCGCGGGGTGAACATCCAGCGCCTCTTCGGCTCGCAGCGGGCGTTGAAGACCGTCGAGGACTTTACCGAGTTCGAGCAGCGCGCCGCCTACTTCGACGGCGATCCCGTGATCGCGACCAAGAAAGGCGTGAACGTCCTGGAACGGGGAAGCCAGGTCCACTTCATGGGAGAGTTCCAGGAGATCCTCGATTTCCCGCCCGCACCGAAGCTCGACGTGCTCGGCAAGCTCGACCCCAAGAAGGCCACTACAGCCGAGCTACGCGGGCAGACGTTGTTCTTCGGCAAAGGGCAGTGCGCGACGTGCCACGTGCCGCCGTACTACACGGACAACTCGATGCACAACCTGCGCGCGGAACGCTTCTACAAGCCTCAGATGATCAACGGCATGATGGCTGCCGCCGACGGGCCCATCAAGACCTTCCCGCTCCGCGGTATCAAGGACACGCCGCCGTACCTGCATGACGGTCGTCTACTGACTCTCGACGACACAGTCGAGTTCTTCAACCTGATCCTCGGGACGCAGCTGACCGCGGACGAGAAGCAGGACCTCGTGGTGTTCCTACGCGCGCTCTAGCCGCGACGACGCCGGTGTGGGCGGTTCAGAGCGGGTTTGGACCGACGATTTCCCACTGGTAGCGCTCGCGGAGCTGCTTGCGTTCGTCGTCGTTGATCGGGCGGTGGTTCAAGAGCTGTACCTAGGGCGAAAGATGATACCGGTGCCGGGCTGCCCGTGGCGGAGTACCGATAATGAGCCTTTATGTCTCCTACGCTCTACGTTCGACTCGTCGCGCAGCCCGCGCGTGCGCTGATCGAGCTGGACGATTCGGTTGCCCGCACGCACTCCGTAAAGACGCCGGGGGCAGCGCCGGCGCGCTGCCCCCGGCGTCGTCAAAGCGCGAAGATCAATGCGCCAGCGGATCCGGCCTCACCTGGATGTGCACGGCGCGGGGCTTGCTGCCCTTGCCGCCTTCCATCAGCCACGGCGTGCGGTCGCCGCTGCTGCTCCATAGCCCACGGCCCTTCCAGCCGGCGTTCGGATCGTCGATGCGCCCGTCCAGACCCTTGGCGTAGAAGCCCATCGGGTAGGGTACGCGCATCAGGATCATCTTCCCGTCCTTGAAGGCCACGAAGCCGTCCTGGAGGTTCGCGGTCGAGATCGGCACGTTGTCGCCCAGGCCGGCCGTGTTGTGGTGATCGACCCAGGTGTAATAGCTGGCCTCGGCGCTGGTGTTCTCGAAGCCGTCGAAGCCCGGGCCAGGGTACTTGTGGAACGCGAAGCCTTCGGGGCAGTGATCGCCGGTCGCCTGCGGGCCGTTGAGCGGCGCCTTGCACTTGCGCCGGTCGAAGCTGATCAGCGAGCCGTTGGAGCCCGAGCCCCACAGGACGCCGTCCTTGTCGATGTCGCCGCCGCGCACCCCGAGGCCTTCCTTCGGAACGGCGTAGAACTCCGAGAGCTTGGTCTTGGGGTCGAAGCGCACGAAGCCGGGGCGACCGACGAACACGTTGAAGGTGTACCAGACCGAGCCATCGGTCGGATGCGGCATCACAGCATAGGGACCGGAACCCGCGATCCGCGTGTCCTTGCCCGCCTCGGCCGGCTTGTCCGGCTCGGTCCATTCGTCGAGTTTGCCGTTACCGTTGGTGTCGAGCACCCACGGTGCCCAACCCTGCGCCCTGGCGGCGTCGCCGGTCTCGTCCCACACCTTGGTGTTGACCCAGCCGGCAACCGGCCCGCTGCCTGACAGCCACAGCGTGTCGTCAGCGTCGTAGCCGAACTGGGGGTGATGGGTGCCGAAACAGGTGTCGATGAAGCTGTACTTCATCGTCTTCGGATCGAGCATCGACACCTGGCGTCCCGAGCGGTCGAGCGGGAACACCTTGGCCGAAGGATGCTCCGAGCCCTTCTTGCAGAAGGCCGGATTCTCGATGCCGCGCACGGCCGCGGCAAACCACACCCGGCCCTTCTTGTCGAACATGCCGTTGTGGTTGTTGGCCCGCTGGCTCCAGATCTTCTCCTCGCCCCAGTACGCCGAGGGCAGCATCGGCTTCGCGGCGGCCGAGGCATGGAAGGGAGGCCCGAACGATTCGGGTGCACTCGGATCCGCGACCGGCATCTTGAAGAACGTCACCTTGTGCGTCTTGGGATCCAGGATCGCCATGTTGTCGGTCGCGTACTCGGGCGACCCATAGAGCGCACCGTGGGCGTTGACGGTCGGGTAGCGCCGATCCGAGGAGACCAGGTCGTGCAGATAGTGCTTGTCGGTACTCCACTCCCACGAGGTGATGACGATGTTGCGCTCGACACCCTGCGGTCGCGGCGGCTTGTGCTTGGGCAGCTCGCCCTTGGCCACGCGATCGGTCCAGTCGCCGAAATACTTGAACGGCACGCCGCCGAGTTGCACGGCGAGCCGGTTCATCATCAATTCGCCCGTCTGGCCGGAGGCGACGCGGCGCCCCCACGCTTCCGCCCCGGACTTGAATTGGCCGAACGCGGCCGGGATCGTGCGCGTCGATTCCTGACCGAGCTGATGGCAGCCGATGCAGTCGGTGTTGTTCATCCGGCGGCGCCAGAGTTCCTGAGTGACGTCCTTGGGGATATCCGTCGTGCCGCCGAAATCCTGCGCCGGCGGAATCTTCATCATCGTGTACCAGTAGATCGCCGGATAGTATTTCGCCGCCGTGGCGGCGTCCGGCGCCGTGACCGCGCGGAGATTGAGCTGCTTCCCGGGCTGGCTGTCGATCTTCGGCGAATCCACCAACCCGTAACCGC
>Ga0209056_10007732_pt1 | contig 11057 bp, 7 predicted proteins | sample GraSoiAngelo_114_FD_185876 | JGI IMG/M metagenome (GOLD analysis project Ga0209056, IMG submission 185876) | Grasslands soil microbial communities from the Angelo Coastal Reserve, California, USA - 14_0903_13_40cm (SPAdes) (version 2) | ecosystem: Environmental > Terrestrial > Soil > Grasslands ...
ACATCTACCTCGGCACGGTGAAGCCGAAGGACCTGTATCTGCTGGCGTCGGACGGCCTCACCGGCATGTTGGAGGATCATCAGCTGGCGGACCTGCTCACGGCGATCCGGATGCCGCAGGAGCAGGTGGACGAGCTGATCACCGAGGCAAACCGCCATGGCGGGCTCGACAACATCACGGCGATCCTGGTGCGGGTCGATTCGGTGGAGGTTCCGGTGGGGGACACGACGCAGATCACCCAACCGGGGGTGCGGGGCTAGGGGGACGGCGTCCTTCTATAGCAACGATCGCTCCTTTGCGACCCGCTCCAGCACTTCTTCCCGCGGCAGCATCACCAACTCGACAATCGCTTTCGCACTGACCGTGGCGCTGCCGAGCACGAATACGCGGAGCCGCCGGGCCGAGCGATGCAGCTCTCCCGCGACCCGCGGCAGGCCGAGCTGAGCCGTAGCGTCCGCGCCGGCGAGCTGTATGACTGCGCCGTCGCGCTGTATCAGCGGCAGGTCGAAGGCGAGCATGTCGGGCTTGGCGGGGAAGTCGAGGAACAGCTCGCCCGGCCCGAGCCCCACCTCCCCGGCGAGCCGGTCCTCGACGTGCTGCTGCAGATCGGGATCGTCGGCGGCCCATGCCGGCGCGTCGGCCGGCAACTCGGTGGCGGGGACATCCACGGCCCGCTTGGCGAGGCGGCGTTCGCGCAGCCGGCGGGCGAGGCCGGCGGTGTCCGCCTGCATGAGGTCGTGGATCAGCCCGTCGTCCGTCGCGACCGCGACCTGATCGGCCGAGAGACGCCCCGCCGCGATCGCATTGCGCACCAGCCGCTTGAACATCGCGGTGGCGCTGCGCACCGCGTGGTGCCAGTACACGTTGCGGTACATCTGGTACTTCGCGAACAGCAGCGATTCAAGCGCCGCGAGCCCTTTCTCGTGCAACGCGAGCGTCGGCCGCCCGTCCGGACCGGGGGCGACGGTCAGCGACATGAGCAGGCGATCGACGTCGATCACCCCATACGGGACGCCGCACATCCACGCATCGCGCGACAGGTAGTCGAGCTTGTCGACGTCGAGTGAGCCTGCGACCAGGCCCGCGAGCGGCGCACGGCCCCCGCCGCGGATGAGCGCGAGCAGCTGCGCGGGCGGTACGCCCATCTCCCCGAGCCGCTCGGCCAGCTCGCCGCCGGCGAGGTGGCGCTCAGCGACCGCTTCGTGGCGTGGGAGCCCCGCCTCTTCGAGCGCGTGGGAGAAGGGATAGTGCCCGATGTCGTGGAGCAGCGCGGCCAAGGTGAGCGTGGTGCGGTCGCCGGGCGCGAGTCGCGCGTCGCCCGCATCCTCGAGTTGCGACAGCGCGCGCCGAGCCAGGTGATAGGCGCCGAGGGCATGCTCGAAGCGGCTGTGCGTGGCGCCGGGGTAGACGAGGAAGGCATGGCCCAGCTGGCGCACATAGCGCAGCCGCTGGACGGCGGGCGTATCGACCACCGCAAGCGCCGCGGGGTCGAGCCGGATGTTGTTCCACAGCGCGTCGCGGACGACCTCGAACGCCGTCAACGCGACGGACCGGCCTCCCGCACCGCGGCGTGCACCTGGTCCTGGAACTGCTCGAAGTTCTGCCGAAACATCTGCGCGAGCTGGGTGGCCTGCGCGTCGTAGGCCGCCGGGTCGCGCCACGTGGCCCGCGGCAGTAGCACGTCCTCGGGCACGCCCGGGACGTGCAGCGGCACCTCGAGCCCGAACACCGGCTCGGCGGCCGTGGGGATGCGGTCGAGCTTCCCGGCGAGTGCGGCGCGCACCATGGCACGGGTGAGCCCGAGTCGCATGCGCTGTCCGACCCCATACGGGCCTCCCGACCATCCGGTGTTCACGAGCCAGCCCTGCACGCCGTGGCGCGCGATCTTCTCTCCCAGGAGCGCGGCGTAGGTGCTCGGGTGCAGCGGCAGGAACGGCGCTCCGAAGCAGGCGGAGAACGCCGCGTTCGGCTCGGTGACTCCCCGCTCCGTCCCCGCCACTTTGGCGGTGTAGCCCGAGAGGAAGTGGTACATCGCCTGGGCCGGCGAGAGCCGCGCGATGGGGGGCATGATCCCGTAGGCGTCGCACGTCAGCAACACGATGTGCGACGGGTGCCCCGCCATGCCTCCGGTGACGTGCTTGGGAATGAAGTGAATCGGGTAGGAGGCGCGGGTATTCTCCGTGATGGCCGCCGATTCGAGGTCGATCGCGCGCGTCTCCGGGTCCACCACGACGTTCTCGAGCACCGTACCGAACATGCGCGTCGTCGCGTAGATCTCGGGCTCCCCCTCGCGCGACAGCCGGATCACTTTCGCGTAACACCCGCCCTCGACGTTGAACACGCCCTGGTCGCTCCAGCCGTGCTCGTCGTCGCCGATCAGCGCGCGCTCGGGGTCGGCCGAGAGCGTGGTCTTGCCGGTGCCCGAGAGCCCGAAGAACAGCGCGACGTCGCCCGCTTCGCCGAGGTTGGCGGAGCAGTGCATCGACAGCACGCCGCGCTTGGGGAGCACGTAGTTGAGGATCGAGAAGATCGACTTCTTCAGCTCGCCTGCGTAGCGGGTGCCGCCGATGAGGATCGTCCGCCGGGCGAAGCTGATCACGATGAACGTCGTCGAGTTCGTGCCGTGGACCGCGGGGTCGGCGTGCAGCTCGGGCGCGTGCAAGACCTGCCAGGACGGCGCGAAGCCCACGAGGTCGGACGACGTGGGGCGCAGGAACATGTTGTAGACGAACAGCGCGTGCCAGGCGTTGGGCGTGACGAACCGGATCCCGATGCGGTGGTTCGGGTCCGCGCCCGCGAACAGGTCGCGCACGAACAGCTCCTGCCCGTTCAGGTGGCGCACCACGTCCGCGCGCAGCCGCTCGAAATGCTGGTCCGTCATCGGGTGATTCACCCGGCCCCACCACACGTCGGACTCGGAGACGACGTCCCGCACGATGAACTTGTCGTTCGGGCTGCGACCGGTGTGCGGGCTCGTCACCGCGCAGAACGCGCCGCCCTCCGTGATCACGCCTTCGCCGCGCCGGGCGGCGTGCTCGTACAGCGCCGCCGGTCGCAGGTTCCAGTGCACGGCCTGCTGCGGGGCGAGCCCCAGGGCGTCGAGCCCGGGCGTGCGCCGGTGACTCTCCTGCGCGGAGCGTGTCGCTTGCGCGGTCACGTGGCGCGCCGCAGAACCCTCACGCGGGCGGCCGGCGCCCATGCTCCAGGGCGTCCACCGCGGCGATGACGGCCATGTTCACGATGTCGTTTACCTCCGAGCCGCGCTGCAACACATGCACCGGCTGGGCCATGCCGACGAGAATGGGCCCGATCGCCTGCGCGCCCCCGACCCGGTCGAGCAGCTTGTAGGCGATGTTCGCGGCATCCAAGTTCGGAAAAATCAGCACGTTCGCCGCGCCCCGCAGGCGCGAGAATGGGTACGTCTTCTTCAAGATTCGTTCCACCACGGCCGTGTCCGCCTGCATCTCACCGTCCGCCTGCAATGCCGGCTCGCGCTCGTGCAGCAGGCTCACCGCCTGCTGCACCTTCTCGGCCGCCGGGTGGCGCACCGAGCCGAAATTCGAGAACGACAGCAACGCCACTCGGGGCTCGATCCCGAGTCGTCCCACGAACTCGGCGGTGGCGGAGGCGATCTCCGCCAGCGTGTCGGCAGAGGGATCGATGTTCACGGTGCAGTCGGCGAAGAACAGCGTCTGCTGCGCCAACACGAGCATGTAGATTCCGCTGACGTGCCGGCGCCCCTGCTGGGCCCCGATCACCTCGAGGGCGGGGCGGATGGCGTCCGAGTAATACATGTCGACGCCCGCCACCACCGCGTCCGCCTGGCCGGCCTGCAGCATCAACAGCCCGTGGTACATCGGGTCGAGCACGCGGGCCCGCGCCTCGCGCAGCGTGATTCCCTTGCGCCGGCGGCGCTCCCACAGCTCCTGCGCGAAGCCGTCCAGGTGCGCACTGGTGCGCGGATTGGCCAGCGCGATGTCCTCGAGTGTCACGCCGGCGTCGTCGGCCTGGCGGCGCATCACGTCGGGGTCGCCGAGCAGGATCGGCGCGGCGATCCCTTCGTCGGCGAGGATGCGCGCCGCCTTGAGGATCCGGGGATCCTCCCCCTCGGGAAAGACGATCCGCTGGGCCTCCTGCTGCTGTGCCCGGCTCGAGAGCCCGCGCATGATCTCGCGCGCCCGCCCCAGGCGGGCGTCGAGCTGGGCGCGGTACTCATCCACGTCGATGACGCGCCCCGCCACCCCGGACCCGACCGCCGCCCACGCCACCGCCGGCGCCACCCATAACAGCACCCGCGGATCGAACGGCTTGGGGATCACGTAGTCAGGGCCGAAGCGCAGCCGCTCGAGGCCGTAGGCGCGCATCACGGAGTCGGGGACCTCCTCCTTGGCGAGCGCCGCGAGCGCGCGCGTCGCAGCCATTTCCATCTCTCCGTTGATCTTCTTGGCGCGCACGTCGAGCGCCCCCCGAAAGATGAAGGGGAAGCCGAGCACGTTGTTCACCTGGTTCGGGAAGTCGGAGCGGCCGGTCGCGATGATGGCGTCGGAACGCGCCTGGCGCGCCTCCTCCGGCATGATCTCCGGGGTCGGGTTCGCGAGCGCGAACACGATCGGGCGCGGCGCCATCCCCTTGAGCATGTCCCCCGAGACGATCCCCCCGACCGACAGGCCGACGAACACGTCGGCGTCCTGCAGCGCTTGGGCGAGGGTGCGGGCCTTGGTCTTGCGCGCGAACCGGCTCTTGTAGCGATCGAGGTCGGTCCGCTCACTCGAGATCACGCCCTCGTGATCGCACATCAGGATGTGGTCGCGCTTCACGCCGAGGCGCACGTAATGCTCCGCCGTCGCGATCGCCGCCGCCCCCGCCCCCGCGAATACCACCTGCACCGTGCCAAGGTCCTTCGCCACCAGCTCCAGCGCGTTCAGGAGCGCCGCGCCCGAGATGATCGCCGTGCCGTGCTGGTCGTCGTGGAATACCGGGATCGACAGCGTCTCGCGCAGCTTCTCTTCGATATAGAAACAATCGGGCGAGCGGATGTCCTCGAGGTTGATACCGCCCACCGTCGGCTCGAGCAGCTGGCAGAAGCGGATCACGTCCTCGGGGTCCTCCGAGCCCACCTCCAGGTCGAACACATCGATGTCGGCGAACGCCTTGAACAAGATCCCTTTGCCTTCCATGACCGGCTTGCCGGCGAGCGGGCCGATGTTGCCGAGGCCCAGCACCGCCGTACCGTTGGTCACCACGGCGACGAGATTGCCCTTGGCAGTGTACGTGTACGCCTCTTCGGGCCGCTGAGCGATCTCCCGGCACGGCTCCGCCACCCCCGGGGTGTAGGCGAGGGACAGGTCGTGCTGGTTCTTGAAGGGCTTGGTGGGCGAGACCTGGATCTTCCCAGGGCGACCCTGCGAATGGTAATCCAGGGCCTCCTGGCGCCGGATCGACATCGAGGACACAAGTCCTTTTTTGTGAAGGAGTTATGCTACCGGGCCGCGGCAACCCTGTCAAGGCGGCGGAAGTACCGTGGGCAGTGTGTGATACAACAGCTCTACCGTGCGGCGATCGGTCACGCTGGGGAAGCTCACGGTCGGAACCGCGTTCATGATGTCGAATCGGCTGGGGCTGTGCTTCAACAGGCCGAGGCTGTGCCCCAGCTCGTGGATCGCGACCCGCCGCAGGCAGGCTGCCACCTGAGCGTCGCTGAACGCGCCGCCCTTCGCACCCAGCGTCACGTGCAGCACCCGCGCCGACGAGTCGCGGAACACCACCGACGGGTTGGTCGTCGAGCCCGCGCAGGCATCGACCGCCGCGCCCGTGTCGGGAGGGACGTCGGGCGGCGGCGTGGCCTCCCACTGCACGATCACGTCGGCGGCGTTCGAGTCGGCGACCTGGACTGCGCGGAGCTCGCCGTACAGAAACTGCGCGTTCCAGGTGGCGACTCCGGTCGCGACCAGCGCCGGCATGGCAGCGCGCGGATCGGCGTAGTAGCGCACCGGCAGCCGCGTCGCGGGCCAATGGAACACGAGGCTCGTGTCGGGCGGGATGGTGTCCGCGAAGTCGTAGGTGCATCCGGTGCAGTCGCGCACCGGCACGGTCGGCTCGCACGCGGCGGCGACGACGCAGGCCAGCGCCAACCCGGGCCGCGTCACCGCGCCGCTCCGCCTCCCCAGCCGGCGCGCACGGCCAGCGTCACGCGATGCACCAGGCGGGCCGAATCGAATCCTTCACTCTGGAGCGCCGGCGTGACGAAGCGATGCGCGTCGTAGCGCGCCTGCACGCCCAGTCCATAGCGTGCCCCGGCGACGGGTGCGTATTCGACCGTGACTTGGCCGAGCCCGGCGATGGCCCCGCTCCCTTGCCGGAAGATCCCGGTCGCGTCGGCGGGGAGGTATTTGAGCCCGCCCACGCCGACGGCGGCGGCGAAGCCGGCGGGTAGACCGCGGCGCAGGCCGACCGTGAAGGCCAGGGTGCTCACGCGACCAAGGCTCGTCGTCGTGCCAGCGGCGTCATGGCGCTCGAGCGCGCTGGTGGAGAAGTCGAGCGTGGCCTGCGCCATCCAGCGCTCGCCCACCGGTGTCGCGGCCGTGACGGCCAGCGCTGGGGCCAGGGCGGGCCGTACGTCGAACGGGGTGACGATCGAGTCGTGCACCAGCGTGGAGGTATAGCGTGCACCCAGGGCCGCACGCACCAGGAGCTGGGCCGGTAGGGCGGCCGGCGCGCACGCGAGGCCGCCCGCGATGCCGGCCAGGCGCCAGTAGCGGGCCCGCACGATCAGCGGATCCGGATGATGGTGAGCCGCGGCGCGACGGCGGGCGGCAGCGGCGCGCCCCCGCTGCCGGTGAATATCAGCGCGAATCCGGCCGCGCCGCCGCGCTGCAGGGCACGCTGGTACACGCCCGAGCCGGATCGCAGTACGCCGCTCAGGCTGACCGCCGCGCCGCCGCTCGCCGCCGGCACCAGCGGGAAGGGACGGGGGAAGTCAGCCGGATCCTGGCCATTGAGCGATTGGTAGGTCGTCCGGAAGTGCCACGAGGTATACTGCAGCTGCGGCGGGGCGGTGAAGCCGGGGAGATCGGAGACCCAGTTGGCAAGGGCCCAATGCGCCAGCGTCGTGTCGAACGGCTGTCCGGTTTGGGCCGCGACGTTGGCCCGTCCACTGCTGCCGCTGTTCACCAGCCGGTGTGGCAGGGAATCCCCGAATTGATCGACGATATAGCGCGTGAACAGCCAGCTCGCCCCGATCTCGCCGATCGTGCCGTTGTCCTCCGGGATTTCGAGCGGGTAACTGCCGGTCGCGCTCAAGTACTGATAGGCGTCGTACACCGGGTCGAGCGCGTAGCGGGTGAACCCCGCCCGGTCTCCGGGTAGGTAGCTTCGCCCCGCCAGCTCCTCGGCGTACTTCGACAGCCCCTCGTCGAGCCACCCTACCTCGGGTTGGGCGTTCCGGACCAGCTCATGTTGCACCAAGTTGATCATATGCTGGAACTCGTGCGTGAACGTGCTCGGCGTATGTTGCTTGACTTCCGTGGCGGTATGCGCGCAGCTCAACGTGCCGGTCGAGTCCGCGACGATCGAATAGAAGATCTCACCGTGATTGAATCGGGACGCGAACGCCGGATCGAGATCCGCCGAAAAGAAGAAGCCCGCGACGTACCCCGCGCTCGCGCACCGGCTGCGCGTCACGAGCTGGTTGACGACGCCGGTCATGAGGACGATCACGACGGTGTTGGAATCGATGTCTGAGACGCTCCCGAACGCGGCGGTATCGAGCGGGTAGAGGCGCGAATCGAACTCCTGCTTGAGAGTGTCGAGGTCGGCCGAGTCGAGGCCGGCCGCCGGCGCCAGGGTGTCCACGTAGATGGCGATATGCGCCCCCACCGCCTTGACCCGCGCGCCGACATTCTTGAACGAATGGCAGTCCAGGGTATCGCACACCGTGAACGTCCGGACGGTCCCCAGGCCCGGCGGGCTCGCCGCGACGGCTCCCGCGGCTGCCGTCGGCGCGGGTGACCTCCCGTGGACCGCCGGCACGGTGTAGCCGCGCCGCCGCGCCAGCGAGCGCAGGAAGCCGTCGAACACCGTCGCCACCGAGGATCCCTGAGCGGGCGGTGGCAGCGCCAACGCTGCGAGCGCTGTCGGGGCGCCGAGCGCGGCGCCACGCAGCTGAAAGGGCGCCGCCTCCCCGGTGTCGGCCACCGACTGCGGCACCACGAGGTACTCCGCGGAATCCGCCGCGGCATTCGCCGGGAACGTCACGCACCCGGAATCGGACGCGGGATCGATCGAGATGTACGCCCCGACCGCGAGCGTGATCTGCGTGGCCCGGCTGGCGCACGCGGCGAGCGGATCGGGACCCGCCGGACGGTCGCCGCTGCACGCGGCGACCGGGGCGATGAGCACCCCTGCCAGTTGTATCAGCGTCCGACAGGTCATCCGAGCCTCCCGGGTCCTCGAGTCTACAGCCCCACATTCATCCGCAGCTGCACGGTGCGCGGCCGCCCGAGCGACGCGCCGCTGAAAAACGCGCCTTTCAGCAGGTACTTCTTGTCCAGCACGTTGTCGATGTACACCTGGGGCCGAACGACGATACCGCCGAAGGCAAACGTGTAGCCAATGCTTCCGTTCAAAATGAAGTTTGGCCCGACGTGGTGAAGCTTGTTGAAATCAAACAGGCCGGTGCCTTGCAGGGAATTGGTGCTGTCGTCCGTAATCAGGCCCGATCCGTAGATGCCGGTGGCGGACGCGTAGAAGCCCTGGGCCGAGTATACCACAGTTGCCACGCCCGAGACGCGTTGATCGTGGTCTAAGTCGAAGTTCCCCGAGGGCGGCTCGGATTGGAAAAAGCCGCCCGTGATCGGCCCGTCGCCCCACGCGTGGTTCAGCGCGAGGTTCACGTACGCCGACATCGGTCCGCGCGGCCGGATCTCGACGACCCCCTCGATCCCGGTGACACGCACCTGTTCAATGTTGACGGACGTCACGATCGCGGAACCCGGCACCGTGTTGTCGTCGATTCCCGGGCTGCTGCGCTTGTGGTACGCCGAGAGCTTCGTGACGATCCCGAGGGGGAAACGATGCACGTACCCGACTTCGTAGAAATCGTCGCGCTCGGGCAGGGTCGGGGACGCGGCGACGCCGCCCTGCGCATCGCTCGTGATGGCGCGCAAGTCCTCGACGTTCGTGGGCAGGAACAGCCGGCCGTAGTACACCCAGAACGTGTTTCCGGGATCGGGGAAGAAGCTGAGCTTCACCCGCGGGCTCACCTGGTGCTGGTTTCCCGCGAACGGGGCGTTGTGGTTGTCGAATCGCACGCCGGTGCGTAGCTCCCACTTGTCGGAGGGCGCGATCGCCGTCTGGGCGTACACCCCCACGTCGCTCCCTTTCAAGTCGGAGTCCGACGTGGGCCCGGCGCTGCCCGTCTTGCTGACCGTCGCGAAGTTTTCGTGCCCGCCGGTATACGACGCGAGCACTCCGCCCTTGAACTCGAGCCCGTGATGCGGCTGGAGCGTGTAGTCGAGCTTGAGTCCCGCCGTGTGGAACTTGCGGTCCTCGCTCAGGACGTAGTGCGTCGTGTCGGGAAAGAACAAGAACGTTGGGTCGTCGCTGAGCCCCGGCGTATAGGCGAGGCTCCCGTCTCGGAAGAACCCGGCGGCGAACAGTTCGGACGACCGCCCGGCTCCCGCGTCCGTTCCGGCGTCGAACCGATGGCGCCAGCCGAGGTTGACGAACCCGTTCACGTCCTGCTGGTGGTCGTCGATGATGCCTTCCACCGAGTCGAACGGCACCGCGAAGCGGGTGCGCGAGCGGTTGGCGTCCAGATTCACCACGTCGCGGTTCGACGGCACGTACTGAATCTTGGCGAAGCCGAACAGGTCCTCGCCGTGGTTGTGGAAGTTCTCCACCCGATTCGCCGCCGTGTCGAACACCACGGGCTCGCGCCGCATGTCGGTCACCTGACGCGCTCCGGATGCGAAGAAGCCGAACTTCCCCGCGTTGGTGCTCAAGTTCAACGTCTGGCCGTTGGCGGTGAACGATCCGCCGTAGCCCGAGGCATCGAGGTGGAAGCCCCCGGTGGGAATGCGGGTGTTGACGTTGACGACGGCGGTGTTCTTGTTGCCGTACTCGGCGTCCCAGCCTCCCGTTTGGAAGTCGATTTGGTTCACGACCTCGGGATCGAACAGCTCGTTCAAGCTCCCCGAGATCCCGGCGGGGACCGGGACGCCGTCCACGTAGTAGGTATACTCGGCGTGCTGCCCCCGAATGTGGACTTCGCCGGTGGGCGCGCGGGCGGCGCCCACGATCGACTGCTGCAGGATCTGCGACGTGGTGTTGGTGGGCGCGCCGTGGTAGTCGTTTTGCTTGAAGATCTGGTTGCCGGTCCGCGTGTCGACGGCGAGGGGCACGGCCGCCTTCACTTCGACCGCAGACAGGTTGATCGGGAGCGGGACCAGCCGAAAGTTGACCGTGGTCGGTCGTCCGGCGGCGACCGTGACGTCCTGCGTCATCGCGCGGTAGCCCAGGTATCGCACCTCGACGGCGTACGCGCCGCCCGCCAGATTGTGGACCACGTAGCGGCCGAACGCATCGGTGGTCGCGATGGCGATGGTGCCGCCGCCCTGCAGAATCCGCACCTCGCCGCCCGACAACGGCGTTCCCGACACGCTGTCGGCAACCGTGCCGCTGATGTCCCCCTCGGGTGTCGGTGCGGCGGGCGGGGAGGCCGCAACCGCGCGGGCGAGACCGCCGGTGATCGCCAGGCATGCCAGGACGGTCACGGCGCGAGCCAGATGTTTGCCGATCATCGTTCTCTCCGGATCGCAATGAGTACGCGTGCCCCGCGTCTCCGGTGTGCACGCCGGCGAGGCGGGGGCGGCTTGGTGGATCGGCCCGACGCGCGTGGCGCGTCGTGCCGTCAGGAGAGAGCGGGCGGAGCCCTGGGTGGCGGGAAGAACCGCGCGCGGGCGCTGCGGACCGGGACCGGCTCGACCGGTCGCGTCGCGCGCGCGTCGCTCGTGGCGAGGCGCAGCGCGGCGGCCCGACGGCCCGTGAACGGTGCGCTG
>Ga0209056_10007733_pt1 | contig 11055 bp, 12 predicted proteins | sample GraSoiAngelo_114_FD_185876 | JGI IMG/M metagenome (GOLD analysis project Ga0209056, IMG submission 185876) | Grasslands soil microbial communities from the Angelo Coastal Reserve, California, USA - 14_0903_13_40cm (SPAdes) (version 2) | ecosystem: Environmental > Terrestrial > Soil > Grasslands...
TGGCTGCGCCCGTCCCGGGTCCTACCCCGGTGACCACCACGACTGGGTTCGCCATGCTCACCTCTCAGACCCCTTGTCGCTGCATTGGCGACCCACACCGCAGGGGACGGCGACGAACGCCGCCCTCACGCGCCCGTCTCCAACACCACCCGGAACCGCGCCTTCCCGCTCATCATGCGGTCGTAAGCCTCCGGTGCTTTATCCAGCGGATACTTCTCGATCAGTGGCTTCACTCCGGTGAGCGCGCTGAACTTCAGCGTATCCTCGGAATCGATGGAGGTCCCGCTGGGCCAGCCCGCCACTGTCTGCCTGGCGAAAATCAGCGGCAGCACGTTCACCCCTAGCGGCTCGGATGGCACACCGACGATCACGAATCGCCCGCCGTATCCGAGCCCCCCGACCGCCGCCGACATCGCGTCCGCGTTCGTCACCGTCGCCAGGATGGTCCTGGCACCGCCCAGCTTCTGGAGCGCATGCGCCACGTCTTCCTTCGTACTGTCGATGTAGTGATTGGCGCCCAACTTGTGCGCGAAGTCGGCATTGTGCTGCCCACGCGCGATGGCGACGGTGTTGAACCCCATCTTCGCCGCGAACTGGACCCCGAGATGCCCGAGTCCGCCTATGCCGAGAATCGCCATGGTGTCCGGTGGACGCGCCCCGCTGTTGCGGATGGCATTGAAGGTCGTGATCCCGGCGCAAAGCAGCGGACCGACCTCGGCGCCGCTCAGCGAATCGGGCACCCGCGCCAGCGCAATGGCTGGAGCGACCAGGTAGTCGGAGTAGCCACCGTCATAAGTGACGCCCGGAGTTCGGAGGTTTTGGCAGGCCACGTGATCGCCACGCCGGCACGGCTCGCACTTCCCGCAGTGGCCGCCATACCAGCCCAGCCCGACGCGCTGCCCAACTCTCCACTCACTCACGCCCTCGCCAATCGCATCTACCAGACCGACGACCTCATGCCCTGGCACTCGCGGATACGTGATCGGGAAAATGCCTTCCTTGGTCGCTGAATCGCTGTGGCAAATCCCGCAGGCCTGCACCCGCACCCGAACCTCGCCAGCCCTCGGGTCAGGCACTTCCCGCGTCACCAATTCGATCGGTCCTCCCTTGCTGACCACCTGCGCATATCGCCCCGTCAACTTCGCCATCGCTCCTTCTCCTTCCAAAGACGGGTCGAACCTGGACGGCTCTGTGTCACGTCTCGCCTCGTCGGTGTCAGCGTCCGAGGCCCTTGTTCGGATTGATCAGGTACTTCTGACCGGTCGCTTGCTTGCCGTAGACCGCGATCTCCTCCAACCGTAGCGCCTCCGCGAGCGAGACCTCCTTGTCGTAGCGACTGGCGAAGGTCGTCTTGATTTCCGCCGCGACCCGCTCGCGCAACTTCTGCGCGGCCGTCGGGCCGATCTTCTGCAGGAAGGTCGTCAGCAACCAGCCGCCGATGCCCCAGGCCATGCCGAAATTGCGGGTGAGTTCCGTGGGCCCACGGTCAAGACCTCCGTAGATGTACACCTGCTTGTGCTTCGTCGAACCGTAGCGGCTGTATCCGCCCGCCGTTCGATTGGCGGCCGCTTCCATGCAGGAGAGCACCTGACTCGCGAGCTTGCCGCCGCCGATCGCGTCGAAGGCGAGCGTGGCGCCGGTGGCGGCGAGCGCTTCGATGAGCTCGTCCATGAACGTCGGCGTACCCGAATTCAGCACGTGCTCCGCACCGAGTCCCTCGAGGAGATCCACGTGCTCCTGCCGACGGACGACGTTCACGAGCGGGATCCCGTCTTTGACGCAGATCTTGACCAGCATCTGACCGAGGTTCGACGCCGCGACGGTGTGCACCAGTCCGGCGTGGCCCTCCGCGCGCATCGTCTCGACCATGCCGAGCGCCGTCAGCGGGTTCACGAAGCACGATGCGCCCTCCGCCGCCGCCGTGCCGGGAGGCAGCACGAGGCACTGGCTCGCCTTGATCGTCCGGAACTGCGCGTACATCGCGCCGCCGAGGATCGCGACCGTCTTTCCGACGAGGGCGCGCGCTTCGTCGGAGGACCCGGCGCGCACGACCACGCCGGCGCCCTCGTTTCCGACGGGCAGCGGCTGGTCGATGCGTCCGGCGATGCTCCGGAGGGCCGCCGGCGGGATCGGCGCCGTGACGACCGGGTCCTGGGGGCTGCCGGAGACCTTCGCCGCCGACATGTCGGCACCGGCGAGCATCAGGCCGAGATCCGACGGATTGATCGGAGTCGCATCGATGCGGACCACCACTTCGTCGGGCTTGGGTTCCGGGGTCGGGACACGGGCGAGCGACAGCTCGAGAATGCCTTCCTTCTTCACCGTCGAGCGTAGCTGTCGGCCGATGGCTTCCTGGGTCATGTCCTCTCCTCTGGGCGCAAACCCTTGTCGCCGCCTCGCCGACCGGCTACGCTATGCATTACGGTCGTCATGAATAAAAGGAGTCATGACCGCCGTTCACCACCAAGTCAAGGGGATCGGAACGAGCGAGGACGGCGGATGCGGGTCTCCAAGGAGAAAGCGGCGAAGAATCGGCAGCAGATCCTGTCCGCGGCGGCGCGCTTGTTCCGCGAGAACGGCATCCGCGCGACCGGCGTCGACTCGATCAGCCGGAGTGCCGGTGTGACTCATGGCGCCGTATACAGTCAGTTCGAATCCAAGGAGGCGCTCGCGGCCGAGGCGATCCGCCTCGCCCTGTCGCGCTGGAGACGCGTCTGGCAGCGCGCGGCCGATCGTAAGCGGCCGAGCGAGGCGTTCCGGAGCATCGTGACGGGATACCTGTCGCCGGAGCACCGCGACGCGCCCGGTCGCGGCTGCATCGTCGCGGCGCTCGGCCCGAGCGTCGCTCGTCAGCCCCGAAAGGTGCGAGCCGCCTTCACCGGGGAGTTGAAGGATGCCGTCGACTTCCTGGCCGCGCTCGTGCCCGGCAACGATCCCTCGCGCCGTCACGAGGACGCGCTCGCGGCCTTCGCTTGCATGATAGGCGCCCTGATCCTGGCGCGAGCGGTCGACGACAGGCGGCTCTCGGGCCAGATCCTCGACGCTGCGGCCAAGCGCGTCATTCGAGGACAACGTCGTGGAAAATAGGAATGCTACCGTTGCAGTGATCGGGGTCGGCGACTACATCGGCGCCGCGATCGCCAAGAGGTTCGCGGCCGAGGGCTTCACGGTCTTCGCCGGGCGCCGGCATGGCGAAAAGCTCGCTCCGCTCGTCGCCGACGTCGAGGTATGGGGCGGGCAGGTCGTTGCCCGATCACTCGATGCGCGGAAAGAAGACGACGTGACCGCGTTCCTCCAGGAAGCCGACCGGCGAGCGCCGCTCGAGGTTTTCATCTTCAACGTCGGGGCCAACGTCAATTTCCCCCTGATCGACACGACCGAGCGCGTGTTCCGCAAGGTCTGGGAGATGGCGTGCTATGCTGGCTTCCTGGCCGGCCGGGAGGCGGCCCGCCTGATGCTACCGCGCGGGCGCGGATGCATCTTCTTCACCGGCGCAACCGCGAGCCTGCGCGGCGGCGTCGGATACGCGGCCTTCGCCAGCGCGAAGTTCGGCCTGCGGGCGCTCGCTCAGAGCGCCGCTCGAGAGCTCGGACCGAGGAACATCCACGTCGCGCACCTCATCATCGATGCCGGGGTGGACACCGCCTGGGTTCGCGAGCGGATCCGGGAGAGCGAGGGGGACGCCGCCCTCGCCGGGCTCGCTCCCGGCCGGCTGATGCGGCCCGACGCGGTGGCGGACGCGTACTGGCAGCTCTACCAACAGCCCGCCGACGCCTGGACATTCGAGCTCGAGATCCGTCCCGCCGCCGAGAAATGGTGAGCCATGGTGAGGGTGGAATTTCACCTCGACTTCGGCAGCCCCAACGCCTACCTGGCCCATCTGGTGATTCCCGAGATCGAGCGACGCACCGGGGTCGAGTTCGAGTACGTCCCCATTCTACTGGGCGGCGTCTTCAAACTCACCAACAATCGTTCGCCGGCGGAGAGTTTGGCGGGGATCAAGAACAAGCCGGAATACGAGCAGCTCGAGATGCGCCGCTTCATCGACCGGCATCGGATCACCCGGTTTCAGCTGAACCCGTTCTTCCCCGTGAACACCCTTACGCTGATGCGCGGTGCAATCGCCGCTCGATCGCTCGGCGTATTCGAGCGGTACGTCGCCGAGATGTTTCGGCACATGTGGGCCGATCCGAAGAAGATGGACGACCCGCACGTGCTCCGCGCGGCGCTCGAGGAATCCGGGCTGGACGCTGAGCGATTCTTCGAGCTCGTTCAGACCCGCGAGATCAAGGCCGAGCTCCTCGCCAACACGGAGCGTTCGGTCGCGCGCGGGACCTTCGGAGCACCGACGTTCTTCGTCGGGGACGAGATCTACTTCGGCAAGGATCGGCTGCGTGACGTCGCGGAGAGGATCCTCGCGCTCTGCTCGGAAGGACAGGGGAGCCGTTGACGGGATCGCCTGCCGAACACGACACTCCCTCCCCGGCGCGGGACCGACACCCACTCCTCGAAACGAGGGACATGAAGATACCCTTCTCTGACGGCGCTCGCTCACGTGATTCTCGCCGCCCGTGAGACGGGGACGACGCTCTCGAAAGTCTCCCGGTTACCGTAGCCGGCGGCCGAGAGACGGCACGCGCGGGAGGCATCGCTTTCGAGAATCGCCGTTCTCGGCAGGCAAACCCGCGGCCGGGTGGCGACTACCTGCTCGACTTCCTGAGGGAGTAGGGCGCCTGATGGGCGATCCGGGCTGGATACCGCTATCGGGTAGCGCGAGGCTCAGATTGCCAAGCTGGACGCCGCCGGTTCGTGAAGTCGAGGAGTTGCGCCCTCCCGCTTCGAGCGGCGCGCCACCAGGCCCTTGGAGCAACCGGTAATGAGAATGCGAGACATGGTGACGGTCCTCTCTCCTCTGCCGGCGGCGGCGGGTGCGCCTTGGCAAGACACCGATGCACCGTTCACGCCGATCGCGCTCCTGCACCCGGTCTTGCGTCTGCATGGGCACCGAACGTGAACAGGATCTTCCCGCTGCGAATCTCAAGTTATGCGTGTCGTTTCGCCGATCGTACCAGGTGGCACCGATGACGGTGCTCGCCGGACTACCAACGACGCGGGGTCACCATCCGCGGCAAGATTTGCGAGCGGGTGAGCAGGTCATTGATGTACTGTGGCGAGCTCCAAGTGCTGCTGTCGTCCGTCGCCCGCTCGTCGGAGTCATATTCACGCAGTAAAGGCAGCGCGGTGCTTGTTAATGAATTCCTCCAGTGTCATCGGAGGGTGGCCGCCGATTTTCTCAATCAGCTCATTCGTCCCGGCGAAGATGCCGTTCTGATGATCGATGGCGACTTCACGCAGATGCTGCATGGCGAAGGAATCTCCTTGACGTTCGGGTCTTGGTTCGAACTCGCCATAGAGAGCCCGCGCGTTATGCCCAGGAGGCGGTTTCTGACCGCCAGAGGCCATCATTGTCAGCATCGTCTCAATGCTCACTTGCTTGTATCGCACCTCCCACCCCAAGACGCGGCTGAGGACCTGGGCGATCTCGGCATAAGTGAACTCAACCGGTCCGTAAAGAGGATAAACCTGGCCGCGATGCGGGGACGGGTTTTCCAGAATCCCCACGATCACACGGGCCTGGTCCTCCGCCGCAATAGGAGCGTGTCGCCCGGTGCCGAATGGGACGTGCAGCACTCCGGCGCGAATCATCGGTGCAAGATAGAGCAGCCATTCGGCAAAGTATGTGGAGCGAAGATGGGCCGCGGTAATTCCCGACCAGTCGAAGACCTGCTCGGAGAGCCAATGATCCTGCGCCGCGTGGCTCAGCGCGTCCTCGCGAGCCGATTTCTGCGACATGTTCACGACGCATTCGAGGCCGGCCTCTTTAGCGGCCTGAGCGAAGTAGGCTGTCGCTTGCAGAATGCCGGGGCGGATCGGATAACAGAAGTATGCGCCGCGAACTCCTCGCATCGCCGCGCGCACGTCGTTGAACTTCAGAAAATCGCCGATAACCACTTCTGCGCCCATCTTTTCCAGCCGTTTCGAGCGGTCATCTTCGCGATGGGCCAGCGCCCGCACCGCATGTCCTCGCTCCACCAGCTGCTCGACCGTGTAACCGCCCGTGTCGCCGGTCGCACCCGTCACTAGGAATGTCTTCTGAGCCATGATCCCTCTCAACTGTAATAATACGGCCGTCGGGCCGGAGAACGCTGCACCGCTCGGGGTACGGCTGACCACCCGGCGCGGCCTCGACTCTCTGCAACGAGGCTCAGGCGCCCACGGCCGAAATGGCCGCGACCCCGCCGTCGATCAAGAAGTCTGCCCCGACGACGTACGCAGAATCGTCCGACGCGAGGTAAACTGCCAGCTTCGCGATTTCCAACGGATCGGCCATCCGCTTGCTTGGATTGTTGGTTCGGAGGACGTCCTTAACCGCCTCGCCCTGCTCTTCGCCTGGGAAGCGACCGAACATCGCTGTGTCCGTCGGGCCTGGGCTTAGGGTATTCACGCGAATTCCGCGGTCCACGAGCTCGGCGCTGAGGATTCGAGCGAGATGGACGACCGCGGCCTTGCAGGTCGAGACGGTCGAGGTTGTCGGCCACCCCTTGCGCGCGCCAACGGACGCATTGATGATCACGGACGAGCCTTGCCTGAGTAGCGGCAAGGCCTTTTGAATCGTGAAGTAAGCCCCTTTGAAATTGACGGCTATCACCTTGTCGAAGCTTTGCTCTGTCACGTCTTCGAACAACAGGAACTCGCTGTAACCTGCATTGACGAAGACGCCGTCCAGGTGCCCGAACTCCCGCTTGATCGCGGCGAACATCGTGTCGAGGTCGGCGAGATTGCTGACGTCCGCGCGAACGGAGAGACTTCCGGCTCCGAGCGTCTCCTTAGCCGCCTGCAGCGACCCCTCATTCAAGCCGCAGATGGCGACGCGCGCGCCCTCTCTGTCGAATTCCTGCGCTGCGGCCAGCCCGATCCCGCTGTTGCCGCCGGTAATAAGGATATTCTTGGCCGCTAGCCTACCCATGGTCGTCACTCCTTTAGATTGAACATGCCCGTGTTGGTTACAGTTTCGGGCACATCTAGCCGCCGCCGCGCATCAGCTCCGCGAGGCTCGTTATGCCGAGAGCCCGCTCACCGACGTCGGTCGCAGCGTTGAAGATTGGGCCAAGCCCTCGTTTCATTGCGCAGGCCACCACGCATCCTTCATGCACCTGGCTGCCCATCGCGAAACTTCCGCTCTCGCGGTGCGCGTTCTGGTCGCTGGCTTGCATTCATTTCCCTCTTCCGTTTGACTCCGTTCCGACGGAAACCCTTCTGCCACTCGCGAGGTTCGCTTGTGGCGAAACGACGACAACGTCGCCGTCATTCAAGCCTTGCTCTATCTCAATGCCAGTTTCGGTCTCCTGGCCGCGGACGATGCCAACGCGTTGCACGATACCTTCTCGGACTGTCCACACATAGGTTTCACCTTCCTCACTTCTGACGGCGCCTTTTGGAACCGTGATACGCGGTTCCTGCGTCGCCGGTGCCTGATTCTCCAGGAAGCTCACTTTTACACTCATTTCGGGCTTGATAATTTGCAGGTCCGGCTGGTTGAGCTGAACCTCCACCTTGACCGTGCCTTTCTGCCGATCCGCCTTAGGATAGACTTTGACTAGCGACGCCTCAAAGCGGCGGTCAGCATAAGCATCCGGCACGACGCTTGCGTGTGACCCCAGGCTGACCTTCGCGAGGTCAGCCTCGTTGATGTCCACTTCCGCGCGCATGTCGTCTGTATCGGCCAGTTGAGCAATGTCGGTCGCACCACCACCGGCTTGAATCTGCCCGCCAAAGTTTATGGTGTCGCCCAATTCACGATACTTCTGCAACACGATGCCGGCGATAGGTGAGGTAATGCGGCATTGGTTCACCAAGAAGTTAGCATATTCAACAGCCGCCGTGTCCCGCTTCAGTGCGGCCTGCGCCACCTCTGCGGCACTAATTGTGGTGTCGTATTCATCTTTCGAAATGACGCCCGTTCGGATTAGCTGTCGCGCACGCTCGGCTCTGGCTAGAGCCAACCGGAGGTTAGCCTCTGAAAGATCGCGGGCTGCGGCAGCCTGCCTGAGTTGAGCTTGGTAATCTCGATCATCGATTTGGGCCAAAAGGTCGCCGACCCGTACATGCTGGCCTTCTTCGATCGGCTCGGCAACGATTTGGCCCAGGCTTTTGGTGCCTATCGTAATATACTTGTGGCGCGTCACCACGTAGCCGGACCCCGTCAGCATCACGCCCGGCTGACCACCCCGATTCGATACCACCAGTATCGTTTGCACCGTTTGCGGGCGGCCAACCGTTCGCGTATACACTTCATAGGCGGTTGTGACGCCAAGGGCAGTTACCAGAATGATGATTGCCAGCAGAGCACCTGGCGCCCGCCTCCGTCGCGGTTTCTCCTTTGGCCGTGTAATCCGCAACGCTTCGAGGCTCTTGGTGCGTGCGGGTGATTCGGCGAGCATGACCTAGTTCCTGCGCAATGCCGTGACTACACTCACGCGCATTGCCTGCCGCGCCGGCAGGTAGCCGCCCAATGCGCCAATAACAACCGCAAACACGAGCCCTTGAATCACGATACCGGGGGTTACATGAAAATTAAACGCAATGGTTGGCGCCGAAACGGCGCCGCCATTGAACTTGGTCGAGAGGCCGTTGACCGGCAGGGCGATAATCACGCCGATGATGCCCGCCGCGAACGCCAGCGCCGAAGACTCGCCAAGAAACGATGTCATGATGGCTAGCGGGCTGAATCCCAATGCCCGCAACGTGCCGATTTCACTCGTCCGCGCCGACACCGCCGCGTACATCGTATTCATGGCAGCAAACATGGCAGCGAAAGCCATGATTCCCGCCACCAACAAGCCGAGCACGCGCAGGTTGGCGGCTATTCCCGATTGCTCCTTGTAATACTCTGACTCCGTTTCGGCTTGCAGGTTGATGCGTGGATCGTCGGCACATCGCCGAATCAGGGCGTGAACATCCGCGCCGGGAACGAGCCTGAGCCGGATGCTGGTGAAACTCGAACGTCTCCGGGCATCCTCCTGCAAGCTATGTAGGTCGGCCCAGACCTCCGATTCAAAGGAACTCCCGCCCGACTCGAAAACGCCCACCACCTTCCAAGTGCGCCGGCCAAGTTTCAGGTCCGCACCCAATGAACACCCTGGGTATCGATGCACGAGCAATTTGCCGATGATGACTTCATTCAGCCCAGGCGCAAACATTCGCCCGGCGATAATGCGCACTCTTTCATGGATTTGGGCGCTCACAGGCAGCACGCCGCGAATGGGAAGGTTGTCCAAGGTGTCGCCGGCGGGCATAAACACCTGTTCGGCGAGTTCGGGCGACACGAGGGGATTTCCCGCGTCATCGCGTTTGATGGCCGGTAGAAACTTGAGGGCGTCCAGCTGGTCGAGCGTGATGAACGAATTGGCCTCGGAGTCCGCCCCGGGTCCGATAAGAATCATGGTGTCCGGCGAACTGCTATCCTTGATCGCGGAGTCGAGACCTCCGACAATCGCCATTGCGGCAACGAAGACGCCGACGACGATGGCAATGGCCCCCACCGTCATTGAATTGGACACGCGACGGATGAGCAGGCTTCGGCGATTATATTTGAAGGGAATAGCCATATGGTCAATCCACAAGCCTGAGGGTCTCAACGATGCTGCGTCTGGCGGCTGCACGTGCGGGGACATACGCGCTGACCAAACCGATGAGCGCCGCGACGCCCAGGGTCTCCGCCAACACAAAAGGAGGAACATGCAATGAGACAAAAGGGCCAAGGGCATCCGCGTTGAGCGCGAACACTTTGAACAGTCCAAACGCGACCCCGCAACCGATCGCGCCTCCCGATAAGGCAATAATCAACGATTCACCCACCAGCAGACTCAAGATCACCCCCGAGCTAAATCCCAGAGAGCGCATGACCGCGATTTCGCCCCGGCGCTCGCGAATGGACATCGCCGCCGTGTTGGCCGCGACGAGCCCAATTGCCACGACGGCCACCAGGCCGAGACACTCGGCCAGGGTCATGAAAATACGATAGCGACCCAGAATGCTGCCCACGGCCGCTGCTTCCGAAGCGCTTCGGGTTTCTGCGGAGGAATTGGCGAATTGGTTATCAATCGCGGCACACACTTCAGGAACCACCCTTGAGTCATCCACCTGAAGCCAAAATTCGTGCGCGATTCCAGGCCTACCCGCGGCTTCCTCAAAATAGTCGCGTCGGAAGATCAAGAAGCTGGGCACTGGCCCCTTAGCAATGGTACCGACAATAGTCAAGGTGACATTGAATGGATATACGGTTCCCCGGAGTTGAATGTGCTGACCAACATGGAGATTGAAGCGGCGCATTGTGCCCTCCGCCACCAGGCAGGCGGTCTTGATCTGTTTGAAGTGGTCAACGCCGGTCAAACCCCAATCGGCCCACATGTCAATTTCCTCCGCGTCGGTCGCAACGCTTGGAAATTGATCGCTGGGCTCATGGTAAATGCCGCCGTAAATCACGAGCCCAGCAACGGCGACGACGTGGGGAATCGTCGCAATCTTGACCTTGTAAGCTTCGGGCAGAGGATAAGCAAATCCCATCTTGGTGCGGGAGACGATGCGAACGGAGGAGGCTGTATCAGCGAGCATTTGGTTGGCAAACGTCGGCAGACTCACCAGAACTGCGAAAATGAACAGCGACACCCCAATCGACAGGATGGTGAGAACGGTTCGGCGTTTGCTACGCAACAGGTTCTTGAACAGCAGGCGGGTGAATTTAGTCATGTGTTCTCCTCGCCTACTCGGCTGGTTGCAACGGGACCCTGGGTGTGGCCGACATCCCACCCTTCTCCGAGCCGATAAATACGCCCTTGTCGAGACGATAAACGGTGTCGACGAATCGCTCCGCGCGGGGGTCGTGCGTAACCATGACGATCGTCGTGTGAAACTGGCGATTGAGCTCTGTAAGCAAGAGCAGGATGTCTTCCGCAGCTTTGGCGTCCAAGTCGCCCGTCGGTTCATCCGCGACCA
>Ga0209056_10007734_pt1 | contig 11054 bp, 9 predicted proteins | sample GraSoiAngelo_114_FD_185876 | JGI IMG/M metagenome (GOLD analysis project Ga0209056, IMG submission 185876) | Grasslands soil microbial communities from the Angelo Coastal Reserve, California, USA - 14_0903_13_40cm (SPAdes) (version 2) | ecosystem: Environmental > Terrestrial > Soil > Grasslands ...
TTCCTGGACAAAGCGCCGCATCCGGTCCGGATCGGCGGCTACGTCGGCGGGAAGAATCTTCAACGCAACGGTCCGATCAAGCCGAGTATCTTTTGCGAGATAGACCTCGCCCATCCCGCCCGCGCCGATTCGAGACAGGATGCGATAGTGAGAGATTGTTGCGTTAGCGCTCAGTGAGGTCTCATTCATCAGGGTTTGGCTCTCCAGTTCAAGATGACGGTGATCGGTGAGGGAACTTCCTCGATGATCGTGTTCATCAGGAATCGCTGGCCGTCGGGAGAGACGTCGTACTGCTGGGTATTGGGATAGGACAAAGCTCCGCCCACACGCGTCACGACTAGCGGAACCGGTGAACCTGCCTCGATCGTCTCGGAGTTGGGAGCGATACGAATCGGGACGGCCATCAACCGGCCATCCAGCGCAATGTAGAACAATTCCTTTCCGTCGCGACGCCAGCGAACTTGGGCGCCACCATTAGTGGACACTTGTGTTTGACCTCCTGGACCGGGAAAAGGCTGCATGTAAATCTCATAGCGGCCAGACTCGGTCGATTGATATGCGATCCATTTTCCATCGGGAGAAAACTGCGCCAAGTCCTCATCGAAGTTCGTGCGGACAACTGGAAATGGTTTTCGATCTCCATCCATGGGCAATGCCCAAACGTCGAGGCTCGTTTTCGAATCTCTATTTTGGTAGAGCAGAAATCGCCCGTCCGCCGACCAGTCCAGTACTTGTTTGTCCTGCCCGCTTGCCAAGAGCAGATCTTCGCTTCCCGGACCGGTTGCCGGTTTTGTGTAAAGGTCGAATGCACCCTTCCGGTTGGAGCCGAATGCGATCCGGTTGCTGTCGGAAGACCAGATGGGATTAGAGTCGACTGCAGCGTCAAACGTGAATCGGCTGAGAACATTCCGCCCGACATCGAGTAACCAGATGTCGCCATTGTTGTTGATCGCTACGGACAATGCGACGCGGCGGCCGTCTGGTGAGATCGAAACTGAGTTGTTGCCCAGAGGATCACCCGCTTTACCAATTTCCTTGCCCGAACGATCGACCCAGAAAAGTTGACGCCTGCCGCCCGCCAAAGCTGTGCGATAACCGATCACGCCCACCGAAGATGCCGCTACCGCGGCGGATCCTTGAGCGTCACTTTTAGTTGCAATATGTTCGGCAACTGAAAACGGATTTCCTTTCAATTCCAAACGAGCAGCATCGAACTCGTGCGCAAACAGTGTACCCTGGCGAACAAAGAACAGGTGGCCGGAAGATTCATAAACCGGCGCCGACTCTACATCGATTAACCGTCGCGCGGTCGAGCCGTCAAGATCGCCCGCATAGACCCCACGGGATTCCGGAGTGCCTAGCACGTAGTACACGAAGTGATGTCCGTTGGGAAGGAACTGCGGGAAGCGATGACTTGTCTCTTTCGTCGTCTCCGTTCGCGTGACAGCGGAAGCCGTACCGCCCGTCGCTGAAATGCGGAAGATCCCTTGGGTAACATTCGGAGTAAAGATGATCGTACCGTCGCGGTTCCACGCGCCGCCCCGGCCCGCCGGAGCGTTGGCCAGAATCTGCACGGCTCCACGGTCAATATCGACCCGCTTCAATCTTCCCTCCGCAAAGAAGCCAACAGATTGGCTGTCGGGTGACCAGAAGGGAAACGAAGCGCCATCTGTTCCGGCCAAAGCCCGCTCCGAAATGGAGTCCAGCGCGCGCACCAATAACTTGGACTGTCCCTCGGATGCGCCTACAAACACGATCTTCTGTCCATCGGGAGAAATCGCGATCGATGCGGAATCCGCTGTCGGCGGCGTCACAATTTCGAAGCGCATTTCGGCGGCAGGTGGTACGCCTCGGAACTCCCGCACGCCTACTGCAGCGCTAAGAATTGCCACAACCACTAATGCTATTGTCCATGCGAGCCGCTCGCGTCGGCGCGGTACAACTGGCGGAGCTGCTGCTGCGATCTGTGGTTGGGGCTCCTCGATCTCGATGAGCGCATCCCCGAGATGTCGGAGCCGGATCCGCCGGTCCTTTTGCAGACAACGCCGCAGCAGGCGGCGAATGTGTTCCGGTGTTTCCGCCGGCAACCGGCTCCAATCCGGCTCCGCCTTCAGTATTCCCGCGAAAAGCTCACTCATCGTGTCGCCTTCGAATGGCGCTCGACCGGTCAGCATCTCATAGAGCACGCATCCAAACGCCCACACGTCAGACGTGCGATTCGCTTCCTGCCCTTTCGCCTGCTCCGGCGACATGTACGCCGCGGTCCCGAGGATGATGCCCGGCGTGGATCGCGCCGTCATCAGCGTCGGTGAATTCGAGAGATCGGAGGCTTGGGCTTCGGCTTCGCGTACTTTTGCAAGACCGAAATCGAGTACTTTCACGATGCCATCGGAAGTGATCTTGATGTTGGCCGGCTTCAGATCGCGATGAATGATCCCTTTTTCATGGGCCGCTTCGATTGCTTCACAAATGTGCTTGGCGACGGTCAAGGCTTCGTCCATGGGCAGCGGACCGCGCTTCAGCCGATCCGCGAGCGTCTGTCCTTCAACCAGTTCCAGCACGAGAAAGCGTGAGCCATTCGCTTCCTCGAGACTGTAGATGGCGGCAATATGAGGATGGTTCAGCAATGCCAGAACTTCGGCTTCGCGCTGGAAGCGGCCCACCCGATCCGGATCACGCGAGAATTCCTCCGGCAGGATTTTGATCGCGACATCCCGCTTCAGCTTCGTGTCGCGCGCACGATAAACCTCTCCCATTCCCCCGCGGCCCAGGAGTGCCGTAATCTGCACGGACCCGAGATGTGTGCCGATGGTGATCGCCATGGAAAGTGGTCCCGATTATAGCCGAACGAGACGGAAGTGATGACTTTTCGGCGATAGACGCCTTCGGCCAGGCAAGCCTCGGCAAGAAAAGACTTGCCTCTGGCGGTTTCCACTCCAGCGCTTGGTTATAAAACTGCTCAATGCGATTCGATCGCTTGGGATCGGGATCCACGAGTTTTGATCAAGTTGGTGTGTTATATTCGCAAAAGAGTGATCCTGATGGCAGAGGACCGAATGACAACGATGCCTCGCTTTACCTCGGCTGATCTTGAAGCCTTCCCTGAGAATGACGGCAAGCGCTACGAGATAATTGACGGAGACCTGTACGTGTCCAGGACGCCACATGCTTATCATCAGCTCGTTTGCGCTCGGATCGTCTCTAAGCTGGATCAATGGTGTAACCAGTCTGGCAACGGCGCGGTCTTCGTCGCGCCGGGACTCGTCTTCGCAGAAGATGATGATGTCGTGCCGGATCTGGTATGGACGAGCTCACGTCGCATGTCCATGACACTCGGAAGCGATGGGCACTTCCATGGGGCCCCCGAGTTGATCGTCGAAGTGTTGTCGCGGGGCGTAGCCAACGAAAAGCGTGACCGCGAAGCGAAGCTCAAGCTCTACTCCCGGCGCGGCGTCGACGAGTACTGGATCGTCGATTGGCGCCAACGTCGTCTTCAGGTCTTCCGCCGAGAGAATGCGCAGCTTGCACTGATTGCCACGATGATAGAGTCTGATTCGCTCACCACACCACTGCTTCCTGCCTTCGTATGCCGTGTCTCGGACTTGTTCGCAGGCATTCCCGACGAAGCTTCGGCACCTCGTTAATATCAATTCGATGTCCAGCGCGGCGTGCCCTCGACGCACGCCTCAGCCACCTCGCGCCACGGTGGTTCGTCGCGTGCGCTACAATGGCGGGCAGGGGAAACACCATGGCGCGAACGCCTCTGATTGAACAACAAGTTACAACGGGTTCATTCATTCTGAACGTCGAAAATGTCGGCTTAACCTCGGATCAATTTCTCCAACTTTGTAGCGACAATCGCGACTTGCGCTTCGAACTCACCGCCCAGAAGGAACTGGTTATCATGCCACCACCGGGGGCGGACACAAGCAGACGCAATGTCATTATCACAACCGAACTCACAATCTGGGCAAGAAAGGACGGGACCGGGATCACATTCGACCCTGCCTGCTGGTTTATCCTTCCCAACGGCGCCAACCGCGCGCCCGATGCAGCCTGGCTGAAGCGAGAACGCTGGGACGCATTGTCGGCCGAGACAAAGAAAAAAGGGGCCCCGCTTTGCCCGGAGTTCGTCGTGGAACTCATGTCACCCAGCGATAGGTTGACCGAGCAAAAAGAAAAGATGGAGGAGTACATCACGAATGGCGCACTGCTCGGATGGTTGATCGACCCCGATCACAGAACCGTTTACGTCTATCGTCCTGGTGCGCCTGTCCAGACGCTGGAAAACCCATTAACCCTGAGCGGCGAACCGGTCTTGCCGGGTTTCGTCTTCAATATCTCCGAGATTTGGTAGTGCGCCCATTCAGGGCCTGAGCCCCATGCGACGGAGCAAGTCGGTGTAGCGTGGGTCGTCCCGAAGCGTTTCGTAGTTCGGGTAATAGGCGATGAAGACTAACATGCCGGTCCGATTCTGAAAATCTCTTTCGAGCCAGGCGAACGCCTGATCCTTTTCCCTGAGGCCCGCGTATACCGCTGCTGGAAAGATCGCGGGCGACTCTCGTTTGGAGTGCCTGTCTTCCAGTTCTCTCAGTATCGCTATGGCCTCAGCGCGCTTCCCCACGGCGCCGTAACCGTATCCGAGAAAGCTCAGTTGCTCGCTCGATTTGTCGGACAATTCGACCCCCTTCTGCAGCGAGGCGATCGCTTCCTGCTCATGCCCCTGTTTCAAATAGGCCAGGCCCAGGAAGCTACGTCCTACAGCAAAGTTCAGATCGAGCTCGATGGTCTTCTTGAGCTCTTCAACGGCCGCATCGAGATCGCCCTTTACGATGCGGATATTTCCGACGTTTACGCCGATGATGGGCGAAAGAGGATCGAGTTGTTGCGCGCGCTGGATTTCCGCCATCGATTCGTCAAGCCGCCCGAGCATGCGGAGATGGGTGCTGTACCAATGGTGTCCGGTCGGATAACTCGGGTTGAGTTCGATCGCGCGTTTGAATTCTTTTTCAGCTTCAGCGAACTGCCACGAATGCTCATTGATGTATCCGAGTGACGTGTGCGCTTCCGCCAGCGAGTCGTCAATCTGGAGGGCGCGCAAAGCCGCGGCCCTGGCCTTTGGCAGCGTCTGACTCGAAGGGGTACCGGCGTATTCTTCGAGCAATGCATAACAGTCGGCCAGTCCTGCGTAGGCAAGTGCATAAGCCGGGTCTTTACCGACCGCTTGCTGAAACTGCTCGATTGCTTTCTTCAGTCCGTCGGCGGTCCGGCGGTTCCAATAGTAACGGCCCTTGAGATGGAACTGATAGGCCTCTGCATTAGTGGTCTCGCGCCGTCTGAGTTGCTTTTGCTCTTCGCCAGTCAGCTTGGTGCGCAGCCGCCCGGAAATCTCGCGAGAGATCTCTTGCTGCACCGCGAGCGCATCGGCGAGCTTGCGGTTGTACTGCTCGCCCCAGATCTGCTTGTTATCGCGCACGTCGATCAACTCCGCGCCGACCATCAGGCTGTCGCCGCGTTGCAGCAACCCGGCTTGAGATCGCGATGAACGATGCCCGCCGCGTGAGCCTTGGCCAGTCCTTCGGCAACGTGCTGCAAATGGCGCAGAAGCTTGGGCAGACCGACTCGCTCTCCGTGAATGTATCGGCCGAGCGTCTGACCATCAATGAACTCCATCGCGATGAAGTTCACTCCGGCGGCTTCACCAATCTCGTAGATATGCGCGATGTTCGGATGATTTAACGCCGCCGCAGCCTTCGCTTCTTGTACGAAACGGCGCATGCGTTCCGGATTAGCTGCGACTGCGGCAGGCAGTATCTTCAGCGCGACATTGCGCCCGAGTTTCGTGTCTTGCGCGAGATACACTTCACCCATTCCGCCCGCGCCGATTCGAGACAGGATGCGGTAGTGAGAGATTGTGGCGTTAGCAGGCAGCGATGGCTCGTTCATCAAGGCTTCGCCTTCCAATTTCAAGATGACTGTGCCGATTGCGATCGCCATTGAAAGTGGTTCGGATTATAGCCGAACAAAGCGGAATAGCGAGGACTACGACAGGAGCGGCTGCAGATAACGCTCGACTTCAGTCGGGAATTCCCGTGCTTCACGCACCGCATTTTCGGCAACAGCGCGATCGATTCCGGAATAAAGATCGTAGTCGCCCGACTCGCGATCGTCCTTGAGGTTGTTGAGATATCCCCCAATTTTGAATTGACCCTTCCGGTTTTCGCGAAATGAAGGCCGAATAATGAAACGACGCCTTGATGCGTATCCGTGCCTTATCCAATCCGCACTCCATCGTGCAGGACACTGCGCATAAACGGGGTGGGCATTGCGGCGAATCTGTCGAAATCTGCCTTCCGATAAATCTTCAATGAGATCAGGCGATGAGTCTTGTAGAGAACCTCCATTGTTGCGTCGTAAAGAGCGTCGATGACCCGGCGGTCTTTTTCCGGCATGACCACAAGAATATCGTAGTCGGAATTGGGCTTCGAGTCGCCCCGGGCGCCGGAACCGAACAGGATCAGCGCTCCAGTTCGCTGCGGACGGGAGCGATCTGGCCCAGAAATTCTTGAATCGTGGAGTCCTCGAAAGCCGCGCGGTTTATCACGAACAGAATTGTACTCCAAAGATATGGGCGTATTCGGCAAAGGCCTTCGGGAAGTCAATCAAATTGTGGCGGCGCACTTGATCGGGGTTGCTGGCGAAGTGTGCTACTGATTCCAAGTACGCAGCCACATCGACCGGGCGAAACGCGTGACCGGCCGAGGTAGAGGTCATGGCTTGGGTTTCCAGTTGTAGATAAGAGTGATGGGCGAGGCCGCACCGTTGTCGACCGTGAGGTTGACCAGGAATCGTTGGCCATCGGAAGACACGGCGTATTGCTGCTTGTTAAAGGCAGACACGGGACCGCCAGGAATGCGAACCGGAAACAGCGTCGCCCCAGTTCCGGTTTCAATCGATTGCCCATCGGCTGTTAACTTCACCGGGACCGCCATCATCTTGCTGTCCAACGACACGTAGAAGATTTCCTTGCCGTTCTTGTTCCAGCGTGGCTGTGCGCCACCGTTGCTGGAGATCTGGAACTTCCCGCCCGGTCCCGGAAACGGCTGGACGTAGATCTCGAACCGGCCGGATTCGTTCGATTGATACGCGATCCACTTCCCGTCGGCTGAAAACTGTCCATTGCGTTCCTCGAACGGAGTCTTCAGGAAAGGAAACGGCTTTTTGTCGCCGAAGACCGGCAGAACCCACAAGTCAAAGCCCGTCTGTGGATCGATGCTGCGGAACAGCAGAAAACGTCCATCGGAGGACCAATCGGCTGGAGCTTTGACCTGATCCGATTCCAACAGCAGCTCATCGGCGCCGGCGCCGCTCGACAATTTCCAGTACAGGTTGAAGCCGCTTTTTCGATTGGATTGGAACACGACGTGGCTGCCATCGGGCGACCAGAGGGGCTGCGCATCGTTCGCGGCATCGAAGGTGAACCGCGTCGGTACACCCCGCGCGGCATCGATCAGCCAGACGTCCGGATTACCGTTGACCGTTCGACCGACCGCGACGCGCTTCCCATCCGGCGTCAGTTCTACGCCGTTCAAGCCGGCGGTGTCGGAAGCGCCAATAGCGCCCACGCTTTTGCCAGATCGATCCAGCCAGGTCAGCTGCCGGGCCGCGCCGGCCGCGCCGGTCCGGTAAGCCACGATGCCCGAAATGGCGGAAAACCCAGCGGCGTTTGTCGCCGCGTTTACGGCCGCTTGTTCGGCCACCGGAAACGGATTGCCGGAAAGTTCTTGTCTCTGGAAATCGAAGGTTTGAGCAAATAACGTGGTCTGGCGCGCAAAGAGCAGGAAGCCTGAAGGGGACACCACCGCTGCGGCATCCACACTAGCGAGGCGCTTGGACGGGCTTCCATCGAGCGAACCGGCGTAGACACCCTGGGCAGGACCACCCTGGATTGGGAGCGAACAGGATAGTTCCGTCTCGATTCCAGGCGCCTCCCCGTCCCACAGCAGCGGCGTTGGCCAGCACCTGGGGCGCGCCGCCCACGACGTCGATGCGTTTCAGTTTGCCGTCCGCAAAAAATCCTACAGACGCGCTGTGGGGCGACCAGAACGGAGAGGTTCCTCCTTCCGTCCCCGCCAGTGGCTGTGCGGCGAGCGAATCCAATGACCGGGCCCAGAGTTGAGATTTGCCTTCGTTCGATGCCGAAAACACCAGCTGCCGGCCATCGGGCGAAATGGCGAAGGAAAACGGATCGTCAGTTGAAGACGTGTTCACCTCAACGCGGATTTCAGGCGGCGCAGGCGGCGTGGTGCGGTTGAAGTACAAAGCCGAAAGCGCACCAAGCCAGAAGACCGCCACCAAGCAAAGAACTGCCGCGATCCCAAGCAAAACCTTCGATCTGCGCCGCGACGGCTGTGGAACCGCGGCATCCGCTACCGGCCCGGTCTGAGCTTCTTCAACCGCAATGCGGGCCTCTCCGATATCGCGTAAACGATTGCGCGGTTCCTTAGTCAAACAACGGCGCAACAACCCCAGCACTCGTGCCGGAGTTTTGGATGGCAGCGCCGTCCAGTCCGGCTCCTTCATCATTACGGCGGCCATGGTCTCGGAGGCGGTTTCACCCGAAAACAGCATCCGGCCCGTCAGCATTTCAAAAAGGACCACGCCGAATGCCCATACGTCGGCGCGCCTGTCCACATTCCGCCCTTTCGCTTGCTCCGGCGCCATGTAGGCCGCAGTACCCAAAATCACTCCCGGCATGGACCCGGACATCATGGTCGGCGAATTCGATAGATTCGTGTCCGTCATGGACGCGAACGCCTTCGTCAATCCGAAGTCGAGAACTTTGACGCGTCCGTCAGTCGATCCATCAGCTAGTTACCAATCCCGTTTACGCAGGCGCCTACGTGTATGGAAGAAACCATTCAGAACAATACATCGATGAACAAGGCGCCGTGCGGAAGCGAAGCCGCCGCTTGCCGATGAAGGAATGGCGGGTCTTAATCCATGACCATCACGTAGGGTTTCTGGATTGGCCAACGTTTCAAGCCAATCAGGAACGTATCCGGAGCAACGCCCGTGCTGAACGACAGCAGTCTGGAGGAGCCGTGAGAGAAGGCAGTGCTCTGTTGCAAGGTATCGTCACCTGTGTCACTGCGGTCGTGGCCTGTTCACGTATTACCGTGGTGATAAGGCAACGCCCGGCTATCGATGTTCGGCGAACGACCTTGGCGACGGTGGAGGCCATTATTGTTTCCAGGTCGGCGCCGTCGGCGTCGACAAGGCCGTGGCCGACGCGTTTCTGGAGGCCATCACTCCAGCGGCAGTAGAAGCGTCGTTACTCGCCTGGGAACAGCTCGAGGCAGATCGCGATGCGGCGCTGCGACAGTGGCGGCTGGAGGTCGAACGCGCCCGCTACGAAGCCGAACGCGCGGAGCGCCGGTACCGCGCCGTGGAGCCGGAGAATCGGCTGGTCGCTCGTGGGTTGGAAACGGAATGGGAGAACCGGCTACGCGATCTAGCTGCCGCAGAAAATGAACTCCGTCGACGCGAACAGTATCACGCGCGTCGTCCCAGTCCGGGTGAGATCGAGCGCCTTCGCACCTTGGGTGTGGATCTCCGCCAAGTCTGGACTGCGCCCACGACCACGGATCGCGACCGCAAAGAACTGCTGCGCACTCTGCTGGAGGAAGTCATCATCTCGGTAGCGAAGACTCCGCCGCATGCGCAAGTGCGCCTGCGGTGGGTGGCGCAATGACGCCACTCGAGATTCCGCTGCCGCATCACGCTCCTCCAGGTCTGCATACCGACGAAGACACGATCGAGCTTCTCGCGCGTCTGGCAAAGCTATACCCGGATGACCTCATCGCTGGCATCCTCAATCGGCAAGGTCGGAAAACGGCAACGGGCCAACGCTTCACGGCAGGGCATGTCGGCAATCTGCGACGCTGTCACAAAATCGACCGCTATCAGTCTCAAGCCGATGTATCGGAAGGCGAGCTAGTCACCGTCCAAAAAGCAGCCGAGATTCTCGGCGTCGTGCCGTCGACGCTTCACCGCTGGCTCAATACGGGTTTCATCGCCGGCGAGCAGATCACTCCGGGCGCTCCGTGGCGCATTCGCATGACCGAGGAGCTCCGCGCGCGTTTTGTGGAACAAGCGCCGCCAGGTTACCTGCCCATGATCGACGCCAGAAGGAAACTGGGAGTCTCGCGTCAAACCGTGTTGCAGCGTGTAAAGCGCGGCGAGCTTCAGGCGATCTATGTCCGTTGCGGAAGACGCAAAGGTTTGAGAATCAAAGTCGTCGAAGCTCAGCCAAACCTCTTTCAACAAACTTCATTAACTGGGGTGCAGTATGAAACATAGTCCAGCGAGGCCAGAACTTCGGCTTCGCGCTGGAACCGGCTCACCCGGTCCGGATCCCGCGAGAACTCCTCCGGCAGGATTTTGATCGCGACATCCCGCTTCAGCTTCGTGTCGCGCGCGGTATACCTCGCCATTCCCCCGCGGCCCAGGAGTGCCGTAATTTGAACTGAGACAGAATCTGAGCGTGTATCTGCGCCGGGTGGAGGCCGGTGCAAGACCCCGGGTAACCGATCGGGGGCGAACTGTCGCGGCACTGACTCCCTTCGGGAGGACGAGTCGATATTGGACCGTTTGGCCAAACAAGGGCGTTTGATACGGGCAAAAGGCGATTTACCGGAGATCGGTCTACCCGGCGGCGGCCCCTCGACGCGCTCGACGCAAGCACTGGATGAGCTTTGTACCGACAGATTTGCGCTTATCGTCTGGTCTCCTTATTGAAACGGGCCAAGAGGTGCGTCAGGTTTTGACCTCCGGTTCAAGGCGACACCTGGTCTTAGCCAGCGCGCATTTACCACCGATCGTGATCTTGAAATATGTTTCACGAACCGCATACGACGGCGCAACGAGACCGAGCTTTTCCAGGCGGCTAAGCGAAACGGAGGTGGAGACGGGAAGGACGCGGACCCTGGTCGCTTGAGTGACCTTGTCGTTGATGTTCGGAAGGTGACCTTCACCGCGAAGCTCGTACACGG
>Ga0209056_10007736_pt1 | contig 11053 bp, 10 predicted proteins | sample GraSoiAngelo_114_FD_185876 | JGI IMG/M metagenome (GOLD analysis project Ga0209056, IMG submission 185876) | Grasslands soil microbial communities from the Angelo Coastal Reserve, California, USA - 14_0903_13_40cm (SPAdes) (version 2) | ecosystem: Environmental > Terrestrial > Soil > Grasslands...
CACGCCGGCCGTCACCATCGTGGCGGCGTGGATCAGCGCGGAGACCGGGGTCGGGCCCGCCATGGCGTCGGGGAGCCAGATGTACAAGGGAAGCTGCGCGCTCTTGCCGGTGGCGCCGATGAAGAGACAGAGCGCGGCCATCGAGGCGACGCCCAAGGGAAGCACCGCGGAGTTGAGCTGCGCGATCCCTACGGTGCCGGTCTGGTTGAAGAGGATGAAGATCCCGATGAGGAATCCGAAGTCGCCGATGCGATTGACGACGAACGCCTTGCGCCCGGCGTACGCCTTTTCCTCGTCGGTGAACCAGAACCCGATCAGGAGGTAGCTGCAGAGCCCGACCCCTTCCCAGCCGACGAACATCGCAACCAGGTTGTCGCCGAGCACCAGCGTCATCATCGCGGCGATGAACAGATTCAGGTACGAGAAGTAGCGCCAGTACCCGGGGTCCTCCTCCATGTACCCGACGGAGTAGACGTGGATGAGGAATCCGACCCCCGTCACCACCAGCGTGAGCGCGCCCGAGAGCCGGTCGAGCGTGAACGCCATGTCCACGCGCAGCGATCCGGCGGAGAACCAGTTGAACCAGAGCTCATGGAAGAAGGGCGCCGGCTCGCCCAGGCCGATGAAGGCCCGCAGCCCGATGAGGAACGAGAGCAGGACTGAGCCCAGCGCCACCGCGTAGACCCAGCTCTTGGGAAGCCACTTTCCCACCAGTCCGCAGATCGCGGCGCCGATCAGGGGAAGCAGGGGAACTAGGTGCAGCCAGGTGACTTCCACTCTTCGGCTCCTTAGAGCTTGAGCGTGTCGAACTCGTCCACGTTGACGGAGGTGCGGCTGCGGAACACGGCGATGATGATGGCGAGGCCCACCGAGGCCTCCGCGGCGGCGGTGGCGATCACGAAGAACACCGCCGCGTGGCCGGTGAGAAAGCTGCCCATCGGCGAGTTGGGCACCAGCGGGAAGCGGGAGAACGCCAGGAAGGTGAGATTCACGGCGTTGAGCATCAGCTCGATGCTCATGAGGACGATGATCGCGTTGCGCCGCAGCACGACGCCGGCGGCGCCGAGCGCGAAGAGCATCGCCGCAAGCACGAGATAATGCTGCGCCTGGTGGGCGTGAAAGAAGTCCATCAGATCCTCCCCTTCGCGACGACCACCGCCGCGACCACCGCGACGAGCAGGAGGAGCGAGGTGACCTCGAACGGCAGGATCGAGGCGAGGTACAAGATGCGGCCGACCGTCTTGACGCCGCCGAATCCAGCGACGAGCAAGGCGTTGTCCACGCGCCGGTCGCCTTGCATCAGCGCGCCTTGGGGAAATGCCGGACCGAGCGCCCTCCAGGCGATCACGCCAAAGGAAGCGACCACCGCGGCGAGCCCGATCCCCTTCCAGGCCGTGATCCGCTGCTCGCCCAACTCCTCTTCCTTGAGGTTCAGGAGCATGATCACGAACACGAACAGCACCATCACCGCGCCCGCGTACACGATGATCTGCAGGATCGCGATCAGGTGTGCCGCGAGCAGGACGTAGATGCCGGAGAGGAAGAAGAGGGCACCGACCAGGGAGAGCGCGCCGTAGATCGGGTTCCGGCGGAAGATCACCTGCGCGCCGGCGACCAGCGCGCCGATGGCGAAGAGATAGAAGAGGATCGCCTCGGCCAAGTCAGCCTCGCACCAGCGCGTCGAAATCGGCGCGGAACTTCTCGATGTAGCTCTTCGCCGGCATTGCCGCCCCGTCCGCCAGCGCGCAGATGGTCTTCATCTCCATCTGGCGCGCGATCTGGTGGACGTTGTCCACGTCCTGCTTCTCGCCCTTGCCGGCGACGATCTTGTCCAAGAGGCGCGAGAGCCAGGCCGTCCCTTCGCGGCAGGGCGTGCACTGGCCGCAGCTCTCGTGCGCGAAGAAGTGCATCAAGTTCGCGAGCGCCTGCGCCATGTTGACCGACTGATCGAGGTAGACGACCGCCCCCGAGCCGGCCATGGTCTTCTTCGCCTTGAGCGTGTCGAAGTCGCTCGCCCAGTCGGCCTCGGCGGCGGTCATCACGGCCGATGAGGCGCCGCCGGGGATGATGGCTTTCAGCGTCGAGCCCTGGCGCATGCCGCCGCAGTATTCGTCGAGCAGCGCCTTGAAGCTGATCCCCATCGGCGCCTCGTAGACACCGGGCTTCCTCACCTGGCCGCTCACGGCGTAGAGGCGGGTGCCCCCGTTCTTCGGGACCAGGCCCAGGCGGCTGAACTCGTCTCCGCCCATGGTGACGATGGCGGGCATGTTCGCGAGCGTCTCCACGTTGTTCACCGCGGTAGGCTGCTTGAAGAGCCCGCCACCCGCGTTGGCCGGGAACGGCGGCTTCAGCCGCGGATAGCCCTTGCGACCTTCGAGCGACTCGAGCAGCGCGGTCTCCTCGCCGCAGATGTACGCGCCGGCGCCATAGACGGCGTGCACTTCCGCATCGAGCCCGGAGCCGAGGATGTTCTTCCCGATGTAGCCGGCGGCGCGGGCCTCCTCGATCGCCTTCTCCAGCCGCGCCATCGCGCTCTCGCGGAACTCGCCGCGGCAGTACACGTAGGTGAGGTGGCACTCGATGGCGTAGCAGCCGATGATCAGGCCTTCGAGGAACATGTGCGGGCTACGCAGGAGGATCTCGCGATCCTTGAACGTCCCCGGTTCGCCTTCGTCGGCGTTGACCACCAGGTATTTGGGAAAGCTCGTCTCCTTGCGCACGAAGTTCCACTTCATGCCGGTGGGGAATCCGGCGCCGCCCCGCCCGCGCAGGTTCGACTTCACCACCTCGTCGACGATTTGCTGCGGCTGCATCTTCAGCGCTTTCGCGAGCGCCTGGTAGCCGCCGCTGGCGCGGTAGGTATCGAGCGACCAGCTCTGCGGCTTGTCCCAGTCGGCGGTGAGGATCTTCGGGCCCGTCATCGCTTCGGCTCCGTGCTGCCGGCCTCGGCGCGCGTGGTGACGGCGGGCTGTCCGAGCGTGCCGGTGGCCTGCGGGGTGCTCTGGCTCTCGATGTGGGCGTGCGGGTCGGGAAGGCGCGGGAGCGGCCCCTTCGCCATCGCCTTCCCGGGCTGCTCGCGCAGGTCGCGGATCAGCGCCTTGAGCGACTCCGCCGTGACGTTCTCGTAAAAGGTGTAGTTGTTGACCAGTACTGCCGGCGCGCCTCCGCAGGCCGCGAGGCAGGCGACCTCTTCCAGCGAGAAGTGTCCGTCCCCGCTGGTCTCACCGGGGCGGATGCCGAGCATCTCCGAGCACTGGCGCAGCACCTGCTCCGCGCCCATGGCCCAGCACGAGATCGAGTTGCAGACGCCGATGTGGTGGCGCCCGACCGGCCGCAGCCGGTACATCGTGTAGAACGTCGCCACCTCGCGGACGCGCACCGGCGGAACGTCCAGGCGGAACGCGACGTATGCCATCGCCGGCTCGGAGACCCAGCCCAGCTCGTCCTGGGCGAGGTGCAGCGCCGCGAGCAGGGCGGCCTTCCGGCGTTCGGACGGGTACTTGGCGATCGCACGCTCGAGGCCGGCATCGAACCGCTGCTGCTGCTCCGGCGTGAATGGACTCTCGACCGGGCCCACCTGCGTGCCGAGGGAGATCATTGCGGCGCGGACGTGTATGGCGGTCGCGCGGGGGTGTCAAGGGCGTGAGACGGATGAGGTACGTCGACGTTGACGTCGACGTTGAGTGAGCAGCATAGGGACTATCGGAGATCGAAGACGCGCAACGAAGCGAGGGCGACGAGCGTGCCGAGCACGTCGTTCTCCGGCTTGCCGGCGAGCTTCAACAGCTGGGCGACGCTGCGGCTGCCGTCGCAGCGGGGAAGCAGGTGCGCCTCCCAGGCCTGAAGCTCCACGTCGCTGAGGTTGAATGACGGATCCCGGCTCGGCGTCGGGCGCGCGCTCTGCGGCATCAGGCGCTTGAGCCGCTCGGGCTTGTACAGCTTCTTCACGCCGCGCATGATCAGGTTCGCCGGGTGGATGTCCAGCTTGATCGCTTCCTTGCGCGCCATCGCCTGGAAGGAGAGCGTGAAGACGCCTTCCTCCCAGGCGAAGACCGAATAGAGGATGCTCTTGATCTGCTGTCCGATGTAGTAGAGCCGCTCCTCCTCGTTGAGCGCTCCCATCTGGATGAGGACGTCGCCGGTGCGCTGCTTCTTGCTCGAAGCCTCGTCGGCGGCCTGCCGCATCGTCTGCTCGTCGATCTTGCCCGCGCGGACGAGGAACTGTCCGAGGCGGTCGGCGACCAGGTTGGAGAGCGCGAACACGGGAAAGCCGCTCTCGAAGAAGATGATCTTCTTCACCTGCCCCTTCATCAGGCCGAGCTCGCCGGTCTCCTTCGCGTTGTAGAACGCGGCGAGCAGGTGCGGAAGGTTGTCCTTCAGCTCTCCCCGCCGGATGCCCTCCCTCTCCACCACCGGCTGCAGGACAGGGTCCGGCTCGGAGCCACGCTGGATCGGCCCCGTGTTCACTTTATCGGCGCGGATCGGCTTCGCCGGGGGGCCCACTTTCTCTCGCATCCGCGCCACCTGGTCGCGGTTCATCGGCTTGAGCTGCAGCGGCGAAGTTCCCTGCAGCGAGCCGCTCTGCAGATCGATCCGGGCCGTGAGTTGCATCGCCTCGGCCGCCTCGGCGACCTGTGGACCCGACTCCACGTCGAAGGCCGGTTCCACCCGGGCGCGGGCCGCGGCCGGCACGGCCTTGCGCACCGCGTCAAGAAGCTTCCTGCGCTCGAACGGTTTCTCGAAGAACGCTAGCGCTCCGTAGCTGTCGAGCGCGATGCTCGCCGCTTTGCCGCCCTTGTGGACACCCGACATGAAGATGAACGGCACCCGCAGGCGCTTGAGCCCCTCGGCGACGTCGTAGCCCATCAGGTCGGGGAGCAGGATGTCGATCACCGCCAGGACCGGCTTCTCCCTCCGGGCGAGATCGAGCGCCGTCCGCCCCCGCGGAGCGGTCAGGACCGAATAGCCGGCTTCTTCGAAAGCCGAGGAAAGAAGGGTGAGCAGCTCCGGGTTGTCGTCCACGACGAGGATGCGGGGAGCGGACACTCGTCGAGCCTACGATGCGTTCCCGGCGGCGGCAAGGAAGCGTTCCCGTCAAGGGCACGGTTGATCCCCTCTGAACGGAATGTTAAGCAGGCTCGCTTTTTTCCCTCTGCTTGGAGCCCGACCATGCGCCGCATGTCCGCGAAATTCCTGGTCTGCATGTTCGCTCTCGCCGCCGCCTGCAAGAAGGAGCCGGAGGGGGGCGGAAACGTAGGTGCCGCTGACACCGGCGTGATCAAGATCGGCGAAGTCGGCTCGATGACGGGCACCGAGGCCACCTTCGGCACCTCGAGCGATCGCGGCATCCAGCTCGCCGTCAAGGAGGTGAACGGCGCGGGCGGGATCAAGGGCCGCCAGATCCAGGTGATCGCCCTCGACGACGAGGGCAAGCCGGAGGAGGCTGCCACCGCCGCCACCCGGCTGATCGCCAGCGAGCACGTGCTCGCGCTGCTCGGTGAAGTAGCCTCGACGCGGTCGCTGTTCATGGCGCCCAAGGCCCAGGCCGCGAAAGTGCCGATGGTCTCGCCCTCCTCCACCAACGAGAAGGTCACCGCCGTCGGCGACTACATCTTCCGCGCCTGCTTCATCGATCCCTTCCAGGGCTACGTGATGGCCAAGTTCGCCACCGAGACGCTGAAGCTGAAGAAGACGGCCATCCTTCGCGACGTGCGCAACGACTATTCCGTCGGCCTCGCCAAGGTGTTCAACGACAACTTCACCAAGATGGGCGGCCAGATCGTCGACAACGAGAGCTACTCGTCCGGCGACGTCGACTTCAAGGCTCAGCTCACCAACATCAAGGGCGCGGCGCCACAGGCGCTCTACGTTCCCGGTTACTACACCGACGTCGGGCTCATCGCCCGGCAGGCGCGCGAGGTCGGGCTGACCGTCCCGCTGCTGGGCGGCGACGGCTGGGACAGCGAGAAGCTGTACGAGATCGGCGGGGCGGCGCTCGAGGGCAGCTACTTCTCCAACCACTACTCGGTGGACGATCCCAGCCCGCGCATCCAGGAGTTCGTGGGAAAGTTCAAGAAGGAGTACGGCGGCCAGGTGCCCGACTCTCTCGCCGCACAGGCGTACGACGCCGCCGGCATGCTCTTCGATGCGATGAAGCGGGCCAAGGATCTCACCGGTCCTTCCGTCCGCGACGCGCTCGCGCAGACCAAGGATTACAAGGGCGTCACCGGCGACATCACCATGGACGACAAGCGCAACGCGACCAAGCCCGCGGTGGTGCTCAAGGTCGCCAAGGGTGGCAAGTACGAGTTCTCCGGACGGATCATGCCGGAGGGTCTCAAGCAGAGCGGCACGGAAGCACCGGCGGAGTCGCCGAAGAAGACCGAAGGCAACACGGCGCCGAATCCGGCGCCGGGCAACAGGCCGACGCCGACGCCGACCCCGGAGGTCGGCGCCACCAGCGCCGCGCAGAGCGCGGCCAACACCGGCCAGCCTCAGGGCGTGCCGGCAGGCGAGCATCCGAAGAAGTAGAGACGCGTGATCGATTTCCTGCAGCGCCTCGTCGACGGAGTGTCGCTCGGCGCGATCTACGCGTTGATCGCGCTCGGCTACACGATGGTGTACGGGGTCCTGCAGCTGATCAACTTCGCGCATGGCGACGTGTTCATGCTCGGCGCGATGATGGGATGGTACGCGTCCTCCGTCTGGACCTCCGAGTCGCGCAATCCCAGCATTGCCGGGGCCCTCGCGGTCACGCTGTTCTCCATGCTCGCCTGCGCGGCAGTCGGGCTCCTCATCGAACGGCTCGCCTACCGGCCGCTGCGCGGGTCGCCGCGCCTGAACACCCTGATCACGGCCATCGGAGTCAGCTTCTTCCTCGAATATGGGGGCCAGCTCCTCTTCGGTCCCAACCCGCGCGCCTTCGGCGTCCTTCCGCACCGCGCGAGCTCGGTGGTCGCCGGCATCTCCATCGGGTACGTCGATCTGGTCACCATCCTCACCAGCGTGGTGCTGATGATCGTGCTCCAGCGCATCGTCTTCCACACCCGGATCGGCACCGCGATGCGCGCGGTCTCCTGGAACCCGTCGGTCGCCGCGCTGATGGGCGTGAACATCGACCTGGTGATCAGCTTTACCTTCGGCCTCGGCTCGCTGCTGGCGGCGGTCGCCGGAATCCTCTACGCGTCGAAGTATCCGAGCGTGCACCCGCTGATGGGCCTGATGCCGGGGCTCAAGGCCTTCGTCGCCGCGGTGCTCGGCGGCATCGGAAACGTGCCCGGAGCGATGCTCGGAGGTCTGCTCCTCGGGCTCGCCGAGCAGCTCGTCTCCGGGTACACCAGCTCCTCCTGGCGCGACGCGGTCGCGTTCGGGATCCTCATCCTCATCCTGCTGGTGAAGCCGTCCGGGCTGCTCGGCCGGGGGGCCGCGGAGAAGGTCTGATGCCGTTCTTCGGGGGCAGCGCGCTGAAGCGCACGGGAAAGGCGGTGCGCAGCTGGCTGCCGTTCTTCATCGCCATCCCCTTCCTCGTGCTCATCGAGCAGGGGATCGCGCTCAATCCCGCCCTCCGGCTCGAGTATGTCTTCCAGAACATCAACCACATCGGGATCGCCATCATCCTCGCCGTGTCGCTGAACCTGGTGAACGGCCTGACCGGGCAGTTCTCGATCGGCCACGCCGGCTTCATGGCGGTGGGCGGTTACGTCAGCGCGGTGATGCTGATGCGCGGGCCCCAGGAAGATCCCTACCGGATCTTCTTCGTCGTGGCGATGCTGACCGGAGCGCTGGCGGCGGCGCTGGCCGGCTGGCTGGTGGGCAAGCCTTCGCTGCGGCTGCGCGGCGACTACCTCGCCATCGTCACCCTGGGCTTCGGCGAGATCATCCGGGTGATCATCGAGAACACCCCGTTCTTCGGCGGCGCCATCGGGCTGTCGCCGATTCCCCACCGCGCGGACTTCGCCTGGATCTGGGCCGTGGCGATCGTGACCATCCTGGTGGCCAAGCGGCTGCGCGACTCGACCCACGGCCGCGCCTTCCTCTCCGTGCGCGAGGACGAGGTGGCGGCCGAGGCGATGGGCATCGACACCACGGGCTACAAGGTGCGCGCGTTCGTGATCAGCGCGTTTTTCGCCGGCGTCGCCGGAGCGCTCAGCGGCGCGTTCGAAGGGAACCTGGCGCCGCAGAGCTTCACCTTCGTCCGCAGCTTCGAAGTCGTGGCGATGGTGGTGCTCGGTGGCATGGGCTCGATCACCGGCTCGACCATCGCCGCGGCGGTGCTGACCATCCTGCCGGAGTATCTGCGCGCCGTGGCGAACCTGCGCATGGTGATCTACTCCATCGCGCTGATCGCTCTGATGTTGCTACGCCCGCGCGGTCTCTTGGGAACGCGCGAGGTCTGGGACTGGTGGCGCAAGCGCCGGCCGCCGCGCGCGCCGGGAAGACGCGAGGCGAGCGAGGCATTGATCGACGTGCGCCACGCCACCATCCGCTTCGGGGGCCTCACGGCGGTCTGCGACTTCTCGCTCGAGGTCCGGCCGCGGGAGTTGGTCGCGTTGATCGGTCCGAACGGAGCGGGAAAGACCACCGTCTTCAATCTGCTGACGGGGGTCTATCCGCCCAGCGAAGGCACCATCAAGGTCCTCGGCCGCGACACGCGCGGGCTCGCTCCGCACGCCATCGCGCACCTCGGCTGTGCCCGCACCTTCCAGAACATCCGCTTGTTCCGGGAACTGACCGCGTTCGACAACGTGCGCATCGGGTGCCACCACCTGACGCACGAGTCGATGGCGGCAGCGGTCCGCCAGGGCGAGCTCTCGGACCAGGAAGAGAAGTGGGTGGCGGAGCGCACCGAGGAACTGCTCGAGATCATGGGGCTCACGCACCGGCGCGACGAGCTGGCGAAGAACTTGCCCTACGGCGAGCAACGCCGGCTGGAGATCGCGCGGGCGCTCGCCACCGGGCCTCAAGTATTGCTGCTCGACGAGCCGGCCGCTGGCACCAATACGCGGGAGAAGACCGAGCTGATGGCGCTGATCCGATCGATCCGCGATCGCTTCGGCGTCGCCATCGTGCTGATCGAGCACGACATGAAGCTGGTGATGGGGGTCTCGGAGCGGATCCTGGTACTCGATCATGGCGTCACCATCGCCGAGGGGCTGCCGCGCGAGATCCAGAGCAACGCGAAGGTCATCGAGGCCTACCTGGGGGAGAAGTACGCGAAAGAGCACGCGGCGCAGATCGCGGCGGCGGGGAGCCCGCGCTGATGGCAGAACCGCTGCTCGAGCTGCAGGCGCTCGACGTGCACTACGGCGCGATCCATGCCCTCCGCGGCATCTCCATCCGGGTCGGCCAGGGAGAGATCGTCTCGCTGATCGGCGCGAACGGCGCCGGCAAGACCACGACCTTGCGCGCGGTGAGCGGAATGCTGCGGCCCTCCGCGGGGCAGATCCGGTACCAGGGGGCATCCATCGGGGGGCTCAAGCCGCACCGGCTCGTGGCGCGCGGGCTCTGTCACGCACCCGAAGGTCGGGGCATCTTTCCCAACCTGACCTTGACGGAAAACCTGCTCCTGGGCGCCTTCCTGCGGCGCGACGCGGAGGGCATCGCGAAGGACATGGAGAAGGGCTTCAAGCTCTTCCCCATCCTCAAGGAGCGCGCGACGCAGATGGCCGGCACACTGTCCGGCGGCGAGCAACAGATGCTGGCGATCGCGCGCGCCCTGATGTCGCGACCCCGGCTCTTGCTCCTCGACGAGCCATCGCTCGGCCTGGCGCCGACCGTGGTGGAGACCATCTTCAACATCGTCCAGGAGATCAACAAGCAGGGCGTGACCATCCTCCTCGTCGAGCAGAACGCGCATCTGGCGTTGCAGATCGCCAACCACGGCTACGTGCTGGAGACGGGAACCGTCGTCCAGACCGGCACCGGCACCGAGCTCTTGCGCTCCCCCGAGATCCGAAAGGCCTACCTGGGCGAGTGATCCGTTCCGAAGCGTCTCCGTTCCGGTAGACTGCGCCGGCGATGTGGCCCCTGACCATGGAAGACGTGCTCGCGGCGAGGGAGCGGATTCGGGCGAGGCTCCCGCCGACGCCGCTGCGCCGCTATGGCCCGCTCGACGAGGCGGTCGGGTATGGGATCCGGGTCTACGTCAAGCACGAGAACCACCAACCGACGCAGGCCTTCAAGGTGCGCAATGCCCTGGCCGCGCTCAGCGCGCTGACGGACGAGGAGAAGAAGCGCGGAGTGGTCGGAGCGTCGCGTGGCAATCACGGCCAGGCGCTCGCCTGGGCCGGGCAGATTCTCGGGATCGCGGTGACGATCTGCGTACCGCGCGGGAACAACCCCGAGAAGAACGAAGCGATGCGTGGGTTCGGCGCCGAGTTGATCGAGCAGGGCGACGACTACGACGCAGCGGCCGAGGTCGCGGAGAAGCTGGTGCGCGAGCGCGGCCTGACCTTGGTCCACTCCACCAATCACCGGCAGATCATCGCCGGCGCCGCCACGATGACCCTGGAGATCCTCGAGCAGGAGCCCGGGCTCGACGCTCTCGTGCTGGCGGTCGGCGGCGGCTCACAGGCCGTGGGTGCGATGACCGCCACGCGCGCGATGCGCCCCTCGCTCGCCGTGTTCGGCGTCCAGGCGGACCGCGCGGCAGCGATCCACGACTCCTGGCACAAGCGAAAGCCGGTCACCGGCTACACCGCGAAGACGTTTGCCGATGGCCTCGCCACGCGCTGCGTATACGAGTACACCTTCGCGGCCCTTCGCGAAGGGCTCGCCGGCTTCGTCAAGGTGAGCGAAGGCGCCATCGCCGATGCCATCCGCCTGCTCCTGCGCACCACGCACAATCTCGCCGAGGGGGCGGGCGCGGCGGGGCTTGCCGGGCTGCTCGCCCTGCGGGAATCTCTCGCGGGCAAGGCGGTCGGCATCTGCATTTCCGGAGGAAACATCGACCAGGAAACGTTGCGCCGCGTGCTTTCCCGGGAAATCTGAGGCATTCGCCGTTTGTAATATCCAGCCGTGCCGTCCGTACGAAGGTCCATGCAGATGAGTCTGC
>Ga0209056_10007738_pt1 | contig 11052 bp, 5 predicted proteins | sample GraSoiAngelo_114_FD_185876 | JGI IMG/M metagenome (GOLD analysis project Ga0209056, IMG submission 185876) | Grasslands soil microbial communities from the Angelo Coastal Reserve, California, USA - 14_0903_13_40cm (SPAdes) (version 2) | ecosystem: Environmental > Terrestrial > Soil > Grasslands ...
GGTCAGCGGCCGTAGTCTAGCCTGGTCTAGGACATAGCCCTAGTAGCGTCCATTGGGCTTCCAACCCAACGACCCGGGAAGCCGTCTTAACAACGGCTCGGGACTTCAAATCCCGGCGGCCGCACCAAACCTGGCCAAACCTCGTCAGAGACGAACAAAATCTGTGGAAACCGGGTAGCGATTTGAACCTAAAGGGTGGTGCGCTGGTAGCGCACCGCATCACCTGGATTTTGGGTCTGGCACTACGAGCCAGGAAGGATCCTGCTTGGCTCGATGGGTCTGAAGTGACAGGAGGTTTTCAGGCCGCAGCCCGTCGAGCCGTTCCGCCTCGTTAGAGTCGAAGAGGTCTCTCCCGATTTGAGACCCTAATTGATCTTTTCTGGAAAGATTTCCAGTTCCGGAGAACACATTCGCACACACAAACGTCTCCTTTTCACTTTTCCTACAGAATACTGTTCCAAACCTCTTAAGAATAATAGCTCAGCAGCACGTCATCGTTTTATCTTGTCCGAAGCAAGATACGTTTCACTGTGGACCCCAGGACGTCTAACTGGAAAAGCCGCAAAGACAGCTCTGGTATCAACTCTAATCCTCCTTACGGTTCTTGGATCCATTGGGAATTGGCTACCCGGAATTGTAAGCGCGTTTGGAAGCATGTTCTCGTCACCTGTACAGCTGATATCGGGATCATGTTCCTCGGGTCCTTCGAATTCCACGATTTCATCGAATAACCCCATTCTTCCTTCCTGCCCATCGTCAACTAGTGTTGGTGGAAATAGCCCAATAAGTGTGGGTTCTGATGGGGTGCCGAAGATTCCCCTGCCGAGAACGGTCCTGTCCAACGTGGACACGCTTACTGGCGCCGGAGGCGTGATACAGGAATCACCTGACAACCTTACACTCTACAATTCTGTTGTCACAATGCGCCTGCTTGGGGGCACCGATCCCCATGACCTCCTTCTCGGAAAAGATCGCCGAGTTTTGAACTCACGACTCTTCTGGGGAATAGAGGCGAACGTTAGCAGCGTTTGGACGCCTTTACTTCCAAGTTTGAACGTTTTCAACATAATAGGAACAAACAGAACTGGAACATACATTCTCAGAACCATGGCAGTGGGAGAGGGAGTTTACCTCGGAACTCTAAAAATCGCGTATCAAGCATCTACTGAGGGCCCGTTGAGGTGGGACCTAGACTTTACACCCGCTGTTGCTGGTGACTACCGGCTAGTCTACACATGGTTGAACACCTCTACAGTTTCCGAGCTACGCGCTGCCTCAAAGACCTTCTCGGTTCGATACGGGCTTAACAACTATGATTTCTCCTGGTCGGATGTGCCCTCATCTCTAAACGTTAGCTCCTCGACGCTTGGAACAAGCTTCAAGTTATCCATCGATCTGGGCCGAATAAACGCCAACTCTCGCATCGCGATCGACCCAAGTATTGTCTCAAGCACTACTTACACAGGCGCGATAGATTATCAGTTCCAGCGGAAGATATTTCGAGACTCGACGGGGCGTTACTTCGTCTTCTACTACAACGGGTCCTCGCTGTACTATGCATCATCCCTCGACGGGGTCACTTGGTCCCCGAGACACTCAATGCCCCCTGGCTGGCCTGCCTTCGTAGACGCGCCCACATCGCTTCCCTCGGTAGCCTACTATGGAGGCAACGTGGTCGTCGCTGCAGGAGACTATGTGTCCGTGTCGAATGGAACGAGGAGCATTGTGAGTGCAGGAGTTCACTATGCAACGGGTACAATATCGGGCTCCAGCATCATGTGGCGTCCCACTCAGACTGTGAACGCAACTACATACAATTGTGGACCCTTTGGTTGCTTTGGTAACACCTTTGGAGTAAGGTACGTGTATGCCATGCTGGACTCGAACGGTGACATCGGGTTTTCGTACAATGCCTATAACACCACGGGAGTCAGCGACCAGTACGAGTCGGTTGGCCTATCCTACCTGAGAGGTTCTTCGACATACACGGCATTGATCGAGTCCTATTCTACTTGCAACAGTGGTCCGGGCACAGGGGTTGTTGTCCCCGAAGGGGATCCCAGCAACGGAGTTGTGAGAGTGATTTACGACCGTCCAACAAGTTCTTGTGCGGCTGTTTTTCAGCTGGATTCAGTTACTTACTCTTCGATTAGCAGGTCTCTAGGAGCAGTTGATTCTGGTATAGCCTTGTTCTCCTATGATCCCTTCAAGTTTTCGGTGGCATCAGATGCCGAATACAACACGCATCTGGTCTACTTTGGCTACGCTGGCGGTGGTTCACCTGTGGTGGGATATGTCTACCATTCGCCTGGGTCTTCATGGACTGCTCCAGTTGGAGTATTTGCGAATCCTCAGAGCGGCAATCCCCTCTATGGTAGCATCACCGTGGACCTCTCCACCGACACTGTTTACGCGTTAGGATTCTTCGATGCTGGGCAAAACCCTCAGGGAGGCGAGTTTTTCACCATAGTCATGACGAGCAAATCCCCAGGCCAGGACCCCGCTTGGCACGACTCTATCGAATCTAGCCAGTTCAAGAATAGAGTCCTGGACGCGGCTTCCTCGTTAAGTCTCGGAACTCCTCTGGCATTCGCAAGTTGGTCAACCTCCAACTCACTTCCCTTGGTCTGGAGGGAGGGGTACAATTCCGCCAACTACAATGTAGCCTTTGGAGCGATTCCCATACAGACTGTCTGGTCTCCGTACGCGTTTCCGAGTGCTCCGTGGGATGGAAACGGTATTGCACCCTATGGACAGTATTTCCATAGTCTCGACGAGTCCGTATCAGCGAGCAATGGGGAGCTCACCATTGCTCAAACAGACCTCAGCGTTCCTGGGAGGGGCCTGAATCTAGAGATCACGCGGGTCTTCATCAGCGCGTACAGTTCGTACAACCAGATGGACCCTCTTTCAACCCCCGCACCGATAGGTGCTGGGTGGGGGCTTAACTTTCCAATCTACGATAGTACCAACCACTTGGTCCATCTCTGGAACGGGATGACTTATTCGCTCCCTACGAATTGGCTCGCAGGATGCTTTCCCCGCTGCACCTGGGAAAACCATCAAGGCGAGAACTTCCGGATTATTCAGAACTCTGACTACACAGTCGACCTCATCACAAAGTCAGGCATAACCTATCACTTTGGTGCCAACAACCCGAATCCGCTTCTAACGATTAGCGACGCGACGGGAAACAATGCCATAGTATTCGGTTACAACCAAAACCGTATCTCAACGATCACCGACACGGTCGGAAGGACCTTCCTCTTCTGCTACAATGGCAACAACTATGTTTCAAGTATCGAGCAGGTTGCAGGGGGCAGCTGCGGTACTGAAGTGGGCCTCGTTAGACGAGTATCCTATTCGTATATAGGGTGGCCCCATCTTGGCCAGCCATACAGTCTCGCTTCTGTGACAGATCCTGCTGGTCGGGTCACTCAATTCCAGTACAACGCCGTTCCCGACGTGTACTCTGCTCCTTTCATCATTTCTCGGATGGTCTACCCTACGAATTGGTATTCCAACTACACGTATATTCTGGATAGTTCGCCATCGTGGTACAACTCCCCTTCTGTTTATCGTGCATCGCAACAGATAGTTTACTCATCATCGGGATCGATCATTCGCCAATTTGCTTACACATACTCTCATGACCCTAACAATGGCCAGATGGTCGGCGCGACTGTGACCGCGTTCAACGGGACCTCGACCGCGAGCTACACAGACTACTCATTTTCGTACGCGGGCGTGAAATGGAATGTGTCTGACGCGAGTCACCGTCTGGTCAGAGGCGTAATCCAGCTCTTCGGGGTCCACGGAGAAGTGCCCCAAGAGATAGTTCTTGTCACCGATGGGTCAGGGCAGAGCGGCCTGGAGCACATTGGCAGTTACACGAACTATTACAGGTACGACTTCTGGGGAGACCTGATCTACAGCCACACTGTGATCAACCCATCGACCAAGTGGTATCATGACAACTTCAACGCGTATTACAACAACGGTCTTCCGCCCGGTTTCAACGCGTTCCAGGAAAGCTTCAGCCAGCTGAACGGTACTTTCTCCGACAATCCCTGGCTCACCTACAACGGGACATGGCGTGTGAGAAACGGGGTCTACAACGGGACTGCCCCGATTTTCAACCCGGCCCACCAAGAGGGCTTCTTCGCCTGGACCAACTTCACCAGCCCGAATATTTCCATTATCGCATCCATCTACGTCACGAAACCAATGGTCTCCTCCGACGGAAGAGTGGGACTGATCGCACACTATCCTGGGAACGGAATGAGAAAATGGGCTCTCGTTCTCCACAACTCGACCGGCGGCGTCAAACTTTCCCTCCTCGACGAGTATGTCGCGTGGAGAATGGAGAACCCTTGCACCCTAAACTACAATTCATGGTACCGGTTCAACTTCACAATAAGCGCAAAGCAAGCATGGGGGACGGCGACTGCTCCCGGAGTCTCGTGCAGTGTTTCGGGATCGTTCACCTCAAATGACATAACCTTGTCCACAGGACTCGGACTCTACGCCGGAGGATACTCAGCCCTCTTCGACAACGTGACAGTAACAACGGTCGCACCCAGTATAACAGGAACCAGTTTCTCCAACTCTTTCATCCAGGGTGGCTCGCCGAGCTCAAATGTCAAGGGAGCCCTAGCCGGAAGGGCGGAGCTTCAGAACGGTACGGGAACTCTCCCTATCGAGACCTACTACTCGTATTGGTCATGGGGTGGACTGAACCAGGTCAAGAACCGCTACGACCCCGCGGGAGGCACTCAATGGATCTCCACCTCCAGGACATACGATTCTTACGGAAACCCTGCCACAATCGTTGACCCTCGAGGGAACTATACCTACCTCAACTATCCTGTCAAGTATCAGTATGCCTACCTGACGAATGAGACGCAGGTCTTGAAGCCGGGTTCAACCAAGATAACAAGACTCTACGGCTATGATAGCACTGCTGGCACGTTGCTCTGGGCATTCGATCCGAACGGTCACAACATCACGTATACCTATGATAATCTAGGCCGCCTTACTACAGTCGCTTATCTAACTCCCAACAGTTCTCAGCTGCTTGCGAACCCAGGCTTTGAAACCGGCGACTTCACAGGCTGGAGCCAGACAGGCATGATCATCCGAGCAGACTATGTCCGCTCCGGCCGATTCTCAGCTGCGCCCTCCTACAATCCCTCGTCACAGATCTACTCCGCCTACACGCTTCAGCGAAACTTTCCAGTTCCGATATCAGGAAGTCTCGTGACATCGATCCAACTCTGGTACATCTACGGGTATCCTTACAATGCGGTAGACTTCGCTCAGGTCCTTTACAGTGATGGGACTTATTCTCAGACTTCTCTTCCCGAAGTCACTGTTTGGACTCTCCAGAGTCTGAGCTTTGACAATACTAAGCAGATCGTTGGGCTGAAAATAGTTCGGCCTTCCGGCCAAATCTACAACGTAGTCTTCGACGATTTCTTTGTTAGCCCTACGGTCTCAAATGGCGACACTGTGGCCTACCACTACAACGATAATTTGGATTATGTAGACGTTAACAATGAGAACGGTTGGAAGACGAGACTGGTATACGACGGTCTGGGCCGACTGGGGACTACCGACAGATTCCTCGGTTCCAACTCGTATTCGAACACGACGGCCACCCACGACTACCGTAGCAACACCCTCAGCTTGAAGGACGCGCTGAACAACGTCTACTACTACACGTACGATGCCCTTGGTAGACTAGCCAGTTCGACTAGGCCGGACGGCAAGAGCACGTCCCAACTCTATAACGACCTTGCATCTTGGTCCAACTCGACAAACCAGGATCATAACGCAAGGTGTTCTTACTACGACCGCCTTGGACGCCTCATCAGTATCGTTGAGTATGCTGACCCAGGTTGCAATGCTCGAACACTGAACGGCCTAACATATGTGACAAAATACTACTACGACGAGGTCGGCAACCTGAGAAAAGTCACCAATGCAGCTGGAAAATCTACCTCTTACTCCTATGACAATCTTAACAGGCTCACCCTCGCGAGCTATCCCGATGGAACGACTGAAACCTACAGCTACGACAACAATGGCAACCTCGTCAGGAAACTCGACAGGGCCAACATCAAGACTCTCTCCTCCTACGATTCACTGAATCGGATCAGCGCGGTCACGTATTGCGGAGCAACAATAATCGGTACTACTTACACCTATGACAGAAACAGCAACCCGTTGCAAATTCTAAACCAGAACGCGACAGTATCCTACATTTACGATTCCAGAAACCGAATGCTCAACGAGACATACGTAGTCAACTCGCCAACACGAACCATTGTGGACCTTGGTTGTTCAGGAAGCGGCGGAAACATAACCCGTACGGGAGGCGTTGCCAAGACCTACACTCTGGGCTGGACTTTCAATGGCGAACTCCTGAACACTTTAATGTACCCGACGATATCGGTGAACAACCCGGACATTACGGTCAAGTATTCCTATGACGGTCTTGGAAGAGTTCTCAATGTAACGAACCAGGCAACATCGGCCTACTTCGCGAGATCGTTCACCTACTACAAGAGTGATCAAGTGAAAGGCTTCCAATTCGGAAACAACCTGATTCAAAACTACACGTACGACAGCTTGTCTCGGCCCTCAACCATCACGTTGACTGGGACTACCACAATGAGCCTTGCCTACGCATACAATAACACCGGCACCGTGGCGAGGGTTACTGGCTTTGTCAACGCTGTGACAATGAATGAAACCTACCGTTACGACCCTTTTCAGCGCCTGACTAACTCCACTCTGAAGAGTAGCGGGTCCACCACGACGTCATGGTATGAGTACGATAATCTCGGGAACCGGGTGAGACAGAAGCTCAATAGTACAATCACACGTTATGCCTACAATTCTGTCAACGAACTGACTAACTCTACGACGTACTCTACTCCGCAGACCACAATCGCCTACTCATACGACCCCAATGGCAACCTGAAGACCCAGAACGTAACCAATGTCGGAACAGTCAGGTGGACATACACTTGGGATGCTGCGAACCGTCTCTTGAAAGCCACAAACGGTACAGGGCAGGCACGCTACGCCTACGATGGAGTCGGACGGATGCTGGAGTCGATCGAGGGCTCTTCCACATGGTTCCTCGCCTACAGTGGAACAGAAATACTCTACAGGAATCTTCTGAACCAGAACAACCAAGCCTACGTCTCCGCGGCCGGCATCAAACTCGTCCGGGTTGTAGACAGGACAGCGATGTACTACTATCACACGGACGCCCTGGGCAGCACGCGGATGATAACCTATAACGACGCCACTTACGTCTTCATCGATAATTACCAGCCCTTCGGCAAGGATAACGGAACACCCAAGGGTAGCCTAGCCAATACCGAGAAGGACCGGTTCACAGGCAAACCCTTCAGTTCCGCGACAGGTTTGTACTACGACTATCAGCGGTGGTACGACCCGAGCGTAGGACGATTCATATCGGCAGACCCGTTCCGAGGCCACCGATCAAATCCTCAGAGCCTTAATTCTTACGGCTACGTTCGGAATATGCCCACTTCTGCCACTGACCCCGCTGGGCTCGATGGGGGCTTCGGTGCAGATAATCGCTGCGAGAAGCTTCACCAATGTGGCACAATCAATGGGGCCGAATCAATTGAAGTCGCCAAAGATGCTCTAATTTTCGCTGGCGTAGTAACGCTCGGAGTGGTTGTTTGCATACTCGCTTGCGCTGAGGTTGCCGCCGCTCTGGGTATAATCTGTTTGGCTGATGAGCCGGGCTGCCAGGGAGCAGCAGATACTCTAGTCAAAGATGTCTTGGACTTAGGAAGCAAGGACGCGGTAGATGTTGGGTCGAAGGATTCCATTGATGTCATCACGAAGACTGGAGGCGACGCCCTTGTAAAGGGCGGAGGCGATGCCATCGTCAGAAGCACGACCGATGATTTCGTCGATACATCAGCGTTTTGGAGAATCACAGAAAATGGGGGCTATGATCTTGAGCGCACAGAGATTCACCACCTGCTACCCCGACAATTTCAAGCCTTCTTCAGGAGCAACGACCTCGGCATAGACGACTATACAGTTCAATTGGACCGGGGTGTCCACTCGGTCCTCCATGGAAGAGGAGGATCTTACTTCGGAAGCTGGAATGGCTTGTGGAAAGGATTCATTTGGAATAACCAAAACGCCGACGAGAGTGAAGTTCTTGAATTCTTGGGGATGATGCTTGAGGACTTTGGATTCTGATTAAACGCTTCAAACTACTCTGATTGCATGACTTGCGTAACCCGTGATTGGCATCGAGACTGGCCCCTACTCATTGCCCAGATCGATTCGGACAGAACACAGAAAGACGAACAGCATTCAGCAACTCATCTGGCCCTTTCCCTCGGAAACTAAATAGGTATAAGACAACAATGAGGGCTGTAGAGGCCATCTCAATCCACAAACGTGAACAATTGGACTCCACGCATAGCAAGTCGGCTCAGGCAACAGACACCGAAAAATCAACCGAAGCTCTTTTTCCCCCACTCCCTCCCGTCCGCGAAATTGCCGCGGGCTATGACAGTCCAATTATTGCGGCGGTCGGCGTTGGTGATAGAGTCTCTGTTTGGGATCTTAGCTCTTCAAAAAAAGTCTCAGAGTTCGAATCGTCTTGGGACATTGGTGGGCAGAGGCTTGCCGTTTCGGATGATGGGAAGCTTTGCGCAGTAGGAGCGTACCAGAGGTACGGTGTTACCGTCTTTGACGCATTGAAGGGCGCATTGCTTTGGAGAAGAAAAGACTTGAGGAAAGTTCAGAATCTAAAGTTCAGTCGTCACAGGAAGGCAGTTCTCGTTGGGATTGACGAGGGAGCATTCCACATCGTCGATGCTGCTAGGGGGATAGACTTGGAAACCTTACGAGGATTTGCCGAAGTGTGGGAAAGCCCATTTGGAAGCTATGTATTCAAAGAGCGGAGGTCAGGAAATAATTTCGTGGAAGACTTCAATGACCCTTTGAGGAACTTTAGCATCCGGCATACTAGCTTCCGCGTACTTGACGCTTGTTTCACACCAGAACACATCGCCGTCTCGGAAACAGGGGGGGAAACGAGTTTGCACGCCCTGCACGATGGTAGGGTGGTTTGGAAGTATTCGGAACGAGATCATCATATGATTAGATTAGCATACTGCGATCGAACTCGTGAAATCGTGGGGATTAATTACAGCCCCAGGACGGGCAGTGCCGCAAACATCGTTGCTTTTGACTTTCACACAGGAACGGTTGCGAGGAAAATCTCAAGGGATGATCTTACTATCGCGTCTTTTGCCCTGGGAGGCTCGCGGGTCATAACTTGGCACGGGAACGTGGTTGATGTTACAACCGGCGAAGTAGTCTCACGACTAGATTTTCAATAGATTCCAAACATTGCTTAACCGGGAACGATTGCCGTTCCGAGTATAGTTGTCGGCTTGAGAGCTGTAAGTAAATCAGTTCACGGAATGCTGGTTATCACACCTTGGACTTGCATCCCTCCCACTTTGCCGGGAATCTGTAAGTCGGTCCGTAAAGCGCACTCTGCGGGAAGTTAGGCTTACAAAAGCCTACGAGTAAACTCTATGGCACAGCGACAGCTTTGCAATACTAATACTTGAACAGGTACGACTCTTCTATCGGATGTCTCTCAAGTACAACTTGAAGCGATACCGCGAAACAAAAGGACCGAACATTCTGGAAAATGGGCGTGGAGCGAAACCAAAACATTAACCGTTAACAGGGTGCGACTTTCAGTCTCAATGTCGGGTCCCTTGGCTCAGCAGAAGGTGGCGCAAAGAGCTCTCTGTCTTGGAGCGTTATTGATGAGAGAGAGCCTTGAAGAGAGCGTAAAGCTGAAGACACCATCTGAAGGCGCGTCCACTTCTGAACTCTCAGGGAGACTCAACTCCTGGCTGGCGAAGGAGGGAATTTCCAATTACTTATCGCCTCAAGAGAAAGACCTCGTAGGAAAAACTCTCGGATCATGGACGATGGAAGAAATTGTCGCATCGAGCTGGCGTACGGAGGCACTAGGGGTCATTTTGTGGGCTCTCTCGTCCATCGAAAGAATACCCCCTTACGACACCAAATTCTCGAAGCCCCAGATTCTTGCTAGGATCGGCCTCGGGGTCAACGCAAGCGAATTCGCGGCCAAGACAAGACAGAAGCCTCCGCAGGACGTATCACGAGAGCGAAATATCGCAGAACTGTGGCACTGGAGAGCGCGAACTTCTGAGTTGCAGAGGAACCACTTCAGCCCGCCTGCGGGATGGACGTTTCAACAAATCATCGCACAGTCCGCAAAGCAAGCCTATCAGAGCGGATTGATACCGAAACTACTTGACGATGACTTTTCACTGTTTGGAAAATCGTATGCAATACTGTCGGAGGGAGAGTACCACGACGCGGCTTCCATCAGTCTTGAACGCCATTTCGCTCTAAACTGGCTTTGTGGCTATTCGGCGAATTGGGACGAAACATCTACTGAGACTTGACTTTCACATATTAGTGAACGCCCTACTACTCTTGTTGGGTGCCAGGAAAATCAGACTGGGAGAAGGATCGTGAGGTGCCCATAACTATGAAGCAGGTCAAAGGGCCAACCTCAGGAGTCTTGCGTAAGCATCCGTATCTACTGTGGCTGTTTGTCTCCATGAGCCAAGCGGGATCCTTCTTGGCTCGACTACGGGCCGATAGTAAGGCCGCTTATATTTCCCGGTAAACTGGTCCGCGAATCCCCCCGCCCCAAATCGTAATGCTTCAATTTCTGGTGAAGGCGGTGGACTCTGATGATAGTTTATCCGAATACCTCCGGCTCACGACCAGTCTCAAACCCCTTCTGAGAAGTTTGCAGCTTCGGTTGGCGTATGGGATTTGCACTTATAGTCTGGTGTCCGGCGGCCGCACCACACAAGAGTTATCGAGTCTTTCTAACGGGTCTAAATGCGACGATGAGCCACCATACGACGGCCTGTCCGGCGATAGTTATGGCAGTAAGATCTAGTCCGCTGATCGCGAAAA
>Ga0209056_10007742_pt1 | contig 11052 bp, 8 predicted proteins | sample GraSoiAngelo_114_FD_185876 | JGI IMG/M metagenome (GOLD analysis project Ga0209056, IMG submission 185876) | Grasslands soil microbial communities from the Angelo Coastal Reserve, California, USA - 14_0903_13_40cm (SPAdes) (version 2) | ecosystem: Environmental > Terrestrial > Soil > Grasslands ...
ACAGAAGAGCTGCGTTTGACTGAAAAATAATCTCCTAATTCTAATGTCCCACTCGTGGAAATGTTCGCAGCACCCAACGCGTGCTTCCTGCCCTGGCGTTTATTCGCGTCGATGAGTGCCGACATTATCGACAAATTGCGCGCCGCCGTGCGGGATGTACCCGATTTTCCAAAGAAGGGCATCGTGTTTAAAGACATCACGCCGGTGTTGAATGATCCGGTCCTGTTCCGTGCGTCGATCGATCTCTTTCTGGAGCGGTGCCGCGGCAGAAGGATCGATAAGATTGTGGGGATCGATGCGCGCGGGTTTCTTTTTGGATCGACGGTTGCATATGAACTTGGTGTCGGTTTTGTGCCGATCCGGAAACGCGGCAAACTTCCGTACCGGACGGAGATTGCGAAGTACTCACTCGAGTACGGCGAAGCCGAAATGGAGATGCATATCGATGGCATAAGAGCCGGTGAGCGGGTGGTGTTGTTGGATGATTTGCTCGCAACCGGCGGGACTTCTGCTGCCGCGGCTGTTCTCATCCGTAAGGCCGGCGGGCATTTGCTCGAAGCGCAGTTTCTAATTGAGCTGCAATTTCTTCATGGCCGCAACCTGCTCGAGCCAACGCCAGTCACGTCGTTTCTGAAGTATTAATTTTTTGTGGCAGACATAACCGCGCGCGCCGCGTCAGTCACGTGATCAGAGCCTTGGTGCGTGGCGCGACTTTGGCTTTTGAATTTTCAACTTTAGATTCAGTTACAACCGAAGTTCGTGATGACAATGCCCCGACATCTGGAACAAGTTTTGGCTCACGCCGAAAGTCGCCTCGCCGCGACCGGGAGCAAACGCCCGACCGAGGTCCTTCCACTTTATAAAAAGTTTCTCAAGGTTGAAGAGCATCGCTTGCGTCTGAAGCACCAGGCCGGCGCCAGCGGCCGCGAAATTTGCGCGCGGCGGGCTGAACTGGTTGACGTTTTGTTGCGATACGTCTTCGGCGGCGCTGCCGCTACCGCTCGCGGAAATGGCGAGACCAGGGTTCCACTGGCGTTGATCGCTCTTGGCGGATATGGCCGCGGCGAGCTCAATCCATTCAGTGATATCGACGTCATGCTTTTGCATCATCAACGGGCGACAGAGATTTCGCCGGACCTAGAGGAAATGGTGAATCAGGTTCTCTATCTGCTGTGGGATAGCGGCTTCAAGGTTGGACATTCCACGCGTTCTATTAAGGAAGCGATTGCGCAGGCGAACCGCGATATGCGCACAAAAACCGCCATGCTGGAGTCTCGCTTTCTGGCTGGCGATAGCGAGTTAGCGCGAGAATTTCGAAAGCAGTTTCGTTCAAAATGCGTCGAGGGACATGAACGGGGATATGTCGAAATGCGCATGCAAGATCAGGTTGCCCGGCACAAAAAATTCGGGGACAGCGTGTATCTACAGGAGCCTAACCTGAAAAGCGGATGTGGCGGACTTCGCGACTATCAAAATCTGCTTTGGATGACCTACTTCAGAGAGGGTTCGCTGAGTACGAACCAACTGGTGGGAAAAGACTGGTTGAGCGAAAGCGACCAACGAAGGATCGAGAGAGCCTACGATTTCCTCTTGCGCTTGCGCACGGATTTGCATTACGCCACCGGGCGCGCCACCGACGTACTGCACATCAACCTGCAGGAACAAATCGCCAGACGGCTCAATTATTCTCCTCGAAATGGACAGCTCCGCAGTGAGGCGCTCATGCGGGACTACTACGAGCACACGCGAAATATCTTTCGAGTGACAGAACGTATCACGGAGCAATTTGTAAGCGGATATGTCACGAACAAGACACGCGCTCTTTTTAGTTTTCTACCGTTGGTAGGAGCAGCCAAGACTCCCATTGGCGACTCTTTCTTTGTGCGGAACAAACACTTGCATTCCGCGCGGCACGATCTTTTTCGCAAAGAGCCTGAGCAGATGATGCGGGCATTCGAGCTTGCCCAGCAGCGCAGCCTAGATCTTAGCCCGGAACTGGCGGATTTGCTGAGCAGAAGCCTCCGCCACGTCACTCGCACCTATCAGTACGCTCGCGGTCCGCGCGAGATTTTTAAATTGATTCTGTCACAGAAAGGCCGAGTCGGGCGGATCCTGCGAACGATGCATCGGGTCGATTTTCTCGGTCGTTACATTCCCGAATTCGGCCAGCTCACCTGCCTGGTGCAGCATGAGTTTTTGCATCGTTATACAGCCGATGAGCATACATTAGTATGTATCGATAAACTCGACGCGCTCGCTGAGACCAATGATCCGAAGTTGGTTGCCTATCGAAATATCTTTGAGCAACTCGAAGACCCGCTGGTTCTCTACCTTGCGCTTCTTTTGCACGACAGCGGCAAAGCCGTTGGGGCCAGGCCACACTCTGAAGGAAGCGCGCTCTTTGCTCAGCGCGTAGCTGCCCGTTTGCAGTTATCACCCGAGCAGCGCAAGTCGCTCATTCTGCTGGTTGATCATCATCTTACCCTCTCCAGGACCGCACAGCAGAGAAACCTGGATGATCCAGCCACAGTAATGGAATTCGGCCGCATTGTGAAGCATCAGAGAAACCTGAACAAGCTAATGCTGCTTACTTTGGCTGATGGTCAGGGCGCAAGTCCCGAAGCGTGGTCGGATTGGAAGGAGTCCCTCGTTTGGGAATTGTTTCATGAGACGTCGCGCTATCTGGCCGACCAGAAGTCTTACTATGACCAGACAAAAATCGAGCGCGAAAGCTTGCAGAGCGCCGTATCCGAGAATCTTCCGCCGGACTACGCAGACGAAATCGAAGCGCACTTTGAGTTCATGCCAGATCACTATTTTCGCGCGACTGATGTGCCTGAGATTATCGAGCACTTGAAATTGTTCCGATCGTTTCTCGAGAATGTTTCCGACTCGGGAGAATCTCCGCTGGCTGCAGCGATCAAATGGAAGATTATGCCAGAGCAGGGACACAGCGTCGTCACTTTCTGCACGTGGGAGCGTGAACGGTTGTTGGCAAAGGTTGCCGGATCGTTCTCCGTTGTTCCGTTGAACATTCTGAGCGCCGACGTTTTTCCGCGCGGCGACAACGTCGTACTTAGCATTTTTCGGGTGTGCGACACGAAAGCTCGCCCTGTCACTCATCGGCGCGACTTCGAGTTGGTGGAGCAAACTTTGCGACGAGCCCTCGAAGACGAGAGCTTCGATTTCCTGCCATTAATTGAAAAGGCGAAGCGGCAAAGCCGTCGTCTTGCGCCAGGAATTGAATTTCCGACGCGAATCGCCATCGATAACAAAACGCATCCGACCTACACGCTTATTGAGATTCAGGCGCCGGATCGAATCGGTTTACTTTACGATGTGTTAAGCTGCCTCGATCGCGAAAACATTTTAATTCCGCTTTCTCGTATTAACACCCAGGCTGGCGCCGCGATTGATACCCTCTATGTGGTGGATGGCTCTACCCATGCCAAGATCACAGATTCAAACCGCATCCAAATGATTCAGCAGCATTTAAAGAGCACAATCCTGAGCGGAGGCGCCGCGAAGTCGTAGAAAATCCGAGCGCGTTTCTGTTTTGCTGCGAACTATTTTGGTCTCATGAATGCTCTGATTCTCGCCGCCGGATACGCAACGCGTCTTTATCCACTAACTCTCGACAAAGCGAAACCGCTGCTCGTGGTTGGGCGTAAACCGATTATCGAATGGGGGGTCGACAACCTTGCGGGTGTTCCTGATCTGGAAACAATTTACGTGGTCACAAACGACAAATTTGCGGGTGACTTCGAGGCCTGGAGCCAGCGTTATCAGGAGCGACATCCGGAATTCAAGTTCAAAGTCATCAACGACGGCTCCACAAGCGATGAAGACAAATTAGGTGCAGTCGGGGACATCAATCTTGTCGTCACGCGCGAGAACCTGGCTCAAAGCAGTCTCTTGGTCGTCGCCGGTGATAACCTGTTTACTGAATCGCTGGCGGATTTTGTGGACTGCGCCAGGGGAACCGACGCAACAGTCGCGGTCTACGACGTCGGCGACATCGAAGCGATCAAGAAGTACGGTAACATCACTGTTGATGCCGAAAGAATCATTACCCGATTTGAGGAAAAACCGACGAAGCCTCAGGGAACCCTTGCTGCAATCGCTCTTTACTATTACGCGCCTGCGGTTCTGTCTCTGTTAACGACATATCTTGCTGCAGGCAATAATCCCGACCAGCCAGGCCGTTTTGTGCAATGGCTCTACACGCGCAAACCCGTAAAGACGTTTCAGATCAAAGGGAAATGGCTTGATATCGGAAGCAAAGAAACTCTGGAGAATGCAGACAAAATTCTTGGAAATCTTAAGTCTTAGCTTTTTGCTCTGAAGACAGCGGGATTGGAATTTCACCGCTTGGTCGAACATTTCCGAAAACGCGTCATTTTAATCGTCCTTCGTCGAACTCGATCAGATCGAAATAAGTCCGTATGTCTTTGCGGCCTTCGCCGCCCGCCTCCTTGAGAAAATGGATGAAACGCGCCTTTTTGGCGGCGGTGTCGGGGTGCCGCGAAATCATCGCCTGGTTCCATTGTTCAATTGCTTCGGCGGAATGTCGGGCCCCGTTTTTCTGCACCCACTCCAGGATTGCGTCGTCTTCCTCCAGCCTGTTAACAATCTCTTCAAATGCGTCGCCGTCGAGTTTGAGAAACGCGAGCAAATGTTTATCGAACCCAACGGTTTTATAGTTGTAACCGTCAAGCAATCCTTTGCGGTGCAGCCTGGCCTTATCGATCAAACGCCGCAGATGCACGTAACCGCCCAACTTCTCGTAAGGACTGCGCGGATGCAGTCTTTGCATGGAGATCGTTCTTATGTCGCCGGCAGAGGCCGCGGTGCAGCGCCCGGAAAATGGGATTCCAGAATATTCGTTCCTGCCGGTTCTTGGTCCTCCAACAATTCTCCTTGTGTAATGCTGATCTGCCCGATGACAAGCTGACCGGAAAACATTCCGCCTTTTTCCACCGTGATGGCTTTTGCCGTAACGTCGCCTTGTAGTGAGGCCTTTTTTTGAACCGTAACCATCTGAGCAATGATCTCGCCTGACATCCTTCCCTTGATCTCGATGCTTTGGGCACGAACTCTGCAGAAGCAATGAATGTCGGCCTTGCGATCGATTATGATGTGTCGCGCGCTGATACGGCCGAGGATTTTGCCTGAGCAGTGGATCGTGACGGTGTCGTCGCAATGGAGATTTCCGCGGAGCCTGCCTTCGACTAAGGCCGATCGGCAAACCACACTGCTGCTGCCAAGATCACCCTTGCCGGTCAAATGCACGTTGCCCCGTGTTCGAATGCTTCGGCTGAAACCACTGGTGATTTTGTAGTCACGCAGATCAATATGCGCGCTGCAACCCGGGCAAATTGTCGAAGTCGCGGCGCCACAGACTTGCTGTTTCCGGTTACATTCGAAACACTCGATGATCGAACTGCGTTGTCGCTTCCAAAAATCCTCGAATCTGCCGAAGATGGAGTGGCGCTCTGGCGGTGGCGCTTCTTCTCTTGTCCGCAGCTTCAGGTCAGGTTTCGGCGCGAACGGAGAAAAGGAGCGCCCGCACTGGCGGCAGATTGAGCTTTTGGCCGCCACATATTCCTTCTGCTTGAAGCCACAGTGCGGGCATTCCGCATTGACTTTTGCAAGCGACGGATTTGCCACTGGACTCTAAGGCAAGATCTTTTCTTTATGCGCGCGCTCCAAAGGCTGCTTTGATGGGCTCGCTGGGCCGCACAACTTCAGGACGCGCTGAGGTTGCCTTTGCGGATATCGCTCCGCTGGTGACTTCCGACCTGCCAATGAAAGTCGCCCCCTCTTCAATGGTAAGACGCGCTGCTTTCAGATCTCCCTGCAACACGCATTTGGATTTTAGCTCGCAGCGCTCGGCCACGGTGATGTTGCCGTGTACTTTGCCATAGACGGTGATCGATTTGGTTTTTATCTCACCCCGAATTTCAGCGTTTTCACCGACCGTCAAAGTGCCGTCAGAGTTAATGTCCCCTTCGACCTTTCCGTCGATGAGCAGTTCTTTTTGGAACTTGATCGAGCCTTTGATTTCGACATCGCTCGAGAGAATGTCTTTGCCACCATGATCTGCCATAGGTTTTGGATTTGGATTAAGAATTATTGTTGGTGTTTCTGCTTCTTCGCGACTCGCAGGATGATTGTTGCCATCTGTATCCGGATACCGTGGTTCTTCTTTGACCGGCGGCACCGGCTTTTGCGGGACGAATCTTTTGAGCATCCCGTAGTATTGGGACACTCATAGATGGCTGTCAACGAATTCTCATTCGTGACTGCAAAGTTTTTGTCTTCCCTATTGTTCAATAGCGACCCGGTAGAGTTTGCACGCCGCGTTCTGACCTGAAAAAATCAGAAACGGTGGCGCTTGGCTAGGCATTCGATCCAATACGCGGCACAACGAGTGCGGAGGCAATTCGCGGTTTAGGATCGCTGCTGAATTTTGCGCCACACGTTCAGATTCGTACGCAAAAACCAACGCCGCCTTACGTTTGTTGAGAATTTCGCGCGCTTTTTGCAAATCGTCGGATAGGAAAAATCGCGCGCTGTCTGCGATACCGCTTAGACTTTCGTGCGAACTGCCGGCCACTCCAGGCTGTCCCGACCAATAGGCGATCGAGGGCGAAAGCCACCACGGCGCAAGAAATGGACGCGTGTCTGACGATTGTAAATTGAAAGCGAGGTTACGTATTTGTGCCGCTTCATCACGCTGTTCGATGCGCCTGGATAATTGCGTTTCATTCGGCCAAAGCCTTTCATCCCAATCGCGCAAAATTGGAGCGATCGACAATACAAATGCGATCCAAACTGCCGCACGCGATTTGACTGGCTCGAGCAAAGCCGGAAGCGCAATTGCGAAGATCAACACAAAAAAATATCCCCAACGTGCCTGCCAAATCGTGAGCAAATATGTAACGATCAGAAGAACATAAACTGGTAGGTAGCGATCGTTGGGCGCGCCGTCTCTTCGCGTTTTGATTTGCATCAAAATCAAAAACGGCGTGATAAGAAGAAAATACCCGCACCAGCGCAACCAAATCGGATTTGCCGGTGAGACATGGGCCAATTCGCCGATCGTGCGTGCCCAGTTTTTGAAAATCGCATCAGAAGTCCAGAACAGTAACGCTGGAATCCGTCGCTCAACGAGGAGTGCAAGGGCGATGATCAGGACAAAACAAAGCCAGCCTCTGCGTCGAGATCTCCCCAGGAGCGCCTTTCGGTCTTCGATAGCGCTCACGATTATCACAACCAGGAATAAGATGAGCGATTCGTAAGCAGAATTCCAAATCGCCAATCCCCACGCGGCTCCGCTCACGATGCTCCAACTATCGTGATCTGTAGAGGCAGCCGTGAAAACGTTCCGAGGTGTTTTTGTTTGCGAGCTCCATTCCGCGCAAATCGCGATCGTCACGAGCAGCATCGAAAGGGATTGATGATCAGGCCTGCCGAGCTCCGTCCCGTGAACGAGAATGGGGCTGATCGCGTACACGATCAGCATCACCCAGCGATACCGAAATCTCATTTGCCGCGACCACCACCAGAGAAACAAGCCGCCAAATAGTGCCAGCAATGGCGACACAAATGCTCCCGCCAGATCGAGTGGGTGCATCGTGAAGGGCCCTAACAAGAGCGACAGTCCGAGGATCAGATAGTCGATCAGCCCCGGTTTGGCGCAGCACATCTGCACGCGCGTCATGCGCGCGTAACAATCCGCATCAACGAAGTAAACGTTTCCGGCGACAAAAATGTTCTGATGATTCGCGCAGCGTGTTACGAGGATCAGCGCACTGAGCAGTACGATTTGAACGACGTTTAGGAGTCCGCGAATCACCGCTCCATCCCAAATCCGCAATCCGAAATTTAAGCTGGCTTTCCAGCTTTCAGGTTGGTCACCGCGGTGTGCTATGCTTGAATCCACTATTAGGCCGGGCCTGTAGCTCAGCGGTTAGAGCAGGGGACTCATAATCCCTTGGTCCCAGGTTCGAATCCTGGCGGGCCCATTTTGCACGCCCCGCGCTGATCATCTCCTCTGCATCGCAGCGTGCCGGATGGACGATATCACTCTTCGGTACAACGATGAATGCCGAAATGATGTCCATGCGGCTGAAGCAAACGTACGCGAAGAAATCGATCTTAAACGGCTGGCAGCGTCGCCGCGCTTTCTTGAATCAGCGAGTCGAGCTTGTTTAGGTCAATCGGCTTTACAAGGTGATGCTTGAATCCAGCATCGTAGCTCTTGCGAATATCGTCTTCCATCCCAAAACCGGTGAGAGCGATTCCGAAAAGCGGTTGTTTGGACTTGAGCTTCTGCATCAGATCGATTCCGCTGCCATCTGGCAAAGCCAGGTCACTAATCAGCACATCAAACTGTTCCTTTGCGCTTAGATTAACAGCAGATTGAAAGTCCAGCGCTGATTGCACATGATAACCGCGCCGCCGAAGCAAATTCGTAAGCGAGCGATTTGTGTCTTCGTGATCTTCCACGAGCAGGATCCGCATCCGCTGACGGTCCGGCAGCCGGGGTGATACCGCTGGGGCGAATTGTGCCTCCGCCTTTTGGCAAGTCGGAAAGACCAGCATGAACGTTGAACCTTTATTTCGGCCGGCGCTTTGCGCGGTGATCGTTCCTTTATGTGCTTCCACAAGAGTTCTACTAATGGCGAGTCCTAGGCCCAAGCCTCCCAGCTGCGTCCGGCCGCCTTGTTCGAACGCATCGAAAATCTTCGGCAGCGTTTCCGCTTCAATTCCCAAGCCGGTATCGGCGATCTCAACACGCAATTGATCGTTGGAATCATTGCTGGTCGTAATGGTGATCTGCCCATTCTGCGGGGTAAACTTCACCGCGTTGTTTATCAGGTTCCAAAAAATCTGTTGCAGCCGCGCGGGGTCTGCTCGCATATACACCTTTTTTGCGGCGAGCTTTAGAGACCGCGTCAGGTGCTTGCGATCGATTTCCGCCTGACAGATTTCCAGGGCGCTTTGCAGCAACATGTGCGCATCAACGACCTCGAAATTCAGCTGCACTTTGCCGCGATCGATGCGGGTCAGATCAAGCAAGTCATCGATTAGCCGCGCCTCCAATTCCACGTTGCGGCGAATCATTTGCAGCGATTCTTGAATATCTGTCGGCAACTCCGGCTCGCTCTCCAGTGCGAGAGCAGAGGCGAGCACCGGCGTTAGAGGTGTGCGTAATTCGTGGCTGAGCATGGCCAGAAACTGATCCTTTGCCAGATTCGAGCGTGCCTTTTCCTCGAGCTCCAGGTTTGTCTTCTGCAACTCCGCCGCGAGCGATTGCGACTGTTTGAGCAGGTTTTCCGTTCGCGTGCTTGCTTCGATCGTATTGAGCACAATACCGATGCTCTCGGTTAATTGATCGAGGAACGCCTGGTGTGTCGGACTGAATCGCTCAATGGACGAGAGTTCCATGACTGCCTTTACCTGGCCCTCAAACAAAATCGGCAGGACTACGATGTTTGTGGGATGAAACTCGCCCAGACCGGAACTCACTTTCGCATAGTTGCTTGGTACATCGGTCAGAAGGATGGGCCGCTTTTCCAACGCCGCTTGTCCCACAAGACTCTCACCTATTTTAAAGCGGTTCCTTGCACCATTGCCTTCCTGGGAAGCGTAGCTCGCGAGCAGCTTAAGCTCGGATTCTCCGTTAGAATTATCGATCATGTAGAAGGCGCCTTGCTGCGCCGAAACCAGCGGAGCGAGCTCAGACAAAATCAATTTGCCAACGGTCAGGAAATCGCGTTGCCCCTGCAGCATGCGGGTAAATTTTGCGAGGTTGGTCTTAAGCCAGTCTTGTTCCTTGTTCCGCAATGTGGTGTCCCGCAGATTGCGGATCATTTCGTTGATGTTGTCCTTTACGAATGCGACCTCGCCTTGTGCTTCGACCTGAATTGAACGGGTGAGGTCGCCCTTGGTTACTGCTGTCGCGACATCAGCGATAGCACGAAGCTGGGTGGTCAGATTTGACGCCACTCGGTTCACGTTATCAGTCAAATCGCGCCATGTGCCTGCGGCACCGGGCACGTTGGCCTGTCCGCCGAGTTTCCCTTCGACACCCACCTCGCGCGCCACGGTCGTAACCTGATCGGCGAACATCGCGAGCGTATCGATCATGTTGTTGATCGTTTCGGCGAGCTCGGCAATTTCCCCCTTCGCTTCAAGGAAAAGTTTCCGTTTCAGATCGCCGTTTGCGACTGCTGTCACCACCTTGGCAATGCCACGCACCTGATCAGTCAAGTTGGACGCCATAAAATTTACGTTGTCGGTAAGATCCTTCCAAGTTCCCGAAACGCCTTTCACTACGGCTTGGCCGCCGAGCTTGCCTTCCATGCCCACCTCGCGTGCTACGCGAGTCACTTCATCGGCGAATGACGACAGTTGGTCGACCATCGTATTGACCGTGTTTTTCAATTCCAAAATTTCGCCCTTAACATCGACGGTGATTTTCTTGCTCAGATCGCCAGTGGCAACAGCAGTGGTTACGGCAGCGATGTTGCGCACTTGTGTCGTGAGGTTGGAGGCCATGAAGTTGACATTGTCGCCGAGGTCCTTCCATACGCCTGCCAGCCCGCGCACGTCAGCTTGTCCGCCCAATTTCCCTTCGGAACCAACTTCGCGCGCCACCCGAGTAACCTCCGACCCGAACGAGCGAAGTTGGTCCACCATCGTATTGATCGTGTCCTTTAGTTCCAGAATCTCGCCTTTCACGTCGACGGTGATTTTCTTGGACAAGTCACCAGTCGCGACGGCTGTGGTCACTGCAGCGATGTTACGCACCTGCGACGTGAGGTTAGACGCCATCGAGTTCACAGAATCGGTGAGATCTTTCCACGTCCCGGCCACTCCGCGCACGTCAGCCTGGCCACCGAGTTTTCCTTCTGTACCGACCTCGCGGGCGACACGCGTCACCTCCGCTGCGAACGACGAAAGCTGATCCACCATCGTATTAATGGTGTTCTTTAACTCGAGAATCTCACCTTGTACGTCCACGGTGATCTTTTTGGTGAG
>Ga0209056_10007743_pt1 | contig 11051 bp, 8 predicted proteins | sample GraSoiAngelo_114_FD_185876 | JGI IMG/M metagenome (GOLD analysis project Ga0209056, IMG submission 185876) | Grasslands soil microbial communities from the Angelo Coastal Reserve, California, USA - 14_0903_13_40cm (SPAdes) (version 2) | ecosystem: Environmental > Terrestrial > Soil > Grasslands ...
TTCCACGGATAACGCGGTGTGATTGGCCCGGTACTGGTCGGCGCAAAAATTTGCGGTTCGACATCGAGCAAAACCCGCTCCCGTAGCTTCGCGGCATGTTTGGCAAAGTCGGACGCGCTTGCGTACGGTGACTTTGGAAGCTTCTCTGTCTTTGCTTTGGCAGTTTCGATCTCTAGCTTGAGTCGCTTAATTTGTTGGTGTTGCACGAACAAGAGCGAGACAAGAGCGGCAACACCCAAAATTGGGACTGTAGCGAGGGTTATTTTGTAAGGTCGCTTCAAATGGTGATCGCTGATTTCTTTTGCCATTGAAAAACCGACTAATCAAGATCGACGCCTAAGCTCGCGGGGATTTGCGGGGATAACTATCTCTGACGCGCTAAGTAGGTCGCCACACCCGAGGGGTACGGGAAAAAGAAGAGAATGAAAAATGAAAAAGATCAAAGCCATAATCGCGTTCGTGGCAGTTGGGGGTCGAACGATGTCGCAACGCTTTGGTTCGCGCCGTTTGAGCAGCGGTCGCGCCAGCTCGTCCATCGCGGCAACCGTTAAACGGCTTGCCAAACAATCGGAATTTCTTGAGGATGCGCACTTACATGAAGACGAATCGCTTCACGATCTCATTAGTCATTTTGCTGATGACCGTTGGTTGCGTAACGAGAGTGCCGCACAGCAGTGTGAGCGAAGATGCAGCAGCGAAAACGTTCCAAACAACGCCGAGCATGGCAAATCTCTATCTTTACAGAGAACCTGGATTCGTTGGCAGTAAGGTGGGTTGGGACGTTGCGCTAGACGGGCGAACCTTGGGCGTGCTCACTAGCGGGACGTACATTTTTCGCGAAATTGAACCCGGTCGCCATATCCTTTCACGCCTGCAAATCGTCAAGCCAATTCATCTCGCGGCTGGTCGCAATCACTTTTTCCGTATTGATCCGTCGTTTGCTGAATCCATGACGAAGTTCGTTGAAGTTTCCGAACAAGAGGGCCGGGCAGCCGTTTCGAAGCTTCCACGCGTGACAACCCTATATTGATAGTGCGGCTTTCTGCGCACGTTTACGAAGTCCGCCCGCGTAAAGATCGGCGCGGCGTCGATCTAATTTCCGATGCGCTGCCGTTTGGCGGTTTGTGGTATGGCGAGCCGAATGCCGCATCGTGCTGTGATTCGCGTTTACGATGAAGCTGGCAACGTGATCGAGACGCATGAGCACACTGGCGATTTCAGAGAGCCGTAAAGATGCCTTTTCAGTGCGCCCGATCATCAGGCGCATCTCGCATCGCTGCCGCTGCAATCAGCAGCGCGATTCCGATGACGAGCACAGCCCATCCCCATTGCAGTTGAACCGACTGCAGAGCGAAATCGGCGAAACCTCTGAACGGATTGTCCTTAAGTTCAATTTGCATCTTTGATTCGATCTCGTTCATCTTCGACTGCAAGTTGAAAAACGTGTAGGCCAGCAGGGCAGCCGAGCCGAGCGAGGTGATCCACAGTTCGCGATACCACTGCAGGAGGACAAGGACGAGCGATATAACCGCGAGGATTAAAACAAAAACACCGTCGCCTCTCCCATTGTGGAAGTAGTTCACCTCGCCGACGAAAGGCAGCTTCACGATGGGCATGAAAACGCCGACGAACAGAGTTGCGGAACCGAAAATTCCAAGCAGTTGCCTTTTCTTCATTCCTCTCGAATGGCCGATTCCAGTTCCATAAACGCAGTCAGCTTTTCATCGGCACGCGCAACGAAACGCTTTCCGTCGCCGCGATGTGCGTCCGCAATGAAATGTCTCGGATGCCTCCGGGGGTAAGGGTAAGGGCTTAACGAGCGTTTCTATGCGGTTGTAGCGACTTGTCTGACACCAATCAGTAAAACTGCGGGGCGATGCCAACCCGTGAGCAAAAAATTTGCGATGGGTTTCAGTTTGCGCATGCGAAACACCGCGAACAGCCGGTCCCGCCAACTGCTCTTGTTGCGTTTAAAAGTCACATCGGCACAGCGAAAGATCACTCGGCGGGTGCGAATATCGATGCAGATCGTGCGCTTATATGTTTCAAGGAAATGCAAATTACGCCGGTGGAGGCCAACCACGACCTGGGAGGGGTCGCGCGTGGGGAAATCGGCGGTCTTGCCGTGAAGCGAGCCGCCCTCATAAATGACTTCGAGCGTGGTCAAAACCCTGCGCTCCTCTACATCGTCGGGTTTGAGGAATTTATCTGGGAACCGGACCTCAATCGTCGCAACTGACATGGTAAATTTCCTTCATTCGGATACAGCCTCCGGTTGAGGCCGCAACTCGGCTCTTCGTTACTTGGGTTTTATTAGGCGAAAAGTCTACGAACAATAATCAGGCAGTCTATAGGACTTTAGTCGTATGCCTTGTTGCAGGCGCGATGCACGCTCTACCGTGCGTTTGACCACCGATAACAGCCAACATCCTCTGAACGGTCGAGAATCAATTTCATCGCTTCGCCGTCGAGTGATGCCGTGATTCGCGTTTATGATGACGCAGGCAACGTGATCGAGACGCACGAGCACACCGGGGAGTTCAAGGAGTGGAAGCGCAATTTTGTTCGCGCGGTCGAGCGGCCCGTCTGCTTTGTGCTCGGCAGCTCTTACTGATTGTTCAGGACCGTTTGTGCGTGGCGAACTGCATCAATGGAGACAGTGTGCGGACGGAATGGAAAACGGCGTACAACTATACTCAAGCCTGTGACTCTAAAGAGTGAGTTTTTTACTCGCAGCCGTAGCTATCCCTGAGTGCCGATGCGAGCTTAACAAGGCTTTCCCAAATCTGTGTCGGTGTCCAGGCCGCGAAACCGAAGACGAATGCTGGCTTTAGCTTCGCCTGAATACAAAAGAATGATAACGATGACGGCCTCACTCCAATTTCAAGGGTGAGACGCCTGATCATTGGGAACTCTTCCTCGCGCTTCAGCCAGGCGACGACGTTCAATCCGGCTTCCGGAACCTGCAAAGTGAAACGGTCACCAAGCAACTCATTGAATTGTTTGATGAAGAAGTCTCGCCGCTCGGCATAGATTTTTCGCATCCGCTTGATGTTACTCAGGAAAAAGCCCTCGGTGATGAAACGCGCAAGTGTCGCCTGGTCGATCGGAGACGAGTGTTGATCCATCGCACTGCGGATCTTGGCCAACGAATCAACCAGCGGCTCTGGCGCAACGATGTATCCCAGACGCAAAGAGGGACAAAGAATCTTGCTCACCGTTCCCGCGTAAATCACTCGGCTGGAGTTGTCGATCCCTTGCAACGAAGGGAGTGGTGGCCCGGCAAAGCGGAACTCCGCGTCGTAGTCGTCTTCGAAAATAAAGACGTCGTGAGCACGCGCAAAATCGAGCAAGCCGGTCCTACGCTGGAAACTCATCGTAACGCCGAGAGGAAATTGATGGGAGGGCGTTACGTAAATGATCCTCGGCAGTGGTTCTTTTGGCGATCGCGCAATCACGATTCCTTGGTTGTCGAGCAGCTTGGGAACTATCTTAACGCCGGCCAAAGTAAGGACCCTTCGGGTCTGCTGATAACTGGGGTCTTCGATCCACGCGACTTCACCCGGATTTAGTACAGCCATTGCGCTGATCAGCATCGCCTGCTGCATACCAGCCACGATTACGATCTGATCCGGATGACAGCGCACTGCTCTGAAATCGCACAAGTAAGCTGCAATTGCGTTGCGCAGGTCGGCGTCGCCGCGATTCGACGCATAGCGCAACAGGTTGACGCCTTTTTTCGCCAGAACCTGCGCTCTGAGGCGTTCCCACACAGCCATCGGAAATTCATCGACTGCGGGAATGCTCGCGACCAGCGAGACGCCTGCTCCTGCGCCCGTTGCCCCGAGGTCAAACTGACTTCCGACGCGTCCATCCGGAATTGCTCTCGCGCGATCGGAGATGCGAATTGGGCGCTGGATTGGTTGGTAGGTCTTCGGTTGGTCCGCGGTCAAAAAGGTTTCCGGGAGAAGGTTCGCAACGAATGTTCCGGACTTGGGCTTTGAGCGAAGATAACCTTCAGCATGAAGTTTTGAAAATGCGAGTGTAACAGTCGATCTTGAGATTCCCAGGTCTATAGCCAGAGCCCGAGACGAGGGAAGTCGAGATGAACTATCGCTGAACCTGCCCGATTTCAGCTCGTCCCGAATTTGGCGGTAAAGCTGCTGATGGAGCGGTTCCGTTGCCGTCCGGTCGAGGCGAATCATCTCAAATGCTATAATCGAACGCCGGCGCCGCTTCTGCGGGCGCGATTTCCTATTAGACATGCCAACTGCCCTCGTTTCCTGCTGATCACTCTTCCATTTGCGGGTGTACTCTCAAGAGCCGAGGCATAGGCGCCGGAAAGTGGGGGAGAATTGGGATGAAAAAAGAATTGTTTCTGCGAGTGCTGGTTCTGAGGGGTACCCACCCCACGAGGGTTGTGACCCACAAATCGGACAATGCATGAATGAGGTTTGTGGTTTTGAAAGCGTCGAGCTCGATCCACCTCGCCCATCGATGCCCGAGCGATCATCTCGCGGACACGACGCAAGGTTCGTTAGCAATAAACCGGTTAGGGCCGAATCGTGCTTCGGGCGAAGTCAAACTGGACTGTGGCAAAGACACGAACTGGCTCTTGTTCGATCCAAAGGAGCTCCAGAGATTTGGTCATCAAAAAGGAGGCATTATGAAAAAAACAATTCTCACTCTCGCCTGCTTGCTGGTTGCGCCACTGGCATTTGCCCAGACGGGTTCGACGCATAAGAGACAAACAACAACTGCGATAGAACAACCAATAACGGTAACTGCACCGATCATCACAACGACTGAGGAAGGGTCGGCGGCGATTTACCAGCCGTTCAAAACTCTCGTTGTTAGCAAGGATACTCCGGGCAGTTATGTTCTCAACGGGCCCGGTCACGTTGTAAACAACTACGGCGAAGTGATCCGAACCGCGATCAAACCCGGCACTCACGTGCGTGTTTATTATGTAAACACAGGCGGTTTACGTATGGTTGATCACGTCGTTGTCGATTGAGCCCGTGCGGCCTGGGACATCACCAAAAAAAGCCGCACGGCTTCCACAAACCGCACGGCTTTTTGCCCCTCAATAACGACTACTCCTAGTACATCGTAAACTGCTTGATAATCATGTCGGCCAGCCGCGCACGGTGCAGTTTGTAGAAGAGATGCAGCCGTTGATCGATCACGAGCTCGATACGACGCGAGCCAACCTTATCGATTAGTGCTTTCGACAGAGAATTTCGTGAGGACTTTAGCAATGAATACAAACAAATATTTTCGCGCTTGTCTTCTCTTATGTGCGCTGGCTGTTACCTTGCAAATTGGTCACTACTTGTCGTCCACAAGTTCAGCTGCGTCGAAAGGAAATTCTGAACAAACGCCCAAGGAGCGGGATGGGCAACACGATTTCGACTTCAACTTTGCCACTTGGAAGACCCACGTTTCGCGTCTCGTGCATCCACTGACCGGCTCGAAAGAGTGGATTGAATACGATGGGACCTCAGTCGTGAGCAAGGTTTGGAATGGCAAGGCCAGTCTCTTCGAGTTGAATGTGAGCGGACCCGGCGGCCACATCGAGGGCGTTGGCTTGCGCTTATTCAATCCCGAAACCCACCAATGGAGTCTGAATTGGGCGAACAGCAGCGACGGCATACTCAACAAACCGATGATTGGTGAATTCAAGGATGGTCGTGGCGAATTCTTCGACCAGGAGGAGTTCAATGGCCGAATGATTCTTGCGCGGAATGGTTTTTCCGAGATTACGCCGAATTCGAGTCGTTTTGAACAAGCATTCTCAGATGATGGAGGCAAGACTTGGGAGACGAATTGGGTCATGATATTCATGCGTCAGGAACCTTCAGAAGAAAAGATTGCCGCGTCCAAAATAAAGCCTCAACCGACGTCTTCTGAACCTGATCATGCTCAACACGATTTCGATTTCCATATCGGTGCCTGGAAAACTCATCTCAAGCGCCGGCTCCATCCATTAACCGGCTCAAATACCTGGGTCGAATATGAGGGCACGACTGTTGTCAGAAAAGTTTGGGGCGGCCGCGCGAATCTGGTGGAACTCAAGGCCGATGGTCCGCCAGGTCACTTCGAAGGATTGAACCTGCGACTCTATAACCCCAGGTCTCATCAATGGAGCCTCAATTTCGCTAACGCCAACGACGGCATCTTAACTCAGCCTACGATTGGCGAATTCAAAAACGGTCGCGGCGAGTTTTTCGATCGGGAGACACTGAATGGGCGAGCGAGTTTTGTTCGCTTCGTTATTTCGGACATCACGCCGACCTCGTGCCGTTTTGAACAATCATTTTCCGACGACGGCGGAAAGACTTGGGAAGTAAACTGGATCGCGGTAGACACCCGCGTAAAGAATTGATTTTGGGAGACGACAAGACGCAGCTCCAACTCCAACCGGCTTTGCTGAGATTGTCAGCGATGATTTCTTTTCCATAGCGATCGATCGGGTATTCATTATTGAGAACCGCTCACGTTTTTAGCTCTTATTTTGGCCACCACGAGAGCGTCCGCATTCGATTCACTAACAGAGGAGAGACGCGTACTCATTAAGCGTCGAGCAAATGCTTAGCAGGAAGTTCCATTTCCTGCGCCAAAACAACAAACAAGGAGGGAAAACTGTATGAAAAAGCTTCTCTTGATTGCATTGGTGGCAAGTGGATTGGCTTTCGTTCCCGTGCAGCGTTCTGACGCGCAGATTTCGGTCGGAATCGGCTACCCGGCTTACGGATACAGCTATTATCCATACGGATACTACCGGCCCTATCCGTACTATGGCTACTATTACGGGCCTTCGTATTACTGGTACAACGGGCATCGAGTCTATTATCACCGCCACCACCGTCATCATCATTACTACCACTATTGGTACTAAGTTGACGTAGGATTATTAAATCCACTGAGCTGGCTTGGAGGCGATTTCCAAGCCAGCTTTTTTTGCCAGCCAGGCCTACTTCGCATGGCGCAAATAGCCAATTCCAGCTCCAGAAACGCCGTCAACTTCTCATCCGCTCGCACAACGAAACGTTTTCCGTCATCACGATACGCGTCAGCAATGAAGATTGTCCTCCCGCAAGAATCCACGGCTGATACGCAGCCCACGTCCAACCGGCTGTGATTCGCAGCCCCAAGGCAAATCACAAGTTCCTGAATAAAGATCAAAAAGAAGCTTGACACGATGATGCGAGATTAAGTAAAAGTATTGTCGACCGCGCGCCCACCCGACGTTTCAACGAATCTTCAGCCGCCCTGAAGACGTTCGTGGGGTTGGGTCTTCGCTGGGACACCCGTCTGGCGCGATCGCCTGGATCCAACTGGGCGGGAGAGGTTCAAAAAGGAAAGGTACATTATGTCGCACGTTACGGGAACCGTGCAGCCAGTCTCGCCGGTCCTGAAAATAGGGCCCGATTTTGGGCCACCTACCAGTCCTAATACCTGGACCGTTAACTTCGCCTACACTCCTGCACCCACAGGGACCAAGTTGGTGATGCTGCATTTCACCGGCGCGAGTTTCCCCGCAACTAATCGGCTGGAAGTGGATTTGGGCTACGGCGGCGGTGAAATGGATGTATTCACTTCCGCTGATGGCACGGACTTTTGGACGCGCCCGATTAACGTTTATGCAGTCGGCGCCACGGTCACCATTCGCTATATCACCAACGGAGCGGCTACAGGAGGTGTTCAACTCGACCAATACGGCCGCGGCGAGCGGCATACCAAGGATCCTGACCCGCCATATGTCGATCCGAAGTTTGACAGCCTGTCCAACTGCGATCCCTTCCTTAACCCATCGGGTTATCAGCAACCGGACTTCGCGACATTCTGGTTCTGCAGCAATCTGCCAAACTGGGAAAATACCGCTTGCATCAAGCCGCCCGGCGATATCCGCAACACCGTAGCGCCTGCCGTCGGAATGATTGTGCACGTGGACGCCAACAAGGTACTCGGGTTCGTTGTGTCCACCTGCAGTGTCACGCTGGTGAGCGCAGACACAATCGTTACCGCCGGCCACTGCATGACGGATCCGATTGAGGACGCCAAAAGCGCCTCGGTAATCTTCAACTACGCCACCGATTGCAACAACAATGTGCCTAACAATTACAATGGGCGGTTCTTCAAGGTCAAGGAAGTCATCCGGCAGCGCTTCGCCGATGGCTCGGCTAACGATTACTGCCTGCTGCGCCTCAAACTGCCACCTGGCGGGCTCGGCATAACACCCGTTCCCATGCGGGCAGACATTCCTGCCGTCGGAGAGCAGATGTTCGGTATTCACCACCCTAATGGCTCGATAAAGAAGCTCTCGATCCCACATCCCGGCTTTGCTACCGTCACTTCCAGCGGGGTTAATGGAATCGGAGTAAACTTGGACGTGTCTGGTGGAAGTTCCGGCTCTGGGCTTTTCGATACGGCAGGACGAATCACCGGCATACTCAGCAGTGGTGTCGCCTGCAGTCTGGGCTATTTCCCGATCGCCACAATGCAGCAGGATGTTGCTAGCCCTCCTGCAATCACACGCGATGTGATGTTGGTATTCGATCGCTCGGGCAGCATGTCATTGCCGGGAACCAGCGGCCAGCCAAAAATCGAGGAAGCTCGTGCTGCCGCTTCGCTCTTCGTGCAACTGGTTCATGCCGGCACAGGTAACCGTGTCGGTCTCGTTTCCTTTAGTACTACCCCAAGTTCGCCGGTGGACTTTCCACTGGCCGATGTCACGGTAGCCAACAAGAACACCTTAATCGGCCCTGCTCCGTTCACTGGAGGAATCGTCGGCGGGCTTATGCCAGGAGGATCGACCACTATTGGCGGCGGTCTTAATGCGGCGTATGGACAGTTGCCCGCGGGTGGCACCAATCCCCGTAATATCTTGCTGTTCACCGACGGACTGCAGAACACGCCGCCTATGGTAAATCCCACAGACTCCTTTCCAACTGACATTACCATCGACGCCATCGGTTACGGTACACCGGCCAGCATAGACGGCGCCATGCTTACCACGCTCGCCACCCAACACCGCGGGCAGTATGTTCTTGCCGACACAAATTTGAAGCTACAGAAATTCTTTGCGCTGGCGTTTGGCAACATCTTTGAAGCGGGATTGCTGATGGATCCCGAGTTTGTGCTGGGTAGCGGCCAGACGACAGCAGCGCCGGTCCCCTTCAACGTCTGCGAGGAAGAAATCATCACCATCGTTGTTGGCTGGGATCTTCGCGATGCAGGATTGCGAATCGAACTGACCACGCCCTCAGGCGCTACTGTGACCAGCGGTTCGCCAGGTGTTCAATCGTCTGCCTCTCGCACATGGACTTTCCTGCGCGTTCCGTTGCCTCACGCAGGCGAACGCGATGGAACGTGGAAAGTCACCGTTTTCCGCGCGGGTGAGGTGGGTGAGTTTGCAGCGCCACTGCCCGAGGTGCGCTACTTCGTAACCGTGATCGTGAGCGGAGGCGCAGTTCTACGGCGCACGCCAGATAACGCCAAATACTACACCGGTGATGTCATCAATCCACTTGTGGGATTGAGCTATCTCCAGGGAGGATTCCCCCCCAATGCCAAAGTGAAAGTGGCGGTCTCACGGCCCGATGCCAGTGTGGGTAACTTGCTGTCGCAAGAAAAACTGGGTCCCTCGGTCGTAATCGATGCGGACACGATTCCGCCGCGCCATGCCACGTTGATGGCAATCGAATCGCGCACCGGCAAGCCGGTCGTGGGCTATACGCAGCACACCTTTGACATGTACGGCGACATCATTCACACCGGGGCCTTCGAAACTGCGGGGCTCTTCGGCAATTCTTTCAAAGATCTGCTCACCGTCGAAGGGAACTACACTTTCCACTTCCAGGCCAGCTACGGCGATACCTGCACGGCGACGAGAGAACTACTCTGGTCGTTGCACGTGGAGCCCGGCATTGATCCTTCAACCACGATTGTGACTACGGACGTCAGCGGAGGAAGGGGAACAATTACGCTGGTGCCGAAAGACAAGTACGGCAATAATCTCGGTCCGGGCAGAGGAGACGGACTTTCGGTTACCGGTGCGCCCGGGACAATCTTAACAGGGCCAGTCCGTGACAACGGCGACGGCTCCTATACTGCGCCTGTAAACTGGGATCCGGGCTCCGGTAACAGTCCGGGAGTGATCATTGGCCAACCCAGCCGTCCGCCGGTGGTTCTGCATGACCCCAAGCTGCCTGGGAGGGACCGCTGCAGGAAATGGAAGCTATTGTTCTGGCTTATGGCGCTGGTAGCGCTAGTTCTATTCCTGCTTTGGCTTTTGAAGTAAGTGGTCACGGCTCTGAGTAACTTGGCTCTTGGATGTTATTCAGGACCGCTTTCAAGATCTACCTCGCCCTCAAAGGACTGATTGCAAGCTCTACGGTTGCCCCTCTTCTTCCCGCCTGACTTTCAAGTTCAAGAAACGCAGTCAGTTTTTCATCCGCCTGCACAACGAAACGCTTGCCGTCGTCGCGATGAGTATCAGCAACGAAGATTGGTTGTCCCGAGAATTCACGGCTGAGACAGCCCCAACTCCAACCGGCTTTGCTGAGATTGTCAGCGATTATTTCCAATACTTCACGCGCGGCGGAGGCGCAGACCGCCCTCGAGCGTTGATATCGATAGTTGGGACGATTGGAAGAAGCTCAACAAACGCAGTCTTCCTGAACGAAGTGAAGGATCGCACACGAGCTGATTGATCACGCCGCCGCGCCTGGGTATTCTGCACTCTGAATGTGAGATCCTTCGCCGTCTATGTCGCTCAGGATGACAAGCACTATCTTCCGCCGAAAAGTCTTCGGAATGATTTGAAGAAACGACCCGGGAAAGTTAATGCTTTCTGCGGAAGATTCGGCACCTGCTGTGCAAACGGCCATTGCTCGCCGCCATGCACCTGGCACGCGGTAGTTGGGACTTTGTCGCTGGGCAGGTCGATGTCGTAAGCTGTTCCGGCCGCCATGCAACCGGTGGTAGCGAGTTGATTGGAAATGGAACAGACCGTTGCGTGAGTGGTTGGCACGGTTGGTTCGAGC
>Ga0209056_10007744_pt1 | contig 11051 bp, 9 predicted proteins | sample GraSoiAngelo_114_FD_185876 | JGI IMG/M metagenome (GOLD analysis project Ga0209056, IMG submission 185876) | Grasslands soil microbial communities from the Angelo Coastal Reserve, California, USA - 14_0903_13_40cm (SPAdes) (version 2) | ecosystem: Environmental > Terrestrial > Soil > Grasslands ...
TAACGGCCAACCCTGCATCCTGGTTTCGTTTGATCCCACTTGGAAACGTAACCGGTCACATAACGCATGATGCCAAACTGTGACTTAATGAGATCCGCAGAAGTCCCCGCCAACAGATGCTTCTCATCTCCGCTGGCCACCACTTCATACCAATTACGCGCTAGCCACCCGCGAAACTCTCTCAGAAAATCTCCATCGCTCTTAAGATTCCAGAAGATTGGATGAAAGTGTGCGGCCCCTCTCACTTGAAACTCCAGCTTCCAATGAAACCCCACAGACGGAAATGCCCTGAGCAAGCGCTGCGAAAACATTTTCAGATGCCGTTTAAACGTCTTCTCATCCAAAGGGAACTCCGCAGGGTAAGTCAGTCCGCCAAAGATCGGCCGACCACACCTGCTCTGATCAACCTTCGCCAGTGACAGCCGAAGACGTTGCCTGCTCTTTTCAGAGAATTCCGAAATCTCTGACCGTTTCGGACATGCACCGTGACGATCCCCTGGCTCGCGGCTATCAAACCGTACCAAACTCCCGCCGACGTAGAACGTCACTGTCGGTGACGGTCTAATATGGCTCTTTGACAAGCCCGCGACCGGAGCCGGGCGCTATCGCGCCGGCAAGCGGTTGGAGAGCCAATCCATCAGATTCAGAAGCGTCCCCACGCAGCGAATACACTCGACCGACGCGTACTCTTGCTGCAAAATTTGCTGCACTCGACGACTTTTCAGAGGTATGGCTGGGGGCGGAATCGAACCGCCGACACGTGGATTTTCAGTCCACTGCTCTGCCGACTGAGCTACCCAGCCGCGACCGACGTCGATCTTGCGACGTACCTGGGGGTTCCCACTATGCCGCAATCCCGTTGCAGGGCAAGGCCGTGTAGCGGACCGGACACGCTCTCAAGGTCGAAACATCTTGGAAGTCGTCTCTGCCGCCCTCCTTTGTCATTCCGAGCGAAGTCGAGGAATCTCTCATTGTTGGGTTTCGCTTTGCAGCTAGAATCGGCCACATGAAGAAGATCATTTCGACGAATGAAGCGCCGCCGGCAATCGGCCCCTACTCGCAAGCGGTGCGCAGCGGAAGTTTTCTCTTTTGCAGCGGCCAGATTCCGCTCGACCCCAAGTCCGGCCAAATCGTTCCCGGCGATATCGCCGCGCAGACCCGGCGAGTCTTGAACAACATCGCAGCCGTTTTAAGAGCCGAGGGACTCACTTTTGATAGCGTCGTTAAGACCACCATCTTCCTCACTGATCTAAATGATTTCCAGCTCGTGAACGAAGTTTATGGCTCGTATTTCAAACAAGATCCTCCTGCGCGTTCCACCGTACAGGTCTCCGCCCTGCCGAAAGGCGCGAATGTGGAAATCGAAGTTATTGCGGTCGCGGATGAAGGTGGACAAACGGCCTATGACACGTCCGGCTAAGAATTGAGATGTTGATAGCAAAAATTCTTTCGCGTGGGGAGCGCGAGCATTCTGCTCGCTGCCGCTGGCATTCTGCCGGCGGCTTTCTCAAAGACGTGCGTTTGAAGCTGTCCGGCAACATGCCGGACAGAGCGGGCAAGATGCCCGCCCTCCCCAGATGAGCGAAGATCTTCTGTCTCTTTTCCGCAAGACAGGCGCGCTGCTGGACGGCCATTTCATCTTGCGTTCCGGCTTGCATAGCCGGGAATATTTCCAATGCGCACTGCTACTTCAGCATACGGAAATCGCTGCAAAAGTTTGCAAATGGCTCGCCGATAAATTGCGCGAGTTCGATTGCGACGCAGTCATCTCCCCTGCCCTTGGCGGAATCATTGTCGGTCAGGAAGTCGGACGGTCGTTAGGCAAACGTCACATCTTTGTCGAAAAAGAAGATGGCAAGCTCGCCTTGCGCCGTGCTTTCCAAATTTCGCCTAACGAGAAATTCGTCGTGGTAGAAGACGTCGTCACTCGTGGTGGCCGCGTGCAGGAAACAATCGACATTGTTCGCGGCCATGGCGGCACCGTCTCAGCTGTTGGTGTAATTGTCGATCGCAGCGGTGACGCGAAACCAGATTTCCATTGCCCATTCATCAGCCTGGTCGAAATTAGTGTTGAGACTTTTCCCGCTGACAATCTGCCGCCCGATCTCGCGAAAATCCCGGCCGCGAAACCCGGCAGCAAATAGGCAGCAGGCGCTCGCCCCTACAACTTCAGCAATTCAGCGAGCTGCTTCGAATCGGTAACGGGCGCTTTGCAGGTGAAATTTTCGCACACGTAAACGGCCGATTTGCCGTTCACCAGCGACATGGCACGAATGGCTTCGTTTCTTTCGCCCAGGTATTTCTGGCCTTCAGCGCCATCAGCCAGAAGAAGAATTGTCTTTGGCAGAAAATGGCGATGCACCTCTCGCAGTAGCACTTTCGTTTCCGGCGCATCCTTCTTCCCCGTAATCACGATCTGTCGCGGCTTGCTCAACGAATAGTCCAGCGCCAGCAGCATTTGTGGCATGGCGCTTGGGAAATGTGACAGCGTGGTTGCAAATGCATCAATCGTTTTCCTCGCACGCTGCGCCATCTGTTTGTCATCACGAAATTGCGACAATCGCAGAAGATTCAGCGCTGCGACAGAACTGGCCGCTGGCTCGGCGCCGTCGTTATCGTCTTTCATGCGGAGGAACACGCTTTCGTCTTTACCGCTCGTGCTGAAGTAGCCGCCGTTTTTCTCGTCGAAAAACAACCGGTCCTGCGTCTCCTGCAGCTCCATCGCAAACTTTAGCCACTCAATGTCGAATGAAGCTTCGTAAAGATCGAGAAGGGCTTGGATGACGAATGCGTAATCGTCCGCGAAGGCTTCAATATCGCTGCGGCCACCGCGGTAATTACGATACAAAATCTTGCGCGACGAATCGTACAAGTTTGTCTGAAGAAATTTCGCCGCGCGCGCTGCAATCTCCAAGTAGCGCGCGTCATCGAGCACTTGCGCGGCGCGGGCGAACGCAGAGATGGTCAAGCCGTTCCAGGCGGCAATAATTTTGTCATCGAGATGAGGCCGCGGACGTTTACTGCGAACGGTGAACAATTTCTCGCGGCTTCGCGCGAGCGATTTCGAAATGTCCTCATCACGTTTCTTAAAACGCTGCGCGGTTTCGCTGATAGTATGCCGTTCGATCAAAATGTTTTTGCCGCGGAATTCATCATGTGGATCGCTTCCTTCTGGTGCGTTGCCGTGCGCTTGGACGCCATAATGAAAATCAAAAATCTCTGCGGCATCACCAAGCGCCGCGTCGATCTCTTTTTTCGTCCAGATATAGAACGCGCCTTCGGCGGTCTTGCTGTGGCCGGGATCGCCGATCCCGGCTACAACGGGGCTGTCGGCATCTTCGGCGGAGAAGAAGCCGCCTTCCTTCGAGGTCATGTCGCGGGCGACGTAATCCAGAATGCCGCGCGCGACTGATTCGTACTCAACCCTCGCCGGCGCTTTCGGGTCTGCCTCTCGGCGCTCCTCCCCGGTCGCGATCCCGACCTGAGGATTGAGGTGAGGGGCGCCTAAAATTTGGTACGCGTCGAGATAGGCGACGGCAAGTTGGGCCTGATCGTAAAGCATTTTCTCGAAGTGCGGTACGTGCCAGTAACGATCGACCGAGTAACGATGAAAGCCGCCGCCGATATGATCGTGCATTCCGCCGGCGGCCATTTTGCGCAGCGTGAACAAAGCCATTTCCAGCGCGTGTTTGCCGGATTCGCTCTTGGGATCGCGTGCGTAAGATCGCGTCAAGAAATTGAGCGTCACTGGGCGCGGAAATTTTGGCGCGTTACCGAACCCGCCTTCCTTTGGGTCATAACTGCGGTCAATCTGCCGGTAAGCGGCCTCTAAAGTTGCAGCGTCGATTTGGCCTTCGCTTTTTGGGCCCGACTGAGATTCGCGCAGCGCCGCAACGATTTTGCCGCCCTGCTCAACAATATTGTCGTGATTTTCTTTCCAAGCCGTTGCGATCCGCTCCAGGACTTTCTTGAAGCCGGGCTGACCGTATCGCTCTTCCGGCGGAAAATAGGTTCCGCCAACAAACGGTTTCAAATCCGGCGTCAACCAGACGCTCATCGGCCAGCCGCCCCCGCCGGTCGTCGCCTGGACAAAGGTCATGTAAACGCGATCAACATCAGGACGCTCTTCCCGGTCCACCTTGATGTTGACGAACTCGCGATTCATGATCGCGGCCACTTCTTCGTTTTCGAAGGATTCGTGCGCCATGACGTGGCACCAGTGACAGGTGGAATAACCAACTGAGAGAAAGATCGGTTTATTTTCTCGACGCGCTTTGGCGAACGCTTCCTCGCCCCACGCGTACCAATCGACTGGGTTATGTGCGTGCTGGAGAAGGTATGGCGATTTCTCCTGCGCGAGCCGGTTCGTATGCTCGGAACGCACAGGCGTGGGCTCAGCAAACGTGTCGCTCGATGTCACTAACCACGTTAGCGCGAGAAATCCAAAGCGGAAGCGACTTGTCATGGAATGAGAACCGCCAAGCGCGCGTTCACGCCACCATTCTTGTCATTCCGAGCGAAGTCGAGGAATCTCTGGACATTTAAACGGGCCAGCCGGCGCTCTCATACAATTTAGAGATGTCTCGACTCCGCTCGACATGACAAAACATGGACACGACGCATCTCGTTCTTCTTTTTCTCGCAATCGGCGTGATCGCCTTCCTCTATTCGTCGGTGGGTCACGCCGGCGCGTCGGGTTACATCGCGACCATGACGTTGTTCGGGCTTGCGCCGACGGTCATTCGTCCGACTGCGCTCGTCCTTAATATTTTGGTTGCGTCGATCGGCGCATTTCAGTTTTGGCGCGCCGGTCACTTCTCTTGGAAATTGTTTTGGCCGTTTGCGTTGCTTTCCATTCCGGCCGCATATGTGGGCGGCTACTTGCAGCCGTCAGCTTCAATTCTAAGGATCCTCATCGGTATTGTGCTGCTTTTCTCGGCCGCCCGACTTGTGGTTCGACGCAGCGATCCGTCGCAAACGTCACCTCCATCGCGGCCGGTGGCGGTAACCGCGGGGGCAGGTCTGGGATTTCTTGCGGGCCTGACCGGAACCGGCGGCGGAATATTTCTTACGCCGCTCCTGCTGTTTTGCCGGTGGGCGCACATTCGACAAGCCGCCGCTGTTTCAGCGCTGTTCATTTGGGTGAACTCGATCGCCGGTTTGGTCGGTTACTTTACAAAAGTTCATTCAGTCCCTTCGCTCGGCTTCATTCTTGCAGCCGCTGCAATTATTGGCGGCACCATCGGCTCGCATTTGGGCAGCAGGCGTTTCGCGGTTCGAGTGATTTCGGTCTGTCTAGCGACGGTGCTTCTTATTGCGGGAATAAAACTGATCTTTACGAGGTAGAAATGTTGTAGCCACGGCGCTCTGTCGCCGTGCGCCTCGACAGAGCGAGGTGGCTACAGCAATTTCAATTTCGGCGCGGTTTCCGGTGACCAGGGATTTGTTTTGTAATCGGATGCGATGATTTGATCGGCATATGCGCGTAAAAGCTGGCAAAACGCGGTCACATCCAGCGCGTGATGCCGAGGGCCGAACCTCGACAGATTCCTCTCCGCGAGCCGAAACAAACGCACTGCGGGACGCAAACGCTTGCTGTGCTTCGAGTGCGATGGGTGTTCGAATCGCTTCTGAAGATGAACGAAAGCGCCGGCCGCCTGGATTAGCCCTTTGAAATAGTCCGCATCGCGCGATTTGGTCTTGAGCCAGAGCTGCTCCAGGACGTCATGAGCTTCGTAATAACGTTGTTCGTTCCAGCAATGGAAAAACGCACGGTAAAACGGGTGGCTTGCGAGGTGTGTCTCGTCCGGATCGACATCGCCACCGGTCAGCTCGGCCACAAACTGCGAAATCCTCTCGCCTTTGTTCATGAAGCGCTTAATTTGCTCGCAGCTCAGATAATGAGCAAACCAGCACTCATCAGCTTTTCCGAGGGAGAAGACCGCCTATCTCAGGCCGGTGAATTCTGGCGACCGGCGCGGCTGCGCCACCCTAGAAAATGACAGTCCCGACCCTGGCAATTTTGCTGGCCGTCATAGCAATCTTGATTTTCTGTTCCGCGCTCTTTTCCGGAGTGGAGACGGCGCTCTTCTTACTCAAGCCACATCAATTGCGCCGTCTGGAAGCCGATCATGCCGGGCTCACGAAATTCATACAACTTTTCCGGGACAATCCGCGTAGGGTTCTGAACGTTCTACTGCTCGGCGACGGAGTCGTAAATGTCGTGCTGGTGGTGTTGTGTCTTTTCTTCTTGTGGGAGGGCCCGCTCGCAGGACGCATTCCGCAGTGGCTGGCTGGTATTGGGATCTTTGCCATCGTGGTGCTGCTCTGTGATTTGGTTCCGAAACTCCTGGCGCTTTCGGCGCCTTATAGACTCTCGGCCATCGGCGCCCTGACGTTGCAAATAGCAATGCCGCTTCTTGATCGCATGGGTCGTGGACTCGAGACGGTTAGCGCTTATGTGGTCGATCTTCTCACGCCTGCGCATCTGCGCACTCGTGCGCGTTTGAGCGACGAGGAACTGGGGACTCTGATTGAGATGGGTGAAGAACAGGGCGCCTTGTATGAAGGCGAAGCCGAAATGATTCAGGAAATCATCAAGCTGGGCGACAAAACGGCAAAGGACTGCATGACACCGCGCGTCGACAGTTTCATGCTGCCGGATGATTTGACGAACGACGACGCGATCACGCGCTTGAAGGAGAAACGTCATCGGCGCGTCCCGGTTTATGCCGATACGCCCGATCAAATTCTCGGGATTATCGATGTGAAACTCTTCCTGCTCGATGCGTCGGAACATTACACCGAAAAACTGCTGGCTCCCTCGTTTGTCCCTGAGACGATGCACGCTCTCGAGTTGCTTAAGCTTTTTCTGACTCATCCTCAGGGAATGGCGGTGGTGGTTGACGAATTTGGCGGCACCGAAGGAATCATCACCATGGATGACATCGTCGAAGAGGTCCTTAGCGATGCGGTGCCTCGGGACGATGTCGCCCTTTATATCGAGCCGCTCGGGAACGGTAGATTTCTCGTCAGCGGCAACGCGCGCCTGGATGATTTAAGCGAACATCTTGGTTTTCGAATCGACGCGGAAGGGATAGACACGATAGGCGGATTTGTTTTTACCCGGCTGGGTTATTTGCCGGCCTCCGGCACAAAACTCGAGATTCCGCGTCTTGCAATCACCGTGCGTCGCTCCGGGCGCAAACGAATCGAGGAAATTCTGCTGGAGAAAACAACAGCGTTCGAGGCTGCGGCATGATTGTGGGATTCATCATTGTCTGTTGCTGGATTGTTTCGTTTTTCTTCAACGGAATTGAGAGCGGCTTGCTCTCGATTGATCCAGTGCGGTTGCGGCAGAATTTGAAACGCGGCGTGCCGACAGCCCGGCGCCTGGATCGTCTGCTCAAACACCCGGAACGATTGCTGGCGACCGTTCTGCTCTTCACGAACGCGGCCGACATACTTGGTCTGCTCCTATTGACGCGCCAGCTGGTTCAGTTGTGCGGCTTCGCCGGCTACTTCTTTTCCCTGACAATCGCGCTTCCGGTTTATCTATTCCTGCTCTCGGTGTTGCCCAAATCGCTGTTCCGGCGATTTCCCTTTCGCGCCTTAGCCCAGCTTGCCGGTGTCCTCGAGTTCGCGTCGATGTTGTTTTCACCTCTGCTCGAAATGGGTGCACGGCTTGGAAAGCTGGTCCTGCCAGCTCGTGCCGCGAAACACGCACGGCTGTTTGCCGCGCGCGAAGAGCTAAAGCAGATCACCACCGAAAGTGAGCGCGAAGGATCTCTCACTCCGACGGAGCGCGCGATGATTCATAGCGTCGTTGATTTTCGCGGCGTTAAAGTTCGTGACGTAATGCTGCCCTCGGCGAAAGTCGTCGCGTTACACCCGAGCGCGTCAACACAGGAGGCATTGGAGCTCGGCGCTGCTTCCGGTCTCGATCGTCTGCCGGTGCTTCGACCGAAAGAGCAACCTGCTGGACTCGTCAACGTCCTCGACATCCTGCTCGACGAAAACGGAAATAGGCCACTGGGCAATTATGTCCGGCGTATTGTAACCACTACGGAAGAGGAGCCCGCCTACCGCATTGTGCAGCAGCTGCGCGCTGCTCGGCTTAGTCTTGCCGTTGTCGTGGACCAAAAGAAAAATTTTCGCGGGATCGTTACCATCGACGATTTGATCCGGCAGCTCGTTTCTTCGGGTAGTGTTTAGCGCCAAAGGCGCCATTCACACTGCTAGTCCGCCAAAGGACGGATTCGCCGTGGCGAACCTAGGGCATCGCCTCGAGCGAAAAACATGTCCTCATCACCTAGAATTCGGGCGCAACTGACCAGCGCGACGTGGGAGAAAGCCTGAGGAAAATTTCCCAGCTGACGCTTGTTGCGTGGATCGTACTCTTCAGAGAGCAATCCCAGATCGTTGCGCAGATCGAGCAGACGCTCGAACAATTCTCGCGCTTCTTTTTTCCGGCCGAGGAGGTGCCAACAGTCGGCCAGCCAGAACGAGCAGGGAAGAAATACCCCCTCGCCGCCTGGCAATCCATCGACCCCGGTTTCCTGTGGTCGATAGCGTAGCACCAGCCCATCTTGCATTAGTTCGCGTTCAATCGCTTCGATCGTACCCTTGACGCGCTCGTCAGTAGCTGGGAGAAACCCCGCGAGCGGCATTGTAAGCAGGCTCGCGTCCAAAGCATCGGACCCATAGACCTGGGTGAAAGCCTTCTTCTTCGTATTGTAGCCGCGGTCGCAAACTTCTGCGTGGATTTGATCCCGAATTTTTTGCCACCGACCAAAGTGCTCGCTTGCCGCGCAGTCGCAGTCCTCAACCAGCTTGATCGCGCGGTCGAACGCCAGCCACGCCATCATTTTCGAGTGCGTAAAATGCTGGCGACCGCCACGGACTTCCCAAATTCCTTCGTCCGGTTCCTGCCAGTGTGATTCCAGAAATCTCATGAGCGCGACCATCAGCGCCCAATCGGGTTCGGTCATTTTGATCCCGGCATGCTCAGCCTGCCAGATCGCAGCCAGCACTTCGCCATAGACATCTAGCTGAAATTGCTTGGACGCTGCATTACCAATGCGCACCGGCCTGGAGTTTTCGTAACCTGATAGCCACGGAATCTCGTTCTCATCGAGACGGCGTTCGCCGCGCACGCCGTAGATCGTTTGCATTTGTGCCGGACTGCCCGCGATGGCGCGCAAAAGCCATTGGCGCCAGGATGTCGCTTCCTCGCGATAGCCCGCGCGCAGTAACACAAGCAAAATGAGGGCCGCATCTCGCAACCAGCAGTAGCGATAATCCCAGTTGCGTACGCCCCCTATCTGCTCGGGTAATGAAGTGGTAAGCGCCGCAACCAAGCCGCCAGTAGGCGCGTACGTCAATCCTTTAAGCGTGATCAGTGAGCGCACGATCGCGTCGCGCCATTTCCCTTCGGTTTGAAATTGTTTCGCCCAATCACCCCAGAATATTTCCGTGTCGCGCAACGCGTGCTCAGGATTGATCTTTCTCGGCGGGTCCGTGTGAGAGGCGAACCACGTAAGCACAAAAGGGATGCGGTCCCCTTTTGCTACGGTAAACTCGGCCGCGGTGGTTAAATCTTTCCCGTGTGTTTCGACCCGCGTTCGTAAGATCAAACCATCGGGCCCCGCAATTGCTTCCAGTCCGTCAAAACGCTTACGTCTTCGCACCCAGGGCACGATGTGCCCGTAATCGAAGCGGATGATCAGTTCCATCTGCATCGATACTTTGCCGCGCAAACCTTCGATGATGCGAATGATGTCCGGATTCTCGCCTCGCGGCGGCATGAAATCGATCAGGCGAACAGCGCCATCCTTGGTTTCAATTTCTGTTTCGAGAATTAGCGTCTCGCCCCGGTACCGGCGGCGCGTGGCTTCAACCTTCTCCTGTGGAAAAAACCGCCAGTGCCCGTTTTCTTTCTCGCCGACTAGCGACGCAAAACACGCCGGCGAATCGAACCGGGGAAAACAAAGCCAATCGACACAGCCGTCGCGACTCACCAGTGCGCCGGTTTGCGTATCACTGAGAAACGCGTAGTCCTCGATCTTTGTTCTTTCCTTCGCCATTGATTCTTCCTCTTCCTTTTCCTCTTCGTCTTACTCGTGCTCCTTCTCCTGCTCCGTTTGCTCTGTGGTGGCAGCCGTGTCGGCTGCGTTCGCCAGCCTGGCGATCCCCTCACGCGTCAATCGGAATACGGTCCACTCATCCATCGGCTTGGCGCCAAGGGCGCGATAAAATTTGATCGCCGGTTCATTCCAATCGAGCACTGCCCATTCCATCCGGCCGCAGCCACGGTCACGCGCGATCTTCGCAAGCTCGACAAGCAACACGCGACCATAACCTTTGCCGCGCTTCTCCGGCTTGATAAATAAGTCTTCGAGATAAAGCCCGGGCCGCCCAAGCCAGGTGGAAAAATTATGAAAGAAAACTGCGAACCCGACCGGCGATCGGCCTTCAAAAGCGAGGAGAACTTCCGCCGCCGGCCGTTCTCCGAACAAAACATCGAGAAGCTGTTCCTCCGTTGCGGTGACTTCGTGCGGCGCGCGCTCGTACGTTGCCAAATCGCGGATGAGTTCCAGGATCACTCGCACATCCTCCACGCGCGCCGGACGAATCTGGAAAATTTCAGGCGTCGTCATCTTGATTCTGATTGTCCATGACACGCGAACGGACGCAACTGGTGCAAGCTTTCTAGCGTCTTGTGTTCTCGGACGAAGCCTGGCGCCCCAACCGGAGAGACATGGCGGGAGAAGTACAAAGGCAAGGGCAATCAGCGTCACCTGTCACGCCGTAGCCTTGGCGAAGGCGGATCCGTGGTTTCTCAAAAAAGAAAGAAAGAAGTCTCGACATTCTTTTGCGACTCCAACTAATATCGGTGCTCAGAAGCCGATTTATCGGGCTTTTAACGTTGAATGGCGGGCGGCGTATTCTGGCAGACCCGGTACGGCCAACTTTGAAGTGCGGCTGTATGAGAACCAAACCTTCTTTGACATCGTCTATGGACCGACTGCGGATAATGGCAGCGCGGAAGA